>Ga0164294_10004811_pt1 | contig 11688 bp, 1 predicted proteins | sample GEODES005metaG_FD_111479 | JGI IMG/M metagenome (GOLD analysis project Ga0164294, IMG submission 111479) | Oligotrophic lake water microbial communities from Sparkling Lake, Wisconsin, USA - GEODES005 metaG | ecosystem: Environmental > Aquatic > Freshwater > Lake | place: USA: Sparkling Lake...
CGGCAAGCTGTGAAGGAGATGCGCACGTCAGATTCGCCTCGCCGGCGACCACCGCGCGCACCACTTGATCCCCAAACTTGCAGCGGTAGTCAGAGCCAGCGCTGAACCGCGCACCGCTCAGCACCACGAGCGTACCTCCTTGACGTGGACCTCCAGATGGTTGAAGGAGCTCTATTCTTGGTTCAAGATAGGCGCTAAAGAGGACTCCATCACTGGTTTCTGCATCCGACGTTATTCCAATTTCCAGCGGGCTTGCTCCAACTGCAAGCATCGACGTGGTGCAGGAAATCAGTCCACTTCCGTTAGCTTCCGCTGTGACGTGCTTGCCACCGATGCTACAATTGTATCGAAGGCCTCCGTCGAAGCTCGAACCATGCACAAGAACAGCAGTGCCGCCCATGCTCGGTCCGCTTGCCGGGCTGAAAGACGAGACGGTTGGAGGATCTTGGTATGTGTACTCCATGGTACCCAGCTGAAACTCCTGGTTGTTTCTTGACACCTGTACGCGCACTGCCTCATCATCGACCAGCGCGTCCGTAACGATTGAGAGGCTTCGGACATGGTGTTTCTGAAACTGTGAACCAGTACGAGCTCCGACTCCAAATCTCCAGCTGGATTCGGGCTGCCAGCGTGACATCGTCAAGTTCGAGATGTGTGCATGACCGTCGACGAAGACACTCAGCTGAGAATCTGCAACGACTGCCATCACCATATGCTCGCGCGTCCCTTCATCGATCGTTGGAGCGAGGGACCAACCGACATTCGCCAAGGAGACACCACCGTAGCTCACTCGAAGCTGCCAAGGCGTCGAGGTCACAATGGTCAGTCTGAGCCCCTCGCCCTCCGCCCCCGTGATGCCGTCGCCATAGACGCTGCCAAATAGCACAACGACCTCCTCACCTCCGCATGCGCGCGGGCCAGCCACTCGACTACATGGTGAATCTGATACTGCAAGGTTGAACGATAGCACGAACTGGCGAACAGCCTGGGCGTTGTCTGCAAGTGAGAATGAGATTGAGCCAGTGACTCCCGGAGATGATGCGGTCAAGAGAACGCCATTGCGCTCAAACGTAGCATTCCCATAGAGCGTGTACAGGTGGGTGTCGGTAGCATTGAGCTCAAATCGGCGAGCAAGGCCAGCAGCCATTGACGATGGGGCGATGCACACCACAGCCCTTGTTGAGGTGTACTGCGATCGTGGGAAAGCTGGTCCCGACCACGTTAAATTATCCGTTGAGTATGCTGATGCCAGATCCGACGTCCCAAAACGGCAGAGACCTGTCACTCGCTCAAAGCCCTGGCCGAAGAGGGTCACCTCAGTGCCGCCATGAAAAAGCCCACGTGTGGGTGTCAGCGAATACACCTGCAATGGTGCATACGAGCGCCAGGTGAACGTAACCGACTGCGATGAGAAGTCCTGGCCATTGGTCGACACCTCCAAGGCAACGCTCTCGCCACCGAGACCACGCGGAGTATGGCACACGAGTCTTGAGGCACTGGGCTCATACGTAGCGGTGACGGCCAGCAGCCGACTACCAAACTTACACAAGTAGGTCGAACCATCCGCAAATCCATCTCCGTAGACGTGCACGTATGTGCCACCGGCCGCTGGGCCGAATGAAGGTTCCAACCGGTGCACCACAGGATTATCTTTAAAGGCGAACTGAGCAGCAGTGCTTGAAAACTGTTGGCCGTTCAAGGAGACGCGTACGGAAGCAAATGTGGCGGCAATAGATGGAGTTCGACAGAAGATATGCATGGAACGTCCATCAAAGGTCGCAGGGACTCTATAATTGTCGAACTGGCACACGTAGTGCGACCCGTTTGCCAAGTTAGCGCCCGAGACGTGCACACCTGACAATCCTTGAGGCGGCCCGTGAGAAGGGTGGATAGACGACACTATCGGCACAGGATAATATGAGAATAGAATTCCATCTTGTGTGAACTGCTGCCCGTTCGGGGCGAGCTCCACTGCTGCAAGTAGAGCAGAAGAGTGGGCCCCGAATTGTACATCAAATTGTTGGACTGTATAGCTGCTCAGCGATCCGCCAGTGCTTGCACCCAGGCCATACTCCCAGGTTTGACCAGGTGCCCAGTCAGTCAGAGAAACCCCGTGCATCAGAGTACCTTGCGTGCGAGACTGGACTCGCAAGCCACCGGCATCGACTTCTATGGTGCACTCGGCGATCCCAGAAATGTCAAACCAACTTCCGTTCAACTGTAGCTGATGAAGTAATCGACCATTTAGGCGTACTCGAAGCTCACATCGAGGCCACTCCAGGAAACAGATGCAGAGACCAGAGGCACAAGGCCCACATGCCCCAACAGCCTCTCGGATATGCGAGGCGTAGTGCCAGCTGAAACCCTCGCCGCGGAGGCTGTTCTGCACTTGAATAGTGATCGATACGTGAAAGAAAGGCAGCGCTTCAGCGCCCAAAGCCGGAGCCTGGGCCACCACAGCACCAGTACAAGTAGCTAGAGGTGGCGTGAGACGGACCAACGACCCGGGCGGGCAATCAGTGCATGCCGCAGCAGTGCCCAGAAACGTTGTGGTTGCATAGAATGGACCACCCAGGCGGAACACGTGTCCCAACAGCGCTTTGTCTGCGGATGGCGATGTGCACGTGCGTGCGTTCGAGCCGTTGCTGGCAGCGTGCACAATATAGGAGAGGCCAAGAGAGGTTTGAACACCTCGCGTTCCTGAACCAAATTGGCAAACCTGCGTCGATAGTGTTGCAAGAGCTGACCCTGTAAGTGTGACGCGTGTTCCCCCTTCAGCTGGACCAGAGCTTGGCGATAGGCCGATGACACGCTGCACAGGATGGGCAGCAAACGGCAGTGCACTGGTGTACTGCTGCCCGTTCAAGGTGATGCGTAGCCCGTATACGTCCGAGGTGGGCAGCTCTGGAGTAAGACACATGACCGCCGACTGGTTTGGACGGCCGGGACCGTCGGTTGTAATAATAGTGTCGTTGTACCTGCACCTGTAGTCTGATCCACCGGCCAGCCCAAGGCCATGGAGTAGCACATGCGTGCCACCGGCAATGGGCCCTCCTGGTGGAGTGAGAACCTCCGTCGTGCCAGTGTAAACCGTGAATGGAGAAGCCGAGGTTGCAGAATGAATCCCGTCTAGAGAAATGCCAAATGAGGCATTGCCAGCAGGTAGCTGAGGCGACTCAATACAGATCACCTGGCCGGCAAGTTCGTCGTAGAACGCTGCAACCTCGTGCCCTCCAAACATGCAGCTGTATACCAACCCGTGAGCAAGCATCCGCCCCGACACGGCGACCTGAGTCGAGCCACTCACGGGGCCACTTGTCGGACTGAAGCTGGAGATTGTCACCGGGGCATCATACCAAAAATTGCGATTGTCACGCGTGTACTGCTGGCCGTTCAGAGTGACCTCGAGCTTGACTGGCGTAGGTTTCACCAGTGCGCCGGTCAATACCAACAGCTCCTTGAGCCAATGGTTGTCCACCGCTAGCCCGGTATGAGCTGCAATAGAGAACTCCCACGATGGTTCGGGGTTGAAGCCCGCAATGTGAATATCTCGAAAGTCGCTGATTCCATCGCGCTCTACGATAAGCCCATCTGGCGACTCATACGTCCCGTAGCCGACTCGCAACCTAACCCACCTGTTCTTCGGCCATCCGTCCGCAAGCAACTTGGAGGCGAGTAAGGTGTTGTTGTAGAACACTTTGATTGCTGGCCCATGGTCGTCCGTGTGGTTGCCGGTGTGAAATAAGACGCGGAGGCCGGCTCCTGCACCAAGCATACCAAGACCTGTGATTGGAAGCGAACCATACGATATGCTGAATCCCTGTCCTCCGCATGATCGACCAAGCGCGTCATCATACGTGCAAAACAGCTCACCGCCGCCTATGAACACTTGCGTTCGCAGCTCAAAAGAACCCCACGGCCATGGAGACTCTCCCACGAGCACGATGGCCCCACGGTTGTGATGGTTCGTCTGCGTCAGCTTCAAAATGCCATCGCTCACCTCTGCATCTCCCAGGAGGTGTACACCACCAGGTAGCTCTTTGGAAAAATTGAGATCCAACGATCGTGCGACGCCGGCCGCTGAGGCGGACGGAGCTATGCAGGACATAAGATCCAGCGACGCACTGAAAGTTGCAGAAACAATGGCCGTGCCATACCAACGATCGACACCTACGCTGGAATTGAAGCTCATGGCGAGGGAGCCAGTAGATAGAGTCTCGAATCGGCAGTGGGCATGGACAGATGGTACCAGGCCGCTGGCGCTCACATTGATGAGCTGTCCACCGTGGAAGAGGCTCGCTGCGGGTGACAGTGCTGTGACGCTCACGTTGTGTAAGGTGAAGTTGAGCGGTTCCGCGGTGAACTGCTGGCCATTGATCGAGACGGTAAGCCGCGCCTCGCCCGCGACGGTCGACATATTGGGCGACACGCAGCGTACGGCATCGAAGCTCGGCAGATAGGATGCAGGTGCATCCGCCTGAACTGCATTCGTTGCAAAACGGCAAATGTACCGACGGTATCCTTGACCTTCCTCAAAACCAACTCCTCCGATAGTTAGAAGCGCGCCTCCTTCGTGTGGTCCTCCTCCCGGACTTACCGATGAAAGTCGTACCACGTAGTAGATGAACTGGTGGCCATCGTTGGTGTAGTCTTTGCCGTTCAAGGTGAGCTCAAGGGTGACGGCCGTGGCTGGCGTCTTGGGCGGCGACACGCATACCACGCCTGCAGGGGCCAAAGCAGTTGGGCCTTCGAGAGTGCCGTTCACGACATCTTCGCCAAATTTGCAGAGGATGTGCGAGCCAAATGTGAAGTTTGAGCCTGTGAGCATTACGCGCGTTTGCCCGCCCGCCGGGCCCCTGTCAACACTGACATTGAAGACATGAGGCGGGGGGAGGTAATTGTATTGGATTGCATCGGACGTGAAAGATTCGCCATTCTGCGTTACTTCGACGGGCACCGTCGCTGCAAACAGATATGAACCGCTCAGCAGCGTGATATTGCGGACCCGGTGCGCGTCGTGCTCAAGACCTGTTCTGGCACCAATGCCAAACTGCCAGTTCTCAGAACCTTCAATTTCCAGGGACAACGACGGGAACTGCAACATCAACCGGCCATTCATGTAGATAAAAAGTTCCCCTTGAACGTACAAAAGCTCTATTCGAGCAAAGCTCTCTGCGAATTCCACCACCGAGAACCTGGCTTGCCCAAGATAGACGCGGTCCATGTGCACCGTCATTGTCGTATTGGCCGAGAAGAAGCAGAGCCGTAATCCGTCGCCCGTGCCTCGCTCACCGAAAGGCGCAGCAGGCAGCATGCCGAAATTGAGGCTCCATCCCATGCCACCAAGAGGTGTCGATGTTGTCAGGAGCGATCGTTCACTTCCGCCCATGTTGACGAACAGCGTCAGCCTGAACCATCTGAACGGACTTTGCCTAGGGACGCTAAAGACGAAGGCGCCTGTCTGAAAGAATGCTGCCGGTGTGAGCTCCAGAACTCCTCCCGCAATGTTCGCACTACCAAATAATGCTCCCACCGTGGCACTTGCTCCAGCAAAGTCGATGCGCACCTCAGTGGCAACACCCGCCGCAGTGGCCGCCGGAGCAACGCACTCCAAGGAGGTATAATCAACAAGACTGGCTACCGCATACTCCATGCCGAATCGACACCGAATCGCATGTTCCGGGAACGAGCGGAAGTGCGTCCCGGTGACTGTGACTATGGTGCCGCCAACACTGGACCCAACGCTCGGGCTGAGACTCAGAACTTGATTGGATTCGTAGAAGGAAAAATTGGCTGCGCTTTCGAGGTATTGCTGACCGTTGAGGGAGAGAGTCAAAGGCGCAACTCCGAGCATTTGTGGAGGCGAGTAGCAGAGGACCCTAGAGCAAGTTTGCAGTGTAGCGTCGATGCCTTCATGCGGTCCAAATTGGCATCGATAGTCACTGCCTCCGCAGAGAGAGGAGCCTTCGACGGTCACAAACGTACCGCCAGCACTCGGACCGGCGACCGGGCCCACCGATGACACAGATGCTGCACCAAAAAAGCGGAACGTCTCACCGCTTTGCGTGAACTGTTGACCATTTTGAGAGACTTCGAATGCTACGAGTGCAGAGGCAGCTTGCTCTGGAGATGTGCATGTCATAGCCCCCTCCTCCAGAGAAGCGTTGACAACCACTTCGCCAAACCGGCAGCGATAATCGGAGCCATTTGGCAAACTGGCTCCACTTACGGTGACTCGAGTCTCGCCGAGTAGCGGGCCCGATGAGGGGCTGATTTGTGTCACTTCTGAGATGCCAAGATATCCAAAAACCGCCTGGTGATCACTGTGGTTGCTGAACTGCTGCCCGTTTAAGCTGATCTGCAAAATGTACTTGCCTGCCGAACTTTCGGGGACCGCCGGTGAAACGCAAGTAGCCGAGGTGGAGCTTCTCAATGTAGCAGGTACACGGCTCGGCGGACCTGCTGCGGGGGAAAAGCGGCACACGTAATGTGAACCTCCGTCGAAGGCATGGCCAATGAGGAACACGGTTGTATTGCCGAGCACCGGCCCGGTAGATGGGCTCAGGAGAGCGATGGTCGGGGAGTCGAAGGAATTGAACGTGTGCAGATCTGTGGTGAACTGCTGTGCATTCAAGCTGATCTTGAATGGCCGCCTGCTTGCACTAGCAACCGGCACTGAAAAGCATAGCACACGATTTTGTGCCTGTGCGTCGTATGTCGCAACCACATCTGTAGTTCCAAAACGACATCTATACGCAGAACCGTTCTGAAGGTTTGTTCCAGTCACAGCAACCAGCGTGCCCGCTTCCAGAGGTCCGGATGTCGGACTTATGGCTGAAATGGTGGGATGCGCAAAATAAACGAAATCTGCCGCGTTGCTGAACTGTTGTGCATTCGTAGACGTCTCAATGCTCACTGTTTGCGGCTGTCGCGAAGAGGGCGAAGGGCATGAAATCTGATCGTCGGAGATGCGCACGCCAACGCTCAGGTTCGTGCCGAACCGACAGTAAAATGTCGAGTCACTGACAGCGTCTGCCGAAGACTCGAATCGCACGAGTACGGCAGTATCGCCGAGCACTGGTCCAGACGTTGGCAAAATGCCATCGATGTGCTGCTGCGTAAAGTAGCGAAAGAGCACCTTATTCTGCGTATACTGCTGATTGTTGACGGTGATCTCCAGCAGCACGCTCACTTCGCCTGACTCGGCACCGTAAAGCACCGGCGACATGCATTCGAGGTAGTATCCGAGAGAGCGCGCACCTTGGAGGACGGCCATGACAGGAGCTCCATCCCCAAACTTGCATCGATATCCATCGCCACCCGCAAAGTGACTCCCACGCACGCGCACCAGTGTTCCGCCAACTGACGGCCCCGCATCAGGCATGATAGAGCTCACAATCGGCAGTTCTCGGTATGTAAAGACTATGGGGTCTTCGGTGTAATCCTGGTTGTTCAAGGAAATTGAAAATGCGGATCGCAAATTTCGCCGTGCGCGGCTCGTCTGCAGCATCGACGGCGTGACGCATTCCAAAGCGCCACCAGGCAGCAGCTCGGCGGTTAGAACGATGTCGTCAAAACGGCAGGTGTAGTTGTCGCCGTTGAGCAGATTGACACCCTCGACTCTCAGCTGCGTGTTGCCCGCTACAGGGCCCGTGCGCGGGTTGATTGATGACACCGCTGCGTGTGCTGTGTAGGTAATGTTTGCCGCGGGGAGGAAGTGCTGACCGTTCACAGTCACTTCCATCTCGTAAAGAGCAGGGCCGGCTTCAAGCCACGGGCTCTCGATTACCAAATTGTCTATCCAATGATGATCTGATGACCTCGAGTTGCTTGCAGCGAATGCAAACCGCCAGCCACGCTGCGGATTCCAGCCGGGAATGCCCATGCCGCGCGAGCTTTCATTATATGCCCAGCCGGACCAACCATCATGGAAGAAAGATAGTCCGTGCGCGTCGACGACAAGTTCTACGCGCACCCAAGATTGCGTGCGAATGGCATCGTGCACATCAAACTGGTGCAGCAACGTGTCATTGTAGATGATGTGAATGAATTTGCCCCTCGTGTACAGCTTCACGAGCAGGCCGTCGTATGAAGTTGTCACAGCTTCATCATGTGCTGTCAGGCCGACGCTTTCGCCCACGACACCGGAGAAGTCGCCATACATGAAGCTGAAGCCGTCTCCACCGTACCCTCCACCAACGAACAACTCAAACGACACCCGCCAGCTCCAGAGTGCCGGGCAGGGTGGCGGCAGTTCAAAGACAGCCCACCCAGAGATGCTCCTGAGCGATCCAGATGCGTTCAAGACCGTCAACTTCAAGACGCCACCGTCCACCATCGCACTCCCTCCCAGTTGCAGTCCAAGTGGTGAGTTAGAGAAGTCGGCCTGTACCCCTATGGTCGAAGCCAAGGGAGTCAGGTTTGCCATAGGTGGCGTGGTGCAACGGATCTCAGTCGTCGTTACGTGGGTGGCAGCTCGAATTGTGGAGTCGCCGTACTTGCAGCTCAACTGGGAAAAGTCTTGAAAGCCCTGTCCATGAATGAAAAGAGTTGTCCCGCCACTGATCGGTGTGCTGAGAGGGTACACTGTGGCGATGGCGGGAAGATCAAAGAATGTGTAGTTCAGACGCCCACGACTGTACTGCTGTCCATTGAGCGAGATCTCTACCACCGTGTGCGCCATGTGCGCTCCCGCAGGAGCAACACATCGAAGCGTGCCGGTCGAGATGTCGAACGTGGCATTGGTGTTAAGCAGCTCATAAAAGTCGCAGCGGAGATCGCAGCCAGCTGAGAAGCCGCTGCCGCTCATGGTGACCATCGTTCCACCCGCGGAAGATCCTGCCGTGGGATAGATGGAAGACAATGTGGGCAGCGCGGTATAGCTCCACATCTGGTCGTCTGTTGTGAACTGCTGGCCATTCAAGCTTATCTCGAGCGCGCCTTGAAGAGCAGAGGAGTTTCCAGCCGGTGGACTCACGCACGCGATTACGGATGCCTCTGAGAGCGACGCATTTTGAATGGCGACGGCGAAGCGACACAGGAGTTGCGACCCTCGGCTGAAATTGGTCCCGCGCACAGAAATCTGCGTCTCGCCGGCCACAGGGCCGCAGGAGGGACTGATGCCGCTGACACGTGGGTGAGGATATGCGAAACCATTCAGACCCGGAGACTCTCTGTGCGAACGAGAGGCACGTGCAAAATGCGTCAGCTCGGGCTAGCTGAAGGGTACGGGTTTGACCGAGTAGCCGCACGTGAACTGCTGCGCGTTAAGGCTGGCGCGAACTCGTAGATGACCCAGTGCTACAGAAGGCATGACAAATCGCACAGATGCAACTGGCGAAGGCACGAACGACGCCGGAACAACGTTGAGGTCGTAGCCGTCGCCAATCGCCACCTCATAGTGAGAACCAATACCCAGATGGGCGCCTACAATATGCACGGTTGTGCCTCCATGCGCAGGTCCTGTGCTTGGGCACATTTCCGTCAGGACCGCAGGTAAGTGGTACGTGAACAAAATCTCGTTTGTTGTGTAATTCTGGCCGTTGAGGGAAAGCTCGACTGGGACCACTGCCGCGGCGGACATCCGAGGAGCAGCACAGAGCACCTCATGAGGGATCGATCCCGCAAGATGGTTTGCATTGACGACGGTGCCCCCGAATCGGCAGAGATAGTGCGATCCATTGGCCAGCATTGCTCCCAAGATGCGAACCACGGATCCACCAAGGATCGGCCCACTGGAAGGGCAGAGACTCGTGATGATGGAGCTCCCATACACTGTGAAGTTCAGGTGCGACGTGGTGAATTCTTGACCGTTCAGAGTGACCTCGAATCGGTGCATACCTACTGGCATGGCGTTGGGAAGTCGGCAGGAGAGCTCTTGCGGAGTAACGACCTCGAAAGAAGCATCAACAACGGTCGAGTTGAATCGGCATCGGTACACCGATCCTCCAGTAAAGTTGCTACCCCAAACTCGAATCCGAGTCCCGCCGAGGACGGGTCCTGACGTAGGACTCGTGCCATCAAGATGAGGCACGTCGTAAAAGCTAAAGCTCCCGGCAGGGTGATACTGCTGACCATTGAATGTGACAGCGACGTCGACGATCATGTCGGTTGCATAGGCAGGGGTGTAACACTTCAGCGCGTCAGAGCCCTGGATGAAGGCATAGGAGGCGAGTACAATAGCAACTGGGCTGCCATCGTAAGCAAAAGCAGCACGGTAGTCACTTCCGCCCCGCAGGCCGCTTCCAAAAATGGTCAGCGGGACACCTCCGCCCGCGGATCCCGTGGCTGGAGTGAAGTTCTCGAAAGACGGCCTCTGTCGCAAAGATAGCAGCTTCAAGTCATCTGTGTAGTCGACGCCATTCGCTGTGAGCTCCACTGAGACCGCATCTCCGTCCTCGTATGAAGAGGCGGCGACAGCGACGCCGCGCAGATCATGCCGAGACGCAGATGCACCGCTGCGGGACCCAATGGCCATGCGCCACGAGCGCTGTGGCTGCCAGCGAAACAGTGGAAGGTGTGCCACGATCATCTGCTCGCCCAGGTGCACCGACAGCTCCGAGCGCTGCACCTCGATGCGGACGAGTAACGTTCTGTTCTCGTTTGGTTCAACAGAGATGTTGCGTGACAAGAGCAGATGGCCGCGATGGAGCACCCTAAGTTCGTTGGTAGTGAACAGCAACACCTGGATTCGGAGACCCAGACCCGCGCCTCGTTCAGAAACGAGCCCGTGTGCGATGTCGCCGTAGCTGAAGCTCCACCCATCTCCCCGCCCAAGGTTGCCGTCCATGATAGCACCACCTACAACGGAGCCGTCGTGCACCAAGGCCGGCCCCGGCACTGTGCTCAAGTTGAATCGCACAGAGAATGCTTTCGACGCAAATTCAAGGACGTCGTGAATGTTCATGAACAATGTACCTACCACGAAGTGCTCCAGTCCTTGGTTCAGAACAACCCCCAAATGGGTCTGCTCATCGAAGAGGAGAGCTGCGGATCCAATGAGCAAGCGCGGTATCAGAGAGCCAACTAGCTGCTTGCGCATCGATGTCCCGTTTGTATTAGGCATCACACAGTGCGCAGTGCCGCCTGACACGAAGATCGATGGAACGCTCGCCTCAAAGTTCGCACTCGCAAAGCGGCAGGCCAGCCTCGAGTCAGAAATGAAGCCAGATCCCATGACTACGAGCTGCGTACCGCCTTCAAGCGGCCCTGAGATTGGGCAGATCGACGAGACATAAAGCTCCGCGTTATATGAATAGCGCACACCATTGTTTGTGAATTGCTGTGCGTTCAGGGTCACTTCCACGGCCGAAGCCAGACCGGCTGCGCCCTGAGGTGTCTGGCAGCGGAGGCCCAAAGACTCGGGTTGCCACGTTGCTGGCACGAGAGTGCCTGCTTCACTAGTGCCCCTGAAGTGGCATTGGTATTGTTCACCTCCGATCAAGTTGTGTCCAGTCACGTAGAGAAACGTGCCTCCGATGTTGGGTCCGCTGTCGGGTGCGACCGCCTCCACACGTGGTGGATCGTACATGCGCACACTTATCAAGGTGTGCGAGAACTGCTGGCCGTTCAGGGTAATCTCAAGCGGGAGAGGTCCGACCCGGGCAGGGGGGGTCAGACAGCGGACTTCCTGTGCGGCGAGATCAAACGAGCCCGGGCCGTCATGCGGATCGACAACAAAAGGATGGA
>Ga0164294_10004814_pt1 | contig 11684 bp, 10 predicted proteins | sample GEODES005metaG_FD_111479 | JGI IMG/M metagenome (GOLD analysis project Ga0164294, IMG submission 111479) | Oligotrophic lake water microbial communities from Sparkling Lake, Wisconsin, USA - GEODES005 metaG | ecosystem: Environmental > Aquatic > Freshwater > Lake | place: USA: Sparkling Lake...
CCGCTATTTCGAGGTGGTGGGCCAGTTGCGGCAAAACCAGGTGAGCGTGTTGCAACGCGCTTTGGTGGTACGCGATGGGGTGGACGCCAAGACGGTTTGGCGAGAAGCCCGGCCGTTGCTGGGTGAACCAGGGTGCCTCTCTACAATCGAGCCCCCATGCTGATCATTCACCTGCCCCCCATTGCAAGCACCGCTTTTGACTTTGTCGTCAGCACCGATGGCTTGGGTGTGTCGGGCAGTGGCCAGGCCAGCGCCACGCAACTGCCGCCAAGCAGTGGCGAGGTGGTGGCCGTGGTGCCTTGGCAAGCGCTGTCTTGGCATACCGTGAACCTGCCCCCCGGTGTCGGTCAACGCAGCCAAGCCGTGTTGCAAAGCCTGTTGGAAGAGCAGCTTCTGCAAGACCCCCAAGACATGCATTTGGTGCTGTCACCCCTGTCGGGCAAAGCCTTGCGCCAAGGCGGCCAGGTGCAGGTGTTGGCCTGCGCCAAAAGTTGGTTGCGCCAAAGCTTGGCTCCTTTGCAAGCCGCCGGTGTGCGGGTGCAGCGTTTGGTGCCCGAACTGCAAACCCGCTTCACACCGGCTTTGCATTTGCTCAACGAGAACGGCCAGTTGCAAGCCCTGCTGTGCCAAGCCGACACGGTGTGGCGCTTGCCGCCCCAAGCCAGTGCCGCGGCCAGTGTGGCCAACATCGCCAACACCTCTGTGTGGTCCGAGCCTTCGGTGGCCGAACACGCCAACCGCTGGAACGAACAGCCCGCGCAGCTTCAAACTGCGCAGCAACGTTGGCTGCAAGCCGCGTCCTCCGATTGGAATTTGGCGCAAGGCGAGTGGGCGCAAAACAGCCGTTTGCGCGGCCAACGCTGGCTGCAAGAAAGCTGGCGCACGCTGTGGCACAGCCCCGAATGGCACAGCGCCCGGCGTGCTTTGTTGGCCTTGGTTGTGGTGCAACTCGTCGGCCTGAATGCTTGGGCTTGGCGCGAGCAAAACGCCATCAGCCAACAACAAGCGGCGTTGAACCAGATCTTGAAAGACAGCTTTCCCAACGTGCGGGTGGTGGTGGATGCACCCCTGCAAATGCGGCGCGAACTGCAAGCCCTGCAACAAGGTGCGGGCTTGCCGCAATCGGCCGACTTGGACGCGATGCTGCAAGCGGTGTCGGCGCATTGGCCCAACAACACGCCACCGGCCAAGATTGACTACCGCTTGGGTGAATTGCGCTTGACCGATGTGCCAAGCACCACCTTGCAAGCCCTCTCGCAAGTGCCCTGGTCTGACATGGGCTACCAATTCCGCTTGGACGGGGCTCAAGCCGTGATGCGCACCGAGGCCAAACCATGAACGCCTGGCACGCGTGGTTGTCACAGCGCAGCCCTCGCGAACAAATCGGCATCCAGTGGGCGCTGGGATTGCTGCTGGTGTTCGTTCTGTGGCAATGGGCGGTGTCGCCAGCACTGCAGGTGCAGCGCACCAGTGAAGCGCAACGCGCCCGCTTGGCCCAGCAAACCGCCCAGATGCAGGCCCTGCAACAACAAGCGCAACAGTTGCGCCAGCAAACCCGCATCAGCCCCGAGCAAGCGGCGCAAAGTTTGCAAAGCATGGCCAGCAACTTGGGTGGCCAAGTCAAATTCAACCGCCAAGGCGAACGTGTCACCTTGGACTTCAAAGCGCTCAGCCCACAGGCTTTGGCTGAGCTGCTGTCGCAGGCCCGCAGCCAAGCCCATGCCCAAGTGCAAGAGGCACACACACAATTCAAACCCGCAGGTTGGGAGGGGCAGTTGGTGTTCGCACTGCCCATCAAACCATGAACACCGCACGCTTTTCCACATGGGGCATGGCACTGGGTTTGCTGTTGGCGGGCGTGCTGCATGCGCCCGCGCAATGGCTGGCCACAGGTGTGAACGCCGCCAGCCGTGGCCATGTGCAGCTGCGCGACGCGCAAGGTACGGTGTGGCGCGGCAACGCCCAATGGGTGCTGACGAGTGGGCCTGGCGGTCAGGACGCATTGGCTTTGCCCCAGCGTTTGCATTGGCAATGGCAACCGCAATGGAGCGGCCTGCAACTGCAATTGAAGGCAGACTGCTGCACCCCCGAACCCGTGCTGTTGTCCTTGCAGCCGCAGTGGCTGGGCGTGCGGGTGTCGCTGACATCGCCGCGCAGTGTCTGGCCGGCACAATGGTTGTCGGGCTTGGGCGCGCCTTGGAACACCTTGGCTTTGGCTGGTGTGTTGCAGTTGCACAGTGAAAACATCAGCTGGTCTTGGCGCAGTCAAGCGGCCGGTTGGGGCGCCTTCAGTGGCGGCGCTGAACTGCAGTTGCGGCAACTCACCTCGGGCTTGTCCACCATCAAGCCTTTGGGCAGCTACAGCCTGCGCTTGCAAGGGGGCGACGTGCCCAGCCTGGTGTTGAGCACCACCGATGGCCCTTTGTTGATGCAAGGACGCGGCGCATTTGGCGCGCGCGGTTTTTCGTTTGAAGGTCAAGCGCGGGCCAACACCGGCTTTGAATCCGCGCTGGCCAATTTGCTGGGCGTGCTGGGTCAGCGCGTTGGCAACCACACTGTTTTGAGATGGGGATGAGCATGTTGAACCGACACACCACGATGGCTTGCTTGCTGAGCGCCACACTCGGCTTGGGCACACCGGTTTGGGCGCAAACCAAACCGACCAGCGCGCCCATCACCTTGGATTTTGTGAATGCCGAGATTGAAGCCGTGGCCCGCACCTTGGCGGGCCTGACCAAACGCAGTCTGGTGGTCGACCCGCGTGTGAAAGGCACGATCACGCTCAGCACCGATAAACCCGTGTCGGCGCAAGCGGCTTGGAACCAGTTTTTGGCGGTGCTGCGCTTGCAGGGTTTTGCGGTGATTGAAACCCAGGGCTTGTACAAGGTGGTGCCCGAGGCCGAGGCCAAATTGCAAGGTGGCGAAGACGCGGTGGTGGCCAAAGGCGCACCGAACAACGCCCAGGTGATGACGCAAATCTTCAAGCTCAACCATGAAAACGCCAACAATTTGGTGACCGTGTTGCGCCCGCTCATCAGCCCCAACAACACCATCAATGTGACGCCGGGTTCCAACGCCTTGGTCATCACCGACTACGCCGACAACTTGCAGCGCCTGGGCAAAATCATCGCGGCGCTGGATGTGGCGAACGCCACTGATGTGGAGGTGATTCCCCTCAAGCACGGCATTGCCAGCGACATGGCTGTGCTGTTGACCCGCTTGGTCGAAAGTGGTGCCGCCGCCACGCCCGGCCAAACCGACACCAGCTACAAAACCAGCATCTTGGCCGAGGCCCGCAGCAACGCCATCATCGTGCGCACGGCCAACCCGGCCAAGCAAGCGCAAGTGCGGGCCTTGGTGGAAAAACTCGACCGTCCCGGCACGGAATTGGCCAACGGCAACATCCATGTGGTGTATTTGAAAAATGCCGACGCCACCAAACTGGCCAACACCTTGCGTGCTGCGATTAGCGCCAACGGCAGCCTCACACCCACACCCACGGCGGCCCCCGCAGGCAACGCCAGCGGCAGCACCAGCGCTTTGTCCAACCTGCCCAGCACCGGCGGGCAAATTCAGGCCGATGCCGCCACCAACTCGCTCATCATTTCTGCGCCCGAACCCCAGTACCGCCAACTGCGGGCGGTGATCGACTCGCTCGATCAACGCCGCGCCCAGGTTTTGGTGGAGAGTTTGATCGTTGAAGTGGACTCGTCCAAAGAATCGCAATTTGGCATCCAATGGCAAAACCTGATGGGCAGTTCAGGCGCCACCAATGTGGGCGTGCTGGGCACCAATTTCGCCACCAACAACCTGCTGTCACTCAGCACCAATCCCAGCGCCGGCGGGGTGTCGCAAGGGCTGAACGTGGGCACGGCCCGCAAGATCGACGGCAAGTACATCATGACGTCGCTGGCCAATTTTTTGCAGACCAATGGCGGCAGCAACATCTTGTCGCGCCCCTCGTTGCTGACCTTGGACAACGAGGAAGCCAAGATTGTGGTGGGACAAAACGTGCCCTTCGTCACGGGCCAATACACCAACAACAACACCAACAACGGCGCGGTGAATCCGTTTCAAACGGTCGAGCGCAAAGACGTGGGGTTGACACTCCGAGTCAAACCGCAAATCAGCGACACCGGCACGGTGAAGCTGACCATTTACCAAGAGGTGTCCAGCGTTGACACCTCGAAAAAGCTGACGGATGGCCTGATCACCAACAAGCGGTCGATCGAGTCGAATATTTTGGTGGCCGATGGCGCGGTGGTGGTGCTGGGCGGGTTGTTGTCGGACACCTATGAAGACAACCGCCAACAGGTGCCGGGCTTGGGTGACATGCCTTTCTTTGGCAATTTGTTTCGCAGCGAAAGCCGCACACGCAATAAAACCAACCTGATGATCTTCTTGCGTCCGGTGGTGGTGCGTGACGACAACAGCGTCGAGGTGCTCAGCAGTGGTCGCTACGAGCAAATGCAAGGTCTGCAAAAAGAGGCCGACAAACCCGAAACACCGGTGCTCCCTATCCCGAATGACCAGGTGTTGCCGCCTTTGCCGCGCAGAGACAGCGCCCCGGCCAACTGACCATGCGCCACCCCCTGCCCTACGCATTCGCCCGCGCTCACCAACTGCTGTTGGAGGACGATGGTCGGCACCTGACCCTGTGGCACGCCGAAGCACCGCATGCCGGGGCTTGGAGCGAGGTGCTGCGCTGCCATGCGGTGGATCGTTTCGCCTTGGCGGACGCCGCCACGCTGCAGCAACGCATCGGCGCCAGTTACGCCGGCTCGGAGTCGAGCGCGGCTTTGGTGATGAGTGAGGTTGAAGGCGAGGCCGATTTGAGCCGCATGATGCAAGAACTGCCTGCGGTGGCCGATCTGCTGGAAGCCTCGGCGGATGCGCCCATCATCCGCATGTTGAACGCCTTGTTGATGCAAGCCGCGCGCGATGGTGCGAGCGACATTCACATCGAACCCTATGAGCGCCACAGCAGTGTGCGCTTTCGCATCGATGGCACGCTGCGCGAAATCGTCAGCCCCAACCGCGCTTTGCACGCCGCGCTCATTTCGCGCTTGAAAATCATGGCCGACTTGGACATCGCAGAGAAACGCTTGCCACAAGACGGCCGCATTTCGCTGCGCTTGGGACAACGCGCGATCGATGTGCGGGTCTCCACCTTGCCGAGCGCACATGGCGAACGTGCGGTGCTGCGATTGCTGGACAAAAGCGAGAGCCGACTCACCTTGGAAGCGGTGGGCATGCAAGGCCTGATCTTGCAAGGCTTCACGCAGTTGTTGGCACAGCCGCATGGCATCGTCTTGGTCACCGGACCCACCGGCTCGGGCAAAACCACCACGCTTTACGCAGCGTTGCAGCAGCTCGACGCGGCCCGTTTCAACATCATGACGGTGGAAGACCCGATCGAATACGAGTTGGCCGGTATTGGCCAAACCCAAGTCAATCCCAAAATTGATTTGGATTTCGCCAAAGCTTTGCGCGCCATCCTGCGGCAAGACCCAGACATCATCATGATTGGCGAAATTCGCGACCACGAGACCGCGCAAATCGCCATCCAAGCTTCGCTGACGGGGCATTTGGTGTTGGCGACATTGCACACCAACGACGCTGTGAGCGCGGTCACGCGCTTGACCGACATGGGCATTGAGCCGTTTTTGCTCAGCTCATCCTTGCTGGGCGTGTTGGCGCAACGCTTGGTGCGCAAGCTTTGTCTGGTCTGCCACGGTCAGGGCTGCACGGAATGCGGCCAAACCGGTTACCAAGGCCGCACCGGTATTTTTGAATTGCTGAGCACTGATGACAGCATGCGCAGCCTGATTCACGATAAGGCCGGTGAAACCGCGCTGCGCGACGCCGCGCAACGCCAGGGTATGCGCAGCTTGCGTGAGGATGGTCAACGTTTGGTGGACAAGGGTGTGACCTCGATGGAAGAACTAGTTCGTGTAACCCGCGACTGAGAAAACCCATGCCCGCCTACAGCTACGCTGCCCTCAACGCCCAAGGCCGCACCGAACACGGTGTGGTGGAAGCAGACACCGAGCGCGCAGCACGCAGCCAGTTGCGCAGCCAAGCGCTGGTGCCCATTCAGGTGTCGGCGGTGGCCGCGCCCCGTGCCCGTGCTGGCGACATCGTGCTGTGGACCGCACGGGTGTTCAGCCGCACCGACTTGGTGATCTGGACGCGTCAACTCGCCAGTTTGGTGGCGGCTGGTTTGCCGCTGGAACGCGCCCTCACCGCCCTGAGTGAAGAAGCCGCCACCCTTGCACAACGCAACCTCGTGGCGCAGTTGCGCGCCGAGGTGAACGCCGGTGCACCCTTGGCACAAGCGCTGGCCATACATCCGCGTGAATTTGATGATTTGTTCGTGGCCGTGATTGGCGCGGGCGAGCAAAGCGGTCGTTTGGGCCAGGTGCTGCTGCAACTCGCCGACGATCTGGAAGCCGCCCACACCATGCGCAGCAAACTGTTGGCGGCCTCGTTGTACCCGGCCATCGTGAGTGGCGTGGCTTTGCTGATTGTTTTGTTTTTGCTGGCCTATGTGGTGCCGCAAGTGGCCCAGGTGTTCACCAGCACCCAGCGCAGCCTGCCCTGGCTGACGGTCGCCATGCTGGCTTTGAGCCAATGGGTGCAAGCACTGTGGCTGTGGTTGCTGCTGCTGATGCTCACTGGCGCAGCGGTGTTGCGCTTGGCTTTGCACCAGGCCCTGTTTCGCCAACAGTTTGACGCCGCTTGGTTGCGTCTGCCCTTGGTGGGTCGCTTGAGCTTGGGCTACAACGCGGCTCGCTTTGCCAGCACCTTGGCGCTGTTGGTGGGCGCGGGGGTGCCGATGCTCAAAGCCTTGCAAACCGCCGCACAAACGCTCTCCAACCGGGCCTTGCGTGACGACGCGATGCAAGCCATTGAACTGGTGCGCGAAGGCGCGCCGCTGGCTTCGGCCTTGGCGCAAAACAAACGGCTGCCCAGCCTGTTGTCCATGTTTGCCCGGCTGGGTGAACAAACCGGCCAACTGCCGCAGATGCTGCAACACGCCGCCGACCACCTGGGCAGCGAGGTGCAGCGCCGCGCCCTGCAATTGGCCACGGTCCTCGAGCCCCTGCTGATCGTGGCGATGGGCTTGGTGGTCATGCTGATCGTGCTGGCGGTCATGCTGCCGATCATTCAACTCAACCAGTTCGTACGCTGAAAGCACCTATGGCAAGCACTTTGGACGGCAAATTGGTGGTGGCGATTTCCTCGCGCGCCTTGTTCGACTTCGAAGAAGAGAACCAGGTGTTTGAGCAAAACGACGACAGTGCCTACATGGACTTGCAGTTGGGCCGATTGGAAGAACCCGCCAAACCCGGCGTGGCGTTTTCATTGGTGAAGAAGTTGCTGGCCTTCAATCAACCCGGTGACGCGCGGGTGGAAGTGGTGATCTTGTCGCGCAATGACCCGGTCAGCGGCATGCGGGTGTTTCGCTCGGTCCAGCATTACGGCTTGGACATTCAGCGCGGCTCCTTCACGCGCGGGCAACCGCCGTGGCGCTACTTGAAACCCTTGAATGCAAACTTGTTTTTATCGGCCCACTTGAGCGATGTGCGCGCCGCGTTGGACGCCGGTGTGCCCGCCGCACAGGTCTATCCGCATTCGGCCCATGCCTCTGCCGCCCACCCGAACGAAGTGCGTATCGCCTTTGACGGCGACGCCGTGCTGTTCTCAGACGAGGCCGAGCGGGTGTTTCAGTCGCAAGGCTTGAGCGCGTTTCAGCAGCACGAGAAGGACAAGGCCAGCCAGCCGCTGTCGGCCGGCCCCTTCAAGCCCTTGCTGGCTGCTTTGCACCGCTTGCAGACGGAGGGTACGCCAGCCATTCGCATCCGCACCGCTTTGGTGACGGCACGCAGTGCCCCGGCGCATGAACGCGCCATTCGCACCCTGATGCAATGGAACATTCAGGTGGACGAGGCCATGTTTTTGGGCGGTTTGGCCAAGGGTGAGTTTTTGCGTGAATTCGAACCTGATTTTTTCTTCGATGACCAAACCGGTCACATTGAATCCGCAGCCCGGCATGTGCCGGCTGGCCATGTGGCCAGCGGGGTGCAAAATACCCTTCCACCTGATCAGAACTGAGTCTTCATGCGATTGTTCAACCCCGTCCGAAACATGTGGCGCAAAATCCGCGTCCATTTGAGTCATGTTTGGTTTTTGTCCCTGCCTTACTTCCGCTCGGAAGAGCGCTGGTCGGCGCGCGGTTTGCTGTTGGCCGCGATCGCTTTGAACCTGGGCATGGTGTATGTCCTGGTGATGCTCAACGACTGGAACCGGGTTTTCTACGACGCCTTGCAAAACCGTGACGCGGTGGTTTTTTGGGCGCAACTGAAAATGTTTGCCATGCTGGCAGGCGCCTTCATCGTGGTGGCGGTCTACCGGTTTTACCTGACGCAGTTGCTGGAAATCCGCTGGCGTGCGTGGATGACCCGGGACTTCTTGCAGCGCTGGACCACGCACTCTGTTTTTTACCAAATCGAGTTGCGCCAGTCGCTGCAAAACCACGACAATATGAACGGCTCGGACAACCCCGACCAACGGATTCAAGAAGACATTCAGCAGTTCACCTCGGACACCGTGGGCCTGAGTCTGGGTCTGTTGGATGCGGTGGTGACGCTTGGCAGTTTTGTCGGTATTTTGTGGATGCTGTCGGGTGGCTTCAGTTTTGAGACCGAGTCTTATGTGATTGACATTCCGGGCTTTATGGTCTGGATGGCTTTGCTCTACGCCTTGTTTGGCAGCATCTTGGGGCATTTCATCGGACGCAGCATGGCGCCTTTGAATTTCAACCAGCAACGCTTGGAAGCGCATTTCCGCCACCACCTGATTCGGGTGCGCGAGTACAGCGAAGCCATCGCCATGGACCGTGGTGCCGAGTTTGAAAACCAATCCTTGCAAAACCGCTTTAAACAGGTGGTGGGCAATTTCATGAGCCTGCTGAAAGTGCAAAAGCGCTACACCTGGTTCAGCTCAGCCTATGGCCAAGCCGCGGTGGTGTTTCCAATTTTGGTCGCAGCGCCACGCTACTTTGCCGGCAGCATTCAGTTGGGCGAGCTGATGCAAATTTCCTCGGCCTTTGGTCAGGTGCAAGAGTCCTTGAGCTGGATTGTCAACAACTACAGCCGTTTGGCCAGCTGGTCGGCCACCACCCATCGCTTGAGCGTGTTCTTCACGCAAATGGAAACCTTGCGTGCGATTTCTTTCGCCGTGGTGCAACCGCCCAGTGCCGACTCACCCACCCCGACCGATCTGAAAACCGCCGCCCTCACCATCACCCTGCCGGACCGCACCGTGCTGCTCGACGACGTGGTGCTGCAAGTGCGCGCCGGCGACTCGGTGTTGATTCGTGGCCCCTCCGGCAGCGGCAAATCCACCTTGTTGCGGGTGTTGGCCGGGATTTGGCCGTATGTGCGCGGCTGGGATGCACAGCGCCAACCTTTGGCGATCTCCGAGGCGATTGCCCTGCCCGCCAATGCGGTGTTCATTCCACAGCGTCCCTACTTTCCAGAAGGCACGCTGCGCAACGCCCTGAGCTATCCCCATACGGGGGAGCGTTTCACGGACGAACAAATGCAAGCCGCCCTGATTCAGGCTTTGCTGCCGAATTTGGCCAATCAGCTCGACCAAGTCGGCCAGTGGAGCCAACAACTCTCCGGTGGTGAAGCCCAGCGCTTGGCGATGGCGCGGGTGTTTTTGAAGCAACCCAGTTGGGTGTTTGCCGATGAAGCCACCAGTGCGCTGGACGAGGTGACCGAAAAGGTGATTTACGAGCGTCTGCTGCAGATGGTGATGCGCCAAGGCGGCGCTTTGGTGTCGGTGGCGCACCGACCCAGTGTGGCGGTCTACCACCAGCGTTTGTGGCAGTTGGTGAACGTGTCGGAAGGCAGCATCAAGAGTCATGTGCTGCAAGTCAGCCACTAGTCTTTAGTGCGATGGCGGCGCGTCTTTGTGGCAGCGCCAGTGCGGGGGATTCAAGAAACGGCAACTCCGTCCGATTTTGTAGGGGCGAGGGAAAGCAAGTTGCCAGTTTCAGACCGTCCTCGCTCATAGCCCTGGTTTTAAGGGCGCGCCTTGTGCGCCGGGGACGGTCGCCTTTTTTCCCAATTTAATCGCCTTCGACTGGCCTTGAAGTCACGCTATTGCTCTGGCTTAGCAGCGGACGACTTCACATTTCCTTCATCAAATCAGCGTCATGCCTGCATGTTTTGCAGCGCCGACATCGAACGTCATGGTTTTCGCACACCCCGCAGAAGATGCAGTCCGCTCAATGAGGCAGTCAGCAAAGTCCGCCTTGCCTTCATGAAATACCCGCAAGGCTTTGAGCACCTGGTCAGCTTGGTCAACAATAATCTGCTTGGTGCGCAGCAAAACCTCCAGGGCCTGCTTTACCTGGGAACCCGTTAAGTCATAACAGGACGTCAACACCCAATACAGCTCAACCACCGAGACCAGCGTGACGAAACCCGGATTGTCTGCATCCAATGACCCCATCAACGCGGTGGCCATGGGCGATTGCTTGGGGTCGTCTTGCATGATGTAGCGCACCAGAACGTTGGTATCCAGCCCGATCATCTTGCAGCCGCTCCGCGCTTGGCAATTGCCATGTTCATTTCATCAATCGAAACATTCCTGGTGGGCCGGCCAAACATACCCTTCAGGTCACTGACGTCCTGGGTGGCCGCCACAAACTCATAACGACCAGGCGCAATCTGGACAAATTCAACACGATCACCCGCTTCGACCTTCAGGTCGTTTCGCACTTGTGCGGGAATGGTGATTTGGCCTTTACTGGTCAGTGTGGCAGTTGTCATGGTTTGCTCCGTTATTTCCTTACTTTAAAGTAAGGAATGATGGCCGTCAACTGATTAGATGAACACTTAAACACACAAAGCCATGGGTATGGTCGACCACATTAGGCTGGTCACTGTCGTTCATCCATAACGTCTCCCGCCGCTAAGCATGAATCAAGCTGCTCGCTTTGGGGGATGACGTGATAACCGTAACTTCCTTTTTTAGTCTCATTGGGACTTCCATAAAACTTTCCAGGGGAATCACCTTGAGCACTGCCGACACCTGTGTTCGGGTTCGGAACGGTTCTCGGCATTCAAGCGCGACTTTCTTGCACTCATTGAAGACACGCTTGAGCCGCCCGCCATGGGGACACATTTTTCTGGTCTTTCGCTCAAAAAATGGTCCCCAAGCCGTGCGGCTTTGAAGTGATGTTTCGGCGCAAGTTAGATTGGTTTGCGGTATATCGCTTTCGGCAACCTCGCCTGCCCATCAAGCCATTTCAGCTGGCCGAACAGGGTGGGTCGGACGCGTAGCGAACGTCGCAGCTCCGCTGCGGTGAGCGGCGGACGAGCCCACCGTGGTCGGGAAGGGAGCGTGACTTACTTGTGCGCATTGAAGACACGCTTGCGCCTTTTGAAGGCACGCTTGAGCCGCCCGCCATGGGGACGCATTTTTCTGGTCTTTCGCTCAAAAAATGGTCCCCAAGCCGTGCAGCTTTGAAGTGATGTTTCGGCGCAAGATGAATCGGTTTGAGCGCCATCGCTTTCGGCAACTTCGCCAACCCATCAAGCCACTTCAGCTGGCCGAACAGGGTGGGTCGGACGCGTAGCGAACGTCGCAGCTCCGCTGCGGTGAGC
>Ga0164294_10004815_pt1 | contig 11678 bp, 3 predicted proteins | sample GEODES005metaG_FD_111479 | JGI IMG/M metagenome (GOLD analysis project Ga0164294, IMG submission 111479) | Oligotrophic lake water microbial communities from Sparkling Lake, Wisconsin, USA - GEODES005 metaG | ecosystem: Environmental > Aquatic > Freshwater > Lake | place: USA: Sparkling Lake...
ACGTCTCCCCCTCCGCGAGAGGTCCCCGTGAAGCTGTTCTCGGCCATCAAGAGCGCCCTCGGCATCCAGAAGCCCCTCGTCCTGCAAGATGGGGAGGCGACCGTTCGCTTCGGCGAGCTGGCCCGCCTCTGGCTGTCGCAGCTGCCCGCCGGCCAGGGCGTCCACCTGTCCCTCTTCCGCAGCGACCTCGGCTACCTGGTCCGCGCCGAGGAAGGCGAGCAACAAGGCCCACCTCCGGCCGCAATCGCCCCCTTGCCCGTCACGATGTCGGACGACGACTTCGACCTACTGAAGGGGCTCACGCTGGACCGGCGCGACGGGCGGTGGCTGGTCGGTCTCGACCTCGACGTGCGGGCCCAAGAGACGCCGAACCCCAACGGGCGCACCTACCTGGTCGACCGGATCCTCGCCGTCGAACGCCCGCTCTTCTTCCACGGCGACGGCCCACATCCGGACCTGCCCGCGCGCCTGCTGCGCGTGCCCGGCGTGCGCAGCGTGTTGCTGCGCGACAACACCGCGACCGTCGAGCGCGACCCCGCTGCGCCCTGGGAGGGACTGGACCCGGAGATCGACGCCGCCCTGCGCGCGCACTTCCTGGCCTGTGGGCACGAGGTGTGGCCCGAGGACGCGAGCGGTGTCAAAGACGACGCCTTTGAAGCTGAGATCTGGGCTGTGCTGACCGAGCGCGTGCTGCCTGGGATCCACCGCGATGGGGGCAGCCTGGAGCTCGTCGGCGTCGCGGACGGGGTCGTGCGGGTGGCCATGGTGGGCTCCTGCCGCACCTGTCCGTCCTCCACCATGACCCTGCGCCTCGGCATCGAAAAGACCCTGCGTGATGCCTTCCCCGATCGCATCCAGCGGGTTGAGGCCGTATAAGGTGGCTGCGGACGCCGAGGATGTGCTGGGGCTGATCTACTTCGCCCATGTCGTCCAAGAGGGCAGCTTCACCGCAGCGGCCGCGCGCCTCGGCGTCGCCAAGTCGGCCGTCAGCCGCCGGGTGGCGGCTCTCGAGGCGCGGGTGGGCGCCCGCCTGCTCCACCGGACCACCCGGCGGGTCGCACCGTCGCCGGATGGCGAGCGCTTGTTCGCCCACGCGTTGCCCTTGCTGCGCGCCGCAGACGACGCCCTGGAGCTCGCCGCTGGGGCGGGCGCGGTGCGGGGCGAGATCAAGGTGACCGCACCGGCCAGCCTCGGTATGACGCACCTGACCGATGTCGTGGCCGCCTTTCTCGAAGCGCACCCCGACGTCACCGTCCGGCTGTCCCTGGACGACTCGGTGGTCGACCTCATCACCGAGGGCGTCGATGTCGCGATCCGCGTGCGGACGCGCCTGGACGACTCCGCGCTGATTTCGCGGCGCTTGGGGCGCGCCCGCCTCCTGGTGGTCGCGAGCCCGACCTACCTCGCCGCCCGGGGAATCCCGCAGGTACCCGACGATCTGGTGCGTCACACCTTCGTGCGCTACGCCTACCAAGCCGGGGATCGACTCGCCTTTCGCGGACCCGACGGTACCCCCAAGCCCGTGCAGCCGCAGGGCCGCCTCATCCTGGACGGCGGGCCCGCCCTCCGGCGGGCGGCGCTCGCCGGCGCCGGCCTGACGGTGCTGCCGTCCTTCGCCGTCGACGAAGACCTCGCGGCCGGCCGGCTCGTGGCGCTGCTGCGCGATCACCCGCTGCCCGAGCTCACCTTGTGGGCGGTCTCGCCGCCCGGTCGCTGGATGCCCGCGCGGGTGCGCGTCTTCGTCGACTGGCTCGCGGCCGCCTTTCGCGTCCCACCCTGGCAAGCTGCGGAACACGCGCCTGACTCGTAGTCCGCCCATCGAGCGGTTACGGGGCACCGCGTCCCCTCGGAGTCCGATGTCTTCGCCCGCACAGGCGCTGCTCGACGCGTTGCACCGACTCGACCAGCCCTTTTCCGTCGTTCGCGATCCGGGGGGCGAGCTGCGTCCCGTGCCGGGACCGCTCGGCGCCGCACCGGAAGCGATCGCCTTCGCGCCCGCGTTGCCGCCCGCCGCCTTGGGAGACAGCACCTTCTTGGAGACCTACGGGGTCCGCGCGGCCTACGCCACCGGCGCCATGGCCAACGGGATCGCCTCCGAATCCGTCGTCATCGCCATGGCCCGCGCAGGGATGCTCGGGTTCTTTGGCGCAGCGGGCCTGCCGACTGCGCGGATCGCCAGCGCCATCGATCGGGTCCAAGCGGCGGTCGGTGGCCTCCCCACCGGATGGAACCTCATCCACAGCCCCGCCGATCCGCGTCAGGAACAAGAGACCGTCGATCTCTACCTGGCGCGCGGTGTCCGCATCGTGGACGCCGCGGCGTACCTCGCCCTCACCCCCCAGGTGGTGCAGTACCGCGCGACAGGTGTCCACCGCGACTCCACCGGTGCTATCGTCGCCCCCAACCGGCTGATCGCCAAGATCAGCCGGGAGGAGACGGCCGAGCGCTTTCTCCGCCCGCCGCCCGCCGCCCTTCTCGAGCGGCTCGCGCGCGAGGGGCGCATCACCGCGACGGAAGCCGGGTTGGCCGCGCGCATCCCCATGGCCGATGATCTGACCTGCGAGGCAGACAGCGGCGGCCACACCGACAATCGACCCCTCCCGGTGCTGTTGCCCACCGTGGCGCTGCTCGCGCGCCGGACGGCCGCTTCACTCGGCCTGACCACCGCGACGCGCGTGGGCGCTGCGGGCGGGATCGCGACCCCCGAGGCGGTGGCGGCGGCCTTCCAGTTGGGCGCCGCCTATGTGATGACCGGCACCATCAACCAGGCGTGCGTCGAGGCGGGGACCAGCGACCTCGTCAAGCGGATGTTGGCCGATGCGTCCCTGGTGGATGTGGCCATGGCGCCGGCGTCCGACATGTTCGAAGCCGGGGTCACGGTGCAGGTGCTCCAGCGGGGCACCCTGTTCCCCCAGCGCGGGCGGCTGCTGTACGCGCTGTGGCGCGCACACCCGAGCTGGGAGGCGATCCCCGCCGCCGATCGCACCAAGGTCGAATCGCAGATCCTGCGCGCCCCCTTCCAAGAGATCTGGGCCAGGTGTGAAGCCTATTTTCGCGACCGGGATCCCAGCCAGCTCGACCGCGCCGCGCGCGAACCGAAGCACCAGATGGCCCTGGTCTTCCGGTGGTACCTCGGGATGGCGAGCCGGTGGGCCATCGACGGCGAGGCAACCCGGGCGCACGATCTGCAAGTGTGGTGCGGGCCCGCGATCGGGGCGTTTAACGCCTGGACACGCGACAGCTTCCTCGCCGAACCCGCCGCGCGACAGGTCGATGTGGTCGCTGCCAACCTGATGACCGGGGCCGCCGCGGTGACGCGCGCCACCTTCCTGCGCCTGCAGGGGGTTGACCTCGGGCCTACCGCCTTCACCTGGGTCCCTCGCCCGCTTCGGAGCGCGCTGTGAGCAAGCACCCCCCGCTCGCCATCGTTGGAATCGGCTGCCTGCTGCCCAAGGCGGCGACCCTGACCGAGTACTGGGCCAACCTGGTCTCCAACCGAGTGGCCATCGGCGACATCCCCGCCGATCATTCCTGGTCTCCCGCGGACTACTTCGATCCGGACCCACAGACGAAGGACAAGACCTGGTGCACCCGCGGCGGGTTTCTGGATCCGGTGCCCTTCGATCCCGTCGCACACGGGGTGCTACCGAACCTGCTCGAGTCGATCGACACCACCCAGCTGCTGTCCTTGCTCGTCGCCCGGGAAGCCCTGCGCGACGCCGGTTTTGACCCAGATGGCGATCATTGGGATCGCGCCCGCACCAGCTGCATCCTCGGGGTCACCGGCACCCAGGAGATGGCGGTCAACGCGGGAGCGCGCCTCCAAGGGCCCATCTGGCGCAAGGCCTTGCGTCGGGCGGGCCTCGACGAGGCCATGGTCGACACCATCGTCCAAGACATCGCCAACCACTTCCCGACCTGGACCGAACAGACCTTTCCAGGGTTGCTGGGCAATGTGGTGGCGGGACGCATCGCCAACCGGCTCGACCTCGGGGGTACGAACGCCGTCGTCGACGCCGCCTGCGCCTCTTCGCTCGCCGCGGTCCAATATGCCGCGTCCGAGCTCTCGTCGGGGCGTTCCGACCTGGTCTTGACGGGCGGAGCGGACACGCTCAACGACGCCTTCATGTACCAGTGCTTCACCCGTACGCCGGCTTTCTCCCGGAACAACGACGCGCGCCCGTTCGACGCGTCGTCGGACGGGATCCTGATCGGCGAAGGGGTGGTGCTCCTCGCCATGATGCGGCTCGACGACGCGCGGGCCCAAGGCCGGCGCATCTACGCGAGCCTCCGCGGACTCGGCAGCAGCTCTGACGGCCGGTACAAGAGCATCTACGCACCCAACCCGTCGGGCCAGGTCATCGCCCTCCGCCGGGCCTATGCGAGCGCAGAGATCCGCCCGCGCACCGTCGAGCTGGTGGAGGCGCACGGAACCGGGACCCGCGCCGGCGACGCCGCGGAGGTGCAGGCGCTCACCGAGGTGTACCGCGCCGACGCACCGGACGGGCGCTGGGTGACGCTGGGTACGGTCAAGAGCCAGATCGGACATACGAAGTCGACCGCGGGGGCCGCGGGCCTTGCCAAAGCAGCCCTGGCGCTGTACCAACGCGTGCTGCCGCCCACCGCACGGATCGAACGTCCAAACCCCAAGATGGACTTCGACCGGTCGCCGTTCTACCTGTCGCCTCGGGCCCGCCCGTGGGTCCGGGCGGCGGACCACCCCCGCCGTGCCGCCGTCAGCGCCTTCGGCTTCGGCGGAAGCAACTTCCATGCGGTCCTCGAGGAAGAGCCCACCGAGCCCGTCGTGTTCGGGCCGGCCCCCACCAGCCTCTTCCTCTTGGGCGGCAGCCGCGACGCCGTCGACCAAGCGCTGCAGGCGCTGGCGTCGAGCGACGGTCCGGTCGACCACCGCTCCGCCGAGGTGCTCGCCGACTGGCGGCCGGGCGGCGAGACCGTGGTGGCCTTCGTCGCCGACGACGCCGCGGCACTGCAGGCGCGCGCGGCGCGGGCACGGGCTGCGCTGCGCGGAGAGGCGGCCGGTGACGACGTCTACCTCGGCGGCGGCGCGCCGAGCGGGCAGGTCGCCTTCCTCTTTCCGGGTCAGGGAAGCCAATACATAGAGATGGCCCGCACCGTCGCCATCCGGCACCCGCGGGTGCGGCGCGCGCTCGACCACGCCGACGAGGCGTTCCGCGTGGCCGGTCGGACGCCGCTGTCCGCGCGCATCTATCCGCCGCCTGCCTGGGACGAAGCAGAGCGACGCTCCCAGGAAGACGCGCTGACCGCGACCGAGTGGGCGCAGCCCGCGATCGGCGCGGTGTCGAAAGGCCTGCTCGACGCCCTCACGGCCTTCGGCGTCCGCGCAGACACCGTCGCCGGGCACTCCTACGGCGAGCTGGTCGCCCTGCACGCCGCCGGGGTGCTCGACGAGGCCGACTTCTGGACCGCCTCGCGGGTGCGCGGCGAATCCATGGCGGCCAATGGGCACGATCGCGGGACGATGGCGGCAGTGTCGGGTCGGCTCGACGCCATCGCGCAGGTGCTGGTCGATCACCCCGAGGTGGTGCTCGCCAACCGCAACCACCCCGAGCAGGGCGTCCTGTCCGGGACCCGTGCGGGGGTGGCACGCGCCTGCGAGGCGCTCCAGGCCGCGGGCTTCACCACGCGAGACATCGCCGTCTCGGCGGCCTTTCACTCGCCGTTGGTGGCCGACGCCCAGGCGCCGTTCGCCGAGGCCCTCGCGGGGCTGTCCTTTCAGTCGCCCCAACTGCCCGTGTGGAGCAACACCACCGCACGCCCCTACCCCAACGACGCCGACGCGGCGCGGGCCCTGTTGGCGCGCCAGATCGTCGAGCCGGTCGACTTCTGCGGCATCCTCGAGGGCATGCTCGCCGACGGCGTGCGGACCTTCATCGAAGTGGGGCCCCGCGGCGTCCTGTCGGGTCTGGTGCGGAAGTGCGCCGGCCCCGGGCGTCGCGACATCACCGTCGTGGCTCTGGATCGCCAGGGATCCACGGTGGATGGCGACACCCAGCTGAAGGTGGCGCTGGCCCAGCTCGCTGCGGCGGGCCTCCCCATCGATCCCGCCCCGCTCCTCGCCGAGCGACGCTCCGACCCTGGTCTCCGCCCGCAGAGCGCGGCCACGGTCTGGATCGCGGGCGCCAACGTCCGAAACCCCAGCACGCGCGAGCCGCCGATGCCGCACTACCCGAAGCCGAGCCCGCCCCCCGCACCGCCGATGACCGAAGGCTGGGGAGCCGTTCCCCACTCGGGCGCGCCCGTCGCCCCGCCGCCGCCGTTGGTCCGCAGCGACCTGCCACCGGCGGCGCCGACATCCGCGGCGGCGGCACCTGCGGGCGACATCGCCGCGCTGGTCGCGTCGACCCGCGACGCGCTCGCGGCCTTCCAGGCCACCCAGGAGCGCACCGCGCAGGTGCACGCGCAGTTCCTCGACGCCTTCGCCAAGGCGAACGAGACCTTCGCCGTCCTCTTTCAAGCACATGCCCAGCTCCTTGCCCAGACCGGCACAGGCACATCGATCGCCCTGGCACCCGCGATCGCTCCGCTCGCGCTCCCCTCCACGGCGCCGCCGCGCCCCGCACCCGCAGCGTCGGTCGCCGCGCCACCGGAGTCCCCGCCGGCGGTCGCCAACCCGAACGGCCTGCTGGCGGCGCTCCCCGGCGACACGGGGCGCGTCACGGTAAAGACCGCGACTACCCGGACATCCGACGCGCTTCCCCCCTTGTTCGACGCCAAGGCGGCGGTCGAAGGGCGGGCAGGCCCTGCGCCCGCGGCGGTGACCGCCAAGCCCGCCGCGCAGGCCGTCGATTGGGTCGCTGCGGTCTTCGACGCGGTCGCCGCCAAGACCGGCTATCCGAAGCACCTGCTCGAGCTCGGCATGGATCTGGAGGCCGACCTCGGCATCGACAGCATCAAGCGCGTCGAGATCCTGTCCGCTGTGCAGGAGCGCGTCCCCGGCCTCCCTGACCTCGACAACGACCGGATGGCCTCGCTCCGCACCCTCGCCGAGGTGGTCGCCGCGGTGTCGGGCGGTGGCGCCCCCGCCGCCGCGCCCCGGGCTACCGGCCTGGAGCGCGATGGCGTGGTCGCCGCCCTCTTCGACGCCGTCGCCAGCAAGACCGGCTATCCGCGAACCCTGCTCGAACCGGCGATGGACCTCGAAGCCGACCTCGGCATTGACAGCATCAAGCGGGTCGAGATCCTCTCGGCGGTGCAGGAGCGGATCCCCGGCCTGCCCACCCTCGAGACCGACCGGCTGGCCGCCCTCCGCACCCTGACGGAGGTGGTCGACGCGCTCTTGGCGGCCGTCGGTGGCGCCCCCGCACCTTCCCTGGTCACCTCGCCAGGACAGCTCGAACCGCCGCGCATCGCGCGGGATGCGCTCGTCGCGGGAATGCTCGACGCCGTCGCCGAAAAAACAGGCTATCCGCGGGCATTGCTTGAGCTCGGCATGGATCTCGAGGCAGACCTCGGCATCGACAGCATCAAGCGCGTCGAGATCCTGTCGGCGGTGCAAGGGCGGGTGCCTGGCCTGCCCGACATCGACACCGAGACCCTCTCGTCGCTCCGCACGCTCGCGGACGTCGTGGAGGCGCTCGGACAAGACCGCCCGGACGCGCTCGCGTCCCCGGTGTTGGTTCGGCCCCGCTCGAACGGCCTGATCGACGCCGCCGCCCTCCTCGGGGTGCCCGCCGATGACACCTCGGGGTTGGTGGGCGCGCCCGCCGTGCTGCGTCCGCCGGTCGCGCCGGCGACCCCCGCGGCGTCCGACCCAGGCCTTCCGCCGGTCACCACGGCGCGTGAGCTGCTGGCGTCGGTGGACCCCATCCCCGCGCTGCTCCGCCGCGAGGTGGTCCTGGCCCCCGCTGCCCAGGGCAGGCCGGCCGGCTGGACCGGCGAGGCCGTCCTCCTCGCCTCCGATCACCCGCTGGCCGACGCCGTCGCCGATGCCCTGCGCACGCGCGGGGTGGCGGTGCGCGTCGAGCGACCCGACTGGGACGACACCGACGCGGTGGCGCGGGCGGCAGCCGGAGCCCACCATGTGGTCCACCTCGCTGCCCTCGGAGGGGCCGCAGCCACCCTGCGCAGCCGCGTCATCGGCGCGTTTGTCGCGGCCCGCGCCCGCGCGGCCGAGCCGCCCGCCTCGTTCACGGTGATCTCCGACCTCGGCGGCGGCTTCGGCCTCGACCGGGTTCCCCGCGCGCCGATCACGGCCGCGCTCGCCGGGATCGCCAAGACGATCGCGATCGAGTGGCCCGACACCCGCGCCCGTGCGCTCGACCTCGACCCGGACGCCCTCGACCCGCAGGCGATCGCCGACGCGCTCCTGTGGGACTGGGGCGTGGTGGAGATCGGCCTGGGCCCAACGCCACAAACGCCGGTCGAGCGGCAGGCGTTGGTGCCAGCCGGCGAGGCCCCTCTTCGTCCCGGTGAGCTCGCCGTCATCACCGGCGGCGCACGGGGCGTCACCGCGGCCGTTGCCCGCGAGCTCGCCCGCCGCTGGCGGCCCGCGCTCTTGCTGCTCGGGCGCAGCGACCCGCCGACTGCCGACCCAGTATGGGCCGCCGGCGCCACCGACGATGAGCTACAAGGACGCTTTGTCGCGGACTGCACCGCGCGAGGGGAGCGCCCCACCCCCAAGCAGCTGCAGACCGCAGTGGCGGACGTGCGGGCGGCGCGGGAGATCCGCGCGACCCTGGACGCCTTGACCGCGGCCGGCGCGACGCCCATCTACCGGTCCGTCGACGCGCGCGACCCCGAGGCGGTGGCCCGGGCGGTCCGCGACGCCGAGGCGAACCACGGTCCCACCCGCGCCTGGATCCACGGCGCCGGCGTCCTGGCCGACAAGCGCATCGCTGACAAGACCGACGCGCAGTTCGCGAGCGTCTTTTCGACCAAGTGGGACGGACTCGCCGCGGGCCTCGCCGCGCTGGACCCCCACGCGCTTCGGGTGTGCGCTGTCTTTTCGTCGATTGCCGGTCGACGGGGCAATCGCGGTCAGGTCGACTATGCCGCGGCCAACGAAGCCATCGGTCGACTCGCCCGCGCTGCGGTCGGGCCGAACACCCGGGTGAAGGTGCTCGATTGGGGCCCGTGGGACGGCGGTATGGTCACACCAGAGCTGAAGCGGCAGTTCGGCCGCCTCGGCCACGGACTGGTCGGCCTGCGCGCCGGCGCCGCCGCCTGCGCCGACGAGCTGTGTGCGCCCGGACACGCTGAAGTCTTGCTCGAAGGTTCACAACCCGATGTCGGAACCCGAGAGTGGCACCTGGTGGGCGACGAGGGCTGGCTGGTCGATCACGCGCTGGGCGGCGTGGGCGTCGTCCCCGTCGCGATGGTCGTCGACCAGTTCGCCGCCCTGGCCGCCGCCTGCGCGCCGGACCGCACGGTGCGCGCAGTGGAAGCGCTCAGCGTGCTGAAGGGGGTGCGCGTCACCGAACCGATGGCACTGACCCTGGCATGGAGCCGCGATGGAGACGCGGTCGCCTGCGAGCTGCGAAGCGAAGACGGCCGTGTCACCCACTACCGCGCCAGCGTCCTCCTCGGCGCGCCAGGCCTGCAGGCGCCGCCCGCCACGCACGCCTTGGCGAGCGCGCCCGGGTGGACGCCTTCGGTCGCCGAGACCTACCGCACCCACCTGTTCCACGGTCCCCGCTGGCGGCGGATCTCCGCCATCCAGCAGCGTTCGACGCAGGGGATCGTCGGCGTTGTTCTGCCCACCCGACCCGACGACCTCGACGTGGCCGCGGGGGACTGGGCGCTCGACCCCGGCGTGATCGACGCGGTTTTGCAGCTGCTGGTGATCTGGGTGCGCGAGGAGACAGGGGCCGCAGCGCTCCCGACCGGCCTCGAGGTGCTCGAGCGCTACGGCCCGTGGGAGGGGCCCCTGACCGTGCATATCGAGGCGGACCGCAGCGCCCCGGGCGCCGGCCACTTCGATGCCGAGCTGGTCGACGCCCATGGCCGCCTGGTCGGACGCATCCGCCGCGGAAGCTGGGCGGCATCGACCCGACTCAACGCCCAGTTCGAGCAAGCCGCCCGGTGACACAACGCTTCGCCATCGTCGGCATGGACGCCTGGCTCCCCGGCGCGACGAGCGCCGAGGCGTGGGCCCGTCTCGACACGCCCGTCTTCCGGGAGCCGCCGGAAGGCCGATGGCCCGGCCCACCAGAGCGGGGCAGCGGCCCGGATCGGGTGGCCACCACCCGGGGCGCCTTCGTCGACCTCCCCCCAACCGAAGGCGACCTCGTCGGCCTCGACGCGATGGTGGCGCGGGTGGCGCGGCGCGCGCGCGACGGGGTGGCGCGGGGACGAGCCGGGCTGGTCGTCGCCCACCTGCTGCTGCCGAGCCGAGACGAGGCGGCCGCCACGGGCGCGCCGGTGTGGGCGTGGGCGCAGCGACACGGGGTCTCGGGAACGGGCCTCGCATCCACGGGAGCGCTCGAGCCGTCCGACGTGGGCGCTCGGGTCGCGCGCGCGCTCGACCTGGTGGCCGGCGCGTCGCTCGATGCGGCCTGCGCATCCGGCCTGCACGCCCTCGCCACCGCCTGCGCCCGCGTCGCCTCGGGGGCGTGGGACCAGGGGATCGCGGCCGGGGTCAGCTTTGCCGACACGGCCTACCTGTTTCTCGGGTTCTCGGCGCTGCAGGCCCTGTCTCCAGACGGGATCGCGCGGCCGTTCGATCGCCGCGCCAATGGGCTCGTCGTCGGCGAAGGGGCGGCCGCGGTGATCGTCGAGCGGCTGGAGGACGCCCTCGCCTGGGGGCACCGGCCGCTGGCGGTCATCGAGGGGATCGGCCTCGGGAGTGATGGCCGCAAGGGAAACCTGTTGGCGCCCGACCCGGCGGGCCAGCTGCGCGCGATGCGCGAGGCCTGGCGTCGCGCCCGACGCGACCCGTCCACGATGGGCTACCTCGAGTGCCACGCGACCGGGACGCCGGTCGGAGACGCCGCGGAGTTGCACGCGGCCCGTGAGCTGGTCGGCACCGGTCGGGTCGCGGTGGGATCCGCGAAGGGCCTGGCGGGACATGCGCTGGTGGTCGCCGGACTCGCCGGGACCATCCGCGCCACCCACGCGGTCGATCGCGGCCAGATCCCTGGGCTACCCTGGCTGGAGGACCCCTTGCCCGGGATCGCCGGACCGCTTCGCGCGTCCCGTACCCCCGAGCCGTGGGAGGAGCGGCAGCGGGTGGCGGGGGTTAGCGCCTTTGGGTTTGGCGGGACCAACGCCCACTTGGTCCTGTCCCGCTGGACCGGCGACGACGCGTCCCCTGCACCGGCGCCGCGGCCACCGCCACCTCCGCCCCTCGCGGTGGTGCGCGCCGCTGCCTGGATCGGCGCACACACTGGACCCGCGCTGATCGACGCCCTGCGCGCCCGCCGCACCCTCACCGGCACCTGTCCCAGCGCCCGACGCCTCGGCGTGCCCCCGTTCGGCGCATGGCGCGCCACGGTCGCGGTCGATGGCCGGCGGTGGCGGATCCCGCCCGTCGAGCTGGCCGCGATGCAGCCCGCACAGCTCGCGGCGCTCGACGTCGGCTCGCTGGCTGGCACCGGGGCGCCTCCCACCACGTCGACCGTCTTCGCCACCGCGGTGGACCCCCGCGTGTCCCGCCCCGTCCACCGCGCCGCCCTGCGCGCGGCCGGTGCGCTGGACCT
>Ga0164294_10004816_pt1 | contig 11678 bp, 13 predicted proteins | sample GEODES005metaG_FD_111479 | JGI IMG/M metagenome (GOLD analysis project Ga0164294, IMG submission 111479) | Oligotrophic lake water microbial communities from Sparkling Lake, Wisconsin, USA - GEODES005 metaG | ecosystem: Environmental > Aquatic > Freshwater > Lake | place: USA: Sparkling Lake...
ATCAATTTTTGGTTTTATAACTAAAACTTTTTTATTTATAGTTTTAGCTAATCTAATTTTTCTGATTAATTCTGTAGATTTTCCAGAAAACATAGGACCTAATATAATCGATAAACTCATTTAATTTATAAATTAATTTAGTTAATTAATTTATATATCAATTTTTTAATTATAAACTTTACCTGTAGCAGAATCTTTACAAGGTCTACTAGAAGGTGATTCTTTTGCAATTTTTTCAGCATTTGCAATAGTATTAGCATTTACTGTCATTGCATAATAACTCCATCCGGCTAATAAAGCAAATAAGAAAGCAAATCCAAGAACAACATAAGAATGTGAGAAAGCAAAAACTATTAACATTAAAACAGCAATAGAAGACCATAAACCAAACTGGAAAAAATTCCATGCAACACCTATTATTGCTCCTCCAACTTCACTAGTAACTTCACTATAGTAACCTTCTCCATTAACTGTATAAGTACAATTTTTAATATTACTTGACATATATATATTAGGTTTTAAAAAAATAAAAATTATATATTTTATATACTTTATTCTAATGGAAACATTTGATAAAATTTTGTCTTTTGATGTAGGAATTATTAATCTTGCCTATTGTTTTTTAACAAAAAAACAATATATTGAAAACAACAAGCAAATTTTCAAGTGGGAAATTATGGATTGGGCTATTATTGATTTAGCTGATCGAGAAGAACATAAATGTGTTAGTTGTAAAAAGAAAGCAAGTTTAATTTCTATGTCAAAATATTATTGTAAAGTACATGCTAAACAAATTCAATCAAAACCAGCACCATTTGAAGAATATTTTAAACCTTTAGAAAAAAAACAAATTGGTGGTTGTAAATTTAATTCATGTGATAAAAACTGTCAAGTTGTTCAACAACATTTTTTAGAAAAATTAACTTATTGTAATGTACATGCTAAAAAAATGTATTCTGATATTGAAAATGATATGAAATTAACTAAAATTAAAAAATCAAATATTAAAAATTTAGATTTTGACGATACTAGATTAAAATTAGTTATGGAATTAGAAAGTAGAAAACATTTATTAGAAGCAAATGTAGTTGTTATAGAGAATCAACCATCTTTTAAAAATCCAAGAATGAAAAGTATTTCGGGAATATTATATGATTATTATATGATAAGAGGAATGGTTGATAAAAAAATTACAAATTCAAATATTACTAAAGTAAAATTTATGTCTCCTTCAAATAAAATTAAATTAGCTACAGATGGAGAAACACAAGAATTAGTAAAATTAAAAGCAACTGATGAATCAAAAGCATATAAAATGACTAAAAGTTTAGCAGTTAAATATGCTACAGAAATGAGTAAACATTTACCAGAATGGTTAGCAAAATTTAATACTCATAAGAAAAAAGATGATTTAGCTGATGCATTTTTACAAGGTGCTTATTATTTTGAAACCAATAATAAAATAATTGATAAAAATAGTAAAAAAGTAAAGAAAGTAAATAAAAAAAAACCATTAATACAAATAGATACTAAAGAAATTATTGTTTAATTGTGCTTTCGCATTTAATATAAGTTTTTGGATTTAACTTATCTCCTTCAATTTTAATAAAATTAACTAATTTTATATGGTCTTCTTCAGATGAATCTGTTGATTCTGTTTCAAATATCATTAAAGATGCTGCTTCATATTTAAGAGAGAAATCATAATCAATATCAGATAATGCTCTTTTAAGTAGACTAATTGTATTTTCAATGCCACCAGTAGAAATAATTTGTATTTTAGAAATTATTTTATATGGTTTAGTATTAATAAGTTTATCAATACCTTCTTTAAACTTTTCATAAAATTTAGGATCTAGTTCATTGAAAATAGATTTAACATCATCATCTTTTGTTATACAATAATCTAATAGAAATGGAATATTATTATCATCATTATTTTCTTGAGGTAATTTAGTAATAATTTGATTCCATAACTCTTCTGGATTTTCACTATATTCTTCTCTGCGTTTTTCATCAATTTTATACATGATATTTTTCCATAAATATTCTACTTCAATTTCAAACACTTTAGAAAGTCCAATGAAAATAGAAGTTAATTGCTTATTTTTAATAAATTTATTTAAAGCTTTCTTTAATTGTTCTTCTCTAGATTCTTTCGAATTATCTTTATAAATATAAGACAAAGATACTTGAATTATATCATTAGATATATCTCCAATTCTTGCAACTAGAACTTTATTTAAGGGAACAACTTTATTATATTTTTCTTTTTTCTTTTTTTGAACATCATTAAAAGTCAAAAAAATATTGTATGGATATTCAACTAATTTACCTTTAAATTGTGATAATTCATCATCTTGTTCATTAAAAACGACAAGAACAAGTTCATCAATTGATGGTTTAATATTATAAAAATTGATTGGCATAATAATAATTATATATATATATAATTATTATTTATCAATTTTTTTAAATAGATGTTTCCAATTTTTTAAATGGTTTATTATTTCGTTTTAATCCCATAGTTTTTTCCAAATTCAAACCATTTTGTTCTAATGGTTTAGTTCTTTTTAATACTAATTCACCATCGTAAGTATTTGAAGCCATATTTTGATTATTTGATTTTTTATAAGATTCTTCAATTTGTAATTGTCTAGTTATTAAAGGAGGGTGTAATAATAAATAATCTTTATTATTAAATACAAATAAATTTCTAAATTCTTCAATATTTAAATGTCCTCCAAATTCATCTAATAATAACCAAGATGGTGCAGGATTTATATCTTTAAATTCCCCATAAGTTTTAAAATACATTAAATTTAATAATGATTCTCTTTTCCAAGTAGATGAATCATTCGCATCAATATTATATGTTTTTGCACAATTCCATGAACAAAAATTATCAATACAAAAAAATGTATTATTAAAATAATCTTCAGGTAATTCAATTGATGGTGTAGTAAAAGAATTTTTACACCATAAACATTTTGATTCTGGTTTAAATTTAATATTATGAACATTTACTCTATTAACATTTTTTGTAAACATAAACGTTTTTTCTGTTTCTTTTAATTTTTTTAATAATTGATCTTCATTTATTTCTTTTGTTTTTATATTTTTATTAATAGTTAATTCTTTCTCATTTTTTATAAAAATGTTATCATTTGAATCATTTACAATATCATCCATAGAAATAGGAAGATGAACAATAATTGGTTCTTCTTCAGAATTAATAGGTATTTCATTTTCATTTTTCTCAATACACTTATTTTTGGGTTTTCTCCCTCTTTTTTTTAATACAATTGGTTCAATTTGTTGACTTTTTTCAGACATTAATAATAATTATACTAATTAGTCTTTAAATTCATTTATTAATTAATTTAAAGAATAAGTTGTTATTATTTTGTATTTATATTAATTGAAGGAGTTGATTTTGGTTTTCTTCCTCTTTTGGAATCAGATACGTTTACATCTGAAATTATTCTATCATTATTTGAACTATTATCTTCTGTTGTTTCTGCTAAACTAGCAGAACCTTTAATTCTACTTAAAATATCTTTTACATTATCAGGAGCTCTAATTTCAGTTCTATTTGGTGTAACACTTGGTATCATAGGAGGATTCATAAATAAATTATTCATAGAAGGTTGTTGTTGATTATTTTGATTATTTTGATTTTTCCTCTCTTTTTCTCTTTGTTGTAACATAGCTCGTTGCTTTTCAATACTAATTTCTTGAGGACTCATGAAATTTGATTTTGGTTTTTGAGGATTTAATAACTTACTTATTAATTCTGGATTTTTACTAATAACTGAATCTAAACCAGGTATAGAAGATTGTGATTTTGAAAAATGATATGCACTTCCTGAAGCAACTAATAATAATATTAATTTAATTTCAGGAGCCATCTTTTTACCAGAACCTTTATATTTTTCATATAATTCTTCTAATGTTTCGTCATATGAATCTACTTCAACTGATAAATGTTCACCCCAACCTCCTAAATGAAAATCGAAAGGATCATATTTATCATTTAAAAATTCAAGAATTGAAGCACCATTTAATAATAAACTTTTATACAATTTAATACCATTTCTTTTATCAATAAAACTTCTTAATAATTCATATTCATATTCCATTTCTTCTAAAGATGAACTAAAATCATAATCTTTTGTTAATGAAAAACCTCTTTGTTTAATTTCGGATAATTTTCGTAATAATTCTATTTTTTTCATTCTTATTTCTTGAGGTGATAATTGAGGACCTGTATTTTTTTTAACTGAATTTTGTTTAATTGAATTTTGTTTAATTGAATTTTGTTTTACTGAATTTTCTTTTTCAAACGTGGTTTTAAAATCCATTTTTTCATATTTATCTCTGGATTTTTGTGAAGTTGATTTATAAGTAGAACCAGATTTAACAGATTCACTTTTTGAAGAATCTGATTCAATTGAAGATGTATCTGTATGAGGAGAAACTTCTGCTACTGTTTTATTTGCATTTGCAAGTAAATTAAAATACATATCAGTTTCTGAACTTTTTTTAACATCAGTTTGGTCGGCAATTTTACCTTTTCTATCATGCAATGTAATATTAACTTCGGAAGATGATTCTGAATCGGGCATATTATATAATTATATAATTAACTTTTCTTTAAATTAACGCACTTTTATTTATTAAAAGCTTCTCTTGCTTTTTGTTGCGTTAAACTACTTAAAGTTAATATAAATGCAATTGATAATACTAAAGCAAATGAAGGATCTTTATCTGCTCTCATTACAATTAAGAAACAAATTGCAACTCTAAAAATAGGATTGTAAAACGAATTTCTTATATATTTAGGTAATGTTGGACCAATTGTAACAGCATACATCATAATAAACATTACTAATATTGCTTTAACATAAGGGTTATCTAAAATATCCATATAATTATTTTAGATATTATTTTTAGTAAATATTTTATCTAGATTATAGAAATAGATTAACAATGAATTATTGCACTGTTCAAGATGCTTGGGGTCAAGAAAATTATATTTCAAACCAGTATAAAAATTTTAATAATAATAATAATAAAAAAACTATAGAAAAATTTTCAAATAATAAAAATAAAAAAATAATTAAAAATAAAAATCATAAGAGAATAGAAAAATTTACAAATGATCATAAATCTAATTGTAATAATTTTACAACACATTTAAAAACGTGTAGAACGTGTCAAAATAAAATGAGAGAACAATTTAGACCTAAAATTTTAGAAAATTTTGAAGATATTATACAAACTAATAGAGATATTATTGTATTAATATTAATTGGTATGTGTGTATTAATATTTTTAAATTTACTTTCAAATATATCAAAATAAATATTTATTTTTTTGGAAACCATTTTATTAAAAGAATATTAGGTTCAAAAAATTCAGATTCGAACCCATTTTTCTTTACATTTTTTTCAATATAATTTTTACATTCATTAATTGAATATAATGGTAATCCAATTATAAATTCAGGAATAGAATACCATGTATGATAATAATCTGCTGCACTAGCTAATACAATTTTCTTTTCTATTTTATCTAATATTTTTTGAAATGTTTCGTTTTTCTTATTTTCTCTATCTTTTTGTTCTTTAATTAATTTATCTGCTTTTACCATATAAAAGTGGTATAAAAAAAAATAATTATTATTTAAATATGAGTTTAAATAATTTAGAATTAAATTCAAATAAAGAAGACGCATCAAATAGTGAAGAACAAATAGTTAATAATGAAGAACAAATAGTTACTAATGAAGAACAGATAGTTACTAATGAAGAACAAATAGTTACTAATGAAGAACAAATAGTTACTAATGAAGAACAAATAGTTGCTAATGAAGAACAAATAGTTACTAATAAAGAAAAAATATCTCCTAAAATTACTACATTATGTTTTAGTGGTGGTGGAATAAAAGGTTTTTCTTTTATAGGTGCATTAGAATGTTTAATTGAAAAGAAAATTATAAACTTAACAGAAATTAAATGTTTTGTTGGTACATCTATTGGTGCAATGTTATCATTTTTATTAATTTTAGGATGGGAAATAGAAGAAATGAAAGATTTTATATTTAATTTTAATTTCAGTAAATTAAAAGGTGAAATAAATAGTATTGCTTTTTTCCAAAATCTAGGAATTCAAGACGGAGAACGATTTAAGTTACTTTTAATAAATTTTCTTGAAACTAAATTAAATGTAAAAGATATAACATTTGAAGAATTATATAAATTAACTAATAAAAAATTAATTATTATTGGGACTAATTTAACAAAAGGAAAAGAAGTAGTTTTTAATTATAAAACAACACCACATTTTTCTGTTATTTTAGCTTTAAGAATATCTACAGCAGTTCCTATTATATTTTCACCAATTATACATGAAAATGAAAAATATGTTGATGGAGGCATAGTAAATAATTTTCCAATTAATCATTGTTCAAAAAAATCAACAATCGGATTTTATATTAAAAATGCAAAAGAAGATTTAAATATAGATTCTTTAAAAAAATTAATAACTAGTGTATTAAGTATTACTGCAGATACAATTAGTGAAAAAAATATAAAAAAATATTTTAATAATGTAATACAAATTAATAATCCAAAATATGTTCCTACAGATTTTGATATTACTTTAGAAGATAAAAAGAAAATTATTGATTTAGGTTATGAATCTATCAATAATTTTCTATTAAAATTTAATACTTAAGAATCATTTTCGTTCCAATCATTAAATTTTTTACTTGAAAATTCTTCAGGTTTTCTATTATTATATTTATTTGTTTGATTTTTATATTCTTTCATTCTTTCATCTACACTTTTTTCTGTTACTGTAGAATTAATTTTTTGTATTTTGAAAGCCATATCTAAACTTGTAAAATTACCAGTTGAAATTGAATCTTCCATATATAATGCAGAATAATTTCCAATAGTTGTTAATTCATCATGAGGATGATAACTTGATAATGTAGAACTAGTACTTTGAATAATTTGATCACTAAAAGTATTATCATCTTTTCTTTTCTCAAATTTTGAATTAAACTCTTTAGTATTAGCTATTTTTTCTTGTGGAATAGTAATATTATCTCTATTTTTTTTAATTTCATTATATTTATTCATAACATTAAAATCAGTTTTTGAATCAAATCCATGTTTTTGATTTAATTCATTAATTTTTGTTTTAAATATATTTGTAGCTTCTTCTTTTTTAGGGAATAAAGTGTCAACACTTTTGATTGATTCTTCAAAATTATTTTTTAAATCTAAAAATGAAGTTTCTTTTTTTTCTAATTCTAAAAATTCATCATATTTTTTTCTATTAATAGAATCTGATAAAACTTGATTTGCAATAATTACATGATTATATAATTCTTCACTTGAGTCTTTATTTTTATCAGGATGTAATTCTAAAACAAGTTTTCTAAAATTTTTTTTTATTCTATTATCAGAAGCTTCTTTAGATAATCCTAAAACTTCATACAAATTATATTTTAAATCTTTGAAATTAACAGATACAATTGACATTATTATAGTTTATAATAAAATTAACTTTTAAACCATAATAAATATAATTACTTATTAAAAATAAATTATAATTTAATATAATGATTACTTATAAAGAAAAAATAGAAGGATGTTTATATTTATCATCTTTTTTAGAAACATTAGGATATTTTAATGGTCATTGGGAATTTAATTATGGTAATAAAATAGATACAGTTAAAGAAGGAGTCATTATGAATTATTTTTTTCTTCATGAATATTATTTAAGAGGCGGATTAAATAATATAAATTTTCAAACGTTAAAATCTTCAGATGATACTTTATTAATTATTGCTACTACAGATGCACTTATTAATGGAGGAGGTGTTACAAATTACATTAATAGTTATTTAAAATATTTACCTAAATTAAAAGAAGATGAACGTCAATCAGGGATTGCAACTTTACAATCTTTAGAAGAAATAAGATTATCAAAAAATATTAATGTAATAAAATATTCTTCAAAATATGGAGGAAATGGAGCAGCTATTCGTACAGCACCAATTGGATTAAAATATTACAAAAATTATGAGAAAGTATGTGAAGAAGCATTATTAGCTTCATTAGTTACTCATAATTATGCTTTAGGATTTTTAGGAGGAATAGTAACTGCATTATTCACTGCTTTTGCTGTTAATAATATTAATCCTTTTGAATGGTCATTAAAATTAGAAGAAATGTATAAAAATAAATTTTTTAATAATATAATTGAGAAACATGTAAAAGAAAATATTATTTCTGATATAAATGAATATTTTATATATTGGGAAAAATACAATGAAGAAAGATTAACTAAAATGAAATTTAGAAATCTTCAAGTATTTACTAATGCTTCATTTAAAATTCAAGATTTAACAACCTATTCATCCATAGATTATTTAGGAAAAATGCGTGGTTATGAAAAATTTGGTGGCTCTGGTTTAGAAGGACCTTTAATTGCGTATGATAATTTTTTACTGTCAGCAATTCCAAATGATAAAATGGAAGTTGATATTAAAAATCCAAAATTTAGTTGGGAATCTTTTATATTTCATAATGTATTCTTTTTTGGTGATAATGATTCAACATCAGCTATTTCTGGAAGTTGGTATGGAGCATATTTAGGAATTGATAAATTTCCAATAAATAAAATTAAAGAATTAGAATTTTATGATGAATTAAAAAATTTAACTAATAAATTATAAGTCTTTAACTGATTCAATTAATTTAACTGATTCTCTAGGTCCATTATATGTTCCTCTTTTACCATCTACTTCAATAATTACTGTAGGAAATCCTTGTACTTCAAATTCTTTGCATTTCTCTTCATTTTTAGGATCATCACATTTAATATCAAATGTTTGTACATTATCTAAGGAAAAATCATTTTTAATAGTTTCTTCAAATTTTGTCCATTCAGGTTGGAATTTAACTGACCACCCACACCAAGAAGTATTAAAATTATATACTTTTACATTTTTAGAGTTTTGAAATTTTTCTGTATTAGGAGTATTATTTTTATTATCAACAGTTACTTTTTTATTAGTTTCATCAGGTATTTCATTAGTAAAAAATATTTGTACAAAAAAGAAAATGAGAACAATAGTTATTAAGATCCAACTCCAGAGAGATAGACCGTAAATTCTATCATTAAGACTAATCATTATAATATATTAGATTTTAATTTATTTAAAAAAATATTTAGTTTTTTAAAATTAATTTCTATAATATAATATATCTATTATGTCAAACACAGAATTACAAAATTTACAATCAGTATTGCGTCGTTCACCAAATGACGAAGCATCTGTTTATAGAGCATTAGTTTCTTATTTAAAAAGTAGTGATGGATTAATAAATTATAACTTAAGTGGTGGTGGTCCAGAAGAACAAGTTGTACAATGCCAAAGAGGAGCTCCTGCTTATGCTGCAGATTGCGTTAGTTTAATTTCAAAATGCCTTAAAGGTGAACCAGAATGCATTAATGAATTTGATAGATTAAAAGAAGCATTCATAAATGGTTTTATCTTTAAACAAGGAGATCTAGAATCAGTTAGAACTTTACTTAAAAATTTAGGAATTAACACTGCATCAACTAGACCTGTTGAAGAATGGTTAGTTAAAATTAGTAAAGTAAATGGTCCTGTTGCAAATTCAATTAAAAATAATGATAAATTAATTGCTATTTTAAATAATTTTGTTGTAAAAGTTAGAAATCCTACATCGCATACTGGATCAGCTGAACATGTTCGTGCTGTAGCACAATTAACAAATAAATTTTCAAATATTCCTTTCAAAAAAGGTTTACTAGGTAGAAAACCTACACGTTTATCAGAAATTCCCATGAAAAGAAGCCGTTTATCAAAAAAACAAACTGGTGGTGGTTTATCAAATGTTCCTAATACATTTGTAAGACTCATGGATGCTGTTGATACAGTTACTACTATGTCAGGAGGCGGTGAAGCAAAATCACTCTACCAACCTTTAAGTGAAACATATAATTCTCTTGTTGATACATTAAAATATCAAGGAAAAAAGATTGAAGATTCTGATGATGCTCACATTAGAAATTTATTATCTGAATTAAATGTAACTGAAGAAAAATTATTAAAAACAGCAGAAATTATTAAAAACTTCAACAAAGCAAAAGAAAATCCCGAAACTGCAAGATTATTAGGAGGATCTCAAGTACCTGATAAAACTATGGCAGATGTATACAAAAGATATGAAGAATTAGAAATTAGACAAGCTGGTGGTGCAAAAAATATTAAATCTATTTTACAAACTATCTATAATGCTTTACAAGGTAAAGATTCTAATGGAAATAATGTAGCACCTACTAATGTTGGAACAAATTTATATAATGCATTAAAAGGTGCTAATAGTTATTAATTAATATATTAAATATAATAAATATATTTAATAAATTTATTTAAATAATATATATTAAAAGAATACTATCTAAACTTATAATAATGGCTTTAGGATTATTATTATTAGTTTCAGTTGGGAAAGAAAATATATATTTATCATCTGAACCAGAAATTACTTTTTTCAAAATAACCCATAAAAGACATACTAATTTTTCCATAGAAACAATTGCTCAATACTTTAAATCAACACCAGATTTTAGTAGAAGAGTAACAGTTAATTTATCAAAAAATGCTGATTTATTAGAAAAAATATATTTATATGTAGAATTACCTGATATTATAAAAGAAAATCATTCTGTTTTACCAACAGGAATTAAAAATTTTGCATGGGTAAAAAAAGTAGGTTTGGCTTTATTAAATTTTGTTGATTTAGAAATAGGTGGAATTTTAATTGATAGACATTATGGTGATTATTTAAATATATGGGCTGAATTAGTATTAAGTTTAGGAAGAAAAAAAGGTATGTCAAAAATGATAGGTAATATTGATGTTTTAACTAATTATTCAAACGGTAAAAATACTTATTCTTTATATGTACCATTTAATTTTTGGTTTTGTTTAGATTCAGGAATTGCATTACCGATTGTTGCAATGATTCATAATGATATTAAAATTCATGTTGAATTTAATGATTTTAATAAATGTTATCTTCAACGACCAACAAATTATGTTAAAACAAATGAACCATATTCATTATTTAAAACTGGTGAAATTATTAAACAAACAATTGGAAGTAATACAATACTTGGAGAATTTGTTTATTTTGATGCTTTAACAAATAACTTATATTATAATAAAATTAAAGATGATTTTTTAATCCCTTCAACTACTGGAGATTTAAATTATAGTATCGTTGGTGAAACATCACAATTTAAACAAACATTAACAAATACATCAATTATTGTAGTTGATGAAGATTATTTTAGGTATAATACCCCATCATTGCAAACAGCTTTTTTATTAGTAAATTATATTTATTTAGATAATACAGAAAGATTTATGTTTATGAATAATACCCATGAATATTTAGTTCCTGTTATTCAAAATATTCAAGAACAAACATTTTATTCTACAAATATTTCTTATAAAATTCCATTTGTAAATCCTGTTAAAATTATATTTTGGAGAGCTCAATTAGTTTCTAATTATAATGCAAATGATTTATTTAATTATACATTAACACCATTATCTA
>Ga0164294_10004817_pt1 | contig 11677 bp, 9 predicted proteins | sample GEODES005metaG_FD_111479 | JGI IMG/M metagenome (GOLD analysis project Ga0164294, IMG submission 111479) | Oligotrophic lake water microbial communities from Sparkling Lake, Wisconsin, USA - GEODES005 metaG | ecosystem: Environmental > Aquatic > Freshwater > Lake | place: USA: Sparkling Lake...
CCACGGCCGGATCGAACTCTATCCGCCGCGCGGCACCTACCAGCTGACGATCGACCGGCTCCACGCCGTTGGCACCGGGGCCCTCGAGGCCCAGCTGCGACGGCTGCACGCCCTGCTCCAGGCGGAGGGCGTGTTCGCCCCGGCCCGGAAGCGTCCGCTTCCCGCGTTCCCCCGGCGGATCGCGGTCGTCACGAGCCCCACCGGGGCCGCGATTGCCGACTTCCTCGAGACGCTCCTGTCGAGGTGGCGGGGGAGTGAGGTGATCCTGGTGCCCTCTCGGGTGCAGGGCGCCGGTGCGGCCGAAGAACTCGCGGTCGCGCTGGCGACTGCCGCCCGGCTCCGGCCGGCCGTCGATGTGATCGCCCTGGTCCGCGGCGGTGGCAGTCTCGAAGACCTCTGGTCGTTCAACGAAGAGGTGCTCGTCCGCGCGGTCGCCACGTCGCCGATCCCGGTCGTCTGCGGCGTGGGCCATGAGATCGACGTCTCGCTCTGCGATCTCGCCGCCGACGTCCGCGCCCTGACGCCCACCGATGCCGCGGTGAAGATCGTGCCCGACGCCCGCCAGGTGGCGGCGACGGTGGCGGGGCTGGGAACACGGCTGCAGTCGGCACTCGCGCGTCGGCTCGAGACGTCGCGGGAGCATCTCGTCACCCTGGCCCGCGCCCGAACCTTCGCCGACCCCAGCCGGCTGGTCCGCGATCGCCGCGACGCGCTCGATCAACACGGTCGCCGACTCCGCCGGCTGGCGGCCGTCGCCGTCGATCGGGCGGGGGAGCGGCTGGCCGCAGCCGCCGCGCGACTCGAGGCCGGCAGTCCCCTCCACCTGCTCGCCCGCGGCTGGTCGGTGACGCGGCTGGAACATGGCGCGACAGCCCTCAAGAGCGTTACGGGCATCGCGGCCGCCGACACGCTCGTGACGCAACTCACCGACGGACGAATCTGGAGCCGCGTGGAAAGGATCTCGCACGATGCCCTCGGACGCTGAACCCGCAAACTCGAACCAAACCCCCTCGTTTGAAGCGTCGCTCGCCGACCTCGGCGACATCGTCACCAAGCTCGAATCGGGGGGGCTCGGCCTCTCCGACTCGATCGCCGCCTATGAGCGTGGCGTGGCCCTGCTGCGACGGCTGCACGACGAACTGGCCGTCGCGGAAAAGAAGGTGAGCACACTCGTCCGGATCGACGAGGAGGGCCGGCCAATCCTGGCGCCAGCCGATGCTGCCGACCCGGCCCCCGCCGCGACCCGCGGCGCGGGCCGCAGGCAGCGATCTCGGACGCTGCCCGGGATGGACGATACCCCTGACGCCGTCTAGACTTCCGTCTGGGTGTCGAACACGGAAGCTTGTGTCGGTTCCCGTTTTTTCGTGCCTCGCACCACCTGCAGGCCCCCGCATGGCGAGCTGCCCGGTGACCAGCAGAGCATCCACACCCATCGCTGCCTCGCCTCGCGACGATCGCATGGCCGGGCACCTGGAAGTCATTCGCGACTTCATCGAACCCCGGCTCACTGCCGCCCTCGATCTCTCGGGAGATGCGCCGCATCGACTCGCCGACTCGATGCGGTACGCGGCGCTGGCTCCGGGAAAGAGGCTCCGGCCGGCATTGGCCCTCTGGGCAGCCCAGGCCTGCGGGGATCGTGACGCGGATCGCCTGACGCACTGGTCTGCCGCCGGGCCTGCGGCTGTGGCCGTCGAACTGATCCATGCCTACTCCCTGGTGCACGACGACCTGCCGGCGATGGACGACGACGACCTCCGGCGTGGTCGCCCGACCTGCCATCGCGCCTTTGACGAAGCCACCGCCATTCTCTGCGGCGATGCCCTGCAGGCACTGGCGTTTGAGACGCTCGCCGCCGGCATGCCTGCCGGTGCCGCAGGTCGGGCCTGCCTCGTGCTGGCCCGGGCGGCCGGCGCTGCGGCGCTTGTCGGCGGCCAGGTCGACGACCTCGCGGCGGAACGTGGCTGGCTCAAGACGCCGCCGGCCACGCCGGCCGAGCAGATCGCCTGGATGGATCGGATCAACCGTCGCAAGACCGGCGGGCTGTTCCTGGCGGCGCTCGAACTTGGCGGGCTTTCGGTCGGAGCCGACCCGACGCAGTTCGCCGCCCTCAACCGGTTCGGCCAGGCCTTTGGAATGGCCTTCCAGATCGCCGACGACCTGCTCGACGCCGAGGGCACGGAAGCCGCCATGGGGAAACGGGTGGGCAAGGACGCCGACCGCGGCAAGCTCACGTACCCGACCGTGGCCGGGAGCGACGCCGCCCGCGACCGGGCGCGGAGCCTGGCCGACGAGGCGGTCGCGGCGGTGGAACCCCTGGGTGAATCGGCCGCGGAACTGGCGGGACTCGCACGCTGGATCGTCGCCCGCGATCATTAATGCCCCGCAGGGAGCACACGACAGCATGAGCGATATTCTTCCCGGCATCCTTTCACCGCGCGACCTCCAGGGTCTGTCGACGGATCAGCTCGAGCAGCTCGCCGTGGAAATGCGGCGGGCACTCTGCGAGGTGGCCACCAGCCGCACCGCCCACTTCGCCTCCAACCTCGGCGTGGTGGAACTCTGCCTGGCGCTGCACCGGGTCTTCGACTTCAGCCGCGACCGGCTGATCTGGGACACCGGCCACCAGATCTATCCGCACAAGCTGATCACCGGACGCTTCTCGCGGTTCGGCTCGATCCGCACCAAGGGGGGCCTGATGGGCTACCCCAATCCCGACGAGAGCCCCTACGACCTGTTCATGACCGGCCATGCCGGGTGCAGCATCTCGACGGCCCTGGGGCTCGCCAGCGGCGACGACCTCCTGGGCGAGACCGACCGCCACTCCGTCGCCGTGATCGGCGACGGCGCGCTCCCATCGGGCATCGTGTTCGAGGCCCTCAACAACGCCGGCTTTCTCAAGAAGCGACTGCTGGTGATCCTCAACGACAACCGGATGTCGATCTGTCCCCGAGTCGGTGCCCTCGCCGAGTATCTCGACACGGTCCGCACCAACCCCTGGTACCGCGGCATCAAGCACCAGGCGGGCGAGATCATCAAGGGCGTGCCGATGGTGGGCGGTCAGATGGAGCGGATGCTCTCCAACGTGAAGGACTCGCTCAAGGCGACGCTGCACGGCGGCATGCTCTTCGAGGCGTTGGGCGTCCGCTACTTCGGCCCGGTGGAGGGACACTCGCTGCCCAACCTGATCCGCTACCTGGAACTCGTCAAGGACGAGGAGGGGCCGATCCTGCTCCACGTCCTCACCGAGAAGGGGCACGGCTTCAAGCCGGCCGAAGCCGACCCCGTCTTCTTCCACACCCCCGCCCCGTTCGAGTGCGACGACGACGACTGCATCGTGTCGATCAAAAAGTCGTCGTCTCGCGCCTACACCGACGTCGCCTCGACGGCGATCGGGGCCGCCTTGCGGCGGGATCCCCGCGTGACGGTGATGACGGCCGCGATGTGCCAGGGCAACAAGCTTGAACCGGTCCGCGAGGAGTTTCCGGAGCGGTTCTTCGATGTGGGGATCTGCGAGTCGCATGCCGTGGCCTTCGCGGCAGGCCAGGCCAAGGCCGGCTGCCGGCCGATCGTCGACATCTACAGCACGTTCCTCCAGCGGTCGTTCGACCAGATCTTCCAAGAGGTCTGCCTCCAGAACCTGCCGGTTGTGTTCATGCTCGACCGGGCCGGGCTGACGGGCCCCGATGGCCCCACGCACCACGGCGCCTTCGATCTCGGCTACCTGCGACTGTTCCCCAACATGGCGGTGCTCGCGCCCGGCGACGAGCACGACCTTGCGGCGATGCTCGACTGGGCGCTGGCCCACGGCGGGCCCGTTGCGATCCGCTACCCGAAGGCCACCGTGGAAAACCACGGCGGGCAGCGGCCGCCGATCGAACTCGGCCGTAGCGAAACGCTCGCGGAGGGCCATGACGGCCTCGTGGTCGCCTGCGGCACGCTGCTCGGAGAGGCGCTGGCGGCGGCGGCCGAACTCCGTGGCGAGGGCCTTGATCTCACCGTGATCAACGCCCGATTCATCAAGCCGCTCGACCCGACCATCCTGGAGCGGATCGAGGCCGCGCCGTGGACGGTGACACTCGAGGAGAACGTGCTCCAGACTGGCTTCGGCAGTGCGGTGCTCGAGGCCGTCAACGACGCCGGCCTGCCTGCCGGGACAATCGTCCGCCTCGGCCTGCCCGATCGCTTCGTGGAGCATGGCGAGCGGGCCGAACTTCTCGCCGACCTTGGCCTCGACGCCGCCGGCATCGCGGCCACCTGCCGCCGGCTCGCCGGCCGAACCACGGCCCACGTCACGCTTCACCACTGACCGACACAAAGCGAGGCGGAATGTCACGCGTCTCCAGGCTTCGCCCCGGTCAGTCCGCGCCCGCAGCGTTGCGGTTTGCGATCGTGGGCCCGCGCGGGCTGGAGCACGTGGCCGGCGAGGCCGAGGCGCTCGCCGCGATCGTGGAGACAGCCGGATACGAGGCCTCGCAGCTGCTCGCGCCCGTGGATGACTGGGACGGGCAGACTCCCCCGCCCCGGCCCGCCGACGCCGACGTGGTGATCGTGCTGGGCGGGGACGGTTCGATCCTGCGGGCCGCCCGCTGGATGGGATACGACCAGGTGCCGGTGCTCGGCGTGAACCTCGGACGGCTCGGATTCCTGGCCGACGTGCCCCGCGAGGAGTCCGCGGAAGCGGTGCGCGGAATCCTCACGGGCCGCTTTCGGCTCGTCGACCACCTGATGTTCGAAACGGAGGTCGTTCGGGAAGACGCCGTAGTGCACCGGGAACTCGGGCTCAACGAGACGTCGATTCTGGCGGGGCCGCCGTTTTCGATGATCGAGATCCGGCTCGTCGTCGATGGCGAGCCGGCCACGACCTACCGCGCCGACGGCCTGATCATCTCGACGCCGGTCGGCTCCACGGCCTACAACCTGTCGGCAGGCGGGCCGATTGTCCGCAAGGAACTCGATGCCTTCGTGTTCACGCCGCTCAATCCACACACCCTCACCAACCGCACCGTGGTCGACTCCGCCGCCCGCACCTACGAGATCCTCGTTTCCGCGCCGAACGCGGGCTCGGCCTGCGTCGTCGACGGCCGCGTCGTGACCGGGGTGCTGCCGGGCGATCGGATCCGCATCCGCCGCGCGGCGCCGCGATTCACGCTCGTGGAGACGGGGCGACACGGCTACTACGGAACGCTCCGCGAGAAGCTCGGCTGGGGTGGCGGACTGCGGGGAGCGGAGACGCCTGCCTCGCGGGGTGGCGCATGATCGTCTTTCCTGCTCCGTGGCGAGCCGTGGCGGCACTGTCACGCATGGCCGGCTATCTCATGGGTGGCTATCTCGTGGGTGGCTATCTGATGGCCGGCTGCCTCGTCGCCGCGCCGCTGGCGGCGGCCGACGCCCCCGTGACGCTTCGCTACGCGTACGTGCCGGGGGAGAGCATGGCGACGCGAGTCGCCCATCGTGCGCTCACCGAGACGACCATGAATGGCACCACCCAGGCAGTCGAAACCATGACCGACTCGACCAAGACCTGGACGGTGGTCGCCGTCGATGCCGCGGGCGCGGCCACGCTCGAGCACGCCGTGGACGACGTCACGATGACGTCGCGGACCAGCGACCGTGGCGAGATTCGCTGGACCAGTACGGGAGACGACGAGCCACCTCCCGGATACGAGTTGGTGCCGCACAGCCTCGGCGTACCGCTCGTGCGGATGGTCGTGGCTCCCGACGGCCGCGTGCTCGATCGCCGCGAACTCCGTCCCTGCCCGCCCGCCGCCACCGGTGACCTCGTTGTCGTTCCGCTGCCCGACGGGCCCGTGACGGTGGGAGCCGAGTGGACGATTCCGCAGGAGGTCGTGGTCGAGGTGCCAAACGGCCCCCGCAAGGCGGTGCGGACCCGGCTGCGCTACCGGCTCGATGCGGTGAAGGATGGCATCGCGACGATTGCCGTCGATACCACGGTGCTGACACCGGTGGATGATCCCCGCCTCGAGGCCCGGTTGCTGGAACGAATCTGGGACGGCGAGATCCGCTTCGACATCGCGAAGGGCCGTGTCATCTCCCGCCGGACGGGCATCGACCGCCGCGTCGTCGGCTTCGGTGGCCCGCAGTCGAGCGTCCGCTACAAGGCGAGCCTCGAAGAAACGCCTGTCGAATCAACGAAGTGAAGATCGTCGCTCACGACCCCGAGCATTCCCCGGGTAGGCGAAGGGGGTCGGCGAACGCTCGCGGAGCCTTGGGCGTATCCTCGCCCGGCGACGCGACTTTTGCCGCCCCCGAGCCGGCGATCCACGGAAGTCGAATGCGCTTTAGCCGGCTCGGAGCATGTCTTCGACGCGGCGGATCGCCTCTTCCACGTCCCAGGATGCGTCGGCGAGCCTGATCGGGGCCCCCTTCGCCACCCAGTCGCCAACCGCCTTCTGCGCCGCGATCACGGTGGAGTGGCTGCGGCGGCCGAAGTAGGTGCCGATCTCGGAGAGGGCCGCCTGCGTGTGCTTGCGGGCCAGGAACATCGCGAGCATCCGCGGATGGCTCGCCGTTCGTGCCCGCCGCGACGACTGCAAGCTGCCGGTCTCGATGCCGAAGGCCTTGCAGACCGCTCGCTCGATGTCAGCCAACCGCACACTCCGGGCGCTGGAGCGGACGAGATCGGCGAGCGATTCCTCCGCCATGCCGAGCGTGATCGGCACCCCGAGCATCAACGCCGTGGCCTCGAGCCGGTTGACGGCGCCCAGGAGTTCCCGAGCGTGCCGCGTCATCGAGGTGGCGATGTAATGAAGCACGTCGTCCGGAAAGGTCAGCCCGCGTTTTCCGCAGACCGACGCCACGATCCCGCGGCGGACGTCGTAATCGGGGGCGAGGATCCGCGCCACCATGCCGCCACGGAGGCGGGTGAGGAAGTCGCCGCCGAGATCGGGCAACGCGTCGAGTTCCCGGTCGCACCCCAGGATCAACTGTTTGCCGTGCCGCTGGAGCGCGTCGAGCGTCTGCTGCACCTCCAGGAGCGTCGCCTTCTTGCCCACGAAAAACTGGAGTTCGTCGATCACGAGCACGTCAGCCGTGCGGCAGGTCCGGCGGAAGCCAGGCAGGCCACCGCCATGCAGGGCCTGCAGGAAGGCGGTCGTGAACTGCTCGGCCGACAGGCAGACGGCGTTGCTGCCAGGGTGCAGTTCGCGGGCCCGCTCGCAGGCGGCCTCCAGGAGGTGCGTCTTGCCGACGCCACTGGGGCCGTGGATCACCAAGGGTGACACCTCACCCGGCCGACCGACGGCCATCTCCACGGCCGCGTAGGCCATCCGATTGCTGGGGCCGACGACGAACTCCGCCAGCCGTGGCGGTTGCCGCCGCACCGGAGCCACCGGAGCCACCGAAACCGCCGGGGACTGCGGCGGCCGGGCGACGACGCAGAGTTGGCGGGGAGGTTCGGCTGGAGTGGGCAGTGACTCCAGCGGCCTTGACCCCTCGGGCTGGGGCTCCCAGGCGACCTCGACGAAGCCCCCGCAGATGTCGCGAGCCGCGGCTTCGAACTCGACCCGAAAGGTCCTGCGGAGCCACTCGTGAGTAAAGCCGCTGGCGATGGTGAGAACCACGCACGGCGCCGAAGACGAACCGCCGGCCCCGGGATTCACGACGACCGTGACGCTCGCCGCATCGCCGAACCAGACGGCGAAGCGATCTGCTCCGATCTGGGCCCGAAACGCCTCCAGCACGCGCGTGGCGATCGCCGAATCGGACGGCACTCCCGCTGCGGCGACGACGTTGGGTGCGTTCCCCATGGATCCTTCCTGTGGCCATTTCCGCGCTGGCGTTCGCCGCGGTTTCATCCGTGGTGCGTCCTGTCGTCCCGTGAAGGCCTCAACGCGTGGCGCGAGTATAGAAGTGCTGGCAGTGCTGTCAAACCATGACAGCATGGCGCGGCTCACAGCGAATCCACCACTGGCACGCACGCTGGCAAACGCAGCCCACGTGGCCCACGACCAATACATTCGTCCACGCTCGGCATGCGGTGCACAACTTGTGCATGGGTCTCGTGACCCGCTGTTTCTCGCGGGTTTTGCCGCCGCGACGGCGGCGACTCCCGAACGGGAAATCAGCCCGTATACTGGGCGACATGAGACGGAGCCGCCACGGCGGCGTCAGGAAGGATTCCAGAGGATTCATGCCAGCCATGATGGTGCAGAAGGGAATCGTAGTTCGCCGTGAGCGGCTCGCATGTCGGGTCTTCGCCGCCACGATCCTCACCGCCGCGCTCTTCACCGCCACGCTGTGGACTGCTGCGGTCTGTGCAGAAGAACCCGCCCGCGGCCCCGCGGCCTTCCAGCCCGGCGACATTTCGATCGGCGATCCCGTTGCCCTGCCGTTCGCGAAACCAGTCGCACCGTCCGACGCCCCCACGCCAACGGCGGCTGCGTCGCCCTCCGTTCCAGGCGTTCCCCAGGCAACCGCGGCGGCAGCAACGGCGTCACCGGCCCCCAACGGGTGGCTCGGTATGGCCGTGGCCGAGTCGACCGTGCCGGGCAGATGGTCGATCGTTGAGGTCGTGCCCGATGGACCGGCCGCTGCCGTCGGGATTCGCCCCGGGGATGACCTGCGGGCAATCAACGGCCTGGCGATGGCCAGCGCAGACGACGTGTCGCAGGCACTGACGGCGATCGCTGCCGGACAGACCGTTCGGCTGTCGGTGGCACGGGCCGATCAGGTCAGCGACCTGGCGATCGTGGCGGCCCCTCGCCCCGGCGTGGCCGTCGCCCGTGGCTGGCAGGCGGCTGCCGATTCGCCGCCACCCCTCGCGATCGCGCCGCCGCCGACCGCGTCGCTCCCTCCGACCACGCCCTCGGTGCTCGCCACTCCTCGGGCCATGGTGGATGCCGCCTCCGCGCCACCGGCACTGATGTCACCGGCCGGGCCCCTGACTCCGCCGCCGTCACGTACCACGATGCCCGCGGCACCACGTGGCCGCACGGCACTCGGCGTCCGCACGGTGGCCATCGATCCTGGCATCCAGGAACGTTTTCGCCTGCCGCAGGCAGCCGGCGCCTATGTTGTCGGCGTGGTCGGCGACCTGCCCGCATCCAAGGCGGGAATCCCGCCGGGCAGTGTGATCGTTGCCCTGGGAGACCGCCCCGTGCGGTCGCCCCAAGAGCTCACGCAGCTGGTCGCGTCGGGGCCGACAGATCGTCCGCTCCCCGTGCAGTACGTTTTGCCCGGAGGCGCGGAGAAGCGGGCCGAGGTGATGCTGCAGTCGCTCGATCAGCCGCTGGAGCAGGCGCTCCTCGACGACGGCCCGATGCAACCGGTCGCGGTGCCGACGCTTGAGCCAGGTCCTGCCTCCCGCACGGCACGTCGTCCTTCCGGAGCAGCGGAACCGGAGCAGGCCGAACTCCGCCGCGAGGTCGGAAGGCTGCGAGCCTGGCTGGATGTGCTCGAACGTCGGCTCGAACAACTCGGGCGATAGCAACAGCCCGCTCGGCTGCTGTCTTCAGGCCGCCGGTCGATCCCGGCCGTCGTTGCTCGACGAACCTGCACTCGGCGCGGCCGGCATGTCGAAGCGGTCGAGTTCCGCGTCGAGCGTCACCCCCTCAGGCCCCTTCACCGCCGCAGCCCAGCGGGCGACTCGCGAGGGTTCCTTGGCAACCGTCTGCTGCGCCGGCCGTCTTCCGCCCGACATGGCCCACGCTTCGGCCTCGTTGGAGAGGTGCGAGAGCAGTCGCTCGATGCCGGATCGATACCGTTCGATGCCGTCGCGGTCGAGATCCGCGGGCACGGCGATGGGCCGACTCACGACCCCACGGGCCCGCGACCAGGGGCGCGGGATCGCGAAGCGGTCCCACGTGCCCACCCTCCAGGGGCGGTCGTATCCCATGCCCATCACGACGATCGGGATGCCCAGCGTGCTCGCCAGATACACGCAGCCAGGCGCAAGTCGCCGCCGCGGGCCCCGCGGGCCGTCGGGGGTGATCGTGAGATTGCCCTTGGCCGCGCGATCGGCGAGTTCTCGCAGCGCGGCCGATCCGCCATGGAACGTACTGCCCCGCACGACCCCGAATCCCATGGTCCGTGCGACGCGGTCGAGGATGTTGGCATCCCAGTGCCGTGAGAGCAGCATCGAGATGTTGGAGTGGCCGCGGAGATAGAGCGGCATCAGGATGTTCTCGTGCCAGAACACGTAGATCTTGGCGCCGCGGTAACGGGTATCCACGGGATCCGCCGCGGGGTCGCCGAAATCGGCCTTGTAGTCGAGCGTGCCCATCCACTGCCTGACCACGGCCGTCGTCACCAGCGACCAGGCATTGATGGCGAACGGAGACTTGAGCTTCACGGATCGTCTTCCTTCCCTGGGGATCCCGGGGCCTTCAGCAGCCCCACCACGTACCCTCGAACACTTCCTCCGCGGGGCCCGTCATGAACACGTGCCCCGCCGGGGTCCAAGCGAGTTCCAACCGCCCGCCCGGCAGATCCGCGGCGATTACGCGATCCGTGCGACCAGCCAGCGCGCCCGCCACACAGACGGCCGAAGCGCCGGTGCCGCAGGCCATCGTGATCCCGCTGCCCCGCTCCCAGGTCCGCATCTTCACGTGCCCCCGGGAGAGCGGCTCGACCACGTGCACGTTCACCCGCCGCGGAAAACTGGCATGCGTCTCGACTCGCGGTCCGATCGACTCAAGCGGCACGCGATCGACGTCCCGACAAAAAAAGACGACGTGCGGATTGCCCATCGACACGCAGGTCATCCGCGGATCGAGCCCGCAGTCGTGCCACCAGGCTTCCTTGCCCCCCAGCGCCTCGGATACCGCGTCGACAACGGGCCCCGGGCCGACCCCTGTCACGGGGATCGCTGCGGCCTCGAGGAGCGGCGGCCCCATGTCGACCCGCACCTGCGAGGTTCGCTCGCCCGTGCGGGTGACCTCCAGCGTGAGCACACCCCGCCCCGTCTCGATCGTCACCGGGCCGGGGGCAGCACGACCCCGCGACACGACGAGATGCGCCACGCAGCGAACTCCGTTGCCGCACATCTCAGACTCGCTGCCGTCGGCATTGAACATCCGCATCCGCGCCGTAGCCTTGTCGGAGGGGAGCACGAGCACGAGGCCGTCGCCGCCGACGCCGCGGTGGCGGTCGGCGATCACCGGCGCGACTGCCGCCGGGTCGACGGGCGGCCGTTCCACGAAGCAGTCGACGTACACGTAGTCATTGGCGGCGCCGTGCATCTTCACGAACTTCATCGGACGATTCCTCGCGTCATGTCCGGGCGCTGGCGAACGGACCGTCGCCACCGCCCCACTCTACCAATCCCGTGCATTCCCCCCGGCTCCCGCGATCACCGCTGCACCGGCTCGTCCCGCCGGACGGCCAACGGCGTGTCGGTCCGCCGCCGCGACTGAAGCTTCTGCGCGGCCGCCGCGAGCGTGGGAAAGGCCTCCGTCGACGTCGTCGGCGTGGTGACGGTGCCGTCGACATGCACGAGCACGAACTGGCCGCTCGCTCCGCCGAGCAGCCGCTTCATGGCCGGCAGCTGCGTCTCCGCCTCCCCCATGATCGGCCGAAGCACGAGGTTGAGATTGGAATCGAAGTCGACCTCGCCGTTACCGACGAGGCTGATCGCGTCGCCCGAGAGCTCAATGTTGTCGAGATAGGCGTGCGGGCCCTCGACGCGAAAGTCGACCACGCTGCTGCTGAAGGCGTTGCG
>Ga0164294_10004818_pt1 | contig 11677 bp, 6 predicted proteins | sample GEODES005metaG_FD_111479 | JGI IMG/M metagenome (GOLD analysis project Ga0164294, IMG submission 111479) | Oligotrophic lake water microbial communities from Sparkling Lake, Wisconsin, USA - GEODES005 metaG | ecosystem: Environmental > Aquatic > Freshwater > Lake | place: USA: Sparkling Lake...
GAGCTGGTTACAGCGTGGCGAATCTCGCGGGCTGGTCGGCGGGAAATACCCGTGAAATTCCTGTGGACTTCGCCTACCGCCTGATTCGCAAATAGAGAAAAAAGGACTACAATCGTTTACGGGGGCCCGGAGGATGCCGTGGTGGGGGCTCCTGCCGTTGGATTCAAAGGTTGGCCGTCCACCCTCAAAATTCTGGGAGTCACGAAAATCAGAGTGTTCTTCTTGATGGCCTGCTCGGTCTTGCCTTGGAAAGCCCGCCCAAAGAGTGGTACATCACCGATCAGAGGAACCTTTTCATCGATCTTCTGAATATCCTCACGTAGCAAGCCTCCCAACAGGAGGGTGTAACCATCGCTCACCTCGACTGCCGGAACGGTAACATCCCGCCGGATGAAGACAGGCTGTTGAATATTATTGGTCAGAATATTGACGGCTGCGTTAAAGTAGGTAGCTGCGTAAGCCGAATTGATTGGGGTTCCGTAATTGATAAAGCCTTCAAAATCCACAAAGCTTGGCTCAAGTTCGAGGAGCACTCGGCTATTATTTCCGGTGATATCCGGTTTGACCCCCATTTTCACGCCAATGGGCACCGGATCACTCATCGTGGAGGGAAACGAGCCAAGAACAGTTTCGGGACCTGGAACCGCCGTCTGCGTTCCGCTCCCGGCGGGAACAAAGGTCCGAATACTGCTCTGCGGAGCATTGTACTCTTTGACGTATTTAAATTCCTGAGCCACCTCAATCACACCTTTTTGGGCCCTCTTCAAAATAATCGACGGATTGGCCAAAACATTTGCGCTATTTTTCTGGGAAATTGCAGTAATCATCGCCCGCAACTGCATTCCGTTGAGAATCGTCCCTCCCAAATCCATGGTATTGAGGGCATAGCTGGAAGCTTGGTTCGTACCCGCAAGCACCCCGCTCTGCAAAAAGGACTGCAACGTGTTGTTCGGCAGAAGACCCACTCCTTGGATCTGATTGAGTTGGGCAGTAGTACCGACTTGCGCTGAGCCCAGAGGAGTATTCCCACTACTTCCCGGGATCAGACCCTGGGGGATGGGAGAAAGAAGATTCACCCCCGACCCCCCCAAAGTGGAATTCGCCGTAATGCTGTCCAAGTCGGTCTGATTGATTTCCACCAAACGAACTCCGACCTGAATTAAAAGGGTTTCCTCTTCGGCCGCGCTGATGAGTTGTCCAATAAAGTCCAACATCTCTGGAGTATTTTGGACAGTTAATTGACATGTGTTGCGATTGTAAGCTGCATGGGCTTCACCGGGAAAGAGAACCCCAAGCTCACTTAAAATCTTTTGCGGTCCAGCACCGGTGGTGGTTTCCCCTGAGGCATCGGAGGACGTTCCGGCATCTGATCCTCTCTTAGTAGTATCCATAAGTGATCCAGATCCTTGTAACGATGCACTTTTCTGCTTAAAAAAAGATGGACTAACAGTGAAGCGTCTTTCAACAATTAGAGGGCTTTTATCGACAAAAGGGACGAAGTTAACAATCCCCCCCTCTTCGAATCTTACCTTAGTACCAGAAATTTTTGCCACATACCTAGTCAACTCAGCCAAGGAGACTTGCTGCAACTTAAGGCTAACCGGTTGTGAAACCTCAACTCCTGCAATTTGAAATTGAACTCCTTTTTTCTCCGGTTCCAGATCAAAACTCTTACTTAGACTTATGAGCGATTTACTGACTGATTGCAAATCTGCATCCAAGAACTCGACCTTTGGTATAATGGTTTGCTCCATCTTCTTTTCTAAATCATAGGAAGCTGATGCCGTCATCGGGCCAGCCACTTCCACCCCTCCGGAAACACTGCTTTTTGGCGGATAGATATTGTTCCAGGACTCTCTCACCTCCCTCTTTCTCTCCAAATCGGAAAGGCTTCTTGCCTTGTCAGCCACCAAGGCCCTCTCTTGATAAATTTTTCGGATCCCCTCAGTGGCCGCATTGTTAAAGGGATCGGCTCGAAGCACATCCTCATACCGCCGCTCAGCTTCAGCCAGTTGCCCTGTCTCCCGAAGCGCTTCGGCCTCCTCCAAGCCGCTCCGCACCTCGCTCAAACGATCAAAGAATTTTGTCGTAAGGGCTCCGTTAACCGGTTCGTTCCCACGGGTTCCTCTTTGAAGGACTTCTTCACTAGCCCGCAACTGCTCGATGGCCTTTTCATTGGCCGGATCATAGCCGATCGAGGCTAGTGCTCTTTTTCTCGCTTCAGGCCAGTGATTTTTCTGCGCGGCACTTTCAGCCAAACTGGCCTGGAGTTTGGCCAGAGTTTGTCGAACCTGCTGGCAGAGGGAAGTATCGCGCAAGGCTTCCGGTGTAGCCAAATAGGCTTGCTCCAGTTGCTGGCATGCCTCCACACCCTTACCCTGTCTTGTTAACTCGGCACTTTCTCGGTAGGCCACCTCAAGCGGTTTCAACATCTGTTCCCGCCGCTTGAACTCCTTATCCATCTGCTCATCAATGGTCGAGCCGAACGCAGGGAATATTCCCAAGCCAAAAAGAAGGACACCGCAAAGGCAGACGAGTTTTTTCATGGAACAGAAGGCATCATCTCAGCGGAACCCCCTTGGGCATATTCTGGGTTCGCATCATCATCCGGGAAGACCAAAGTTCCGTCCGTGTTCACGATCCGCAATGTGCAAAAGATGACCAGATTGCTTTTGATTTTTTGGGAAGCCTCGCTTCGAAAAAAACGACCCAGCATCGGGATATCCCCCAGCATCGGGACCTTGTCATCCACCATCTGGACGGAATCGGAAATCAAACCACCCATTCCGACAGTCTCACCGTCCAGTAGTCGAACCCTTGTTTGTAGAGATTTACGGCTGAAAATTGGGACTAAATAAGGAGCAGCCCCAACTACCGTTGTCACGGGCAGAACTTCTGGAACTACTGTTACGCCTGCAACCACCACGGCTTCAGTTCCAAAATCAACGGAAGAAATCTGGGAACCGTAATCGATAAAGCCCTCAAAATCTTCCACTAACAAATTGGTGAAATCCAAATCGACGGCTCTGGGAATGGCCGTGGACTCACCCTTAACCTCCAAGGTCGTGCCAATATCCCTCGGTAGAAAACCGGTTGGATTCGACGGCAAAACAAATCCGGATCCTGTTCCCGAATCGTTCTGCGGAATTTGGGGGGCCGTATAACTTGTCGGATACCACATGCGCCTTGAAATGACGATCTTAGACTGTTTTCCATCGGCCAACGTGACTCTCGGAGCCGCGACGAGATCCTTCCCAATCGCGTTCTGGAGAAGTTGCAGCATCGCGGCAAAACCCCTGCCAAAAACAGAAGCATTCACGCCCACCTGATTGGATGCGTATTGAGGATACGTTGAATCCAGAAGATTTTGGAGTGCGGTCAAAGATCCTCCGCCAGGACTAAACCCAGCGGTACCCCGCAAGCCGTCGGTCCCCCCCGAGGCAGTTTGTGGAGTGTAGGGAACGCCTGGTATCCCGGGAGCGGGGATGGAGGTATTCCCATTCATCTGGAGATTAAAAGTGAAATTTTTCACATCATTTTCTGTGAAGGAGAGAAACTTGGTTTCCACTTCAAACTGTTTCTGAGGAGTATCTCCTGTATCCGCCCGAAGCCATGATTCAATCTTAGACAACTCTTTCGGGGAGTTCCGAACAACAAGTTTACCGGTTTCGCGAAAACAAATCTGAGAACATCCTCTTTCTTTGGCCGCATCGCTAACATCAACCCCCATATCAGAAAGTATCGCCTTCCCAAGGTCGGCTGGAGTTGCGGCATCTGATATCCCGCTGTTGTTTTGGCCCGGCAATTGCGAAATTGTGCTTGCAGGGACGCTGTAAGTTGCTGTTTGCAACTCAAGACCAGTTTCGGTTGTTGGTAAAATAAGTACGGCATTATCTTCGACATCAAACCTCAATTTTTCCACCCCTTGAACTAGGTCACACATATACTTAAGTGCCGTTTGGACTGATATGTCATAAAGCTCCAAACTGATGGTGGCCGCTTCGGGATCACCTTTTTCCCCCAAGGCAGGTAAGCGCAGGACGAAATTTAGTGGTTTCTTTTCCGGATTATTGGCCTCGGCTAATTGTTGAAGGGTCGCTACTGCTTCCCGGATAGGTTTTTCTTCAAATTTCACTTTCGGGATTCGAATCATCGCAAGGGATTTTAAAATTTCCGCAGATCGAGATGCTTTTGCTGAACCCGTTGTAAAACCTTTTGCGTCTTTAATTTTCGCGGGAAGTGGAGGGGCCCAGGCTTCAGTCACCTCCGCAAGGGCTTTTTCCCGGCTCGCAGCATACCGTTTGTCAGCCACCAAAATCCTCTCTTGCTCAATCTTTTCGATTTTCTTGCGGGCGGCCTGATTATACGGATCAATACGAAGGACATCATCCAACCGCTTCCGAGCTTCCCTGTATTGCCCCGTCTCCCCCAGTTGGTCGGACAAAGCCAAGAGCCTCTTAATCTCCTTCGTTTTCTCGACGAGATCCGCTGTCGCTGCCGGATTCCCTTGAAAAGGATCCGCCTCCAAAGTCACGGATTCCTGCATTTTGGCGGATTCCTGAGCCACGGTCCGGTTGTTGGGATCCAGATCCGCTGCCTGTTTCATCAGGGAGGCGGCCTCCGCATTCTTACCGTCTTTCTCCTGGGCCAATGCGCGGGCCGCGAGTGATTTGGCCACGCCTGTGCGGGCCCTCTGATAAAAACCTGCCGTACTGGCCTGCGGATCGGTTTGCCTCATGACCAAACGGAATTTGGCTTCTGCCTTCTCCCACTCCCCCGCCAGATAGAGTTTTTCCGCCAGTTCCAGATTCTCAGTCAGGCGGAGGGTCCCTTCTTTTCGACGATCAATCTCCCTCTGAGTCATTTCGGTCGTTGTCATGGGGCGAACCGTCTCTTCCTGGTCCATCCCCTGCACCGCCTCCTCGGCATGAATCGGGAATAAACCCAGAAGAAACAGTAAAAAGAAATAGCCTATGCGTTTCACAAGTCCTTTAGGGTAGGCGACAAGGAGGAGGCGGGGTCAACGAACCTTCCGATCCCCGGTGAAGAACTTGCGAATGACTAGGGAGTTTTGGGAAGAATATCCACAGCCTCGCCACCCGGTCGGATTTCCAGGGAGACCTTGCTGGGGGTGGCCCCTATGACCACAAATTTCTTCCCCGCATAATCAAAGGCTTGGCCGACCCGGTAAGGGCCCATTTCCCCTTCCCCCGGCACCGAAGAAACGAGTCGGACATCCCCGACATTCCAAACCGCTCCCCGGCTGATATTACCCTCGTTGAGCATCACCTTGACCGTCCCCGCCAAGCCGTCCTCCCTCTCAAGAAAAAGGACTGAGTCGTCGTAATCATTTTCTGTCTGAGTTTTAACATCAAGCCTTTTGCCACGGTCCTGCTTAAAATTCTTAACGAGGAACGAAAGAGGATGGGGACACTTCTGACTCAATACTAGTTCTTTGATAGTTTTTGGATTGGTTTCATCTGATTGAGAAAATACAGCGGTGGAAGAAATATCCTTTGCATTCATTTCATATTTAAAAAGGGCTGGCCTAGATGCCTTCAACTGCTCCAAGTCTTTTTCCGTCACGACTGTCATTCCATCTGGACCGACAACAACCCATATCCTATCGCCAATAACAACATTTAGATCTTTGTTCTTCCCATCTTTACCAAGCTTGAAGCGTAGGTTGTACTGACCTTGACTTTCATCAATAAGACTCACGACGAGCATTTTTTTATCAACCGACGAGATTCTGACCTTGACCCACTTGGATGGACTACTGGCAGGATCCCGCGGATCCGTTTTCTTGTCATACTCCTCCTTGTTCGTGAAGCCGTCCTGATCCTCGTCCTGGGAAGCCACTTCAGGATCCTCTGGTGAAAATCCATATTTTAATTTCCACCCCACCTCAATTTCGTCTCCCGTGACTTGAGCGGGATTCAGGGGTTGAACCGGTTCGGCTTGTTTCGGAAGAAAAACCAACGTCCGGGAAACCAGCACACGGTGTTTTTCCAATCCGCCGGCAGCCATCGCCTTTTTTTGCGCTCCTACTTCCGCAATTCTTTTCTCCATCGTCGTCCACTTCTGTTTCATTTCGGCCAAGGCAGATTTCCCCCCACCTTGGACCTCTTCCGTCCCTGGCAAATCCCCGGGAGGAAAAACCCCAAAGCCGATGCCGACGAGTCCAAGAAGGCAGAGCGCCGCCACCCCACCCATTAACCAAGGCGATAGCTTCATGGAGATTTTCCTTTCTCAGGAGCTTTCCCGGGATTCGGGGATCTCCACCCCACGAAGTCGACCCGAAGAAGCACTTTCACCCTTTCTTTTCCCGCCAAAACCAACAGCAATGGCGGTTTCTCCCCGGTCCTCCCTGCTCCTTCCGTCTCCGCCTCCCCCGAACCCTGAGTCTTTTCTCCTCCAAATTTTTTCGCCACTTCGCTTCGCTTGGGGAAATCCTTCTGTTCACTTTCGAGCCGAAGATCGGAAAGAATAAAAAGCCATGGGTCGGTGGCTAACTTATGGATCAACCTATAAAGTACTTCAGGGGAACATTCCAACTGCAGACGGTAACTCTCCCGAATCGGTCCGGATTCGGTCGGTCCGGGCTTGGATTTGCCCGCACCTTCCGGATTCGCCACGGCTTTCACGAGCGGAAGTTCCAACACCTGTAACAGGCATTGCGTGGGATACTCTTCCCGTGCCCCTTCCTTCGCATCCATCAGAAGCCCCGTTAACCGTTCCGCCACGGAAAGCTGGCGAGCCAACGAAGGAATCTCTTCCTCTGTAGGATTCGAGGACTTGTAATCCTGTAGCCCCAGATAGAAATCGTCGGCCAATATCACCTTGTTGTTGCCCCCTTTTTTTCCGGCCCGTTTCCGGATCTGCTCGTTCGCAGCAATCAGTTTTTCTTTCCACTTCAGGGGCGTTGTCGACCACTCCTGCCCCTGCCCGGAAGCCTGAGCCAACCCCTCCCGCCAGCTACCCACCATGGCTTCCTCATGTCCGGCCAGTTCCCCCGCGAACTTCGTCATTTCGGCAGCCTCCTGATTTGCAGCTTTGGCGCCTCCCGGTCTTCCCAAAATCGATGCCAGTTCTGGCTTCATCTTTCGGTCTGCCAAGGCCTGCGCCTCGTTTTGGGCATCCCCCATCGACCCCCAACCAAAAATTCCAAGCCCCACCGCCACCAGAAGAAATACTCCTGCGAGCGCCCCTCCGATGATCTGTTCTCGGGTAAACTGATTTTTCATTTCGCCCCCTGCTTGGCCGGAGTAGCGGAAGATCCCGCACCCCCGAGGGGCCAATCCGCCTTCATGCTGAATTTCAGAGCCACCTGTTCCGTCTTTCCGTCCGCGGATCGTTCGGGAGCTTCCTGCTGGGTTACCACAACTTTTTGCAGCACCCCTCCTTTTTCCAGGGCGGCTCGGAATTCCTCCACAATTTTTGCATCCAAATCCTCTGATTTCGTTTCAAAAAATCCCTCGATTTCCAGAACGGGAATCGCCGTTTTGGCACCGGCGGGTCCGGGTTGCCCTCCGCCCTCGGGTGCCGGTTCGGATGCTTTGAGCCCCAACTGCGTAATCCACAACCCCGGGAGGCTCCGTACCCGAATTTCTTCCAAAAGCATAGGCCACCTCATGCGCTCATCCTCCAGAGCCATCGCCTGTCCGGTGAGTCGGAGAGTTTCATCCAGTTTCTTCTGCTCTCCCTCGACTTTCGTCAAGGCCGCTTCCGCCGCTTCGACCTCGGTGGTTTGCGGCCCCAGAAGCCCCTGAATCCTCCCCCCCTGCCAGAAACCGTGGATCCCTGGTAGCAACAATAAACCCGCAACCCCCACACCGGCGGCGATCAAGGCCGGCCGGTCTTTTGTCCGGGCGGCAGAAGCTTTTTGCGAGGAGCTAAGGACATTGATCCGACACGGACTGTCCGGAAGGGATTGGAGAGCAGCACCGACCAAACAAGCCCAGGAAGGAAAGGTTTTAGCCAACTCCCCCTGAGCCACCCCCGCCCCCATTCCGATCCGACGGAAGGATTGAAAATATTCCACGGGGATTTTGAGTTTTTCCCGGAAAAACAGATCGGTCAGTCCCAGACTTGATCCGCCCCCTGCGAGAAGGGCCCGGGTCGGACGCCCTCCGGCCTGCTGACTGCGGTAAAAAGTCACGGAGCGTTCCACCTCTGTGTGCAGCCGGGTCATCACTCCGCGGGCCAACTTGCTGATCCGTGCGGCCTGCTCATCCGCCGCCTCCTCATAAGCCCCACCAGGGTGCACAAAACCTTTTGCTTTTTTCAGGGTTTCCGCCCCTGCAAAGGATTCCTGTAGTTCGTTGGCAATGGCCTGGGTGACGGAGGCTCCTCCCAGCGGAACAATCCGGCAAAAAACTTTTTTCCCTTCAACGATCACAATGTTGGTCGCCCTTGCCCCGATCTCCAGAATGAGCGTGCAGGTTTCGACCTCGGGATAGTTGTACCGAAATGCGTTGATCAGAGCGGTCGGGGCCAGTTCGACCGTATCCGTGCGCAGGCCCGCTTTCGAGGCCGCCGCCATGGTCTCGTCCACCATGTCCCGTTTCATGGCCAGAATCAGAGCCTCCAACTCCCCCGGATTCCCTTCCCCGGGGGCAAAAAGCTGAAAATCCCAGCAGGCAGCCTCAATCGCCGGAATCGCCTGTTGGGCCTCAAAGCCCACCATTTGTCCGACTTGGGAAGGATCGGTCAGAGGCAACTTGATCATTCGGGTAAAAACAGATGGCCCTCCGAGACAAACCGTGGCGGATCCTGATTTGATTCCAGCTTCTCTAACCAAATTCTCCACTCCCTGCAAAAGGGCCGGAAAGAGATCGGCTGCCTTGGAGGGATCCACCCCCAGTTCGTGCGAGCGGAGTTGGTTCAACACCGGCCCTCCTCGGCGATCAGGCATGATTTCCGCGACCCGAAGGCTGGAAGCCCCGACATCCAAAATGATTTTACGCGGAAAGGTTGCCATAAAACAGAGCCCTGATTTTAAGGCCTTCTCGGCTGGGGATATCGCTTGTAATCCTTCGGCCAGAACGGGGTGTCGTAAATCGGAAGAAGGGCTCCCGCAATTTCCTGACCTTCGGAATTCTTATTCCACTCGGGATCTTTTTTTCCACCCCGGCCGCTCGGACCCTTTTCCTTTTCTGACTGCAAATCCAAAGCACCTTCTACCGGGGATCCTCCCTCAAAGGCCTCCACCTTGACGTTCATTTTTCGGGCAGGCCAATCCTGTTCCCCTCCCGACTTCAGTCCGGCAAACCTGAGGACCGAAGCCGGAGTCAGAAAAACGGCCGCATACTGCTTTTTCCCGCCCGGCACATCCCGGTAAACAGCTTCTCCTGTCAAAACCACATACTTTTCCGAAGTCTTCCCCCCCTCGGTGGCCGGGACGACCTCATACCCTTCGACATAAAATTTGAATTTTACTTCCGGAGTGAATTTCTTTTTTGTCGAAAAGGGAGCCTCAATGCGCAGCCAACGGCCGTCTTGCCCAGCTTTCACATCATCCAGAGAAACTCCACTCTTCCCCCCCGACCCCACCGAATCGGCCACCGTGTCGAATTCCAACGTCAAATCCTGAACTTTACCCAGCTCGATATTCGTATCTGTTTTTTTCTCCTGAGAGTATGCGGAAAAATTCAACGCAAACATGAATAACCCGACCCAAACAACTTTAAAGATCTCCATTCTGCAAAAGATTAAGTGGCCATCGAATCGGGTCAATGGAATTGAAATTCCTCGCCCGAATAACTCCCGATCAATCAACCCTTTGGCTCATAGGCAAGGTTGGGTTGAAGCCATTTTTCCATCTCGGAAAGGGCTACTCCCTTTCGCTGGGCATAATCCTCGACCTGATCTTTCCCTACCGGCCCAACGGCAAAATATCGCGCTTCCGGATGTCCGAAATAGAGCCCGCTGACCGAACTCGCGGGAGTCATGGCACAACTTTCTGTCAATCGTATCCCCACCCCCTTTTCAGCATTCAACAGAGCCATCAACGCCCTTTTCTCCGTATGATCTGGACAGGCCGGATAGCCTGCGGCCGGCCGAATCCCACGGTATTTCTCATCAATGAGATCCTCTTTCGAGAGCCCCTCCTTTTTTCCGAACCCCCAAGCCTGACGGGCTAGTTCGTGCATCCTCTCGGCAAATGCCTCGGCGCAACGATCCGCCAAAGCTTTTAGCATGATCGCCTGATAATCGTCGTTCCCTTTTTCCAACTCCTTGGCCCATTCCTCCACCCCGTGTCCCGTTGTCACGGCGAATGCACCCAGATAGTCCTTTTTCCCGCTGTGGACGGGAGCAATGAAATCGGTCAAACACCGGTTGGGTTCCCCATCCGTCCGCGCCATCTGCTGGCGCAGACCATGCACCCTTCCCATTACTTTTTTCCGCGAATCATCCTCATAAAGCAGAATGTCATCCCCCTCAGCATTCGCGGGAAAGAAGGCCATCACCCCACGGGCCCGGATCCTTTTTTCCTTCAGGATTTTCTTCAGCAGGCTCTGGGCATCCTCATATAGCTTTCGCGATTCCGTCCCAACCACGGGATCATCAAAAATCTTCGGGAATCGACCTCGCAACTCCCACGCATGAAAAAAGGGAGACCAATCGATGTATCCCACCAATTCCTCCAGCGGATAATCCTCAAAAACCTTCAGCCCGAGAAACTCCGGTTTTTCCGGATCCCTCGACCAATCCAGCTTGGCCCCCCGCAGCCGGGCCTCCCCGATCGGCAACAACTTCTGAGCCGCACGACGATCCTCATACTCTTTCCTCGCCTTCTCCTGGGCGACCCGAACTTGCCCAAGATAATCTTTCTTTTTTTCGGGGGACATAAGCTGCTGGGCCACGCCCACCACCCGGGAAGCATCGATGACGTGCACCACCGCCCCCGAATACGCTGGAGCGATCTTCACCGCAGTATGGGCCGCACTGGTCGTGGCCCCCCCGATCAAAAGCGGAAGCTGAAACTTTTCACGCTCCATTTCCGAAGCCACCGTCACCATTTCATCCAACGATGGCGTGATCAAGCCGCTTAACCCGATCACGTCCACCGCGTGATTTTTGGCTTCGGCCAGAATCTTTTCACAAGGAACCATCACCCCTAAGTCCACCACCTCGTACCCATTGCAAGCCAACACCACGCCCACGATGTTTTTCCCTATGTCATGCACATCCCCCTTGACCGTCGCCATCAGGATCTTCCCCGCGCCCTTGCCTTGATTTCCCGATTTTTCCTTCTCCTTCTCCATGTAGGGGGTGAGATAGGCCACCGCCTTCTTCATCACCCGGGCGCTTTTGACCACCTGGGGCAAAAACATTTTTCCGGCACCGAACAGATCCCCCACATGCCTCATTCCTCCCATCAGCGGCCCCTCAATCACCTCCAGAGGCCGACCGTATTTCTTCCGGGCCTCCTCGGTGTCTTCGTCAATGTGATCCGTGATCCCCTTGAGCAGGGCATGCATCAACCGCTCATCCACCGAACCGCGGCGCCACGCCTCGTCCTTGACCGTTGCCTTCCCCCCTGTTTTCACCGTCTCTGCAAATTCCAGCAACCTCTCGGTCGCATCCACCCGCCGGTTCAGCAGAACATCCTCCACTCTTTCCTTCAGTTCCGCCGGAATCTCTTCATACACCGCTAATTGCCCCGCATTGA
>Ga0164294_10004819_pt1 | contig 11675 bp, 4 predicted proteins | sample GEODES005metaG_FD_111479 | JGI IMG/M metagenome (GOLD analysis project Ga0164294, IMG submission 111479) | Oligotrophic lake water microbial communities from Sparkling Lake, Wisconsin, USA - GEODES005 metaG | ecosystem: Environmental > Aquatic > Freshwater > Lake | place: USA: Sparkling Lake...
GGTGAACGCCGGCAACCTGACATCGTCCGGTGCTCTTAACAGCCTGTCTCTTGTCACAGGTACAGTTAACGTGACGGGCGGCACAGTGGCAAGCCTGGCACAGTCGGGTGGCGAATTACAGAGTGCAGGCGTTATCACAAATGCAAGCCTGACCGGCGGCAACACGACGATTACCGCGTCTGTGAGTGGCAACACCACGCTTGCCGGTGGAAACCTGACAGCGAGCCCTTCCGCCACACTCAATAATCTGACCATAAACTCTGGCACAAGCAATCTGACGACTTCGAACATCACTGGTTTGATCACCGTTACGACCGGTAATCTGACACTGGCCGGGACACAGTCAGGATCTCTGACAGTAAACGGTGCAACTGCCAACGTGACGTTGACCACAGGTGTAGCAGGTCTGAGCACAGCCACTCTTGGCCGATTGAATATCAACTCCAGCACGAACAATCTGACCATCAATGGCGATCTTGCCAACGTGGTGATCAGCAATGCCACCGCGATTTCAATTGGCAACGTAACCTATGCGGCCAACACGAACTACAGCTTCCTGTCGAACGCCACACTGGGTTCCTATACTCAGGCCAATACGGTTGCCAGCACCACGAATGTGAGCATCGCTGGCAGGGTATCGGGTACGACCACGGTGAATGGTGGTAACCTGACCACCTCAGGCAACCTTTCGGGGGCCGTTCTGGCCAACGGCTCAGGTGCTTTAATCAACATTAATGGTGCCAGCACAGGTGTTGTGACATCGACCAACGGTTTGGTCAATGTCAACGCCAATATCGGCGGCCTGACCGTCAATGGCCCATCCGGCACAGCCACCTTTGCCAGCACAAATGTGACTGTGAGTGGTGCCACGAGTGTGACCAACGGCACTCTGACAGTGCCTGCCAACACCACGCTGGCTGATCTGACAGCCACCAACAGCACCGTGACCTTTAACGGTGTTGCCAGCTCGATCACCAATAATGGCACGATCACGCTGAACGGTAGGGTCTCTGGTAACACCACACTCAACGGTGGTTCAGCCAACCTGACGGGTGGTAACTACACGGGCGGAATCCAGTTGAATGCTGGCATTCTGCAGCTCAACTCAAACGGCAACTTCACGGGCAGTATCAACACGGTCAGCGGCAACCCGACCACCCTGTATCTTCCAGCGAATGGATCGGTCGCTCAAACCGGTAACCTGACACTGGGTGCCAACACCACCACGCAAGTTTCCCTGTTCAATAGCAACGGTAACCCAGGTGGTTCTGCTGCTATCGGAAGACTGGTCTCAACGGGCAATGTGGTTCTGGCTGGCAACTCAGCCATGGCTGCCTTCAACCTTGGTAACGGCCTGTTCCCGAACGCCACCGTGAATATGCCGTTCATTCAGGCTGCGAACCTCACCGGGAACTTCGCCAGTTCATCTCTGAATTATCAGGGTGCGATCACATTCACGATTGCAGCCAACTCAACGCAAGCCAGCCTGACCAACACCACGATCACCGGCGTCTTTGTTTCGAATCAAATCCAAAACACCGGTAATGGTAGCCTGACCTACTTCAACGTTGCTGGAAGCAACACGACAGGTGTTTACGGTATCACCGCTTACAGCAGCCTGAGTGAGTTCTCAGCATCTTCCTATGCTGGGTCAAGTGTCAGTGTGACGTTGGGCAACGGCACCACTGGTGACCTGCTTGCGAACGGTCCTAATTCGCACTGGTCGATTAACCTGAAGGCCATTGGCAACGGCACTGTTGCTGTACAGAACAACGCCCCGATCAGTCTGACGCTCGGCAACGTGGTTCTGGACTCGGGCGATACGCTCAATATCAGCTTCTTCGGTGCGAATACATCGATTTCAACCGATAGCCTGGTTGTGAACGGTACGACCAACATCACGGGTTCCACCCTGAGCCTGACCAACAATGGATCGCTGGCCAACACACCGGCTTACACCCGCCTGACGATCATCGACCAATTAAACTCCAATGTTATTGGCGACTTCAGCGGCGGCATCTACAACCGTTCGGTGAATTCCACTCTGTTCTACGGCTTCACCAACTACGGTACCGCAGGAACTTCGCCACGCGATGTGACTTTCATCCAAGCTCAATCCCAAGGTAACGTAACCTCGGTGAAAGTGAACGATGACTGGTCAAATGGAACCGCTTATCCAAATGGTACGGTAATCAGCGGCAACGATATCATCGGTATCAACGCTGCCAAGAATCTCAGTCTGGGCCTGAGTGCTCTGGCCTCTTCATCCGTGGCTGGCAACTCGAGCCTGATTCTGTACAACGGTGATTACGCTGGCGATCTCAACCTTTCAGCCTACACAGGTGTGAATAACCTGACGGTGAGCGTTGTGCCTGACTCAGGCACCTACGGCACGGTCAGCCTGACTGCTGGAAACATCACTCTGGCCAGCAACGTAACACTGGCTCTGGACCATGGTGCAACGTCCTCTAACACCGACCTCATTCAGGCCAACGGCACGGTCACACTTGGTTCTTCGAAGCTGTCTTACTCTGGTTCAGCGGCGGATTACACCATCTTCCAGCCAGTTCGAACCACGAATAACACATCAATCTCTGGAGCCTTCGTTAACGGTGCCTTCGGTGGATATGCCTCAGCTCCGGCTACAGGCTACTTTGTGTCGAACGTTACGAACTCTCAGGCCAACGCGACGAACCTCAAAACGAGCGTGGTGAGCCTGATTAAGGTCAACAACCCGAACAACGTGCCTAACGTCTACGTTTCCGGTGCGTTCTCATTGCTCGACGGCACGCTTTACACGCTGTCGAACTCGACCACGAACACAGTGGTTTACGGCGGTATCAATGCGTTCAACACCATTGACCAGGGCATGGCAAACATCGCTGATAGCGTCAGCAGCAATCTGGTGGTCAGCAACGCGATCTCTTCGTGTGCTACTGTCAACGTGACCAAGTCGTTTGACATTCTGTTCATGAATGCCACCGGCGGGATTACAACAGGTGCCCTCCAGATCGGATCTCTTGATCTTAACAGCAATGCCTCGCCACAGCTCTGGGACGCTGGACAAGTTACGGCCAATAACATTCAGCTGAACGCAATCAATGGTGGAACAAATCTGAGCAGCTATAACGTGCTTGGTCTGGCTGCGACCAACACTGCGGCCAATATTGCGTTCGGTCAGCCTTCCAGCCCAGACTTTACGACTGTTGCTGGATCGCTGATTGCTGAACGTGCCAACGCCAACCGCCTGACCATCATCGGCAATGACAATAGAATCAATGCCAGCAGTGGTACGGGTGCGATTATCACGTTTAATGCTTCAGGAAATGCGATCCTGAACGTTGCGAATCTTAATCTGAGTGCTAGTACTCTGGCAAATGTCACGGGTATTAATGCAAACGCCGCTGCTGCGTCAAATGCCCAGCTTGAATTGGACGACATCACAATTCTGAACCTGGCTGGCCGGGTTTATTCCGTAGTTCCATACGCTGGAAACTTGACTCAGGGTCCTGGCAATCTGAAACTGGATATCACTGGCTCTATTCTGAACGACTTCTTCGTTGTTGAAGGCAATATTGCTGCAGTCAACCCGGGCAATGCAACCTATGCCGCAGTGACTGGGCTTATCGCGTACTCTGGTTTCTCCAGTTCCACAACTGTTGGAACTTCTGGAACCATCGGCTCGTTCATTTACAATCAGGCGACCACCAGTAATCTCGTCCTCAAGGGCAGTGCTGGGGATGACACCTTCAATTTCGGTAGTGTGTTGCGGGGGCAGTCGGCACCGACGAATCCTGTCGGCAATGGAACGACTCTTGATGTTATCGGTGGTTCAGGAGACGATATCGTCCTCCTGACAGCACTGGGCAACAGTCCTTCTACGATTACCAACTATATTGGTGGTGATGGAAACAACACCTTAAGGACGGTCGCACCTAGTCTGTTCGGTGATTTCCAAGTCACTGGCCAAAATCAAGGCCAGCTGATCTTCTCGACAACGAACGACTTCGGTACGGATACAGGGGTGCCAGTAACGTTCAGCCAAGTCGGTAATCTGATTGGCAGCGATAATACTGGAAACGCATCTACATCTGTGACATATGACCGCTTCGTATTGAGCCAGATTCAGCCGACAGCAGTTAATGGCAATGCGACCTGCTCGATTGAATCGATCGTTGGCAATCCTTCAGCCACCACCACGGCACCAAGCTATGACCAGATCATTCTGGGTGCCAATCTCACGGCTGCCGGATCAAACAATTCCTCTCTGAGCACCTGGGCTCAGTGGAACATCGAAACACTGGACAACGGCCAGGGCGATGCCGTGGGCGTCAACAAGGTGACGGGTAATGTTCAGGTCTTTAACAACCTGACCTCCGGTGCTACAAGTGCTATTGCCCCGATTGGCTTCTTCAGTGGTGTTTCGAAGTTCACGGGTGGTGAAGAAAATGACATCTTCAACGTCTCAGGATCAGGCAAGGCTGGTATCAAGCTGATTGATGGTGGTGCTGGAACCAACTCGCTCAATCTTGGCACATGGGATAACCTGGCATCTGCCACAGTCGGTGCGACTGTTGACCTGCGACTTGGCTGGGCTACGCCAATTAATAACGGTGCTATCTTTACCCCAACATTCAACACCGGTATGACAAATATCAACAATGTCTACGGCACGAACACGAACGATACCCTCTACGGTAACGACCTCTCGAACGTGCTCTACGGCAGCTCTGGAAACGACTCGATCTTCGGCTACGGCGGTAACGATATCTTGATCGGCGACTACGGTGCAGATGCACTGGTCGGCGGTAACGGTAACGACTTCCTGACCGGCGACCACGTCGACTTCTACTTCAGTGACACGAATGCATCTGAGCCAGCCGGTGTCCTGCCGATGGAAATCCTCCTCGACGTCCACCAGAACGGCACAGCCAACCCATGGAAGACGGCGACCACAAGCCCAACCACGTTCGGCCTCCAGGCAACAGCCCTCTCTGCTGCCAGTGCGACTTCCACATCGAACTATGGCACGATTAGTGTGAAGGGCCTGACGGGCGTGCAAACGGCGAACAACACAACAACCAGCGATGTCACCATCTTTGCTGATTACCAGCTCGACTCACTCACCGATACCTCAGGTCTCAACTACCTGATCTACACGGCTGGTGTGAGGAACGTTCAAACCGGCCTGCTCGACCCAACCGCCAACGACTACGTGCCGACCTCAACCATCGTCACCCGTCGTCGCTACTCACGCTGGAACCCATGGTCTTGATAAGACCTGGCTCCTGACGAGAAAACCACCAAGCCCCGAGAGTCTTCTCCCGGGGCTTTTTCATGCGCCTGTATGCCACATGTCCCCTCGGCGCATAAATCCAACCAGGGCAGGCCCCCTCTTCCTAGCCGGTCTTGGCGCTAGCCCCGGTTAATTCGGATTTGGATTTACCTAGCCGGTCTTGGCGCTAGCCCCGGTTCGCATACCCAACCCAACCGGGGCTAGCGCCAAGACCGGCTAGATAAATCCACAACCGGGGCAGGGCCAAGCTCCCTAGCCGTCGGTCAGAAGGCATCAACATTCCATCCCTTCCCAAAACCTTTAGCAAATCTTCAACCAGATCCGCCCCCGGTCTCCTGAGATACATAATATCTTGGTTTTAACGGTCGCACTGGTCCGCATAAAATTGCGGGTCATGTTTACAAAAAGCAATGTCCATATAAATTTAGATCGGAAAACTTGTTTCACGAATACAGTTTCGTATGATATCTTATGATAAGGGCGTATTGTCATAAATTGCCAATGCGCTCTAATGTGAACTTCATGCGGAGCATGAACTCAAGAGTGTGGCTGAAGGATTACCAAGATAGATCCGTATTTTGCTGGATACTGATCAGGAAAGAATCATGAGACTCGACATTTCGCGTATAAGCCGGATCCTGCCGATCCTCTCGATCCTGATTCTGGGTGGGTTCCAAACCACAAGTGCTTTGGAGTATCTCATCACAGGCTCGCCTGGTGGTCAGACAAGAGTTGGCGACATAACATACCAGCAGGGTGACACAGCATCCCCCATACAGCTTTATGTCTATCTCAGATATACCGCATCTGAAGTGACCGCCAGCGGTGGGACTGGCTGGCTTAGTGGTAACATGCAATTCGGATCATCCGACTCGACAATTGCTTACATGAACGGTGCAGCACCAAGCACGTTAATCTCACAGCTAGGTGTTTATGAGATACAGAACGTGGGGGCTACAGGCACAACCACGAATAATTGGCAAAACGGTGTTGTTGCAAATTTCTCGGATCTGGGAACCCTTACTGCAAATTACTATGGGAATTATCCTGATCCTCCTAACACATATAGCAATACCTACGGCACAGACGCCGTTAATTACCTTTACCTTGCCACGGTAACTCTGACAATTGATACGTCCATTATTGGTACAGCTTCGATTGGTGCGACAAAATCCGGTGACTGGTTTGATGACGTCGATACGCGTTACAGCGCGATCGATGGTGATAGCTTCAACATCACAGTCAATGCCGTGCCTGAACCGACTACTTATGCGCTCGCCGCCCTCTCCTGTGTTGCTCTGGGTGTTGCTGGTCGCCGCAAATCTCTCAAGGCCAAGAAGCAAGAAACCGCTTCTGCCTGATTTTCTCACAGATAAAGCCGCTTATCCACAAGCCCTGGTTTTATGCCGGGGCTGTTTCGTTTTACGATTCAATCTAATCAACCCCTAAAATGTTTACAGTATGAAACATTCTTGATCACGATACTCTATTCATGATTCGTAATTCATGTTGTCTTTGTGTTATTATGGATCGTCGGGATTTGCTGGAAAGCTTCATAAGGCCCAACATCACGAGTAACTCCTGTGCCGCTTTCCTACCTTAAACAGACTATTTTGTTTCCCCGCCTGATTTGTCTTGTATCACTCTTTTTGTACTTTAGTTCACCATCCCAAGCCCTCGAAACTGTATTTATCACAGGTTTTACAAATACCGTAGGTGTTTATACAGACAGTGTGGTTTTGATGTCAATCGACAGCGGATCCTCGTGGGTTCTCCAGGACAGCATTTTTAGCGAAAAAGAAACAAGATCAATCGCTGCATTAAATTCCACCAACTATTTCGCAGTCGGGGGAACCCCTGGCGTAGATCCCACAGGATACACATTCAGCACAACAGGCGGAGCTCAATCTGTATCATCTGGCCTGCTCCAGTCTGTCGATGTTGCTTCCGCAACCTATTACACAGCCGGTGCTGTCAACCAAGGGACCCAACTCTTTCCTAACTACCACGGAACCATCCTCAAATCCACCGACGGCACAAACTGGACCACTCAAGTTAGCTCCGGACCCAAACTCTATGGCATCAGCGCCTCAGATCCCAGCGTGGCCTATGCCGTAGGGGAAAGCGGTACCGTTCAGAAAACAATCAATGGCGGAACAAACTGGTCGTCGCAAACCACCAATAGCAACTACGTGCTTTACGGTGTCAGCGCCGTAGACGCCACCACCGCTTATGCCGTTGGGAAAAACGGCAACCACGGGGTGATCCTGAAAACAACCGATGGAACAAGCTGGACGACGACTCAAACCGTTTCAGATACACCACTCAACGCCATATCAGTTGTCGAAACTGATCCTAACGTGGCCTTTGCGGTGGGTGATGGACCTGTCATCATGAAAACAACCGATGGCACAACATGGACGGATTCAGGTTTTTCAGCAGGTGGGGCCCTAAGCAGTATTTACGCGGTCAGCAGCACCAAAGCTTATGCCGTAGGTCTGATTGGTAGCGTTGCAAAACTCGATGGCACTTCCTGGGTGGACATCTCATCCACCATTCCAGCCGAATATCGAGGCTACAACTTCACCGGCGTTTCCGTATTCACAGCCATACCTATCCCTGAGCCATCCACGATTATTCTGAGCATCGTTGCGGTGTCAGTGCTCGCAATCATCCAGCGGACCCGCAGGAACGCCCCAAACCACGCTTAAAAGCAATCTGCGCTTAGTATCGCCCCAAACCACAATAAAACGACTCCCTTAATCGCTTTTCTGGTTAAGATAGATCCCCGGTTAATTGGATTTGGCTTTACCTAGCCGGTCTTGGCGCTAGCCCCGGTTCGATTGGATTTAGCTTTACCTAGCCGGTCTTGGCGCTAGCCCCGGTTCGATTGGATTTAGCTTTACCTAGCCGGTCTTGGCGCTAGCCCCGGTTCGATTGGTTTCATATAGAAACGAGCATCTAAAATTGACCCACCCCAAAATGAGGACACTCTATCAACCGATTGATTTGGATACGCGAACCGGGGCTAGCGCCAAGCCCGGCTAGAAAGATCGGCATAAGCCCCGGTTCGATTGCCTTTGTTTTGCACACGCAACCGTTCCCTATGGGAATAAAGAACTTGCGACATCCAATGGAACCCCAAAAAACGACCTCTCCATAGGTTATCCTGTCGACCATCAGGGAACAGAACACTCTGGTAGAAAAGTTGATCTGGATAGGCGAACCGGCACTAGACTTTGTTTTGCACACGCGACCTTTCTCTATGTTAATACAGAGTTTGCGTCGATCAGTCCCTGGATAAAATCCGCCTGGGATATACGTACTCCCTGCTCATTCAGAAGTGGCACGATCTCCGAATACGAACAAACCTTGTACCAGCCATCTTCCGTGAGTGGGTGGGTTTCATACTGCATTTTCCCATCCACCATACGATAAAACCTTCCCGGTAAAGGGTTTATGAGCATAGCCAAGCAAAGTCTGATAAATATGGCTCGTGACGTGGTGAAGAGTTTGGTTTGACTTTACAAGCGCGAAGCGGTGGAAGGGGGCGGAAATGTCACGAATTCGTGAGCCTATTGCGAAACGACTGGGACGTCCGCACACGCCGAAAGCGGGCTTACAAGCTGCATCCGTTTGTGATAAAAAGAAGGTGCCCGCACAGTTAGAGCTGCGCGGGCGAGAATCTTTAGAGCAGAGGACAATTCCGCTCATGAATCATGATAGCACACGTGCGCCATCGCGCAAAGTCGAACCAGATCTGTCGCGTTATGCGAACGCACGGATCCCGATACAGCAGGCTGCAAGCTGGCTCGGAGTCGAGATTACTAAAGGCAAATTCCTCTGCCCGTCACATGACGATCACGACCCAAGCGCGAGCGTCAACCCCGATGGTATTCACTGGAAATGCTTTCCATGTGGTGCCGGTGGATCGGCCATTGATCTCGTTATGGCTGTCCGACAGTGTGACAGAGACACAGCCGTTAATGAGATCGTCGGCGGCTATAGCGGGCCAATCAACGGACACGCCAAAGCCAGTACAGCAAAGCCTAAAACGGACAAACCAAAGATTGACTATGAGGTTAGACCGGGGTTTGACACGTTTGAAGATTGTCTTGAAGATTATCACCGGCATGCAGCAGAGAAGCGGGAAGCCGATCCGGTTCGGCACGTAGTTTATGACTACACACCAACCTACAAAAAAGTCCGATTCTTTCACCGTGACACAGCGAAAAAGATCGGGCCGATACCATTTGAAATTCATCGGAATGGCCGGTGGTATCCTGCTCAGGATGATACCGACCCTAAACGGCTATTGCCTTTGTACGGCGGTCAACGGCTAGCCACCATAAGCCCACTCATCTCGCAAGTTATCTGTGAGGGTGAAAAGAAATGCGACATTATCAACGCCATGACTTCGGAGACATTCCCATTCGTGGCCGTGGCTGGTGCTAACGGCGGCAAAGCGTTTGCGGGGACAGACTGGACACAACTGAGGGGTGATCGCAAGATTATCTTTTGGCCGGATAATGACACTACCGGTACAGAGTTCTTTAATGGTGTTGCGAGGATCGTGCTTTCATCCGGTAAATGGAACAGCGTGACTGTCATACGCGACGCCATGCCTGTTGATGACCTGCTAGAAGGCTGTAATAGCGATCCTGCCGCAGTAGTGTTAGAGTTCTTTGATACTCATGCACGCCACGTTCGATCCAGCACGATGGCCGCACGGTTGAACGGTGGAACAGCGGAAAAACATGTAGTCACCGAAGACTTGGAATTCTTACTTGAAACGCCGAACGGAGAGAGTTTATTTCCGATGAAAAGGCTTTCAAGTGTGGCTGGTGATGGTGGTACAGGAAAATCTTTGTTCCTGAAACATTTGGCCGCAGCCATTGCCGATCGTCGAGACTTTTTCCATTTCTCAATCAACCCGAAATACAAAGGCGGGCTTGTTTGCTATCTGTCTCAGGATGAAGGCGGTGAAGGGTCACGGGCCGATATTAAAAAGATCGGCTGTGAAAACATGGATCAAGTTTGGAGCCCCGGCAACCTTGATATCGGCACGATGGCTGAAATTCGTGACCAGATCAAACGGTACATGGCACTCCTGCCGAATGACACGTTAAGCCTAATCGTGGTCGATACCGGCGATGACTTCTTATCTGAGAAGGCAGCAGGAAACAACGATGGATCGGTCAAGTCAGACTTGAACCATCTGAGGGAGTTAGCAGAGGATACCGGTGCGGCCGTTGTCTTCGTAAAGCACTTCAGTAAAGCGAAGTGCCGGTTGCGAGATCGGATCATGGGAAGCGCAGCCTGGACGAACAAACCCCGTCAAACGCTGGTGATCGCCAAAGATCCTGCCGCCGGGCCTGATGATGTGATGATCGGCATTGCCAAGTCCAATGTTGGCCGCGAGGCCGTTGCCATTGGCTACATGCGACTGACACGACATGGGCCGGGCATTATTCCGACCGTAACCATCACAACGACAGACGACGAATACAGCGCAATCGAGGCGCGCATCATTGAAGCTGAGACTGGCGGTAGATCGTCGTCAATCAAGACGTGGCCGAATGACCAGATCATCACGTGGATCATCCGCACGATCCGTGACGCTGGCAATGGCGAGATTCCAGCAACCGGACTGGATGAACGGGCGCAATTCGCAGGCATACCGATCAATCGTTACAAGTCCATCCGAGCAGACTTGAAATCTAACAATCAAATCGCACAGACCAACCCGCGACACGGGGCGATCAAGTGGCACATTCCGCAGAGCGAATGACCGCGAGGGCCACGACCAGTCTAGACAGCAACCCGGCATGACCTGCCGGGTTCTTCTTTTATTTACAGCCGTGTTGTTTACCATTAAAGGACTTACGGAATCCGCGTAACACATTTCATTGTCATGATTGTGTGAGAGTTTCTTACTCACAAATACTTTGCGTCGATGACATCGGTAAAAGTAATCTGACACAATCATGAAACCCCCGTGTTTCTCCCACAGCCATGATTGTGTCAAAAAGTTTTCATAAGTACATATATTATAAAACTATTTCACAGAAGAATGATTGCCATGATTGTGTCAAAATCATTCTAGTGTCAAAACTAATAGTAGGGCTGACACAATCACACAATCATGGATGTCATTGTTGTGTCGAAGTCTTTATAAAAAAATGACTTACGTCCACACAATCACAGAAGCATGGCTGTGAGGGAGACACAGGGATTTCATGATTGTGTCGCAGTTTGCCACGCAGGTGGTCGCCTACCCAAAAAAGGTCGCTAGAATCACTCACAGCAAATCGGCTCACGCCGATGGTCGGGAGCAGGGGGGGGCGAGCATGCTGAAAATAATAACGTCGGATAAAAA
>Ga0164294_10004820_pt1 | contig 11675 bp, 10 predicted proteins | sample GEODES005metaG_FD_111479 | JGI IMG/M metagenome (GOLD analysis project Ga0164294, IMG submission 111479) | Oligotrophic lake water microbial communities from Sparkling Lake, Wisconsin, USA - GEODES005 metaG | ecosystem: Environmental > Aquatic > Freshwater > Lake | place: USA: Sparkling Lake...
CGTGGTGTAGTTTCGACACACCTGGGGCTATGGCGCAGTTGGTAGCGCACCACACTGGCAGTGTGGGGGTCAGGGGTTCGAATCCCCTTAGCTCCACAGCAAAAAACCCGAGACCATAAGGTTTCGGGTTTTTTGCTGGGTGACGCTGGTGATCAACCCGCCGGCATGAACGAGGCGAGCGTCGCCTTCGCGGCAGCGAGATCGTCGTTGCCCTCAGGGAAAACGGCGGCCCAGATCTCGGCTACCGACAGCGGACCGAGTGCTATCACCGCGGACAAGAACTGCACCGCGTTCCCGTCCTTGTCCTTGCCGGTGCCCGTCAACTCCATGGCCGGTCTGCCCTGCACCACGGTATCGGTGGGATCGTCGAGTTTGACGTCGGTGTAGTTCTCTTTGAGAAATTCGAAGGTCGACTCGACGATCGCGCCGGCCTCGGCCTCGGCTTCAGTTTCGGTGTCGTAGTTCTGTGCGCGGAATTCGAGCACCGAACCATTCTCGCTCTCGATGGTGCCGAAATCGCCGACCTGGTCGATCCCGGTTACCACCCAATCGGCGGGAGCGTCGACGGAGAACATCGCGGTTGATTCGTCCGGATAGTAAAGCGTTGTCACGTCTCCAGCCGCAGCAGCTTGGGCACCGGCCTCGCCGACCGCACTGCTGGCCGCCGTCTCAGCGGCACTGACCGCCGAGGACACACTCGACGCGCTCGACACCGCCTCTTTAGCGGTCTCCTTGGTTTGGGAGCAGCCGCCGACGAGGGTGGCGGCAATCGCGAGGCCGCCGGCCGCCGCGGTGAAACGAATCATTTGGGCGTCCATCAGCGTGACTCTCTTTCCGGGGGAGTGACATGCCGGATCAGGGCAGTGATCCGGAGCTGCCGAGCAGCGTCGTAAGCGTAACCGAAAGCATGGAACGGAAGGTCAGCTATGGCGCAAGCGCTGCCCGCCTGGATCGTAAGCGTAATGCGCAAAAGTCGGTGTAACGCACACTTCACGGTTTGCGATCACAAGCACGACAGGCCGTTTAGCAGTCTCTACGTTCATCAATAGAAGTAACTACTTCAGCGTAAGGAGTTTGAAATGGTCGTCATCGCTTCCCACGGTTCTTGGACTCCGGGACGTGGCCCGGTGACTACATGGACGGCATCGTCGGCTAGCCGCGAGATCATGGCGCGGGCCGAGGTCGATCCGATGGCGCCGAGCTTTCAGCAGGCGCAGCATCTGCGTACGGCCTACGAGGCTAGAACCAATGGCCGGGAAGTCCCGCGGCTGATCATGGCCGCCTGGGACATCGACGGCTGGTGCGACATCGCCGCGATGACCGACGCGATTAACGCTCACATCCGTCGCCACGACACCTACCACAGCGCTTTCGACGTGACCGCCGAGGCGATCATCCGTCGCACCGTCGACGCCGCCGAGCGCCTCGAGTTCGTCCCGACCGCACTGGGTTTCCTGGATCAGGACGCCATCCGCACCCTCGTGCAGACGGCAACGCCGGGCACCCTCGAGTGGGACTGCTTCACCTTCGGCGTCATTCAGAAGCCGGATCACTTCACCGTGTACGCCAACGTCGATCACCTGCACACCGACGGCACGTCGGCCGGGCTGATCTACCGCGAAATCAACCTGACCTACCGCGCTCTGGTGGACGGACTCGCCAGCACGCTGCCGCCGACCGCGGGCTACCGCGACTTCACCGCGCGGCAGAACCTTCAGGTCGGCGCGATGACGCTGGACTCCAGGCCGATCAAGGACTGGGTTGACTTCGCCCACGACGCCGGCGCCGACTGGCCTCACTTTCCGCTGGAATTAGGGGACACCTCGACCGGCGGTGAGGGTGGCATCGTGACCGTCGAGTTGCTCGACGGAGACGAGACCGAGGAATTCAACGCGGCCTGCCGTGCGGCGGGTGCTCGATTCAGTGGCGGCGCGATGGCTTGTGCCGCACTGGCCGACCATGAACTCACCGGCGCCGATACCTTCCACGGCCTCACCCCATCGGACACCCGTTCCGGCGACGCGCAATCGGTCAGTGTGGGCTGGTACGCGAGCCTGTTCCCGGTCTCGGTGCCCATCGGCGATGGCAACTTCGCGCAGATGGCCCGCGCGGCCCAGAAGTCCTTCGATGCCAACAAGCACCTGTCCGCGGTCTCCTTCAAGCGACTGCTCGATCTTGCGTCCGCTGAGGAACTCGGGCTGACGCCATCCGATCGGCCGTCGATGATGGTCTCCTTGATGGACTTCCGCGGCCTGGTTGACGCCGAGGCCGACCGTTTCGGCATCTACCTGGACAACCTGTCGCACGGTGGCATCAACACCTGGATCGTGCGACACGCCGATCAGACCACCCTCACGGTCTCCTTCCCGGAGACTGCCGAGGCCCGCCACTCGGTGCACGACTACATCGGGGTACTGCGGGGCGCCTTCACCGACGTCACCGAGTTCACCCCAGACTGGCTCGAGGAGAGCGCCGAGGCACCTTTTGCTCATTCTGCTTAAGCGGCCGGTTAAGCTTCCGGGGTGCCCGGCAAGCAGCGGATAGATCTGCGACTCGCAACGCAGATACTGCTGTTGCAGCTGGCGGTGGTGGCGCTCACGCTGGGCATCGCTTTCGCCCTGCTTGCGGTCGTCTACCACAATCGTCTGATCGCCGAATACGGCCACCGGTCCCTCGATATCGCGCGGGTACTGGCCGCCGCGCCGGCGGTGCGGGCCGACGTCGCCCTGTACGACGGCACCGGGTACGACGGTGACGTGCCCCCGGCAGGCGAGTTGGCGAATGGCCCGTTGCAGAACATCGCCACTAAGGTCCGCGCCGGTACCGGCGTGCTGTTCGTGGTGATCACCAACGACCGCGGAATACGGCTGTCACATCCCAACCCCACCGAGTTGGGAAAGCCTGTCAGCACCGATCCCTCTGTCGCGCTGTCCGGCCGTGAGGAGGTAGTCGAGCAGACCGGCACCCTGGGCCCATCGATTCGGGCGAAAGTCCCTGTTCTTGAGCTTGTTTCGGATCGGGTGATCGGCGCGGTCAGTGTCGGGATGTCCACCTCGTCGGTATACGAGTTGCTGCGCGACGAGCAACGCACCGCCGCCCTGACCGCCGGTCCCGCCCTGGTGGCCGGCCTGGTCCTTTCCGCGCTGCTGGCGCGGCGCTGGCGTGAACAGACACTGGATCTGCAGCCCACGGAGATGACCGAACTGGTACGCACCCAGGAAGCGGTGCTGCACGGTATCGGCGAAGGGGTGCTTGCCACTGATACCCACGGCAACACCACATTCGTCAACGACGAAGCGTGCCACCTACTCGAGATCGGTTCCGCAACCGGCCATCCCGTTGATCAGATTGGACTGACGCCGCGGGTCCTGGAGGTGTTGCGGTCCTGCGACCCCGCACCCACCCTGGCCACCGTCGGGGACCGTGTCCTGGTCGTGTCGGCCCGACCGGTGGCGAGAGAGGGACGCGAACTAGGCACGGTACTGATCGTGCGCGACCGCACCGACATTGAGTCGCTGACACGTCAACTCGATGCCGTCCAGTTGATGAGCACGGTGCTGCGGGCCCAGCGCCACGAATTCGCCAACCGGTTGCATCTGCTCAACGGACTGCTGCACAGCGGTCACCCGGACGAGGCCGGGGCGTACCTCGAAGAGTTACTCGGGTCAGGGCCGCTGGGTTCGGCACTGCCGGGCATCGATGCGATCCGCGACACCTACCTCCAAGCGTTGCTGGCCGCTAAGGCGGCGGGGGTCCGGGAAGCTGGGGTGACGCTGCGGATCGGGGAGAGCACCTGGGTGCCGGGTCGGCTCGTCTTCCCGGTCGACGTTACGACGGTGCTTGGAAATCTGATCGACAACGCGATCGAGGCGACGCGCACCGGATGTTGCGCGGATAAAGTAGTGGAAGTTGAACTGCTCCAGGACAACTCGACATTGCACATTACGGTGGCCGACAGCGGCGATGGGGTGGCATCGGATTTCGCCGACCAGATATTCATCGAGGGAACGACGACCAAGCATCCAATGGGATCGGAGGGTGGATTAGACGGCGGGCGCGGCATCGGTCTGACGTTGTCGCGGCAGATCGCCCGGGCATTGGGCGGAGACATCGTGTTGTCCCGACCCGCCAATCCCGGTGGACCTCTGTGTGGCGCGGAGTTCATCGCCCGACTGCCGGGCGTGATGGCGGAGGCCGAGCGATGAGCGAACCCGAATTGAGCGTGTTGATCGTTGAAGACGATTTCCGGGTCGCCGACATGCATGCCGCAATCGTCGATGCACTGCCCGGTTTCACGGTGGCCGGCACCGCCAACACTCTCGCCGCCGCCCGCAAGTCCGGTCCGGTTGACCTCGCGCTGGTCGATGTCTACCTGCCGGACGGATCGGGGATCGACCTCGTCCGGGAATTGCATTGCGACTCAATCATGTTGAGCGCTGCGACCGAGGCTGAGACGGTTCGCGCCGCTGTTGCGGCCGGCGCGCTGGGCTATCTGGTGAAACCGTTCGCCCCCACTGATTTAGCCGCCCGAATGGCCGGGTATGCCCGCTATCGTAAAATTTTGGCCGCTGGCAATCTCGGGCCTGCGGAAGTCGACGCCGCATTGGATGCGCTCCGTCCCCGTATCGCCGCGCAGCAGTCGACAGTCGTGGCGCCCTCGCCGACCAGAGACCTTGTTTTGCAAGCGCTCGCCGGTGCCACCGGGCCGATGTCGGCTGCCGAGGTCGCCGCCGCGATCGGAGTGTCGAGGGCGACCGCGCAACGCTACCTGGCCGCTCTGGCTACCAACGACGAGGTCAAGATCGGGTTGCGCTACGGCAGCACCGGTCGGCCCGAGCAGGAGTTCGTCGCCAAACCCACGCCGCGGAACAGTTGATCAAGAACGGGTGATCAAGAACAGTCGCCCGGCAGTGGCAGGGAGTTGACAGCCAGGGCCCGAGTGGCGCCGTCGACGACCCAGCGTGCGCCCGGGTTTTCCAGCGCTGCCTGGTAGACGACCTCGGCCGGATCGGCGACCAACTCGCCGCACGCGATCGATCGACGTCCGGTGTGCGGACTGAGAAAGCTTGCCGGAGGCGGCCCTGGCCAGTTCACAGTGGCGGGTTCATCGGCGGTACGCGCTTCGACCTCGTACACGACAATCCGGTCGGGGGAGTAGGGCACACGCGGGGCTCCGGCAGTCAATGCGGCGGCCCGGCTGATGATCGTGCGCAATGCGACCCGCGCGCTGCGCTGCTCCGGAGTCAGTCGAGCGTCGAAGCGCTCGTCGAAAGCGTACGGATTGGCCCGCTGCTCACCGCCCGGGCCGTAAACCATCACCGTCGTCGACGGCAGATCTGTCACCCTGGGTGTGCCGAAATCGGTTCTGGAGTTGATCAGGCCGTCGGCCTCGACGTCGGCCACGAACGACGCCACCGCAGCGGGGTCGATTCGTGCGACCTCATATCGGGTGGGAATCAGCTGCAGGGCCGGGGATTCCACGGCCGTCAGCACCCGGCCGTCGCCGTAGATCGCCAGCGACGGGGACGCCAGGGCCTGATACACCGCTGGTGCCATACCTCCCGAGGACATCACCATGAACACCATCTGCTCGGCTGGCAATCCCGGTGCAGGTGTCGATTCCGCGTTCGGAGAACAGCTTGTCATCATGAGCAAGGTAAGCACAGTTCCGAGCAAGCGCCTCCCAGGCTTCATGGAAGCCTCCTTCGTCGCACTAGATCGGCATGCGGTAGCCGAAGTACTCCTGGTCCTCGTTGTACCCGCCGTAGCCTGCGCCGAGGTGATCAAAAGACTCCACGAACTCGACGGACTCGATCCACTTCACCTGTTTGAAGCCGAGTTCGACCTCGTCGCGTAGCCGGACCGGTGCGCCGTGGGACTCATTGAGTGGTTCGCCATTGAGGTCGTAGGCCAGGATCGTCTGCTCGTGGTACATGTTCGCGATCGGGTGGCAGTCGTAATACCGCCCGCCCACGGAGCCATCCCCAAAGGAGTAGAAGACCACCCACTTGGCATTGGCCGCCGGCTTGACCAACTCACAGATCGTCTTCATCGACACCCCCGCCCAGTCGCCGATCGCCGACCATCCCTGGATGCAGAAGTGTTGGGTGATCTGGCTTTGGCTGGGCATCGCGCGCAACTGCGCGTAGGTCAGTTCGACGGGGTTTTCCACCAGTCCGTCGATCCGCAGTGTGTAGTCCGACCAGTTGCCCGCCTTGAGTCGCTCGTACTCCTCGGTTTTGGGGATGTGGCCGTTGGTCCAGAAGTACGGCGAGATGTCCTCAGCCGAATAGGTCGCGCGCGGGTCCCACCGTTCCATCAGCCCCTTCAAAGGTCCGATGATCGCCCGGCCCACCTTCTGCACCGTCCGAGGATGCTTGAGGGTGAACGGGGAAGCGACCAACCAGAAGGCAACGACGACGGCCATCCACGCCACATAAAGCGCAACCCCGACGTAGGAGTTTGTGTCGGTGCCCAGCGTTATGTGGTTGATGTTGCCCACGAAACCGGTGGCGAAGACCATCAGGGTGTGGATGATGATGAAGATCGTCATCCACACCAGCACCCCGAAGTGGATCGAACGGGCAACCTGCCGATTGAGCGGGCCGACACCGGTGCCGAAGCGGCCCGCGATGGCTGGCGCCTGCAACAGACCGGTGACCATCGCCAGCGGAGCGGCGATGAAAACCGTGATGAAGTACGCCAGCAACTGCAGTGCGTTGTAGGTGGAAAAGCCGGCATTCTGAGGCAGTTCTAACGACAGGTACTGCAACGCCGTCGACAGCGCGTTGGGAAAGACCTCCCAGGAGGTGGGGATAAGGCGTTTCCATTGGTCGGTGCTGAAGAGCAGAATCATGAAGACCACGCCGTTGATCAACCACAGCAGGTCGAAGCTGAAATGCCACCAGCGGGCCAGGCCGATCGAATGCCGAATACCGGGAATACCGAGCTGTTTAGGAAGGGCCATCGAGTCCATTTTGGCGGTCCAGACCTGTTGGGAGTCTCCTTCGTCGCGACGGTCGGCGGGCACCGCGTCGCGCAGTCGCATCCATTCGGAGTCCGGTTTGCACCCGTTGTTGAAGTACAGCCGCGGATGATCGGCGAGGATTTGAATCCCCGCTCGCATGATGAACATCATGAACAGCAGGTTCAAGAAGTGCTGCCAGCGAAGCCACCAGGGGAAGCCCGAATCGACGGGATCGACGTAGTCCATCGAGGTGCCCGGATAGCGCGTGATGAAATCCTGATACCAGCCGTAGCGGGTCATCTCGCGCACCACGGCGATCGACAGCACCAGTGCGATAAGTCCCAGTGGCACCAGCCACAGACTGCTGAACCATCTCCGTCCGATCCGGACCGATGGCAGTTGCGCGCGGTTCTGCGCGATACCGCCAGCCCAGTCGTCCAAAGAAATCGGACCCCTGGGTCCCGCCTTGAGCGATGCCTCAAGGGGATCCGGCTGACCTGGCTCCATGCTTCACCCGTTTCCGTTCGGCGGCCACCTTTGGCGCAATGCTAACCCGGTCACCACTGCATCGCATTGTTTACCGACAGCGGTAATGTGACGCAATGCCATTGGCGCTCAGCACCTATTGCGGCGGGACGACGGGTCCGTGGCGCATCGATGCGATCACGCCCGTCGTCGGTGAGAGCCTGCCGCCCGCCGATCGGCTGGAGATTGTCGAAGCCCCGGTCGCCCATCAGGCCCCGGACTCCGTCTGGACGCTTCGTGGAGCCACCAGCAACATTCGTTACAGCACCCGCGCCGAGTTGGAGGTCTTAGCGCAGCGCCAGCCAGGTCTCGGACGCCCGCAGTGCACCCGCGCGGCGTTGATTCCCATTCGCAAGTCCGACACCTGGTGGGCGCTTGCCCAGGATGAGCGTCGGGCACTGCTGGCCGAGAGCCACATCACCATCGGACTCGAATACCTGCCCGCGGTGGCCCGGCGTCTGCACCACAGCCACGATCTTGGGGAGCCCTTCGATTTCCTCACCTGGTTCGAGTACGCACCCACGGACAGCGAGCAATTCGAGGAGCTTGTCGGCCGCCTGCGCACCACCGCAGAATGGAGCCACGTGGACCGAGAAGTGGATATTCGCCTTTCGCGCGACCTTCGCGGTGAAACCGCATGACCGACGCCAGCGCCTTACCGCCGCCGCAGGATCTCTCGTCCGAACACGTCATCCAGGAGTTGTCCCGCGCCGGGATTCACCGCATCCGAGACACCACGATCCCCCAAATCATGGTGCTGTCGGTAATGGGCGGCGGTTTCATCACCATGGGAGCACTGTTCTCGGTGCTGCTGTCCGAACAGGTGGACGTGCTCGGTCTGCGATATCTGTTGCAAGGTTTCGGCTTTTCGGCCGGTTTTTTCTTTGTGATCCTTGCCGGGGCGATTCTGTTCACCGAAGCCAATGTGGTGTTGCCATCGACGTTGCTCCAGCATCCGCCGGGCCCACTGCTGGGCAGGCTTGTCGTGTTCTGGGCGTTGGCACTGATCGGTAACTTCATCGGTGCGATCGTGACCAGTTGGCTGATCTCCCGGGCCCAGGTTTATCCGCCAGAAATGCAGGCGACGCTGCAGGCCTTCGTCGATAAGAAGACCTACTACCACTCCGTCGGCACGCCCACCGCCTGGTTCCAGGCCATGCTGTCCGGGGTGCTGGCGAACTGGATGGTCGGCATGGCCGCGTTCTTCGCCACCATGGGCCGGACGATCATCGGCAAATACATCCCGGTGATGCTCGCCGTCACCCTGTTCTGTGCGGCAAACTTCCAGCACAGTGTTGCCAATATGGCCTACTTCGGTCTGATCTCGGCGGAAGGAAAAGGCCCCGGCTGGTGGGTCGCACTGACTTGGAACATCATCCCGGTGGGCATCGGCAACATGATCGGCGGTGCGTTCCTGGTGGCAATACCCTTCTCGTTCGCCTTCCGGGCCGCGCATCGTGGTGCTGCTGAGGGGCACATACATCACATCGTTTGAGTAATCGGCGTGCGGCCAAGATTCCGTAATTTCACGGATACCGGCCGGCTGCGCCAACTGCTAGGGTTTCACATCGAGCTGAGCAACCACACTTCCGTTATGCCTGGTCAGCGCTATTTTTCACGCCATCTAGAGGAGTTTCAATGTCAAGCACGAGCAATCAGGCCGCCAAGCGTCAGTCCCGACCGGCGGGCTTGCTGGTGGCAGCCGGTGTCCTCGGTGCTGTGGCGGCCAGTGCACTTGCTACCAGCGTTGCCCCGGCGGCCCAGGCATCGTGTATCGCGACGGGCCTGGGAACGTTAGGCACAGGATGCTCGTCCGGCGGGCCGTTGCAGTGGGCCATCGCCATCGGCGACGGCGCTACCGCCACTGCTACCGGGGGTTTGTTCAACTTTGCCCTGGCCCTAGGCACGGACAGCGCCGCAGACACCACGCCGACGACAACAACCAGCGGTAGCTTCAACGTGGCCCTGGCAGGGTTCGGTGCGTCGGCGACGGCTGCCAACGGCAACTTCAACATTGCGCGCGCGCTCGGCTACGGCGCCGAAGCCGTCACCGGTGGCTCCGAGGGAGCCCCGGGTGATCCGACCGGCAACTTCAACCTCGCACGCGCGCTCGGTACCGGTGCCGTCGCGCTAGCCATGAACGGCAACTTCAACATCGCTCGGGGAATCGGTGAACGCTCCGCGGCAGTCGCCGGCGCCGGCGGCAACGTTCAGGTGGCACGCGCGCTCGGCTACGAGACCGGGGCAACGGCGACCGGCGGTTCTCTACAGTTCGCGCGGTCCTTCGGCTACACGAGTCAGGCCTCCAGCGCCAACGGCATGCTCAACGTGGCGCGGGCCGGCAGGTATCCGTACCTGCTCGGTGGGATTGAAGGCGCCACGGCCTCGGCAGGTGATGGCAACTTCAACCTCGCCCGGTCGGTCGGTGTCGGCACCAATGCTGAAGCCGGCTTCGGTAACGCCAACCTGGCCTGGACGGGCGTCTTCACCACTGGTAACGCTGCCAACGATGCTCGTGCCCAGTACGGCAACGGCAACCTCGCGGCGATCTGGGGCAACGGCAATACTGCACGTGCCGGCGGCACAACCGGTACCGGAAACGATCGCAATCTGGCCATCGTGGCAGGCCAAATCAGCACCGCGACCGCCGGGCCGGGCAGCGACAACCGGGTGATCACCATCGGGTTCGACAAGAACGAGTCCAAGCCGGCAGCAGCGGCCGCCGCACGCAGTCGTCGCTGAGCGTCGTTCGAATCAACTCCAGTCGTATGAATCAATCCCGAGAGGGTAAAACATGAAGCCAATAGCACTCATCGCTGTTATCGGCGCCGCCTCGGTGATGCTGACCGCGGGTTGCTCGTCGCAGCAGGGAACATCGTCGGCGCCGTCAGCAACCTCGTCGACGACGACCGCACCGGCGAAGCTCGTCGTTCTCGCCGCGGTGGCGCAGAAGAAGGCATTCACTGAGATCGGGAACCAGTTCACAACCGACAATCCCGGCCAGGACATCGAATTCTCCTTCGATACCTCCGACGCCCACGCCGCCCAGTTAACCCAGGGCGGCTACGCAGATGTGTTCGCCTCGGCGGATGCCAACAACATGGGCAAAGTGGTGAAAGCCGGCCTCCTGGCGGGCGATCCCACCAACTTTGCGTCCAACATGCTCACCATTGCTGTCGCTCCGGGTAATCCCAAAAAGATCGCCTCGTTCGCGGATTTGGCACAGCCCGGGCTGACGGTGGCGGTGTGTGGCCCGGAGGCCCCATGCGGCGGTCCCGTTCAGAAGATCGAACAGGCCACCGGGGTGCAACTGAGCGCGGCCAGCCAGGCGGCGAACGTCGAGGACGTATTGGCCAAAGTGGAAAGCGGTGCGGCCGATGCCGGACTGGTCTACGTGACCGATGTGCTCAGCGCCGGCGACAAGGTCACCGGGGTGGCATTCCCTGAGTCCAAGGATGCCTCCACCACCGACTCGATCGCGGTGCTGAAACAGTCTAAGAATTCCGAAATGGCCGCCAAATTTGTTGATCTCGTCACCGGCGACGTGGGACAGAAAATCCTCGACGCCAATGGGTTCAGCAAGCCCTAGCCGCGCCACCCCAATTCCGCCGGGCTCCTCGGGTTCTCGCGGTATCTTTCAGCCCGGCAAACGTGATGTGATCGCGGGGAAGTGAGCCAGCGCAGAAGAGTGGTCGCGGTACTGGCCGTCGTAGGTGCGGTCACGGTGCAGTGCGCCACCAGGCCGTCGCCTCCGATGTCCACCCCGTCGAGTGCGGTGCCGTCCAGTGCTGCTCCGGTTGCTGGCCCACCACCGGCTCCGTCGGGTCAACCGGCCACCGTGCATCCGGTCACCGCCGCCGACCTTGGGGCCACCTGGCGACCCGAATGCCCCGTCACGCCGACGTCACTGCGCCGCGTCGAACTCGACTATCTCGGCTTCGATGGCGGCACACATCGAGGTCAACTCGTGGTGAATGAGGACGTTGTCGACGACGTCATCGCGATCTTCGATGACCTCGAGCGTTTGCGCTATCCCATCGAGAAGATGCGAACCGTAGAAAACTACCCCGGCGCGCAGGACGAGTTGTCGATGCGAGACAACAACACCTCGGCGTTTAACTGCCGCGCCTTGGGGGACGGCTGGTCGCTGCACGCCTATGGCCGCGCCGTGGACGTCAACCCC
>Ga0164294_10004821_pt1 | contig 11674 bp, 13 predicted proteins | sample GEODES005metaG_FD_111479 | JGI IMG/M metagenome (GOLD analysis project Ga0164294, IMG submission 111479) | Oligotrophic lake water microbial communities from Sparkling Lake, Wisconsin, USA - GEODES005 metaG | ecosystem: Environmental > Aquatic > Freshwater > Lake | place: USA: Sparkling Lake...
CTCGTACTCAATCGATCCATTATGCAACTCAACAATCCTTTTGCTGAGCCATAAACCTATGCCCATCCCGTTAATTTTGTCGGTACGCAACAACTCAAACATGGTTGCCTGGATCTCCGGCGCTATACCTGAGCCGCTGTCCGACACCTTCAATAAGATCTGATTGTCCAACTGTTGAGTTGCAATAGAAATATTTCTTCTTCTCGCAAGATCTTGTGAAATTGCTTCATTGGCATTGGTGATGAGGTTCAATACAACCTGCTGAAACTGAGATTTGTCACCTTTAAAAATCAGTGGCTCTGGATGCAGTTCAATTTCCACATCGACTGAATTTTTATGGATGGCTGATTCACAGAGCAATAAAACATCTTTGACAATTTGATTGATATCAAAATTTGAGTCGGCCTTCCTGCCGTTACCAAACATGTCGCGAAGTGTGCTGACAACAGTGCTTGCTCGTACATTGGCCTTTTTTAAGCCAGAAAGCGCAACATGGAGACTTTCACGATTCTGCGGGCGGTCATCGTTTGTAGATAAAACCAAATCAAGCATCTCGGTATTCATTTGAATAACAGTCAGCGGCTGATTAATTTCATGTGCCAGGCTTGCAACCAAAGCTCCCATGCCCGCAGTTTTGTTAAACAAACTAAGTTGCCGGATAATTTCCTCACGTTCTTGCAAGATTTTTTTTAAATTCAAGCTGTTCAGCAGCATCGCGTCTGCACGTTCGTTGGTGACGGCCAGCTCGTGTGCGGTGGCTAATTTTTTTCTTTCCGCTATCTCTAAAAAAATCCGTAAAAAAGCAATATTGCTAAGCGTGATAGCTATGAACTGACCAATCACCATCACGGCCTGGTGCGGACTGGCCATGTAAATATCATCGATGGTCCCGGCCATCCCCACGCCGACGGCACGAACTGCAAGTGTTAAGCTGAAAGTTAGACCGGCCCAGATCAGCAGCTTGGCCCCAAGAGATTCCTGCAAATGATTGAGCTTGATGCCAATTCGGCAATATTCAAAGCAAAACAAGGCATAAAAGCCATTGAAAACGACCAGCGCTTCCCACTCGGCTTGATAAAAGTAAATTAAAAAACTAAAAACACAAAAATAACTTGCGCTGATGATTTTGTAGTTCAAGAAAACACGCTCATGCGGTCCGGGAAGGTACATACGCAATGCAACCATCCGCCCCCAGGTGCCTAAGAGCATGAAGAGTTGAGCGACGTACATGAAAGCAAACTCGGGAATACTTCCCCGCATGGCCAACAAGACCACAGCAACGCCACTTAACAGGCCTGAGGCACACCACAACTTGACCTGGTAGCTTCTGTACTCTTGCAACGCAAGCCAAATGCCACCATGCAGCATCAGGTACACAAAACAAATCATGAAAATGGTGGTTTGCGTATCTAGTTGCATAAGGACGGCTTCCCCAAAGAATTTTTAAAAAGCATCTTTGGAATTCGTTCTGCCAAGCATGCGCCAAGCGCAAGGCGACTCAATCGTTGGTAAAAATACCTTCAATTCTGTCCAGTTTCCCTAAGGCTAAACCGCAACCTTTTACCACGCAGGTCAGCGGGTCCTCAGCCACCAGCACTGGCAAGCCGGTTTCTTGGGCAATTAACTGGTCTAAGTTCTTAAGCATGGCACCACCGCCGGTCAACAAAATGCCTCTGTCGGCAATATCCGAGCAAAGCTCAGGCGGTGTGTTCTCCAGTGCTTCCTTGATGGCCATCACCAGGCCGTTCAGCGGCTCTGTCAGGGCTTCTAGCGTGGAGGCGGAGCTCATCACAAATGACTGCGGTATTCCCTGGCTGATGTTGCGACCTGTGATGGTTATTTCCTTGTCTTCGGCCTGCGGGTAAGCAACTGCGATTTCCTTTTTGATCATCTCTGCTGTTTGAAGCCCGATCAGCATGCCGAAGTGGCGCCTTACGTAGTTCACGATAGCCTCGTCGAATTTGTCACCGCCAATGCGTACGCTTCCCTTGTAAACCATGCCGCCAAGGGATATGACTGCAACTTCGGTGGTCCCGCCCCCAACGTCAACAACCATCGATCCACACGAATCCGCCACAGGCAAGCCCGCTCCAATTGCTGCAGCCATTGGCTCTTCTATCAAAAACACTTCTGATGCACCCGCTCCAAGCGCAGATTCACGTATGGCCCGACGCTCTACCTGGGTAGACCCGCAGGGCACACAAATGATGATTCTCGGGCTTGGACGAAAAAGACTGCGCGGATGAGCTTTGCGAATAAAGTGCGTGAGCATCTGCTCGGTGATGGAGAAGTCAGCGATGACACCATCTTTCATCGGCCGAATTGCCTCGATATTGAGAGGGACTCGCCCCAGCATCATGTTGGCTTCACGCCCCACCGCCAGCAGTTTTCTTTTGCCACCCGGGCCTTCAATTTTATGAAGTGCAACCACAGAGGGCTCATCTAGCACCACACCTTTTCCAATGGCGTAAATCAATGTATTGGCGGTGCCCAGGTCAATGGCTAAATCTGTGGAGAAGCGCTTGGTGATAAATTGCAACATAGTCAAATAATCTTGTTATGGATGTCACCTTCGAATCGACCGCCACGCTCAATGTCAAGATCTGAATAAGTTAACTTCCCGTTCACAGTGCCTGTATTGCGAATTTGAAGCAGCCCTTGGCAAACGACATCGTCCATCAAGACACCGGATACATCAATTTCTTTAGCCCGTACCCGGCCTTTAATCAATCCGGTTTGACCGATTTCCAGAGTCTCGGTAACCAACTCGCCCGTAAAGCTACCATTGACTTTCGCGCAACCCGACACATGGGCTGTGCCAACGAATGTCACCCCCTCGTTGATGAGCAAGTCGTTCGGTGCGTAATTTTTATCTTCCATAGATCACTTTGAATGTTGGGGGTAAAGGCACCCCGCATGTTCAGATCGGCCGAATCGAAAAACTCACAATTTGTCACTGTTGCGCTACTTAGACCACCCCCAAATAGGGAGTTGATAGCTTGGCAACTGGCTTAATATCAGCAACAGACTTGATACGTGCCACAGCGTCCTGAGCATGCGAGGTGTGAGACAGTTGCTATCTTTATGAAGGCGGGTGCATGAAAGCTAAAGGACACGTTTTGATCGTCGATGACGATGCCGAAATACGTCTTCACCTTGGCAATTTGCTTCGCCATGTCGGCTACAGCGTCAGCGACTTTGGCAGTGCCAAAGAGTTCTTGGCCACTAACGAAAATTTTGAAGGGTCGGTTTTGGTGTTGGACATGCGTATGCCCATCATGAGTGGGTTAGATTTGCAGAAATCCCTACGTGCCAAGGGATCGGACGTACCCATCATCTACATCAGCGGCGAGAGCCGGAATCAAGAAATCATCGACGCCATGAAGGGCGGCGCGATAGATTTTTTGTGGAAACCTTTCTCACATACCCAGCTGGTTCAAGCCATTGAAAAAGGCTTAAATCTTGATCAGCAGCATCACAAAAATCGTAAAAACTCAAAGCGTGTACAGGCACTTTTTGAGACGCTGAGCCGGCGCGAAAAGTCAATTTTTGCGCTTATGCTTTTGGGCCATGGGAACAAAGACATTGCTTCAAAGTTAAGCGTCATGCCAGACACGGTAAAAAAATACCGCGCCCAGGTATTCGAAAAAATGCAGGTTGACAACCTGGCCGCTTTACTTGATTTGTGTAAAGGTTTTGAGCTGCCCGCTGGCATTGATTGATTCATTTAATCTAAGCAAGCTAAGTGCCTTACCGCGGAGCTGTCTTCACTCAAAGACAAAGCTTTGCTTATGGCTACGCGGTGTTTTTTACGCTATTTATTTTGGTATCGTTGCTGTATTTAAAGCCTGTTTCCTTTTTTTTCAACAAGGACCTTTTTCATGAACCGTTTTGCATTCCACCGGAAAACATTCTTCTTTTTAGCGGCTTTCGTTTGCATCTTTGAGGCCCAAGCCGGTCGACCCTTGACGGTGGACGATGCCAACGTCAATGATGTGGGCGAGGGTCAAGTGGAAGGCTGGTGGACACGGTCGCCCGATGGCGCTCGCAGCTGGACAGTGGCTCCGGCCTATGCGCCCATCAAGAATGTAGAGCTGGGGGCAGGCTTGGCGCGTGAGCAGAAAACCGGGATTCAAAGCGTGAATGTACAGGCCAAATTCCGCATCACCGAATCACAGGAAAAGGGCTGCAATTTGGGTTCAGTTGTCGGCGCCGCCCGCACTGACGGCGAGTCATCGAAGGCGTATGTAAACGGGCTTGTCACCTGCAATCACCCGACACTAGGCAGTCTTCACACCAATTTGGGTGCGCTGGATTTTTCTAAAAGCCAACGCATTGGCACATGGGGCTTGGCATGGGAGCGTGCTTATGGCGAAGTCACCGCCCATGTAGAGGTCTACGGCCAGCGACAAGAAAAGCCCACGATGGCTACCGGCATAAGAATGAACATCCTGCCTAAACTGCAAATCGATACCAGTGTGGGTCGTCAATCGGGTCAGAACTTGCTGACACTGGGTACCAAGTGGATGTTCTGAAAAAACACCTTTAAAACCTAAGGCGCCATGCAGCTTGCAGGGCGCCGGTTGGCGGAAGCTCAGGGATTCGAACCCTGGAAACCTTTCGGTTTGCCGGTTTTCAAGACCGGTGCAATCGACCACTCTGCCAAGCTTCCAATACACAAAGTTTAACCTGTGCGGGCCACCGGGCAGGCCGCTTGTCAGTTGGGTTTGAGCATGCCGCGGGTTTCGATGAACTCGATCACCTGCGCCAAGCCTGTTTGGGTCTTCAGGTTGGTCATCACAAAGGGTTTGAGCCCCTTGGCCGTGGTGCGCATGCGCACGGTGTCGGCTTCCATCACGCCCAGGTCGGCGCCCACATAAGGGGCCAGGTCGGTTTTGTTGATCACAAAGAGGTCGCTCTTGGTGATGCCGGGGCCACCCTTGCGCGGGATTTTTTCGCCCGCGGCCACGTCGATCACGTAGATCGTCAGGTCGCTGAGCTCCGGGCTGAAGGTGGCCGCCAGGTTGTCGCCGCCGGACTCGACAAACACCACATCGGCGTTCGGAAAATCCACCAGCATGCGGTCAATCGCCTCAAGGTTGATGGAGGCGTCTTCACGAATCGCCGTGTGCGGGCAGCCGCCGGTCTCGACGCCCATGATGCGCTCGGCGTCCAGCGCGCCGCTCACCGTTAGCAGGCGCTGGTCTTCTTTGGTGTAAATGTCGTTGGTGATGGCCACCAGGTCGTATTTGGCTTTCATGCCTTTGCAGAGCATCTCGAGCAAGGTGGTTTTACCGGAGCCGACGGGCCCGCCTATGCCCACGCGCAGGGGCGGTAGTTTTTTGGTTCGGTTGGCAATGTGGTGCAGGCTCATGGCGGGCTTAGAAGTAGAAAAAAGAGTTTAAGAACGAAACAGGCGTGAGTACTGCGTTTCATGCCGCGCCGACAAAATGGCCAGCATGGGCGAAAAAGCCTGGCGCTCAGCATCTGGCATGACCAGCGCAGCCTCGACCGCAGGCGGTATTTCGCGGCTGAGCCGGGCCAGCAGGCGCTGCCCGGCGCTTTGGCCCAAAGGCACTGACTTGAGCGCGGCTTGCATCATGTTTTCGGCCCAGCCAAAGGCATAAGTCAGCAGGCAGTCGCGCACGTTGGCAGCGGTTGGTGAAGCGGCCAGTGCAAAGGCCACAGGGTAGGTAGGCGGCAGCGCAGCGCAGGCGGCGATGTGCGCCGCATCAGCGCCTTCGTGGTTACGCAGCCACTCCAGCAGGGACTTGCCCATCTGCTCGGTTTGCTGGCGCATCTCGCTGGTCTCGCGTGTTTGTAAAAGCCAGCTATTGAGTTCGCGCACGCGCGCCAAGTCTGCGTCTCGCCAGGCGGCAATGGCACCTGCAATCACCGGCAGGTCAGAGCGCGCCAGGCTCAGCTGCAACTGTGCGCTGAGCCAGTCGGCCGCGCTGGCTTCATGGCTGATGCCGCCCCATTCAACGGCCGCTTCCAGGCCTTCGGAATACGAAAAGCCGCCCACGGGCAGGGCCGGCGAGGCCAGCCAGATGAGCTGCAGCAAGCTGGCGGCGGGCAGTGCGCTGACTGGTGAGGCCACTGGATTGGGCATGGGCGTCGCGGCTCAAGCCTTGGGCGGGCGCTGGGCGTGAAACTGAACGGGCACTGAAGCCGGCGCGGCATGGTCATGGCTGTGCGCGTGATTGTGGTTGTGATCATGCCCGTGGTCATGCCCGCAGTCCGGGCCGTGCACATGCGGTGCGGCGGTCGTCTTGGCGTGGCTGTGGTCACTGTGGTCTTCATGGTCGCCATGTGCATGGCCGCCATGGTGATGGCCGGCATGCGTGGCCGCACTGTAAGCGCCACCCTCGGGTTCAAAAGCTTCGTCCACCGTGTTCACGATCAGGTGCATGGCACGCAGCAGGTCGGCCAGCACATGGTCGGGCTCGATCTTCAGGTGGTCGGGCTTGAGCTCGATAGGCACATGACGGTTGCCTAGGTGGTAGGCGGCGCGTGTCAGGTCAAAGGGCGAGCCGTGCGTGGTGCAGGCGCTGATGCGCAACACCGCCTGCGGCGCAGCCAGCACGCGGACCATGGAGCCGTCCTCAGCCACCAGCACATCGCCACCGCGCAGCAGCGTGCCGCGCGGCAAAAAAACACCCAGGTGCCGGCCCAGCGAGTCGGTGGTATCGAAGCGGCTTTTCTGGCGCACGTCCCAGTCGAGCTCGACGGTGGCGGCGCGTTTGATCAACACGGGGGCCAGGCCGTGGCCTTGAGAGATGACTTTGGAGGTTTGGAGCATGGTGGCTTGTAGGTTCGGGAAGTTGGAGGTAATATAACAAACGTTATAACTTCGAGGGATTGGCCATGACCGTACTCAAACTCACGCAAATCGGCAATTCGGTAGGTGTGATTTTGCCCAAAGAAACCCTGGCAAGGCTCAAGGTGGAAAAGGGTGATTGCTTGTATGTCAGCGAAGCGGTCAACGGATTGACGCTCAGCCCGTACGACCCCGATATGGAAGAGCAATTGAAGCTGGGGCGCGAGTTCATGCATGAGTTCCGGGACACTTTCCACCAACTTGCAAAATGACGCAGTGGAAATGGGTCAATCGCAAAGTTCTGCTGCTCTTGCATGACGAAAGTCTGGCTGAGCACGGTGGTGCTGCTGGTTTGCGAAACGAAGGATTGCTTGATTCAGCACTGGCGCGTCCTGTCCATCTGGCCCTCTATGAAAACCCCGACTTTGCGCGCCTTGCTGCGTCCTATGGTGTGGCGCTGGCCAAGAACCATGCTTTCGTAGATGGCAACAAGCGGGCCGCATTTTTGTCTATGGGTTTGTTTTTGGGCGCAAATGGTTACCGCCTGACTGTCTCTCAGTTGGATGCCACCTTGGTCGTGATGGAAGTCGCTGCGGGCACGATGGATGAGGCAGCCCTGGCCGATTGGATTCGCACGCACAGCAAAGCTCGCTAAGCAGCCGAACGATAAGCGGTCGTTGCTTCTGGCCTGGCACGAGCTTTGAAGAGCTGCATTTTTTCAAAACAAAAAGTAGCGCTGCGTCATCGGCAAGCTGCTGGCCGGCTCACAGGTCAGCAGTTGACCGTCGGCGCGCACCTGGTAGGTTTGCGGGTCGATTTCCATGCGCGGCAGGTAGGCGTTGTGAACCATGTGCTGCTTGCGTACGCCGCGTATGTTTTTCACCGCGCTGAGGTTCTTGGCCAGGCCAAAGCGTTCCTTCACGCCCGCTGCTTGCGCCGTCTGCGACACAAAGGTCAGCGAGCCGCGGGCGACCGCGCCGCCAAAGCCACCGAACATGGGCCGGTAATGCACCGGCTGCGGCGTCGGGATGGAGGCGTTCGGGTCGCCCATGGCGGCCATGGCGATGAAGCCGCCCTTCAAAATGAGGGACGGTTTGATACCGAAAAACGCCGGTTTCCAAACCACCAGATCAGCCCACTTGCCGGCCTCGATAGAGCCTACTTCGTGCGAAATGCCGTGGGCAATCGCCGGGTTGATGGTGTACTTGCTGATGTAGCGCTTGGCGCGGAAGTTGTCGTTGCGGGCGCTGTCTTCTGGTAACGAGCCGCGCTGCTGCTTCATCTTGTGAGCGTTTTGCCAGGTGCGGATGATGACTTCACCCACGCGGCCCATGGCCTGGCTGTCGCTGCTCATCATGCTGATGGCGCCCAGGTCATGCAAGATGTCTTCAGCCGCAATCGTTTCTTTGCGGATGCGGCTTTCGGCAAAAGCCAGGTCTTCGGCGATCGACGGGTCCAGGTGGTGGCAGACCATCAGCATGTCCACGTGCTCGTCGAGTGTGTTGACGGTGTAGGGCATGGTCGGGTTGGTGGACGATGGCAAAAAATTCGCCTCGCCCACCACGCGCATGATGTCCGGCGCATGGCCACCGCCCGCGCCTTCAGTGTGAAAGGCGCACAGGCTGCGGCCCTTGGTAGCCTCGATGGTGTTTTCTACAAAGCCTGATTCATTGAGCGTGTCTGAGTGAATCGCCACCTGCGTGTCGGTGGCTTCAGCGACGTCAAGGCAGTTGCTGATGGCTGCCGGCGTGCTGCCCCAGTCTTCGTGCAATTTAAGGCCGATCACACCGGCATCGATCTGCTCGTGCAGCGCATCCGGCAAGCTGGCATTGCCCTTGCCCAGAAAACCCAGGTTCATGGGAAAGGCGTCGGCCGCTTGCAGCATGCGCTCGATGTTCCAGGGCCCCGGCGTGCAGGTGGTGGCAAAGGTGCCGGTGGCCGGGCCGGTGCCGCCGCCCAGCATGGTGGTCACGCCCGAGCTCAGCGCTTCCTCGATCTGCTGCGGGCAAATAAAGTGGATGTGCGAGTCGATGCCGCCTGCGGTGACGATCATGCCTTCGCAGCTGATGATCTCGGTCCCGGGGCCGATGATGATGTCCACACCCGGTTGCACATCCGGGTTACCGGCCTTGCCGATGGCGGCGATGTGGCCGCCCTTCAAGCCGATGTCGGCCTTGACAATGCCCCAGTGGTCCATGATCAGCGCGTTGGTCATGACGGTGTCTACCGCGCCTTGGGCGCGCGTGGCCTGCGACTGCGCCATGCCGTCGCGAATGGTCTTGCCGCCGCCGAACTTCACCTCTTCGCCGTAGCCGCCGGCGCGCAGCGTGTAGTCGGCTTCCACTTCAATCATCAGCTCGGTGTCTGCCAGGCGCAGCCGGTCGCCGACCGTGGGCCCGAACATTTCTGCGTAAGCGCGTCGTCCAATGCTCGCCATCAAAGTGCTCCCTGCGTGAGTCCGCGAAAACCAAAAACCTTGCGTTCGCCGGCGTAGTCCACCAGCTCCACCGTGCGTTGCTGGCCGGGCTCAAAGCGCACCGCCATGCCCGACGCGATGTTCAGCCGCATGCCGTGCGCGGCCGCGCGGTCAAAGCCCAGCGCTGCATTGGTTTCGGCAAAGTGATAGTGCGAGCCCACCTGAATGGGCCGGTCGGCGGTGTTTTGCACCACCAGCGTGAGAGTGCGCCGGCCCGGGTTGAGCGCGTGTTCGCCCTCTTCAATGAAGTACTCGCCAGGGACCATGGCCATCATTTGCCTCCTTTGGAGAACCAGATAAGGGCCACCAGACCCAGACCCAGCGCCACAAAACCCCAGGCATCCGTCACATGCCAATGCGAGCCACCCAAACCATGACCGTCATGCGCCAGAGCCGGTGCGCATGCAAGAAAGGCAAACACAAAGGAGAGCAGTTTCAAAATTGGCAAAGGCATCAAGGGCTCCAAAAATTTAAACGAACAATGAAATGTCAAAAAATCTTTTCCAGTGACAGCCAGGAACCGGCTTTGCCGGGCCGCAGCTGTCGCCCCTTGAAGGGGGAGGCGGCTACGCGCAGCGAGCCACAACAGGGTGGGCTTAACTTATTGGCTGATGCACCGTGACCAGCTTGGTGCCATCGGGAAACGTCGCTTCAATCTGGATATCAGGAATCATCTCGGCGATGCCCTCCATGACGTCGGCGCGGGTGAGGATGATGCGACCTTCGCTCATCAACTCGGCCACGGTCTTGCCATCGCGCGCGCCTTCCATGACGGCGGCGCTGATCAGCGCAACCGCTTCGGGGTAATTGAGCTTGAGGCCGCGTGCGCGGCGGCGTTCGGCCAGCAGGCCGGCGGTAAAAATCAGCAGCTTGTCTTTTTCGCGGGGGGTCAGTTCCATGGTCTTCTTCCGGGTGGGCCTTAGGGGCTGGCTTTAAGCTTTAAAAGGCAAGAACAGTGCCACCGCCTAGTCTTTTGCGCCTTCTGTGGCACAGAAACTGCACAACACAAGTGCTCACCGCCTGCCCATGAACGACGCCCTCACCACTTCGCCGCCTGATTCCGGCTCGCCATTGCGTGCGCCGCCAGCCGTGCAGCGCATCATCAAGGTCCGGCGCGACTACAACAGCTGGGTTGCCAGCGAGACCATGGAAGACTATGCGCTGCGCTACACGCCGCAGCGCTTTCGCAAGTGGTCTGAGTGGCGGGTGGCCAACACGGCTTTTGGCGCCGCCTCGTTTTTGATTCTCGAAGCCGTTGGCGCCACTTTGCTAGTGCAATATGGCTTTGCCAACGCTTTATGGGCCATTCTGGCGACCGGGCTCATCATTTTTCTGGCTGGCTTGCCCATCAGCATTTACGCCGCCCGATATGGCTTGGACATGGATTTGCTCACCCGGGGTGCTGGTTTCGGCTACATCGGCTCGACGCTCACCTCGCTGATCTACGCCTCCTTCACCTTCATTTTTTTTGCTCTCGAAGCCGCCGTCATGGCTTATGCGCTGGAGTTGGCGCTGGGCATCCCGCCGGTCTGGGGCTACCTGATCTGCGCAGTGGTGGTCATTCCACTGGTCACGCACGGCGTCTCCACCATCAGCCGATTGCAAATGTGGACGCAGCCTATTTGGTTGTTGATGCTGGTGCTGCCTTTTGTTTATGTACTGATGCGCGATCCTGGTGCGTTCGCGGGGGTTGTGCACTATGCAGGTGAGTTAAATTCTGGAGGGGGCTTCAATTTGCACCTGTTTGGTGCTGGGCTAACGGTGGGTATTGCTCTCATCACGCAAATGGGCGAGCAGGCGGACTACCTGCGCTTCATGCCCGTGCATACCCCGGCCACACGTTGGCGCTGGTGGGGCGGCGTGCTGGCGGGCGGGCCGGGTTGGGTTTTGCTGGGCGTCGTCAAAATGCTGTGCGGCGTGTTGCTGGCATACCTGGCCATCCGCAACATGGTGCCGCCGGAGCGCGCCGTCGACCCCAACCAGATGTACCTGGCCGCTTACGAGTATGTGTTCCCCAGCTACGGCATGGCGGTGGCGGCTACCGCGCTGTTTGTGGTGGTGTCTCAGCTCAAGATCAACGTCACCAACGCCTATGCCGGCTCGCTGGCCTGGTCTAACTTTTTCTCGCGCCTCACGCACAGCCACCCCGGGCGCGTGGTGTGGGTGGTGTTCAACACCCTGATCGCCTTCATGCTGATGGAGATGAATGTGTTCAAGGCACTGGGCGAAGTGCTCGGGCTGTACTCCAACATCGCCATTGCCTGGATGATGGCGGTGGTGGCCGATCTGGTCATCAACAAGCCCCTGGGTCTGTCGCCCAAAGGCATTGAATTCAAACGCGCCCATCTGTATGACATCAACCCGGTAGGCGTTGGCGC
>Ga0164294_10004822_pt1 | contig 11673 bp, 8 predicted proteins | sample GEODES005metaG_FD_111479 | JGI IMG/M metagenome (GOLD analysis project Ga0164294, IMG submission 111479) | Oligotrophic lake water microbial communities from Sparkling Lake, Wisconsin, USA - GEODES005 metaG | ecosystem: Environmental > Aquatic > Freshwater > Lake | place: USA: Sparkling Lake...
GGACTGGACTGACGTAGGCGACACGCGTGCTCATCGCTGCTAAGCAGGAGGGCGATCACCACTTCGAGGGGGCCATTGAGCAATGAACGCCATTCTAAGAAGACAGGTCGGACTGACGGTGAACAAGTATTCAGCCAGCGTTCCAGATTCGCCAAACCACGATTCACCAGCACAGGCTCCGCCAGTAACTTCTGTGCTGTAAGGCGGTCAAAACCTAGGCTGCGTTCGTCGATGTAGCAATGCCTGTTCATGGAGTGAGATGAAATATTACGACTCTGAACTTAGTGTGGCAAGTTGGGAAAAATTGAAAGGGCTTTAAAACCTGAGAACCATCCGGCAGAATGAGGCGGTCTACCAAGGCTTCACTTGAGGGCTTTGGCCTCGGGATAGCTGGCAAGAATGGTGCGGAGTTGTTTTACGACCTCGGGTTGCTCAATGGCAAGATTTTGCGTTTCCAAGGGATCGCGCACGTAGTCGTAGAGTTCGAGTTCAGCGCTGTCAGGCACGGCACCAGGCTTTTTCCATTCGACCAGGCGATAGCGTTCGGTGCGGATGGAGCGGCCGAGGGTTCGCTTGGGAAAACAGTGAAAGGCATGGTCACGGATTCGGGCTTGTGGATCTTTGAGCACAGGGACAAGGCTAAGGCCGTCGATAGGTTGAGGGCCGTTAGCCGCGGGGAGATTAGCGAGTTCGGCGAGGGTGGGAAAGAGGTCCACGGACTCGGCGAGTTGGCGGGTGCTGCTATTGGGTCTGATGATGCCTGGGGCGCTGATGAGGAGCGGGATGCGGTTGGCCTGCTCGTAGTTGGTGTGCTTGGTCCAGATGCCGTGATCGCCGAGATGAAAGCCATGGTCGCCCCAAAGCACGACGAGGGTGTTCTCGGTGAGTCCGAGACGATCCAGCTCATCGATGACCTTACCGATCTGAGCATCGACAAAGCTGGTGCTGGCATAATAACCGTGAATGAGTTGGCGTTTCAGTTCAGGGGAGAAGACCGCATCGTCCTCCGGCACGGGTTTGTAGGCGGCAATCTCACCACCACGCTTATGAGACACTTCGGGCGAGTTCGCAGGGTGTTCCTCAAAGCTGGGCATCGGCAGCTTCTGCGGATCGTGCAGGTCCCAGTATTTCTGAGGTGCCGAGAACGGTAGATGCGGTCGCACGAAACCTACTGTGATGAAGAAAGGCGTGCCCTCTTGCTTGCGGCGTTGTTGCGCGGCTTGCAGTCGCTTCATCGTTTCGGCAGCGACACGGCCATCCGCGTAGTCGTCGTCTTTGACATCCGGGGACTCAACGGCAGCTCCTCGCGGTAAGGCTTTGATTTGGGTGAGCTTTTGGTTGGTGAACAGCGCTTCTTCACGCGTGAGTTGGCCTGCCTCGGTGCTTTCGGGTTCGAGGTATTCGATCACCTTATCTTTGAAGGGTGGCACGCTGAAGGAAGCGGGATCGCCTTCATTGCCATGACCAAGATGGAAGACCTTGCCGACCGACTCGGTGCGATACCCGCCATGCTTGGCAAAGTGTTGAGGCAACGTCACAGCCCCAGGCACGAGTTTGCGCAGCGGACTGTCAAGACCATACAAACCGGTCGATGAGGAATGAGAACCGAGCATCAACGCAAAGCGAGATGGGGCGCACACGGCTTGATTGCAGTAGGCCAGATCAAACCGCATTCCACGCGCTGCCAATCGGTCGATATGGGGTGTCTTGGCGGCGCTGTCGCCATAACAACCCAGCGCGGGCTTTAAGTCATCGACCAAGATGAGCAGCACATTGGGCCGCTCTGCCCATGCAGCGGGCAGATGACAGAGCAGAAAGAATGCGAAAACGCGTAACATGGTCATGCAAAAGAAAGGTAATGAGCAAGATGTCCTATCCTAGCTCACTGGGCTATCCAATATCCACAGTGAAAGAGTGACTTACCTGTGAGCCTGAACTGGCACAATCCACCCTTGCCTTCGGCCCTACTTCGCCGCAGCGGCAGAGGCTTTTTTGATTTTACGCTTTTGTTTTTTGGCTTCGGCTTTGCCACTGGGGCTTCCTTCGTTGTCGCTCATTTTGCCATGAGCAGAAGGGGGGAGATTCATGCTGGGAAAGTGTTTGGCGAGTTCGACCTTGAGCTGGGCATGCTCTGGCTTGCTAGCGAGATTGGTCCACTCGTAGTCGTCGTTACTATGATCGTAAAGCTCCTCACCACCATCAGCGTAGCGGATGTAGCGCCAACGATCCGTGCGGACTGCATGGTTGTTTTGACCAAAGGTGGTGACGCCTACGCCAGTCCAAGCCGCAGCTGGATCGGCAAGCAGGGCTTTGATCGCGTCACCTTCAAGCCAATCGGGTTTAGGCAAGGTGGTGAGGTCGCATAGAGTTGGATAGACGCTCATGAAATCGACGGGGCTTTTGCAGATGCCACCAGGCTTGGTGAGACCGGGCACGACCCAAATGAAGGGCGCGCGAGTGGCCTCCTCCCAGAGCGCGAACTTCCGCCAATGCTGCTTCTCGCCAAGATGCCAGCCGTGGTCCCCCAAAAAGACGATGATGGTGTTCTCCTTATGAGGCGATTTGTCATAGGCATCGAGCACACGACCGAGTTGACCATCAAGGTAGGAGATGGCAGCGAGGTAGGCCTGCACGGCTTCTTTCCAGCGCCCTGAAGCCAGCACGGCAGCATGATCACCGGATGGCTTGGCCATTTTGAGACCGGCGGGAGGGATGTCGGAGAGATCATCTTCTGGAGTCGGTGGCAGCTGGATATCCGCCAGTGGATGCATGTCATAGTATTTCTGAGGCACGTTCCACGGCATGTGAGGTTTGTGAAAACCTAATGTGAGGAAGAACGGCTTGTCATGGGTCTTGCTGAGTTCTGAAATGCCAAAGTCGGCAATGCTGGTATCAGAAACAGCCTCGTCGCCGCCTTCAATGATGGGGCCAAAAGCGATGCCGCCGATGCTGCGATCACTGACACTGCCTTTCTGAACGGTCTCTTCCTGAATGGTGGTCCATTGCTCTGGCCAGCCAAGTCCACCATGCCAAAGCTTGCCAGTGCCCAGGGTATCATAGCCTGCCTTCTTGAACTGCATGACTAAAGAAACCTCAGGCTTGAGCACCTGGGTGAAAGGATTGTTGTTGTCGTAGATTCCTGTGGTTCCAGGGCGCTTGCCAGAAAGAAGGGCGGCGCGTGAAGGATTGCAAACGGGGGCGGCACATTGTGCCTTGGTGAAACTCACTCCCATGGCGGCTAGGCGATCAATGTTAGGCGTCTTGGTCTGTTTATTACGCCCAAAATGGCCAATCCAATGATTAAGATCATCCACAGCGATGAAGAGGACGTTGGGCTTGGCCGTATCTGCAGCGAAGGACGAAACTAAGAGAAGGAATAACGAAAGGACGACGAGCAAGGGCTTCATGGGCGTGAGAACGTCAGAGTATCCGCAAGCTTTCAACCCAGATTCAATACGAGACAGCCAATCACTAACCGGTCGTCCGCAGTCCTGAAGCCAAGGCATTGATGGAAATCAGCATGTCCGGCAGCATGCCATCCGCAATTTCTGTTTCACCGGCTTGCAGACGTGCACGCCAGTGACGAAGTAAGTTCACCTGCTGCACATGCAAGACATGCAAGGGTTCCTCGCGAATATCCAGGGTGTAAGCCAGCCTTGGACGACGATCCGCAAAGGTGCCCTGGAACAGTTCTTCCAAGATGGCTTTCGTTCGTTTGTATTCGGCTAGGATAATGGCCAAGAAGCGTTCACGGATCTCCACATCAGAAACCAGATCTGCATAAAGCTCCATCAGCTCAACCTTAGCGCTGACCAGAGAACTTTCGATGTTGGTTAAAACATAGCGGAGAAAAGGAGAAGATTTTAGCCCCGTCTGGATGGCCAGGAATCCTTCTTTGTCCTCATTTTTCAAACGGTCAAGAGCCGAGCCAGCGCCGAACCATCCAGGCAGGTAGAAGCGCGATTGCGTCCACGAAAACACCCATGGAATGGCACGTAGATCGTCCAAACTTGCCTGCCCGGTTCGGCGGGATGGGCGCGATCCGATACGCGCATGTTCGAGGGCATCAATCGGAGTGGCATTACGATAAAAAGTCATGAACCCTGGCGTCTGTAAAAACGCGCGGTACGCATCTCGACTCCAGCCTGCGAGGACATCCAGTGTTGGGAATAGATCCATTGAAACGGCAGGTCCATGGCGATGGCGCGCAGTAGCCGCGGCAGCTGAGGCCATCAAGAGCTCGGTATTATAAACAGCAGAACCTAAGTGAGCATATTTTTGGGCAATGGTTTCGCCTTGTTCTGTCATACGCAGACAACCACTTAAAGATCCCTGAGGGAGCGCCTCCATAAACCAATGAGTAGGTCCTGCACCACGTCCCACGGTGCCACCACGGCCATGGAAAAAGATCGGCTGCACGCCATGCTTCGCGGTCGCTGATGAAAGCTCGTTTTGAGCGCGATGCAGTGCCCACTGGCTGGCGAAAATACCACAGTCTTTGTTGGAATCTGAATAGCCCACCATCATCTGCAGCGTTGGCTTTTCGGCCTTGAGGCTGCGGCGTGTGACAGGATGCGCCAAGAACTCGTCCACAATATCTGGGCCAGCCTCCAGATCTCCCATGGTCTCAAACAATGGAGTGACCGGCAGCGGACAACGAAGTCCACCTGATTCCCAGGTCATCAGACCAGCTTCGCGAGCCAAAAGATAAACCGTCAACAAATCCTCGACATTACGGGTCATGGAAACGATCAGCGCCCCCAGGCCAGCTGTGCCGTATTGAGCGATATGTGCGACAAGCACTCGATGGCAATTTAAAACTGTATCGGCCTCAGGCCCTGCTGACATACCAGCCGCCAAGAAGGGCCGAGAAGATAAAAGCTCCTTTTCCAACAAGGTTCGTTTTTCCGCCAGTGACCATTCAGAAAGCGGACGATCCCCCAACAATCCAGCAGTTCGTAGCAGCTGCTCCAAGGCTTTCTCATGGAAAGCTGAGTTTTGCCGAACATCCAAGGTGGCAGAGTGAAAACCAAAGGCTTCTAAACGACGACGGAAAGGCACAATGAATTCGGTCACCAAGGCCCCTGCCCCAACAGACTCCAACGATTCCGCATAGACGTTCAAATCCTCTAACAAATCCGCAGGTGTGGCATAACCCGCTTTGATCCCGGGTTTCTCTAATTCTAGGGCTAACCGAGCGCGGATCATGTAGGCCGCAAATCGCCAAGGCTCCTCCTTGTTGCGCTCTAGGATGTAATCCACATCCACCGAACTCTCCGCGCTTAAGACACCCTTCAACTTCTCAATCAAGGCCTGGAGAACGGGTGGCGTGATTTGAAACAGCGAGCTCAAAGGTGAATTTTGCGCCAACAACTCCATATCCCGGCGATGAACCCTCAGCGCACTCACCCGCATGGCTTTGAGCGCCTTGGAGGTCACATCGGAGGTCACGAAGGGATGTCCGTCACGATCCCCACCAATCCAGCTGCCGAAGCGGATTAAAGGCGGCAAGGTATCCACCTTGGCTGGATTAAATCCTGCTGCGATCCAAGCCTCTCGCAGATGTATATGAGCCCGAGTCAAGGCTTCAGGAAAAACGTCACGGAGGTAGTGCAGAGCGTTTTGCAGTTCAGCATCGATGGTAGGCCGCGTGACATGGATCTCACCGGTGCGCCATAGATTTTCCAGCTGAGTTTCCAGCTGCGCCTGGATGCGATCCTGTTCCCGCTGAGTGTAGGCAGGATTCTCATGGCGATTCATGAGACCATAAATCTCCAGATGCAGGTCCCGCACGGTCTCACGCTTCGCTTCCGTCGGATGTGCTGTCAATACAGGCTCCACCAGCACATCACGCAACACTGCGACCAGCTCATCCTCGGTCAGCCCCAGAGCCTTCATTTGGCGAAGATTATCAGGCCACATCCCAGGCTCTGCGATCGGACCACGATCCTTTTCACGAAGCCGACGAATTTGAGACGCTGCGCGCTCCTCGACAATGTTGAGGAGCTGAAACGCGATTGAATAAGCCTGTCCCAAAGCCCGAGTTGGAAGAGGACTTGCTGCCTCCGGTTGACCCAACCACGGCAACTTTTCAGCCAAGGCCCCTTCGCCGATGCGCTGAAGCACTGACGCAAAGGCGTTCATGAGAAACTTAAGATCGTCTTCGAGCAGTCGGAAGCCATGCTCCCGAAGGGGGTTGGTTGAGGTCATCTCCGCTTCATAAGCAGGAAAGATGCCGCTGCACGCATCAGCACGAAAAAATTTCGTTCAATGTAGTAAATCTTATTTCACCACGCCCGTGAACCCTGATTTGTTCATGGAATTCAGCAAATCAGCTTCGGTGAAATCACCCTTGACGGTGAACGTGCTGGCCTTGGAAACAATCGTGTGTTCGGTAACTCCAGGGACGGATTTCACCGCTTCAATCATGGCATTGGCACACTTCTGGCAGCAAAGGTGAGCTCCGGAGACTGTCGCTTCTGTGAGCTTTTTGGCAGGCTTAGCCGTTGATAATGAGGAGGCCGACTTTTCTTCAGAGGCATCGCTCGTCCCAAAATAACCCGCGGCCATGATTGCCTCGACAGCCTTTTTAGCGCCTGACTTGGATTTAGAGGAGATCGTTACCGTTTTACCCTCAGCCGCCACCGTCACGCCTTCCACACTGCTTCCTGCTTTAGTGATACCGTTGGTGCAACTTTTGCAGCAATTATGAACGCCTGATAAAGTGATCGTAGTTTCAGCATTAAGCAGACTGGTAACGAGGAAGAAAAAGGTGAGCAGTGAGTATTTCATGGGAGGAATAGAACGCACGGTCAATAATAATCTTCGTTTAATCTTTGGTAAATCCTGAACGCAACGAGCCAGAAACTCACAAGCTGAGATCTCTCTAGCGGCAAATTTTAGTTCCATTCAAACTCAACAATCAGAAAGACTCATTCATTGAGAGGTGTATGTATCAGGGGGTGCTGCTTTTTGCAAAAGTGCACCCAATCAGGTCCGACAAGCCCCCATGTCACCTCCTTCAAAAAATCACCCACCGTATCTCAGGCTCTACCGAGTTCTGTCAGTGAGCATTGGTTTATTTTGCCTAGCAGGAAGCGTAATGGCCGTGGATGGCGTGCATCCGGGAGCAGTGATTTATGAGAAAATGTGCGTGGAGTGTCACGGCAAGGATGGTCAAGGTGTGGACGGAAAATATGATGAACCACTCACAGGAGAGCGCACGCTTGTAGCATTGACTCGAAAGATCGAAAAGACCATGCCTGAGGACAAAGAGGGCTCTTGTGTCGGAGATGATGCCAAAGCTGTGGCCACTTATATTTACGACGCCTTTTATTCAGTTGCTGCTCAGGCTAAATTGCGCCCCCCCGTCAAGGACCTCACAAGGCTGACGATTCCCCAATACAGAAACTCAATCATGGACCTTGTTGGTCAATTCCGCAACGGACCAGGATATGACCGCCCGATCGGCCAAGAAAAGGGTCTGAAGGCAGTGTATCGCGGTTTTGAATTACCAAAGCCTGAAGCTGCTAAACCTATCGTAAAATTAGCCGAACAAGAAAAATTGGAAAAACTCAAGGCTGCAAAGGCGGACGGAAAAAAGATTGCTGAAGCTGCCAAACTCCTCCAAAAGGCTATCGATCGCCAGAAACAAAAGGAGCGCAAAGAGGAAGCGGAAAAGGAGAGCAAACGCAAGCGCACACAATTCGAGCGTTTGGATACAAAAATCGCTTTTCATTTCGGAAGTGCCAGCCCCGATCAATCCAAGCTTGTCGCCAGTGAATTCAATAATCGGTGGGATGGCTGTGTCCTTGCCAATGAAACAGGCACCTATGAATTCATGGTCAAGACCGAGAACGGCGTGCGACTCTTTATCAATGATGATGAAGAACCCCTCATCGATGGATGGGTGAGCAACGGTCCCGAGATTAGGGAGGAAAAGAAGAGCATTTATTTAGTGGGGGGACGTGCCTACAGACTCATTTTAGAGCACTTTAAATTCAAAGAAAAATCCGCCTCGGTGGAACTCTGGTGGAAAGCTCCTCACGGTGTTTTTGAGATCATCCCCGAGCATGCGCTCAGGACTGACCGACCTCAGGTTCAGATGATCGTGAATACCGCATTTCCTGCGGATGATCGAAGTGTTGGCTATGAGCGTGGCTCAAGCATTTCAAAAGCCTGGGAACAAGCCACTACAGAGGCTGCAGTCGCCACGGCTGAACATATTGAGGCTCGCCTAGATCGTCTTGCTGGCACAAAATCAGGCGCTGCAGACCGAATCGAAAAGCTGAAGCAGTTCGCGAATCATTTTGCTGAACATGCTTTTCGGCGTCCACTCAGTGAAGAGCAAAAGCAACTCTATGTGGAGAATCATTTCATCAACTCTAAATCAGCGGATCAGGCGGTTAAACGAGTTGTTTTGTTTTCGCTAAAATCCCCCCAATTTCTCTATCCGGCGCTAGGTGGAAATGAACAACCTGATGCATTCAACATTGCGTCACGATTGGCACTGAGTTTATGGGACTCCATCCCAGATCGAAAACTCTCCCAAGTCGCTCTGGGCGATAAGTTAAGAACTAGGGATCAGATCAGAGTCGAAGCCCTGCGCATGATTAAGGATCAGCGCGCGAAAACCAAGGTCCACGGGTTCTTTCATCACTGGCTGGATTTAGAACACGCTGAAAACACCTCGAAGGATCCCAAAACTTTCCCGGGTTTTAATAGTGATGTCTTGGCTGATCTGCGTGAGTCACTGCTGGAGTTTATTGACCAAGTTGTCTGGACTGAAAAATCGGATTACCGGGAGCTCCTTCAAGCTGACTATTTGCTTCTCAATGAACGTCTGGGCCTCTTTTATGGCCAGCCCATCAAAGGAGATGCTTTTCAGCGCATCGCTTTTGATCCCAAACAGCGCGCGGGCGTCGTCACGCACCCCTATCTGCTGGCCTCTATGGCTTACAGCAGGCAGACATCACCGATTCACCGAGGCGTGTTTCTCACCCGCAATATTGTTGGCATGGCACTCAAGCCGCCACCCATGGCTGTGACCTTTGACGAAAGCCACTTTAACCCGACTCTCACCATGCGGGAAAAAATCACTGAACTAACACGCAACAACTCCTGCATGTCCTGTCACTCCACCATCAACCCGTTGGGTTTTAGTCTGGAGAACTTTGATGCCATCGGCCGCTGGAGAACCAAGGATAACAATAAACCAGTCAACGCCATCAGTGAATTTGCCGACGATCAGGGCCAAACCATTCGTCTTACTGGTCCAAGAGACATTGTGAACTATGTGGCAGATAACCCGGCAGGACACCGCGCTTTCATTCGCCACCTTTTCAGTCACTTGATCAAGCAACCGACTCCTGCTTATGGGCAAAATATCATCGAGCACTTGCAACGAAACTTCGCTGCATCTGATTGCAATATTCAAAAACTACTTGTGGAAATCGCTCTTATTGACGCCGTCGATGGCATTCCGTTTTCTGAGAAGCCACAGGCAAAAGCTATCCAATAATGCAAGCTTTCAGTTTCTGATCAGCAATCGGCAAGCAATCACTGGCAGAGTGCTGTGAACTGAGTATGAAAATGCATGGATTTGATTCGTCGCATTTTGATTACTGGAGCCAACGGAACGCTAGGACACGCGATGGCGCGCTATTTTTTAGAGCGTGACAACTTATGCCATGTGTTCCTAGGGGTGCGCGAACGGCGTGAGCTTGCGGAAGTGGTGGTGACAGACTTTCCTGGACGAGCCTTTTTGTGTCCACTCGAGATTACGTCCCAGAAGGCCTGGACCGAAGCACTAGAAGGAATCACGGCGCAGAGCGGTCTACTCAATGTGCTGATTAATAATGCCGGCTATCACGATGATGCCCTACTAGCCTCCATGTCATTGTCTCAGTGGTCTGGTGTGCTGGATAGTAATCTAAACGCGGTCTTTTTAGGTTGTCAGGCAGCCATGAAGCCGATGCTACAGCAACGTTGGGGAAGGATAATCAATGTGGCCTCCCTGAGTGCCTTACACTCGCCAGCAGGTCAGACAAACTATGCAGCAGCCAAAGCTGGCGTCTTGGGACTGACGCGCAGTCTGGCAAAGGAGTGCGCAAGGCTGGGGATCACCGTCAATGCCATCTGCCCTGGTCATATCGAGGGCGCTTTGCCGAAAAGTTGGTCTGAAGAGCAAATCAAAATCGTGAAACGTGAGACCCCCATGCGCCGCTTTGCAAAGCCGGAAGAGATCGCTGCCGTTGTTTTCTTTCTTGCCAGCGCGGACGCTAGCTATATGACTGGAAGCTCCATTAAACTCGACGGCGCGCTCGTTTAGTTTTTTCTTCACTCCCGATACCCTCCCGACACCCTCCCGAATGAATCTCCGTGCCCAAATCAAAGAAGTCATGGCCACTGAACTGATGCTGGAAGTCAGCGTGGATGAAATCGGCGATGATTCCCCCCTCTTTGGTCCGAACGGGATCGGCCTTGATAGCGTCGACGCACTGCAACTCGTTGTGGCGATTGAAAAGCACTTCAAACTCAAGATCTCCGATCAGGATAAAGCACGCGAGATCTTAGCCAATGTGGACAGCATCGCCAAGGCCATCGAGGAAGCAGGACTGGTCTGAGCCAAAGACTGGCGTGTGTCCGTATGAAAAAGGCTGTCCTCATCCTGCTAAAGCTGGCCATCACCACAGGCCTCCTCTGGACGATCTTCCGAGAGCCTGCATTCCGAGCGGCTATACTCCAGCATGTGGGATCCATGTTTACTCATTGGCCTTGGACGTTGGCCGGCTTGGCCTGCGTGGGCACCTCCACTTGGCTGAGTGCCCAGCGTTGGCATGTTCTACTCAAAGGTCAGCAGCAAGAAGTCTCAAACGCAGAGGTCGTAAGAGTGACCTTTGTGAGCAATTTTTTCAATATCACCTCACTTGGTGTCGTCGGTGGAGATGCCTACCGCGTGCTCGCACTCAAGCAGAGGTATGGGTTTAAGCGACTGCCCTTAATGGTATCAGTCATGCTCGACCACATGCTTGGCATGGTCGGACTCAGCCTGCTTTTTCTAACCTGTCGTTTCATTTTTAGTGACCAGCTAAGTTCCCTTAGCCCAGAGGTGAGGGCCATCCTGGAAGGCTTTGAACTATTCATGTTTGGTTCTTTGCTTCTGGTGATTGTCTCCGCCATTTCATTCACACCAAGACTCTACAATTGGGGTGAGAAACAGTGGCCACGGATGCTTGGTTACGCACCCTTAAAAAACTTCGCCACAGCATGTGATGCCCTGCTCAGAGATTGGCGCGGTTCGCTCTTTGGCACGTTTTTATCCATGGCGTTGTTCATTGCCCATTTCCTTTCCTTTTACTGCGCCATTTACGCCGTGGGCGGAACCGCTCCTGTGATGGAAGTGCTCGCCGCCATGCCCATTGTGGACACTGTGGCTGGACTGCCTTTCTCCGTTTCCGGTTTAGGCGTTCGGGAAAAGACTTTTGAGACCTTGATCCACGCATTGACGGGCCTTCCACAGACCTTGGCCGTTTCAGCCTCACTCGTGGGCTGGCTGATGGGCGTTGTCTGGGGCCTCATCGGCGGGTTGATCTTTATCAGCGGAGTCCGCCCCAACTTCGTCGATCTGGAGGAGATGCCCACGTCATGAGCAAACCACGCCTTGCTATTACA
>Ga0164294_10004823_pt1 | contig 11671 bp, 9 predicted proteins | sample GEODES005metaG_FD_111479 | JGI IMG/M metagenome (GOLD analysis project Ga0164294, IMG submission 111479) | Oligotrophic lake water microbial communities from Sparkling Lake, Wisconsin, USA - GEODES005 metaG | ecosystem: Environmental > Aquatic > Freshwater > Lake | place: USA: Sparkling Lake...
ATGGGAGTGGAAGCCATCGGAGCAATTTACTTTGATTAGTGGATTAAGATTTGATCAAAACAGGCAATTTGCTTCTGCCTATAGTCCTAAGATTTCAATGTTGTATAAGTTAAATCCACAACACCAATTTAGATTCAGCGTTGGCCAGGGCTTCAAAGCACCAGATTTTAGACAACTGTATTTAGATTTCACCAATGCAGCTGCGGGAAGTTATAGTGTATTTGGTTCTGTGCAAGCGCAACAGGTAATTGCAAAATTAGATGCACTTGGACAAATTGGAAATTTATTTCCCAATTATTATTTATTGAAAGCGCTTAAGCCTGAATATTCAAATGGCCTTCACTTTACATGGGATTGGAAAATCAATTCTCGTTCTGCATTGTCCCTGCAATTATTCAGAAATGATATTAAAAATTTAATTGAATCACAACAAGTAGGTACTTATATATCAGGCGCTCAAATATTTAGTTATTTAAATATTGGACGTGCATTTACGACTGGGTTTGAATTAGAAGGACAACATCGGTTCAATGCAAATTGGTCCCTTAGCGGGGGTTATCAGTATTTACGCACAGGTGATAAAGACCAGATTGCAGACATTAAATCAGGCACAGTCTATACAAAAAATAGCCAAGGCTATAGCAGACGCATGAAATTGAACGAGTATGTTGGATTGCCCAATACAAGTAAGCATAAACTACAAGTAAAAATAAATTATAATTCCCCCAAGGGTTATTACTTGAATGTAAGAGCGATTTACAGAAGCAAATGGGCTGTTAATAATAATAACGGCAATGAAGTTTTTGATAATGGTGATGTTTTTGCTAGTGGCTATGTTGCAATCAACAGTGCTGCTGGCAAAACATTCAAGAATGGCATTAGCCTTCAAGCGGGTATAGATAATATTTCCAATTACATTGACGCCACAAACCTGCCAAATTTACCTGGTAGAACATTTTACACCAGCATTAAGTATCAATTACAAAAAAATAAATAAAATCAAATAAATCATGAAAATGAATCTAACAAAAATTGCGATGGGATTAGGATTGAGTATTGCTTTAGTTGCTTGTAGCAAAGACGAAGAGACAATTGTTGTTCCAGTGAGTGCCATTACAGTGAAAGACTTGCCGGCAGATACAGTGACCGGCTTAGGTGCAGATGGTAGACCACAGTATGCAGGTTCAATTACTTATTACAGTTTAGTAAACAATAAAATAGTTGCTAAAGCAGATTCTGCGACTACTAAATGGGATGTGGCTTTTTCATCGACTAAAATTTTAGTGAATAGTGGAACAAGCGGACCAGGATTAGGCGGTGCTTTTGTTTATGTTGGCTTATTTGATGCTTTAAAAACCATACCGGCAGACTCAAATTTTGCAACTGATAATTCCAATGCCTCACAATATGCAATTCCACAATCAAGCGCAGGTTGGTATATATACAATCGCTTAACAAATTTAGTTACTCCCGCAGCTGGACGCGTGTTAGTAGTAAGAACTGCAAGTGGGAAATTTGCTAAAATTGAAATCCTAAATTATTATAAAGGAGGAATAACACCTGAACTGACAGCACTTGATGCTGATAAATTAACAAAGCAACGTTACTACACATTTAGATATGCGTATCAACCAAATGGGTCTAAGACGTTTTAGCTTTAAAACTCCAAGTGATCAAAAACTCCGCAACGGTTTCGTTCGCGGAGTTTTTTCCTTTAGACATACATACAATTGTTTTACCTTCCCCTGTTTCGATAGATTCATTGATGGCAGATTGAATCAAAGCGCCATCCTCACAAGTAAAAAGTATGGTTCCAGTTGCTTTCTTAATAAAATTTACTTCCATCTTTACCACTAGCATACTAACCTTTGGATTGCGTTTGTACACCTGTCCAAATGCCAACATCCCTGAGCACAATTCTGCAGCCATCGCTTCTACTGCGAAATAGATAGATTTAAAAGGATTTTGACTGAACCATGAATATTTTACTTTAACTGTACAAGTGGTTGCATCAAAATGTACCATCCTCAGTCCTGAAAAAAATGCAGCAGGTAATTTCTGAAACAGAAAAAATCGAAATTGAATAGGGTTGCTAATTAATGCGCTAAATAGCTTAAAATTTGGGTTCATATCCGCTGATTTATCCTTAAATATAATAGATAAACTTTATTTAGATTACTAAATATTTTCTTTATGAATCAAGGACTATAAACCTATGATTACATTTTGATAAGCAAAGTTGAATTAACTGACTAGATCTTTACTATAGCGACTTTAAAAAAGTTGCAAACTATAATGCCCTAAGGCTGTAAATAGGGCACAACGAATAACCACGCCTAAGCTACACCAAAATACCATTTTATTGGTGGGCACATTAAAACCAACGCCAATACCAATACTTATGGGGGCACCTACAGTCATGGTACCTAATAAGCCAAGTCCAATAACGCCATACTTTTCCCAAATTTTCAATACAAATCCGGGCTCCTTTTTTGTTTTCTCAACTTTATTTTTTCTGAAGCTGTTGACTACCAATTTTATTTTATCACCTAGAAAAGCGGCAGCAAAAACACCTAATAATCCCCCAGCAAGACTTGCTAAAAATATAACGATTGGGGAGAGTCCAAAAGCAAATCCAGCAGGGATAGCGGCATAAATTTCAAAAGTGGCAAGACCAGCTACAGTGAGGATTTTATAAATCATAGGGTAGTTTATGAATTGCAAAGCTAATTAAAACTTGAAGCCTAGATTATACTTTTTTTGGAGGCAATGCAAATGCAGTAGCCTGATGTTCGAACTGTCCATTGTGTGCGCCATCGCAAAAAGGCTTGTTTTTACTTAAGCCGCATCTGCATAATCCTAATACGTTTCTACCGGCTAAATCATAGGTGTTTCCTTCTCTATCTACGATTGTAAATTCGCCTTCGACTTTTAAAGATCCGTTATTATTTACGGTTATTTTAGTTGACATAATTGCTTTTATTTTAGAAATTTAAAGGTATAGAATTTTTACTTCAGTTCAATCAGGGAAGCCTGTGTTGGATAGAATATCTTTAAACCAATTTGATTGGCTGCTTGAATTTCTGCTTTGATTTTTGTTTCACAACTATCACAAGGCTTGATATGTGTGACATACAATTGCGTGTTTTTCAAATGCCCCTTTATTAGTTGATCCAGTTTTACCATTTCTTCCATCAATAGCTTAGGTGTTAGGTGCCCAAATAAAGATTTTTCAGAAACACTATTGTCAAAAGACACTTCAATAAAAATGGCTTTAAGTTGATTTTGAATCACTAATGGCGCTATGGTCTGCCATAACTGTGCTAGTTGATCGCTTTGTTCAATACTATCTGCGCCCGTGTCACCAAGGTATAATAAATAGGCATCCTGATTTCTGACAAGAAAAGCAGTGCTCTCATAGGGCTTGACATGACTTAATACAAAGGGCGTGACAAATAAGCCAGTATTATCAATTGGAATTTCAAGCTTGGGTGTTAAGGTTTGATAGCTGTATTTTTTTAAGATAGGCGCTTCGCCCTCAGTTCCAAAATTCGCCCAAGCAGACCAGGTAAAATAGTTTTTCTTAAATACCTCTAAGACAGAAGGAAGGCCGTATAAATTTTTTGCTTTGTCATTAGGAGCATTCATGATCAATCCTGCGGTATGGTCTAAATGTGCATGAGAAATAAAATAACTATTGATATTACTTTGTTGAATAACACTTGGGTTGGATGATTTAAAAATCTTTTTTTGAGCAGCAAGCTCAAGCCCCTTATAAATAGTACCGGCGTCTAAACAAATAAATTGGTCGCTGCCACCGGCAGCCACAAGGTATGCCGACAGATTCGACTCGTCTAAGCCACCCTTCACACCAAGGGGGATGACTTTAAAGCCATTGTTTGAAATGGATGCGTTGTTTGATTGTCCAGTAACATGTGCTGCTACCATCAACAAAATCGCAACTATTGGTCCTAATTTTGGTTTCAAATCTTGATTTTGATAAAATTATCAAATTTTTCGTTCCGTTTGCGTAATTAGGAACATATTCAAATGATTAATTGCGTTTTTTAGAAATTGTACAAGATATTTTTGGGTCAAATCAAATAAAAAATTTATGAAAAAAATGTTTATATGCTTTATGGCATTATGCACATTGACAGTTACTGCGGTATCTGCACAAAAAATGGATCAGGCTGCAAAAAACATCAAGTTTTACGGACAAGTTTGGGATGTGGTAGTCAATGAAGGAAGAGTGAATGTATTAGATACTGCTTTTGCTGATAATGTGATTTTACACACAACACCTGCTGTAAATGGCAAGGCGAATGCGATAGCGTATTACGCAAATTATGTGACTGGATTTAGTAACAGACAGTTTACTGTAAGAGAATCACTTGCACAAGGCAATAAAGTCGTAAAATACTGGAATTTTAAAGGTAAGCATACAGGTACTTTCTTTGGTATTCCTGCAACCAATAAGGATGTGGATGTGGTTGGCTGTACTATTGCAACTATTGTAAACGGTAAAATCACAGAAGAGCGTGACTTTATGGACATGCTAGAATTCTTACAGCAATTAGGCATCATGCCTCGTTAAGCTACTTTAGAATTTATCAATTTTATAAATGCGGAAGGGGTCACTCCCTTTCGCTCTTTAAAAGCATCAATGAATTTAGATCTTGATGCAAAACCTGCATTTGTAGCAATGGCCTCAATGGTTAAATTCTTTGCTTCTCCGCCTTTGATTAATTTACATACATGATCGATTCTCAAATTTTTTCTCCAATCACTAAATGTAATTTCGAGTTCTTTATTAAAGTAGTTGGATAAAAATCTTTCTGGTATTTTTAAATCAAAAGACATTTGAGACAGCGAAAACTCTTTTTGAATAAAAGGTAAAATATCTAAATAGTCTTGAATGATCCGTTCGATATCCTGCACTGTGGCTGCTTCTTTTTGCTTCTTAGGTAAGCTTGACTTAAACTCTTCTATAATATTGTCTTTCCCTTTCTCAATTGTATAAGACACATTGCCATAAAGGATTTTAGGGGATAAGAACAAGAATATATTTTGTAAGAAAAAGCCTTCGCCACAAATTTCAAAATAATATTTCTGGCTAAAAATGGTAGTGGATGGAATACCAAATACACTAAATCGAATACCATACAAGGTACTCATATGGCCTATACTGTTGATTGCAATAATTATTTGAATTATACAAAGTAAATAAAACCATCTACTAATAATTCGATGATTAGAGGGTAGCTGATTAAATTTTATTAAGATGGCTTTGCTGCGATTGTAAAAGTAAACTAATGTAAAAAGGGAATAGGCTAATAAATGAATTGATCTTGAATAAAGGATAAATTCAAATGAAATAAAATTGAAATCAAGCTTATAATTTTCAGTCACATTGACAATTTCATGTGCAATGTTTGCCTTTTGATCAAATGGAAGTGTTGTAAATGGTAGGCAGTTGATGATAATAAAAGCGGCTGGAACTAAATGCAACCAATCCCATTTTTCAAGTTTGCTATTGTCTGCTAAAGTGGTCTTTATATAAAAAAATAACAATGGGCCTAGTAAATAAGATAGGGGAAGCCAATGTACGAAGCTCACCCCTTCCCAAAATAAGTCCTTGGTAAAATGAAGGCCATAATACACCAATACCACCAGGTTGCAACACAAGAAAAAAAGCGCTAAGAATATATTCGATCTATTTAAGGAACTTAAATAGTATAAAAGGATGAAGGAGGTAAATATCCCAAATAAAGGAAAAAGGATAGCCATAAATGGGTGATTACTAAGTTAATAGAGTCCAATTTAAGCAAATTTGTTCCATAATAGCAAAAAAGGAACAATTTGAAATTCCATTTTCCCCATGAAAAAGCGTTGGTAATTTGCCAGGTCTATGTATTTCTCAAGCTTAAATGGGCTGAAAGAAATTGTTAAAATGTTCAAATTCAGCTTTTAAGGAACAAATTGTATCCAGATTGAGATGCATTTTCCTATATAGAGGACTAGATTACGCATTCAATTTAAAAATTAAATTCATATGAAAAAGTTCATTTTAGCATGTCTTGTGGTAAGTACCATTATTGCATGTTCTCCAAAAACAGAAACGGCAAGCACATTTGCGGCTCCTAAAGATGTATCAAGTTACAATCTTGACAGTTCAGCGAATATTGATTTGGTAAAAAAGATGATGACGGCTTTTGAAGCAGGGGATTCGGTGACCTATAGATCATGTTATGCTGACACTGCTAAATTTCATGACAATCAATTAGAAATGACTTTAGATCAAAATGTAGGCAATTTTAGCTATATCAAATCAAACGGTCTAACCTTTAAAGTGTTAAGTATCGCGCCAATTTGGGAAATTGTGAATAAAGAAGCTGCAGCAGATGGGATTAAAAATTATGTCATGTCTTTTGTTACAATTGTCTATACAAAAGGGGACAAGGAAGCGAAAGTTACCTCGAGTATGGTAACTGGCATGAAAGATGGTAAAATTGTGGAAGAGTGGGACTTATACGATACAAAACTATTGATGGATTTAATATCACAAAAATAGTGCTTCATTTTTAGCATCGTTATTGTTACTAAACAAAAGAGCCCGTCAATGACGGGCTCTTTTGTTTAGTAACTTTTTCAAATTGCTTTAAATTGGAAATACAAAGATGCAAAAGAGTAGGCGTTAATAATATATAATCTTAATTTAATATTTGATTCCTAATTGTATTATAATTTGGCTAATAAACCTTCAATCTATTTTATTGTCCTATATCTTATCAAAAAGTATGATTTTGAGGCATAAATTGATTATTTTCAAAAAGCTTTTTGCGCTATGCCTCTATCAATATGTCAATTATTCGTTATTTAATATTTACCCTTTGTTGTTGTGTGTTTAACATAGCAAATGTGCATGCGCAAGATTTTTCTAACAAGGGTAAGGAATTTTGGGTTGTTTTTCCTCCTCATCAACCTTCAACTACAGATAATATACCTAATTTAGCTGATTTGTCTTTGTATATCAGTTCTGATAAAAATACGAGTGGATATATTGTAATTAATACTGATTCTATTCCATTTAACATTATTGCTTTTACACCTCAGGAATTTATTTTACCAAGGAATACGACTTATATAAATGGCGCTGAATCTGCTAAAGATGACACAACAATTAAAAAAATTGTTTTAAACAAAGGTATTAAAGTAATTGTGACTGAAGGTAAACCTGGCGTTGTGGTTTATGCGCATATGTATGCTAATGCTCGTTCTGCTGCTTCTATTATTCTACCCACATCTGTTTTAGAAAAAAAGTACCAAGTTATTTCATATACACAATCCCAGCCAACTGCAGCAGCAGTAGCTAGTGAGTTTAGGAGGTCTCAGTTTAGTGTGGTCGCGGTAGAGGACAACACGGTCATTCGAATTCAGTTAAGAAAAAGTGGACAAAGTTCAGGGTCAAGTTATGATGTAGAGTTACTTAAAGCAGGAAATATCTATTCCTTTCAAGATCCACTCGACCTAACGGGCACCTCCATTGAATCTGTATCTATAGATGGGAGCGTATGTAAAAAAATTGCCGTATTCAGTGGAAGTAGTAGTCTTTTAATTGACGGTACAGGATCAGTTGATCCATTGTATCAGCAATGTTATCCTGTTAATTCTTGGGGCTTAAATTATTTTATTACGCCATATAAAGGAAAAAATAAATTTATCATACGTGTTTTAGCGAAAGAAGATGGTACTAAAGTAATGATCAATGGACAAGAAGTTCCATTAAGCGCCAATCAATTCAAAGAAGTTCCTTATACCAATCAAGCTGCATTTGCCATCAATTCTAATAAACCAGTTGCAGTTGCGCAGTATTCGCTCACACAAATTGGCGATATTGGTGTGGGTGATCCAGATATGGTTATTTTAAATCCAGTAGAACAAAACATCAACGACGTCACTGTTTTTTTAACACCAAAGAACGCGATTACGGATCAGAACATCAATGTGGTTATCAAAGATGAGGGTATTGCGTCTTTTTTAATTAATGGTCAAAAACCAACAAGTTCGTTTGTAAAAATAGCCAATACCAATTACTCCTATTTACAAGAAAAATTTACGGTACTCAATACATATTTAAGTGTTAGATTGAGTTCTGATAGTGGATTCAATGCATTTTGTTATGGATTTGGAAATTTTGAATCCTATAGTTATAGTGCAGGAACCAATGTGAAAGATTTATTTCAAAAATTATTGATCACTAATAAGTTTTCATCAGTGAGTGCCAATGCAGTGACTTGTAAAGGCGCTCCCTTCATTGCTTCTATTACCTTGCCATATAAGCCCAATCTGCTAAAATGGAAAATACCCTCCTACGCACAGGTAGACGATCCATCTCCCAATGTGGTTGATTCATCTTTCGTAAGTGGTAAGTGGATCTATACCTATAAATTAAATACAGAATTGATTTATCAAGTACCTGGTACTTATACAATAGAAGTGATCGTCAATAATCCATTAGGTGGTGGATGTAGCGGTGAGCAAGAATTAAGCTTTGACTTAGAAGTACTAGAACCACCTAAAGCAGCTAATAAAATTATTACAAGTAATTGTGTGTCAGATTCTGTTAGTTTTTCAAATCAAACTATTTTAAATACAATTGATAAAAAAATAACCAATTATAAATGGGACCTAGGAAATAATATTTTTAAAGATTATGCAGCTAGTTTTAAATTTAAATACGAAACAGCTGGAAAGTTTGATATCAAATATTTTTTAATTACAGAAATTGGTTGCATTAGTGATACCCTATCCACAACGATTCAGCTGGATGATTTACCAACTGTTAATTTTAATTTTTCATCTATCACATGTCAAAATACCGAGATTTTATTTATAGATTCTTCAAAAAGTAAAAACCCAACTATTATTGAAAAATGGGTCTGGAATTTTGGAGACAATACTACTATTGATACCCTTTCTTCAAATGCAGCTATCAAGCATAGTTATACTGATGCAAAAAAGTACAAGGTTAAATTAGCTACCACCACCAAAAATGGTTGCCAAAACTCCTTAGAGAAAGAACTTACTATTTATCCTAACCCTGTCATTGGTTTTATTATGCCAGAAATTTGCTTAGAGGACTCTTTCGCACAATTTATTGATACAACAAAAATTGCAGATAATTCTAAAGGCTTTCGTTATAAATGGAATTTTGGTGATAATGCAAATTCATTATTTCCCAATACAGATACCATTGCCAATCCCAGACATCGTTATTTAAAACCAGGTGATTACAATGTATCACTTGAGATTAAAAGTTTAGCGGGATGCATTAGCGCTGATACGAGTGTATTCACAGTAAATGGGTCTAGACCTAGATCCATTTTTACAGTTCAAAATGATACTGCATTGTGTAGCAATAAGGAAGTCACTATTATTAATAATTCTGTTGTGGATATTGGAACTGTTGGAAAATTAATTATCTACTGGGACTACGATAGAGATATTTTAGATACTACAGTGGATGAAAATCCTACGATAGGGAAAAGCTATAAACATAATTATACAAAATACAGTTTCCCCGATAAAACAAATTTTAAAATCAAATTAGTAGCATTTACAGGGGATGCTTGTTTAGATGATACCCTTCGAAGTATTTCAATTGTACCTCCACCCAGTAAGGTAACTACCATTCTCACAAAAAATTATGTATGTAAATTAGATACACTTCATTTTAAAGCCGAAATAACTGGTGGAGTTAAACCATTTAATGAAATTTGGTCCGTTGATAAAACTAGTGCTGCTAATTTTTCAGCCAATATTTTAAACGGATTACTAGTTGATAATATCAATATCTCATTAAAACTAGTCGATCCTAAAAAATGTGAATACACGTTTAACAATCTAAATAATATGAATGTTCGTGATATTCCAAAAGCGATTTTAAAAGCAAAGGATACGGTTATTTGTAATGGAGATCCAATCACTTTATTGGGTGCTGGTGCAATCAAATATACTTGGCTATTGAATGACTTAACTAGATATTCAACCAATACCATTGACACATTTGCAACAGCACAAAATGGCAACTATACGCTTATTGTAAACGATGGTTATTGTAATTCGGTAAAGTCTGATCCTATAATGATTAAAGCATTAGATATACCTATTTATACTTTAACTTATAATCCATTTAGTTGCATTCAAGGCAATTTAGTTATTAATACCAATGCAAAAGATCAAAAAAACGTTCAATTCACATGGGACTTTGGAGATGGAAAAACATTTAACCTTGCTCAACCTGTTTCCCATAGTTATGACAAAATTGGTAGCTATCAGATAAAATTAGATGTAAAGAATGATTATTGTCCAAAATATGAATATCAGTTAAAAGGCGATTCGGTCAAAGTTTTAGCACCGTTACCTCCTTCAAAATTTACACTCTTTGTGCTTGCAGATCAGGATACCTTATTCAGTCCCAAAAAAATAGATTCAGGATATATCAATTACAAATGGGATCCCACTTTTAATCTCTCTAATCCATACATACCCAATCCAATATTTAGAGCCAATCGCTCTATTGAATATATTTTGAAAAGAACAGATCCAGTATCTGAATGTTTTATCAATGATGTGTATTATATAGATGTTTCAAATACGATTGTAGTTGCTATTCCTAAGGCATTCACACCTAATAGAGACAACCTCAATGATGTCTTAAAAATTGAGTATGGTGCAGGGCTCAAAACATTTAACTACTTCAGAATATTCAATCGATTCGGAAAAATTATTTTCCAAACAAATAGATTAACCGATAGCTGGGATGGCAAGTTCAATGGCATTGATCAGGAAATGGATGCTTATACCTATTTGATTGATTACATTACTTATAAAGACGAGCACATTACAAAAACAGGATCCTTTCTATTATTAAGATAAATGAATAAAACCGTACACTTTTTATTTGGGATTTTTCTCTTGTCTTTTGCACAAGATACTTGCGCGCAAACGCCTTATTCATCGCAGAACTTTAATTTAAATAATTTCTTTAATCCCGCTACCTCAGGTTTTGGTATCAACAATAAAATACAAACAATTTTTAGAACACAATATGAAGGAGTAGGAAACGCATATAGAACTATTGGCCTTGCTGCTGATATTGCATTAGTAGGAAAGAACAATTATGATAAAAATAATCTTTTCGGAATGGGTGTGCAAGCCGTCTCGGAGCAAGTTTTAGATGGTGTTCTGCAAACTAATGCCATCACACTTAGTTTAGCTAATCGACTTTTTTTAAATGGACTAAAAACAAGCAGTATTGCATTGGGCATTAGTTCTACATTAATTACAAGGACAATTGACGCTTCAAAACTTACCTTTGGTGATCAATTTAATTCTGGTAGATTATTTAATTCAAGTAGTTTAGAAGTGATCAACACCTATCCCGTCAAATTTTCTTCGAATGTTGGCTTGTTATATACCTTATCTAATGAACAAACATTTTTTCAATTTGGCGGAAGTTTATTCTACATCAATCGAAGCTCTTTGGAACAAGCGATAGAAAAATTTGCACAATCCTATCAAACCTTAGCACAAATTAATTTTGAAAAAAGGGTTTGGGAAAATAACACGATTGCATTTCATGCCGATTATCAAAATAGATTTGAAA
>Ga0164294_10004825_pt1 | contig 11669 bp, 7 predicted proteins | sample GEODES005metaG_FD_111479 | JGI IMG/M metagenome (GOLD analysis project Ga0164294, IMG submission 111479) | Oligotrophic lake water microbial communities from Sparkling Lake, Wisconsin, USA - GEODES005 metaG | ecosystem: Environmental > Aquatic > Freshwater > Lake | place: USA: Sparkling Lake...
CTCGTAGTCGTCGCTCGTGTCCGCCGCGCGACCGCAATTGAGTTCCGTGCGCACCTGCGAGTCACATTCGTCATAGCTGGTATTGAGGGAGCAGTCACCGACCCGCGAGCAGAAGGTCGAGATAAGCGACTCGCACTCCGACGTGGCATCGCCGGCCTCTGGACCAGTGTCGCACGCCATCGCGCAGACGACGGACACCAACATCCAACTCGCAATCTTGTGCGGAACTTCGAACATGGCGATGTCCTTTCACATGCTTGAGGGCGGAAACAGCCAGTGCCGTGTAATGAACTCTCGTGGGTCAGGTTCGTCAATTGAATACGACGCAAGAGGTCGGGACGCCTCTCGCTCATCAGGTCGAACGGGTTGGCTGTGTCGCAGCCCGGCTGGCAGCCAAGAGCCGACCGTTGTTCCTCCGAACTTGTATTCGAGCGACGTCGTGGGCCAACGAGTTCGGGAGCGCGCCCGGAGCGACCGACCGAGCCGTATCCGGGGTACGGCGACGGTGCGCCCAGCATGGGCGTCAGACCGACGACGAGAGCCCCGAGATGCCCGGCTGTTGCGTGGTCGGACCGAACAGTTGTTCACGGACGGGCCCTTGGGGGGCACAGTTAATATCAGAGCCATTGTGCGGCATTACTCCGCCTAATGCAGCCCTACTGCAACCTGTTCGTTACCGCGATCCGGTCGCCGGCAACATCGAAGCTCTCCCCATCGCGTTCGTCCCTATCCCTTCGCCAGCACGCGCAAGTAGGTGTCTCGCACCTTCGGGGGGATGCCGAGGCCGACCGACGTGAAGTCGATCGAGAAGAGGTCGTCGTCCTCGGCGAGGTCAGCCAGGAAACGCTCGACCTTCTCGAGCGCGACGCCCGCGGCGCGGCAGCGCGTGCGAATCGTGTCGAGGCGCGCAGCGAGGGCCGGGCCGAGAAGATCGATCGCGTCTGCGTCCCAGTCGCCGAACAGTCCGAGCAGGACCTGTGGCGCGCAGTGCGACAGATTGCTCACCGGGCTGTTGATGATGTTGTAGCTGTTGATCACGAAGACCGGACAGCCGGGATCGAGGAACAGCGCGCGATCGAGCTCGTGGCGACTTGTGTGCAGCGCAGCGTCGAAGAGGGCATCGAGGAAGAGCCGCGCAACGAACTCGACGCGCTCGGCAGGGGCCAGCGCACCGACGGCCTTCCGTGCGAGGTCCGAGCCATAGTAGTCGATGCCCCAGACAGGCTCTGTCGACCATAAGGTGAACTCGTGCCGGAACCTCCCCAGCACCGACCGGAACTGAGCCTCGTAGCCGGTCTTTCCCTCGCTCCTGTCCGCTTCTTTCGATCTGCCTGCCATCGAATCTCCCTCTCACGCCCCGAAGGTGAAACGCCCGTGGACGATCTGGTCTGCCGAGCCTGCGGCATAGTTAACATAAGTGCGATGGTGCGGCCGTGGTATTGAATCAGTTCTTCCCCGGCCGCGGAATCAAGGCGGCCCGCCGCCTGACGCGCCTCCACCTCCCGCAGGAGCTTCAACTTGAACGCCGCGGTGAACGTCCGCCGCCTCGCCTGTGCGGGCATCTCTGGCTTGGGTTTCGTGTTGTCCTTCTCCGACATGACCACCACTGAACTCCAGTTCACCCTCGTAGCCTAATCTCCTCGCACCTCGGTGTCTCACGCATGTTGGCAGAGAGGGGAAGGTCGTGAAGCCGGGCGCAGACCGGGGCATGGAGGTCGAGCCCGTCGACTTCAAGCCAACGCCGGCGTCCAAATAGGCGTGGTTAGGGGGCGCAGGGGACGTCGGTGCAGGCCATGAAGAAGTGATTTTTATCGCCTACGCGCGGGTTCCGCTTGCCGGCGGTCCAGACGCGGCGATTGGCCAGCACGAGCGCGTCGATAGCCAAATCGCCGATGCCGGCCAAAAAAGGGAAATCGGGGTCCCAGGCGGTCAGTTCGGCGGTCACTGCGTCGATCGCTGCCGGCTCGTACCAATACTCCCCGCCGATGCGGTCGTATCGACCGCCGACGTAGACCACCTCGAGCGATGGGGCGACGTAGTACACGTCCCCAGTGGCGCCGGAGTTGGGGCGGCCAGTGGCGTTCGGGTCCCACGGCAAGAGGGCGCCCGTAACCGTGTCCAGTAAGGCGAGGTGATTCCGGTTAACATTTCCGATGCGGACGAAGTCGCCACCCACGTAAACGCCCCGCTCCGTGACGGCGACCGCGCGAACGATCTCGTTGGCCGCGGGGGCCCACGGCAAGACCTCTCCCGAGTGAGCGTCCATGGCGGCGAGCCGAAGCCTCGCTTGTCCGGTGACCTGCGTGAAGGCCCCGCCGGCATAGAGGCGCCCGTCGCGCAACGCGAGGGTCGTGACCTCGTCGTTGGTGTCGGCGATCCAGTCGGTCGGCGCACCGCTCACGGCGTCGAGCGCGGCCAGGTTGCGGCGGGGCGAGGCGCCGACACGCTTGAAGTCTCCACCGGCATAGACGCTATCGAAGGCGACGGCGATGGCCCGGACTGCGCCCCCAACGACCTCCGGGTTCCAAGGAGATGGCTGCCCGGAGGCCGCATCGAAGGCGACCAGTCGACTGCCCGGGCCCCCGAGCCCACCCACATAGACCGCCCCGTCGGCCACGGCCAAGGCCTCGACGGTCGTGGCCACGGAGGGATTCCAGGGCGTCGCACGACCGGTGGCGACTGAGATGGCCGCGAGGCGACTCCGCGCGATACCGCCAATACGACCGAAGCCGCCCCCAACGTAGACGATATCGCCGACGGTCGCCAGCGCACGCACTGTATCGTTTGGGTTCGGGTTCCAGACCGTGGTCTCGCCCGTGGCTCGGTCGATGGCACCGAGGCGACTGCGCCATTGGCCGCCGAGGCGGTCGAATTCACCCCCGACGTAGACTAGGCCGGCGGACAAGGCCAGCGCCTGGACGGGGGCGTCTGCATCCGGAGCCCACGCCGTCGCCAGACCCGTCGTCGCGTCTAGGGCGGCGAGGTGTCCGCGCGCGGCCCCGCCAATCTGCGCGAACGCCCCGCCGGCGTACACGGTATCGTCCGCTGCGGACAAGACGAGCACGGTTCCATCTGCCCCCGGGTTCCACGGCGTCGGCCGTCCCGTCGCCCGGTCGACTGCTGCGAGCCGCTCACGCGGCGCGCCCCCGACCTGCGTGAAGTCCCCCCCGAGGAAGAGCGTATCGCCAATGATCGCCAGTGAGGTGACCTCGCCGTCGATGTCGGGATTCCATTCTGCGTCGAGCGTGCCATCGGCGTGCACGCGGGCGAGCCCGCGGCGCGGGACCCCTGCAATCGATTGGAACGCGCCGCCGATGTACCATCCCCCTTCGGGCACGGCCAGGACCGCCTCGACCACGCCTTCGATCCGCGCGTCCTCTGCGCCCTGGGCCGGCTCGGCCGTCATGCGGTCCAGAGCGACGCCGTTGCCGACCACGATGCCGCCGAGGTTGTCGAAACGGCCGCCCACGAACAGCCGCTGACCCGCGGCGTCGAAGACCAGACGGGAGAGGGTCGCGGTGTCGTCGACCTCGACCTTCCAGGCAGGATCGAGGGTACGATCAGGAAGCAGGTGGGCGATGTGCGGCCGTCGAACACCGTCTACGTGCGTGAAGTTGCCGGCGATATACCAGCCCCCGGCATCGTCGGCGACCACTGCCTCGACGGCGCCGTTCGGCTCCGGCCACGGCGTCGCCGGCGCGAGGGCGCGGCCCGTCGCCGCCGAGACGAGCGCCAGACGGCCCCGCGTCGCCGTGGCCCGCAAACCGTAGCCGCCGACGAAGACGCTGTCCGGAGTGACTGCGATCGCGCTGCCGGGACCGCCCAGCGCCGGGGCCCACGGCGTCGCAAGACCCGACTGCGCGTCGACCGCCGCGAGTCCGCGACGGGGCTGTCCGCCGATCGATTCGAAGTCGCCGGCTAGGTAGACCGAGTTTCCGGACACCGCCAACCCAGTCACCCGGTCGTCCGGTGCGGGGTTCCACGGGGCCAAGTTGCCGGTCGCGAGGTCCCAGGCGCCCACCCGCGTGCGAGCCTGTCCATCGAGCTGCGTAAAGCTTCCGTGGGCGAAGAGCCGCTGACCGGAGACCGCCAACTGCAGCACCCGGCCGTAGTCCATCCATCCGACCGTGGGCGCCCAGGCCGTGACGCGTCCCGCCGCATCGACGGCGGCGAGTCCGGACCGCTGGACGTCCTCATTGAGGCTCCCGATCGAAGTGAACGTTCCTGAGACGTAGACCGTGTTGCCCGAAGTCGCGATCGAGGACACCCAAGCGCCGAACTGATCGCGGTCCTGGTAAACGCGTGGGGCCCAGGGCAACAGAGCACCCGTCGCGATGTCGACTGCTGCGAGATTCCGCCGAAACGTCCGAGGGTTTCCAATTTGGCCGCGGTGCTCGAAATTACCCCCCAAATAGAGTGTATTGCCCGAGACGGCGAGGGCACTCACCGTCTGTTCAGGGTTGGCAGCTTCCCGCATTGCGTCCAGCTCGGGCACCCAGGGCAGAACTTCCCCGGTGGTCATGTCGAGCGCGGCCACCCCGCCCCGACGCTGAGCGCCGACACTGTCGAAGTCGCCTCCGACGCAGACGGTATCGTCCTCCACCAAGATCGTCATGACCTCATCGTCCGCCCCGTTCTCCCGCCACGGGAGGAGGCGACCCGAGAGGGGATCGACGGCGGCCAAGTTCGGCTGAGGCACCCCCGCGATCCCCTCGAAGGCGCCCCCGAGGTAAACGGCCTCGGGCGTGGCCCGAATCGTCCAGAGCCTATCCGTCGGCTCCGGGGCCCATTCCGTGGCCGCACCGGTTCGCAGGTCCAGAGCGGCCGCGTAGCTTCGGAACTCGCCGCCGACGAGATCGAAGTCGCCCGCGACGAAGACCGTGTCCTCGAGGATTGAAAGATCCCAGACGATTCCGTCGGCGTCGGGGTTCCAGGGTGTGACGGCGCCCGTGTCTGCGTCGACGGCGGCGAGGTGTCCACGCGCCGCGCCGCCGACTGAACTGAACCAGCCGCCGATATACATAAGACCCCCCTCGAGAGCCATCGCCTCGACGTCGTGATTCGCCCCCGGGCTCCAGGCCTGGGCCGCGCCGGTGTCCGGATCGAGCGCCGCAAGGCGAGAACGCGGCTGCCCGCCGATGTTCCTGAAGGCGCCGCCCGCGTAGATTCGGCCGTTGGCGGCGATGAGCGCGCGGACGTCGAAGTCCGGATTCGGGTTCCAGTCCGTCAGGTCGCCCGTCGCGATGTCATAGGCAGCAGCTTTGGACCGTCCGTCCCGACGGAAGCTGCCACCGAGGTAGACCCTGCCCTCTGCGATGGCGATGGCCTTCACCGAAAAGTCGCTGACTCGGCACCATCTCCGATCGAGCGTGCCGTCCGCTCGGAGGCGAGCGAAACCTCCACATCGGACCCCGTCCACCGTGGTGAAGCCGCCGCCAATGAAGTGGCCTCCGAGGCCGTCCGAAGCGATCGCCTCGACCGTCCCCCCGGCGACGCGCCCCCGCGGCTCGCGCCAGACGGGTGCGCCATCGACCCGGCCGAGGCGAGCGGCCGACCCCGTCCAGTGGCCGCCGATGGACGAGAAAGTGCCGGCCACGATCAGTCGTCGTCGCGCGGCGTCGAGCAAGAGCGAGTGGACCGAATCGACGTGTCGACCAGCGAACCAATCCGGGTCGAGTGATCGGTCGCCGCGCAGGTGGGCGAGGCGACCGCGGGCCTCGCCGCCGACGCGGGTGAAGCCTCCTCCGACGTACCAGCCGCCCTGTCCGTCGGGGACCGCCGCCCCGACGCCGCCCTCGACGTACGGCCACCCGACCTGGTGGGTGACTTCGTTTGCAACTGCACGGTCGACGACGACCGCCGAGCCCACTGCACGATCCGTTCGGCTGAAGTCGCCCCCGACCAGCATGGCGTCTTCGTCCGGACTCGCGGCGAGTGCGGTCGCGGGGACGTCGGGAATCACCATGTGCGACGCCACGCAGGTCAACGTCGCACCGTCGTCCCCGAACACCTCCTCGAAGTCGCATCCGCACGGCCCGGGCTGCCGTTTGAGGGGATCCATCGGACACTCGTCCAGACAGTCCGGGGCCGAGTCACCGTCCGAGTCGATGGCCTCGTCGATGGTGCCGTCACAGTTGTTGTCAAGACCATCGCATACTTCGGTCGCACCGCCATTGATCTCCGGATCGGCGTCATTGCAGTCCCCTGCCTGCTCGACCCGACCGGCGGGCCCCGCACAGGACGCCGACGCCCGAGCGGGATCCCCGAAACCGTCGCCGTCCAGATCGGCGTACCAGGCCGGTGCGTCGATGGCGTCGACCTCGTCGATCTCGCCGTCGCAGTCGTTGTCGAGGCCGTCACACCGCTCTGCAGGCACCGTGCCACACGCGCCGCAGAGGTTGAGGTCCGTCGCGGCCGGATCGCGCGGGCAGGCGTCACGGCAGTCAGGGGTCCCGTCGCGGTCGGTGTCCGCATCGGAGACGAGGCAGCCACACTCGCCCTCGCCCTGTTTGGCTCGATCATCGGGGCAGCCGTCGACGCAGTCGGCCCTCCCGTCGGCGTCCCTGTCCGTGTCCGGCGCGCCGCACCCGCATTGACCCGTGTCCGTCTTGCTCGGATCCGCTGGGCAGGCGTCCTCACAGTCCGGCGTACCGTCGGCGTCCGAGTCTAGCGCCTCGCCCGCCGCGCAGCCACAGGGCCCGGCGCCGTCGACTGTGGGGTCGTCGGGACAGTCGTCGATGCAGTCCGCCGTGCCATCGGCGTCGGTGTCGAGATCGGGGACGCCGCAACCGCACTGACCGGGCACAGCCTTGTCGGAATCAGCGGGGCACAGGTCTCGACAGCGTGCCGCATCACCGCCGGCCTGTGCATCGCCGACACCGCATCCGCAGAGCCCCGGCGCGAACTTGGTCGGATCGTCCGGGCAGCCGTCGAGGCAGTTAACTCGACTGTCGCCGTCGGAGTCCGCCTCGCTGCGGTGACACCCACACAGGCCGCCTTGGACCTTGGTCGGGTCTCCCGGGCACTGTTCCGCGCAGTCTGCGACGCCGTCGCCGTCCGAGTCGGGCAGCAGGGCATCGCAGCCTCCGGCGTCGACCGCCTGTGCGTCCGGGGCGGCATCACGGGCGACGGCGTCGGCACGCGCGCCGTCAAGGACGTCGAGCCGGGCATCGTACGATGCATCCGTCGGTCGCCGCGCGTCCCGTCCGAAATCCGAGGGCCGGGCCTCCGATATCGCGTCCAGAGAGAGCGCTGGTTCGGCGTCCCGGACCTGAGTGTCCGGTCGAGTGACCGGCGGGGTGCTCGTCGCAGATTCGTCACATGCGAACAGAGTGCCCAGGACAATCAAATACCCGACTGCACTTCTGATTCTTTCGGTTGGCATGACGCTCACCTGTTCCGCTGAAGGCTACTCGTGAGGCTTTTCGTCAGGGGTTAATTGACGTGAGCAGGATTTTGGGGGTAGTTAACAAAAGCGGGAGTGTGCGGCGTTCCCCCGCCTACTGCAACCGGTTCACCACCGCGATCCGGTCACCGGGCCTTCGTCCTCGGTCCCCCGCCCCCGCTCCGCGGCCCATCGCTGCCCCCCCTGTCTCGCGGACTCGCCGCCGCGCTCCGGGCTCTCGTCCCCGATCCACCTCCCCGCGCGCTGGTCCGTGACACGCACTACTGGGTCTGCAACGAGCCGCGTCTCGAGCTCTTCGAGCCCCACGTCCGCGGGCTCGGCCGGGCCCTCGTCGGCGTCGGCACCGACCAGAACTACCTGCTGGCCGGGTGGGCGCGCTCCGAGTTGCTGGTCCTCATGGACTTCGACGCCGCCGTCGTCGATCTGCACGAGATCTACGGCCTGGTCTTCGAGCACGCGGCGACCCCGGAGGCGTTCGTCCAGCTCTGGTCCGCCGAGGCACAGCCGGCCCTGCAGGCGCTCATCGAGTCCCGAAACACGGATCCGGAGCGGACGCGGCGGCTCGTTTTCGCGCTCGGACGAGGCGCGCAGGCCGTGCGGCGGCGACTCGCCTGGACGGTCGAACACATGCGGGCCGCCGGCGTGCCGACATTCCTGACGGACACCTCGCAGTACGACCACGTCCGCAATCTCCGGCTGACGGGCCGGGTGTTCGCCGTCCGCGGTGACCTCACGCAGCCGGGCACGCTGAGAATGATCGCCGCCGCCCTCCACGCCGGCGAAGTGCCCGTCCGCATCTTCTACCCCTCGAACGCGGAGCAGTACTTCCCCCACGGGCGGGACTACAGACTCAACGTTCAGGCCCTGCCGGCCGATGCCGAGAGCCTCGTCGTCCGCACGCTGGGCAGCCGCGCCGACTACGGCCGCGCCGACGACACCTATCACTACAACGTGCAGCCGCTGCTGAACCTGCAGGCTTGGCTGCGCGACGGGGTCGAGCCGGACGTCGCCGCGCTGCTCGAACACCGCGCGCCGACCCCGGTGGTCGGCTTCTCGACCTTCGCGCGGTTGCCCACGCCCTGAGGGTCGGGGTGCCGGTCAGACCCGCAGGACCGTATTGCGGACTCGATCGGACGACGCGCGGCCCCTTCCAGCGCCCGCGGGTCCCGCTGGCCGTCGTCGAAGGCCCGCCGGGCCGCCGCAGCACGGCGAGCTGCTGTTCGTCCTTCTCGCCGAAGATCGCGACGTCGCAGCCGACGATCGAGAAGAGCTTCAGCACCACCGTGCACACGCCGTCGAAGCGCCCCGGGCGGGAGGCGCCGCAGAGGGGACCGGTCAGGGCCTCGACGTGGACGGTCGTCACGACGTCCGCCGGCCCGGAGAGCGGGTCGGAATGCCGCGCCGCGCGCATGAGGCTCAGGTGGCCGTCGTGGAGAAACCCCACGGTGGGGACGAACGCGAGGCGGCGCCCCCCGAGCCGCGCGCGGGCGACGAACGCCCGGACCGCCGGGATGTCGCGCAGGACCTCCATGGGCCGCTCAGTGACTCGGAGAGTGGGCGTGGTCTTTCGTCGGGAACGCGCCGGCCCGGACCTCGGCGGCGAACGCCCCGAGGGTGTAGGTGACATCGGAAGCGTTGCACGACAACGCGCCCATCTACGGCAACGGGTCGCCGGGCCCGGCGCCGGACTCTGGCGCAGACCTCCCCCTGCCCCGGAGCCGAGCCCCGGCTCGTGGACAGGCAGTTCGGTCAGATCCGGGCGGCGCTGGTGAAGACCGGCCTCGACGCCAAGGCCGTCATCATCTTCGGGGCCGATCACGGCGAGGGCTGGGGCGAGCACGGCACCGTCTTCCACGGGCAGAACCTGTACGACGAGCAGGTGCGCGTGCCGTTATTCATCCGGGTGCCCGGCGTCGCGCCGCGCGTGGTGGACACCCGCATCTCGCTCATCGATCTGGGGCCGACGAACCTGGACCTCATGGGCGCGCCGACCCCCGCGCAGTTCATGGGCGAGAGCCTCGTGCCCTTCCTGCGCGGCCAGGCGCCGACGCTCACGCGCCCCATCATCGCCGAGGGGCGCATGAAGCAGTCGATGATCCTCGAGGACGGCTTCAAGGTCCTCCGCGACCAGCGCAGCGGCAGCCTGGAAATCTACGACCTGAACCGCGACCCCGGCGAGCTCGACAACCTCTACGACGACCTCGGCGACGACGGCCAAGCCCGCATGGCCGCGCTGCGCGCCTTCTTCGACACGCACAAGATCCGCAAGAAGGGTTACAAGATCCCCTACCGGCGGTGAGGGGCCCCGCGGGCAGGTCGGGCCCTCAGGGACACGGACCGCCCACGAGCTCGCGCCCGTCGACCCCGAGGGGCGTGCCGTGCTCGGCGCCCACGAGGGCCCCGCGGCCGTCGTAGACGTAGTGCGTGAAGGAGACGTCGTCGCAAGTCCGGGCCAGCCCGACGGGCGGGAAGTCCTGCCGACACAGGCGGTCGACGACCCACTCGATGCGGCCGCCGGGGCCGCGGTGGTAGTCGCGGGCGGGCCACGGCCCGTCGGCCTGGACCGGAAGCATCGTGTCCGGATTCAGGGCATCCGGCCCATCCACATCGAGGCTCAGCTCGCGGACGACGTTGCCCGCGGCGTCGTAGCCGCGGGCGGCGGCCGACTGGAAGCCCTGGTCGAGGACGAGGCGGCGGGTGTCGGGATCGACGTGGGCGATGCCGGTCTCGAAGCCGCTCAGATCGACCCGGCCCGTGGCGTCGATGCGGCAGAGCGTCGTGTCGACGCCGTGGGTTCGAGTGGCCGACGGATCGGCCTGGTCGATGAACTCGGTCACGCCGGCGACCCGGAAGAGCTCGCCGGCTGCGTCCCACCGCCACTCCGTCCACGTCGTCGTTACCCCGCCGAAGCCGTCGTGGTCCTGCTCGCGCACGGAGCGGAAGATCCCGCCGGGCGGGACGAGCGGCGCGGGCCACTCGGGCGGATAGGACCAGAAATATAGGCCCGCCAAAGAGCAGTCGGCATTCCAGGCGGACGGCTCGGCGGGCCACGGCACGGCGTCGACAACGACACAGGTCACCCCCGCGACGGCATCCACGAGCGCCGGCGTCGGCGGCAGGCCGGGGTCGGGTACGGGGTCGGGCGGCGGCACGAACGCGTCGGGCACGGGCGGCTCGACGGCCGCGTCGGGCATGGGTGGCTCGATGGCCGCGTCGGGCACGGGTGGCTCGATGGCCGCATCGGGCGTGGGCGGCTCGATGGCCGCATCGGGCAGCACCCGCGCGTCGGCCGCGAACGCGTCGGGCAGGGGCGGCTGGATGGCCGCGTCGGGCATGGGTGGCTCGATGGCCGCGTCGGGCATGGGCGGCTGGTTGGCCGCGTCGGGTGTCGGCTGTGCCGCGTCGGGTGTCGGCGGTGCCGCGTCGGGTGTCGGCTGCGCCGCGTCGGCGTCGCTCGGTGTCGACTCGCTCTCGCCGCAGCCCGCGCAGGCTGCGAGGGTCAGCGTCAGGTACAAACCCGCGGGGCTCGTGCCGCGTCGCGGTTTCTTCGGGGTCTTTCGTGGCGTCATCGTGGGCTCCTCATGCTTCGTCCGTCGGGCTGTCATTCGCCGCTCTCCGAGACTCCCCCGCCCCCGGCTCTGGTCGCTCGGCGCGGCCTGTGGGCCGGCCGCTCCCGACGCTCGGGCGCTCGTCGATGATGCGACCGTTGGCCTGCGGCCAAGGGAACGAGGGTCCAAGCGCCAAGGGCTCATGGGAGCGACCTCGCGGGACGAAAGCCGAAGAAGTCGTCGTCCCGGTCGTCGGGATTGTTCCTGTTGCGGTACGCCGCCCGTGCAGCCCGGGCGCCGCGGTCCCAGGAGCCGCCCCGGTAGACCCGGCCGCCACCAGCGGCAGGGCCCAGAGGGTCCACGACATCCCCGGCCGGGTAGTCGCCGTACCAGTCGTGGACCCACTCGAAAACGTTGCCGTGCATGTCGTGCAGCCCCCACGCGTTCGGCTGCTTCTCACCCACGGGGTGCGTCGTCTCTCCCGCGTTTCCGCAGAACCACCCTGCCGCGTCCAGGTTCGGGTCCACGGGGTCGCAGTCGTACGGCTGCGTGATGTCCCCCGTGTAGAACGCCGTCACCGTCCCCGCCCGCGCCGCGTACTCCCACTCCGCGTCGACCCAGGTCACGTTGTCCACCTGCAGGTGGCGCCGCAGTTCGGGAACCGCGACGGGTTGACGTTCACAAGTTCTCGACATTATCTCCACGGGCACCTACCC
>Ga0164294_10004826_pt1 | contig 11664 bp, 8 predicted proteins | sample GEODES005metaG_FD_111479 | JGI IMG/M metagenome (GOLD analysis project Ga0164294, IMG submission 111479) | Oligotrophic lake water microbial communities from Sparkling Lake, Wisconsin, USA - GEODES005 metaG | ecosystem: Environmental > Aquatic > Freshwater > Lake | place: USA: Sparkling Lake...
ACCCGGACGCGTACCCACCACGACCACCTTGCCCGGCAATACCTCGACCGTGGCTTCGGCCACCCCACCCAGACGCTTGAGGCGCAGTACCGTAAGCTGAGTTTCGCCGTCGGACTGAATGACTAGACGCACGGGCCGCTCGGCCGCGGCCACCAAGCGTGCCACGCCCAAGGCCTGCTGTTTCAACCGGCCATTGGGGACGGCCTGCTGTGCGGCTTGCTCCAGCCACACACGCGCCATCTGGCGTAATGCCGCACGTAAGGCCTGAGCCGGGTCGTCGAGCACGCCCTGCAACTGCGCATCCAAACGAGCACGCACACTACTACGCGCGCGGCCTTCGCTGGCGAAGCTTAAGCCCGGTTCAGACACCAACACTTCGGCATAGAGTGCTTCAGCCTCAGCCCAGCGTTCGCCACGCTCGGCAGCGGCTGCCCGGGATTTCAAACTTGCCAATTGCAAGCTGCGGTTGCCCGCCTCTACTTGGGCGAGCCCTTCTACTACCTCCGAGGCGTTCGGGCGGAGCTGGCCGGCTTGTGTGAACAAGGCGCGCGCTTGCTCGCGCTTCCCCGCGCCTAACTGCTGCCAGGCCGAAGCCAACAAGCCGCGGTAGCGCGCTTCACCCGCCTGTTGCTGCAAGCGGGCCAAGCCCGCGCGTGCCGCGGTGGTCGCGGAGTCGAGCGCCAAGGCACGGCGGTAGCCGGCCACTGCCGCTGCTTCGCGCCCCGACTGCTCATCAAGCCGCGCCGCATCGACGAGATGAATGACTTCATCCAGCGTCTGCGCACGCTTCAGGCCGGCAATAGCACCGGGATGACCAGGCTGAATGGCCAGCACCTTGCCAAAAGCCGCGGTCGCGGCGCGTGAGTCCGGTTTGGCCAATGCCGCCTGACCGGCCGACAGCGCGGCCGACAGCGCAGGACCCCGCGCGACACTTAAAGCACGCAACTGTCGTGCGCCATCAGCCCATTGCGTCCCGGCCCCCGGAAAATCCAATGCGTCGTAAACCTTCTGCGCCGCCGCATCGACGGCCTGCACCTGCGCCCAAGCGGCCTCGCCCCAAGCCGCCACGGGTAATTTCGCCAAGGCATCGCGTTGCCTGCGGTAGGCGTCGCGTTGTTCGTCCGCTGCCGACTTCGCCGCAGCCATGCGCGCCAAGGCCACCGGGTCGGTGGGGACTTTCAACACCGCTTCTTGCCCGGGCTTTGTCCGCGACGCCGCGCTGCCAGCCGCAGGATTTGTCGCCACTTTGGATGCAGCGGCTTTTTCAGGCTTAGCTATCGGCATTGGCGCCGGGCGCCACAGCAACACGCCCGCTACGGCTGCCGCGCCTACGAATGCCATCACCACTTTGCTCGGCGAACGCCACCAGGGCAGTGCCGTGCTCGAGTCCGCTTGCCATCCCCCACTTGGCCGCCAAGCGGGGGCAGGCTCGCGGTCAGGTATGCGCGGCGGCGCATGTTCCGGGGGCGCCAGCAAAGACGACGGCAACGAGGATGATGGTAGCGAGGATGATGGCAGCGGCGACGAAGGCGACAGGGACGACAGCGGCGACGCCGTCGGCGAATCAGCGCCGCTGTCATCCGCTGACGGAGCCGCCAACAGCGCCGCCAGTGCCTCGCGAACCTGCGCCAGAGCGGGGCGCTGTTCAGCAAGCGGCTGCAGCAAGGCCACCACCAAAGCAACTAGTGCCTCAGGCGTAAGCGCACCACCCGCAGCGCGCGGCGGTGGTGGCGCGGCAGCCAGCACGCGCGCCGCGCGAATGTCCGGGTAGTACGGCGGATGGCCGCTCAACCATTCATAGGCCAAAGCGCCGAGACCATAGAGGTCATCGGCCGGCACCGCCGGTTCGCCGCGCCACTGCGCGGGGCTGCGCGCATAGGGCGAACCCGGTGCTTCGCCAGTACTGCCAACGGCCACCGCCACGCCGAAGTCCGCGAGACGGGCACCACCATGCTCGTCGAGTAAGACATTGCCGGGCGTTAAATCGAGGTGCACCAAGCCCGCGACATGCGCGGCTTCCAGCGCTTCCGCCACACCCAGCAATACCGGTACCCATTCACGCCATGGTCGGCCTCGCAGCCGACGCGCATCACCGCCCGGCAGATATTCCTGCACCAGGCACACCTGCGCACCATCGCGAACCACGCCTTCAATGCGCACTACTCGCGGATGTTGCAGCGCTGCGGCCCGCGCGGCTTCCAGTTCAAGACGGGCTACGGGCAACTGCGGCAGTTGCAGGCGCTTCAAGGCCACCGCACGATGAGCCTGCAGATCATCGGCGCGCCAAACCTCACCGCTGCTGCCGGTACCTAGCCGGCGCACCAACACGAACCGCCCTGCCACCGTAGTGCCGGGCGCCCATTCGCGCCGCTCGGTCATTTAGGCGCAGGAGCCGGTGTTGCAGCGGCCGGCGACGCATTTGCTGCCTGCGGCGACGCATTGACAGCCTGCGGCGCCAGGCCAGCGTTATCCGCTTCGAATAGTTCATCGAGCAGTGCGCGCCATTCCGCGTATTGCTGCTCGGCAGTGCCGGTCAGCTTCAGTGCACGGCCTTCCACCTCGACCACTTGCGGAGCCGCCTCGCTCTGGAAAGAGTTGGACAACTCCTTGAGCGTAGCGTCATTCATCTTCGCTTCCTGGCCCTTCGCTATACCGCTCATCACCGCCTGCACGCCGCCATAAATGGCACCGGCCCGCGCAACGCTCACGGCACGGTCACAGGAGCTAGTGCCACAGTTGTCAGGCACCAGAATGCCTGCCAGCACCGTGGCGACACCCAACACCTTGCGAGCATTCGCCTGGCGCTTCAGCTTGTCGCGCGTCTCGATCTCGTCGTGGGTATAGCGCCGCCAGTTGCCATAAGGGTCGTGCAGGCGCTCGGTGAAGCCATCGTAGTAATCGCTCACCGTATCGATGACGGCATTATCGCGCTGCTCGATAGTGCGTACGCGCTGCAGAAGCGGGTCGTCTTCCGCCGGCAAACGAGTAACGATCCAAGTGCCAGTTTTCGCCTCTTGTGCGAGATAGCCACTGAAAGCCTTGGGCGCAATGCTACGGGCGAAGCGCAGCTCGCTGACCCGCTGCACGTTGGTAAGCGCGGTGACATCCAGTTGTCGGCGGTAGGCGAGCAAGTCGTCCGCCAGCTTCACGTACAGGTTTTGGAACGGGTCCCGCACGCGGCCATTGCTGCCCTTGGGCGCGTCCTCGCGGTAACTGGAGGTGTCCGCGTCCTGTTCGTAACGCTTGCTGAACCAAAGCCGGCCGGTCGAATCCGTCACCTTGGCTTCGAAGGCCAAATGGAAACCCGTCGACTCGACGATGCGACCCTCGACCATGACATCCATGGCGAGAACGGCCGATGGAATAACGCGCACCGCGCCCCACTGGCCGGTGGCCTCGAGCGTTTCCCGCAGCACCGTCGGCAAATACCGCGACTCCGCCTTGCGGATGTCCGGGTAAACGCCTTTCTTCTCGGCCACTTCAGGGTTGTCGAGTTCTTCCTTGGTCAAACCCGTATCGAACAACCGCAAGCCCACGTCCAGCAACTGCGCCTCCGGCACCTCCTGCACCGCTTGGGCAGCAGACAACTTTGGTACGGGCAGGGTCTCTTGCATCATGCAACCCGCGAGGCCAGTGCACAAAGCAAGTGCCAGCAGCATTGACGGCACAGGCGTGCGGCGGTATTGGTTCAGCGAATCGATATTCATTCGGCTCATATCCTTTTCTGCCGGCCGCTGCAGCGGCTCACTGGCGCTGCTGCTCAGGGGTGCTGCTACTTACTGGCCCTTCTTGTACTTGCGGTATTCCTCCCAGAGCTTTTCACGCAGCTCTGGGTCGGTTTCCGTCATAGCCGCCTCACGAATCTGCTTGGCGACGACGTCATCGTCGCTGCCATCGGGCACATCCGCGGGGATGGTGCTGGGCCCGGAACCGGCGCCCGTGCCACCGCCACCACCCGCACCGGCGCCCATGCCCTTGCCATCGCCAGTGGAACCTTGGCCGGCATCGCCCTTGGCACCTTGACCGCTTTGGCCACCGGCACCGGGGCGCCCTGCGGCGCCGTCGGGGTCGGACTTCATACCGCCGTTCTTCCCATCGCCCTTGCCATCGCCCTTGCCATCACCCTGGCCATCACCGGACTCACCACCGCCAGCAGCACCGTCGCCACCTGCAGCATCCGGCCCGTCACCTGCACCGTTACCCCTGGTGCCGGCGCGCGCAGACCGATCCGCCGCCAGCACTTGTTGTTCCGTCAGAATGCGACCGTCGAAAACGCCAAGCGATTCATCGATCCGCCGCAAGATGGCCTCGCGCCGCTCCCCACCGCCCGCTTGCGGACCACTACCAGCGGTACCGCCATCAGACGAAGTGCCGGCCTGCGGCCCTGCCTGACCACCCGCTTGGGCACCTGGCTGGCCACCACTACCCGGGGTACCCGCAGCGCCACTGCCAGTCTTGCCAGTACCATTCTTGTCGGCGCCCGCAGCCGCCACACCGCCCTGGCCACCCCTGCCCGCAGGCTTCGTCGAGCCCTGCGTGGTATCGGCGCCCTGTCCGGCCTGCTGACCATCCGGCTTGCCGTCACCATCGGCGTCTTCGCCAGCGCCGGTGCTCGTACCCTTGGCGCCCGCCGTCGCCCCGGCCACGGCAGCATCACCCAGGCCCCCACCAGCTGACGAAACGCTGGCGTTTGGCCCGGCACCACTACTGCTACCGGCACTGCCGCTGCCGGTCTTGCCCGTGCCGCCTTTTGCACCTGTGCTGCCGCCGGCCGAACCCGACGAGCCGCCCTGAGAACAGCCCTGAGAACCGCCCTGAGCACCACCAGCAGAGCCGGCCGAGCCACTACTGCCCGACGAGCCGCCACTCGACGACGCGCTGCCCGAACTGGAACTGGTGCTGCCACTGCTGCCCGAACTGCCGGAGGACGAACTCGGGCTGGGCATCGAACTGGAGGGCATGCTGCTGGAACTGGACGAGCTTTGCTGCTCGAGACAGCCCGTCAGCGCCAGCGAAACCAACGCGGCAACGGCCCCGCCATGGCGGGCAACAAGAGAGGGCTTGGTCATGGCTAAGGTCCAGCTGGAACAAAGGTTGCGAACGGAGCCGGGACCACCAAGCAGGAAGCCATGCCGGAAGCCAGAGGCCCACTAGAGAAGTTACCGCAATTGACAGCAAAAGTTCCGCAGTCAGGGAGCACTGCCACTGGGAACCGGAGTGCCGTCTCCCTGAAGGAAACTGCGCAACTGGCTGGACAAGCGGTCACACGCGGCCGATTGGACCCGCGCGATGAGCGGAATGGGCAACACCACGCCAATCAGGGCGGAGGTGCCGTTCACGTTTGCCGACACGGAGCCCGTGGACTTGCGGTTCTGCAGGTCCCACACCGTAGCTTGGTAATCCGACTGCTTTTCCCACCAACCAAAGCCGAGGCAACCACCCCCGCCGGGACCGATAGCGCAAGCGATGCTGCCGCCACTATCCGTCTGCTGCGTACTGCCACCCACCCAGACCAGGTAGCGGATGCCCTGCGCTGCAATGCGGTCCGCGACGCGCTGGTGAGCCAGCAACGCGCCGAGGTTGTCGGGACGCGTCGGTGCGGTGGAAGGCTCGAACCACGGGTAGAGCGTATCGATGAAGCGGTTGTTGTCCTCGACGCGGATAGGGTTGGCGCCGCTGGCCAATTCTTTGCCAACGCAATCGAGAAACTCGTCTTCGGAGCCGAGCCCATCCGCCACCGGCTTCGCGAGAATGACAAGCCCTTCGCCCTTGGCGATGGCCGTGGGTAAAAGACGGTTCTCGTCCATCTTGGCGGTCATGCAACCCGGCATGGCCACGACCACCAGCGCCAGCCCAGCGCCTCGGCCCCAACGGAGAATGCTGTCGAATTGCATGCCCGCCCCCACTTTTTTGCATCGGCATCGGCGGTGCCGACGCTTCCATCCATACCCGAGTATAAGCAGGAAATGGGTGCTTGCCGCTAGTACCAGCGTGACAGTTGCCCGCCGAGGACCTCGGCGTCGTGGGCCAGCCTCAGGCGTCGTGGGCCAGCCTCAGGCGTCGTGTGCTCGCGTCGGCATGCGGTCCAACCGGAACAACTCTGGAAAAACCCGCGTGAACACGGCCGTTACCGCCAACGTAGCGAAACCGCCGACCAAGATTGCCGGGCGGACGCCCCACCACGAGGCCGTGACGCCGGATTCGAACTCGCCCAGCTCGTTCGAAGCACCGATGAACATGGAATTCACGGCGCTCACGCGTCCGCGCAGGGCGTCCGGGGTTTCCAGTTGCACCAATAATTGGCGCACGTAGACGCTGAGCATATCGGCACCACCCATCACGACCAGCACGATGAGCGAAAGCCAGAAACTGGTGGACCACCCGAAAGCCACCGTGGACAGTCCGTAGAGGCCCACACTAAAGAATACCCAGCGGCCGCAATAGCGCACCGGGGGATAGGAAGCCAAGACCAACGCCACGACAGTGGCACCGACGCCGGGCGCCGCACGCAGCAACCCCAGCCCGGCCGGGCCCACGTTGAGCAAGTCACTCGCCACGGCCGGCAAAAGCGCTGTAGCGCCGCCAAACAGCACCGCAAACAAATCCAAGGACATGGCACCCAAGACCTTGGGCCGCTGCCAGACGAACTTCAGGCCCGCCAGCACCTCATGCCAACGCGAGTCGACGACTGTAGCCTCGGGGGAACGCTCCGGCATGGGCGGCGCCTTCATCTTCAATGCCAGCAAAAAGCCAGCAGCGATGAGCGCGGTGCTGACGCCAAACGCCACCTCGGCACCAGCCAGATACAACAAGCCACCTAAGGCTGGACCTGAAATGGCCGCCAACTGCCAAGTGGAACTGTTCAGCGCCACCGCTTGCGAGAAGAAGTTGCGCGGCACAAGGTTAGGCAGCAATGACTGCAAGGCAGGTGACATGAATGCACGAGCCACACCCAACACCATCATCACCAGAAAGATGGGCCAAACGCGGGTGGGCCCCATCCAAACCAGTGCCAGCAAGGCTCCCGCTGCCAGCAAGTGCAAGGTATAGCAGGCCAACACGATGGCCTTGCGGTCGACGCGGTCCGCCAATTGGCCGGCCGGCAACACGAACACCACGAACGGCAGGAACTGCGACAAGCCGATGAGGCCTAGGTCGAGCGGGTCACGCGTCAGCGCATAGACCTGCCAACCCACGGCCACGTGCAACACCTGCACCGCGAGACTGAGTAAAGTTTTGCCCGCGACGAAATACGCAAAATCGCGGTGGCGCAAGGCCTCGCGTAGAGCACCATGCTGCTGCAGCATCAGTCCTCTTCGCCTGGCGCCAGCGCGCCGGCTTCAACGAGCACTACCGTATCGCCTAACCGGACCACGCCAGGCTCAAGCACGCGAGCGGTGATACCACCGTGCCCGCGCATGGCGTTGTAGCCGCCGGGACCAAAGTGTTCTTCCATTCGGGAACAAGGCGCACAAGGCCCCGTGCCCTGTAGCAGCGCTGTGCCCAAGCGGAACTTCGAACGCCGCAGCGCGAGCAGATTGATGCCGGCCACCACGACATTGCGACGCGTCAATTCAGGTTCCAGCGGACCCCGGCCGAGCATGGCGCCCACCGCCACCAAGTGCTCCGCCTGAATGAGCGTCACCTGACGTTTGGAAGCTGGAACGCCGCTGAAGCGGTCGCCGATGAGGCCTTCGCCCACGCGGATTTCCGCTTCCTCAACAGGACGCGGCTTGGTACGGCGCGCCGGCCGCAGACCAATCCATTCCACGCGTCCCGCTTGCGGCAGGGTTTCTAACAACTTCTGCATAGAACTCATCGCGTCACCAGTGCTACGACGAGGCAACCGACGGCCCCGAAGGTAAGTTGCTGGCGCAGCGCCAGATACATCGTGCCCACCACGGCCACACCCAGCACCCGCTGCTCGTAGAGATACCAACTGGCCAAGCCAATGATGAGCAGGCCGAGGCCCTGTTCCGCGGGCAGTAGCAACGCCGCCCAAGCCACCAACGACGGCACGACGCCCAGCAGCAGCGTACGCACCACCGGCAAGCCCGGCACCATCGCAACACCGGCAGGCCCGAGAACCCAGCCCCAATGCACGGCCCCGAGAAAACTGAGGATGCATGCCCCATAAGCGACGAGCGCCGGCAGCGCCCAGTCGCCCTGTTGCATGACCACGGCAACAGCGCCGGCCGCAAAAGGCAGCAGCCCGCCGAGGCCCAACCAGGCGAGCGGTTGCGGTGTACCGGTTTGCATCAAGCGGCTCCCTTCACTCCAGGCCCGTCGTTTCGGGCCATTCATTCCAAACCAGTGATGTCGGGCAGAGGTTGCCCGGCCAAGAATGCTGCCAGCCATGCTGCCACGGCCGCCGGACGTTGGTGGTGCAGCGAATGCGTCACGTCGGGCAACTCCACCACTTGCCCACGCGAATAGGCACGGCGCAGAGCTTCCATGGTGCCATCCGCGCCGAGGCCGGCCCGGAACTCGCCATGTTCAGCTAGCAGCACCAACATGGGCGCGGTAATGGCCGCCCAACAGGCTTCCATCTCATCGCGTCGGTAGTTCACTGGGTTCGCGAGCTTGTGGAAGGGGTCCATCGCCAGCGTATAGCCGCCTTCCACAGGGCGGGTCCAGGCTTTCGCGATGAACGCCAAGCGATCGGGACGCAGCCGCGAGTGGCGCTTCGCGAGCACTTGGGCAAACGCCTCTAGGGATGAATAGCGACCGAAGGTGGGCGCGGCGCCGCGCAATTGAGCCAGCCAGCGGCGGTAAGTATCAACCGCATCGTCCGCACCGGTGCGAGGCAGTCCATAACCATCCAGGCTGACTACCGCGGCCACGCGCTCCGGGCGCAACCCTGCATACGCCAAGGCAACATTGCCACCCATGCTGTGGCCGACCAGATTGACCGGCGCATCCGGCGATACGCGGTCGAGCAGATCGTCGAGGTCCGCGTAGTACTGCGGGAACCAGTAAGGCTCACCCGTATCCGGTGAGGCACCGAAGCCGCGCCAGTCCAGCGCGAGGAAAGGCCGCGGCTCCGGCCATTCGTCGACGAGAAACTGCCAAGTCTCGCCAGTATCCAGAAAGCCGTGCAGAAATACCGTCAAAGGTACGGTCGGCGCGGCACCGGCAACACCCGGCGCGTCTGTCGAGGTCGCCGGCTCGTTCCACCACCGCACCGCCAACGGACCACTGCGCAGCGGCAAGTGCTCTAACCGGGGAAGGCAACGCGGTTGATAAACCGCGGACAAACCGCTCGTGGTGGTCACGCCAAGAACAGGCGGACCGCCGGGTTGCCGCTCTCCTCGGTGTACTGGTAGCCCAGTTCCTGCATATGCGCATCGAAACTGGCAGCAGAAGCCGGCGGCACCTGAATGCCGGCCAACACGCGCCCATTGCTGGAGCCATGGTTGCGGTAGTGGAACAAACTGATATTCCAATCGCTACCCACCGCCTGCAGAAAACGCAGCAAGGCACCCGGACGCTCCGGGAACTCGAAGCGGAACAAGCGCTCGTCCTTCAGCTCGGCAGCATGGCCACCCACCATATAACGCACATGGAGCTTAGCCAGCTCGTTGTCGCTCATGTCGGTGACTGGGAAGCCCGCCGCTTCGATTTTCGCCTGCAAACGCACCTTGCCTTCAGGACCGTCGGGCACCGCAATGCCAACGAAGATACAGGCCATATCGCCACGCGAGTAGCGGTAGTTGAACTCGGTAACGTTGCGGTCGCCAATCACTTGGCAAAAGCGCAGGAAGCTACCGGGCTGTTCGGGAATTTCCACGGCGAACAGGGCTTCACGATGCGCGCCGAGGTCGGCGCGTTCGGTCACATGCCGCAAGCGGTCGAAGTTCATGTTCGCGCCACAGTTCAGCGCGATGAGGGTCTCGCCCTTGATGCCCTCCCGCGCGACATATTGCTTGATAGCAGCCACGGCGAGCGCACCGGCGGGCTCCACGATGGCACGCGTGTCCTCGTAAATGTCCTGAATAGCAGCGCAAGTTTCGTCCGTCGTGACGAGCATGACCTCATCCACCACTTGCTGTGCAATACGGAAGGTGTGTTCACCCACGGTACGCACGGCGACACCGTCGTGAAACAGGCCAACCCGCGGCAAGGTGACGCGGTAGCCCGCGTCCAGCGACACCTTCATGCTCGCCGCGTCGACGGGCTCCACGCCGATGATGCGGATGTGGGGATACAGCCGGCGCAGATAAGCGCCGATACCAGCAATGAGTCCACCGCCACCAATGGGCACGAACACCGCATGGATGTCCGGCCCGTGCTGTCGCAGCAACTCCATAGCGATGGTGCCCTGCCCCGCAATGACTTCAGGGTCGTCGAACGGATGAACGAACGTGAGGCCCTGCTCCGCTGCCAATTCCAGGGCACGGGCGCAGGCGCTGTCGTAGTCATCGCCATGCAGCACGACTTCACCGCCACGTGCCTGCACTGCCTCCACCTTGATGGCGGGCGTAGTCCAAGGCATGCAGATGACCGCCCGAATACCGCGGCGCGCCGCAGCCAGCGCTACGCCCTGCGCGTGGTTGCCAGCGGAAGCACAGATGACGCCGCGCGCCGCCTCAAGGTCGGTGAGCTGCGCAATCTTGTTGTAGGCGCCGCGAATCTTGAACGAGAAAACCGGTTGCAGGTCCTCGCGCTTGAACAGCACCTGGTTGCCGAGCCGGGCCGAAAGGCGCGGGGCGACCTCGAGGGGCGACTCGATTGCCACGTCGTAGACGCGGGCCTTGAGAATTCTTTCGAAGGTATCTTGCAGCATGACCCGGACAGTTTAAGGCAAAGTACGGGCATGAACCCGCTCTACCTGCTTACCCTCGCCCAAGCCCTCGCCGCGTGCGGCAGCATCATGGTCGTGCTGCTTGGCGGAATCCTCGGCGTAAAGCTGGCCCCTAGCCCCGCACTGGCCACGCTGGCACCTGCGCTGGCCATCGTTGGCATGGCCGGCATGACCATCCCGGCGGCACTGGCCATGCAGCGGTGGGGCCGCCGTCCCGTGTTGGTTGCTGCGGCGCTGTTTGCGGCGGTTGCCGCCTGCCTCGCGGCACTCGGCGTCGCCCAGCAAAGCTTCCCACTGCTGTGTCTAGGTTGCCTTGGCGTGGGCATGCACAACGCCTTCGTGCAGCAATACCGCTTCGTCGCCATCGACTGGGTTCCCGCGGGCGATGCCGGCCGTGCCGTCTCCACCATCATGCTGGGGACGCTGGCTGCCACTTTCTTGAGCCGGGAAGCGGCGCTGGCTTCAGAAAACTGGTGGCCCGGACACTTGCACGCGGGGTCCTTTCTGGCCCTGGCGGGGCTGTTTCTGGTGGCCGCAGCCGTGCTAACGGTCTTGCCACATCGCGAACCCACCCACAGCGCGGCGACGGACGCCCCGGTGCGCTCCGTGCGGGAACTGTGGGCGCAACCGGCGCTGCGCGTGGCGGTGCTGGGCTCCGTGGTCGCTTGGGTGACCATGAGCTTCATCATGACCGCGACGCCGGTAAGCATGAATAGCGTGGATGGGTACGGTTTTTTGGAAACCACCGCCGTCATACAGGCGCATCTGCTGGGCATGTACGTGCCGGCGCTGTTCAGCGCCCAAGTCATGCGCTGGCTGGGTTTGCGCTGGATGATGTTGGCTGGTTGCGCCCTCATGGC
>Ga0164294_10004827_pt1 | contig 11664 bp, 6 predicted proteins | sample GEODES005metaG_FD_111479 | JGI IMG/M metagenome (GOLD analysis project Ga0164294, IMG submission 111479) | Oligotrophic lake water microbial communities from Sparkling Lake, Wisconsin, USA - GEODES005 metaG | ecosystem: Environmental > Aquatic > Freshwater > Lake | place: USA: Sparkling Lake...
AGGCGCTGTGCCCCGGCAGTCCGAGGCGCAAGATGGAGTTCGCTCCGTTTGGCAGACGGCTTAAGTGTTGCTTGAACAATTTTGAAGTGGTATGAAGGCCGTATTTCACTTTAGGGCAAGTCCGGTACTGCAGCAGCGCTTGTCTGCTTTAGTACCGGGTTGGCTCACGATTGAATACGTGGATGAATCAAATTTGGTTGAGGTGAGCCACGCACTTTCAGATGCTGACGTACTCCTTCATGTTCTGGCCCCGGCCAACGCAGCGCTTTTAGTGTGCGCACCCAAGTTGCGCCTGATTCAGAAAATCGGAGTCGGCTTAAACACCATCGACCTGGTGGAGGCGCGCCGTCGGAGCATACGGGTGGCAAACATGCCTGGCACCAACAGCCAAGCGGTTTGCGAATGCACCCTGGCACTCATGCTTGCAGTTCTGCGAAAAATAGTAGCCTTGGACACTGCGACGAAACTCGGCAAGGGCTGGGCTCTTCCGTTGGGGAGCCTGGATGGAGCCGGGGAGATCGCGGGGAAAACAGTCGGTTTAATTGGCTTTGGTGCAATCCCGCGACGTCTCGCTCCGGTACTGCAGGCCCTCGGCGCCACTGTTTTGTTCCATGCCCGCAGGCTCGTGACAGACCCCATAGGCAAACAAGTGTCCTTGAAAACTCTGTTGGCCGAGTCCAATATCGTGTCTCTGCATGTACCACTGACGGACGAGACCCATCGCATGATCAACGAATCCAGCTTGGCGGCTATGCGACCTGGCGCCATTCTGATTAACACGGCACGCGGAGGACTGATCGATGAGGCGGCTCTTTGTCGCGCTCTGAGCTCCGGTCGACTTCGTGGAGTTGGTCTAGATGTATTGGATTGCGAACCCGCGCCTGAGGGGCAACCCTTGTTCACTATGCCAAATGCCGTTATCACGCCCCATGTCGGATGGCTGACTTCTGAGACGCTTGATCGCAGCCTTGAGGTAATTATTGAGAATTGCATTCGACTTCGTGATGGCCGGGCACTGCTAAACGAAATCACACTCTGATTCCGATCACACTCGCTAAACTACAACGGTTTCTCAGGCACGCATCGCCCCCAAGACTAAGCACGCGCAACAAAAGAGTCCTTTGAGTAAGCGAAATCTCCAGTCCGTAACTTTGAAGGACATCGCCAATGTATTGGGGATGGCGCATACAACCGTCTCGCGCGCACTCAATGACCATCCCAAGATCAGTGCGGACACCAAGGTTCGGGTTAGGCAGACTGCGGTAAAGCTGGGCTATGTCAGAAACTCTGGTGCGCGCTCAATGCGAATGGGTGCGACCAAATTGGTTGGCCTGATCGTACCGGACGTTCAAAACGAGTTCTACAGCGCTGCGGCCAAGTCGATGGCAGACGAGTGCTCTCTACTGGGATACCAGATGGTCCTTAGTGTCTCGGACGACGACCCCTTGCGTGAAGAGCAGCACATTCGAGCGTTGCGTGAGAACCGGGCCGCAGGTGTGCTGATAGCGCCAACCGGGAAGCCTACGGCGATGTCGGTAGCGCTAATGCAAAACGTACCCACTGTTCAGTTTTTGCGCTGCAACCCACAACTGGGTTCGGTCTGGGTTCTGGCCGATGATGTAGACGGCACCTTTAAGGCCACCGAGCACCTATTGGCTCTGGGGCACAGGCGGATTGCATTTTTGGGGGGATGGCTCGAGGTCAGCACCGGACAGCGGCGAATTGCCGGATACGAGGCGGCATTGCGCAAGCACGGGGTTGAGGTGGATCCAACTCTTCAGCGCTTTGGACCCCCTCGACCGGAATTTGGTGAGACCGCGTTGGATTCCCTCTTAAAAGACTCTACCGGGCTCAGTGCGATTGTTGTTGGCAGTTCGCGCCAATTGTTGGGCGTCATGCGCAGAGTGAGAAGCAATGGAATAACCGTCCCGGAAAGCCTATCCGTCGTTGGCTACGGCGACGCCGATTGGTTTCAAGTCAGTAATCCACAGATAACCGCAATGTCCCTTCCTATTAGTGAAATGAGTGCCCGCGCCACCCAACTTCTTTTTAAACTCATTCATGAGGGACGGACCGGTCGATCGAGGAAGACCCAACCCATGTTCGCTACGGAATTAATTACCAGGGGTAGTACGGCAAGACGCGGTACCGGCGGTGACAGCCAGCGAACCAAGTGAGTCTCTCACGCTGTTGCTCGTCAAACTGAAATTCCGCCTATTCACTTTGGGAGGACTGCGCGTCTTGCAGGCTAACTCCAGCCGACACTTTTCGAGCCAGGCCCACCTGTCTGACTATCCCCAAAGTCACCGCTTTTCCAGCACCTGCGAACAAAAGCGTACTATGCACCGAATGAGGGCAACGAATGATTTGCTGCTCGAAGCTTTGTTTGCGCGATTCGCCAGACAAATGCAAGAACTATCCGAGATGCTGCTGCACAACGTGTTGCCCCATGCTATTGCGCAGCGTCTGAAAGGGCGCTCCAAACTCACGGCAGATCATCTGAACCACGCCATTGTGGATAGCTATGCCAATGTGACGGTGTTGTTTGCCGATATTGTGGGATTTACCGCCTTTTCACAACGCGTTAGCCCCGAGGTCATGGTTGGCGTTTTAAATGATCTCTTCACGCGTTTTGACCACATTGCTGAGCGTCGCGGCCTGGAAAAGATAAAAACTATTGGCGATTGTTATATGGCGGCGGCGGGTTTGCCCGTGGTGGTAAATGACCATGCCGATCGCGCTGCATACATGTCGCTGGACATGCTGGTCGCAGTCCAAGACTTCAACGAAAGCAGCCAGTACCCGTTGAATATCCGAATCGGTATCAGCACGGGTGCAGCGGTCGCAGGGGTCATTGGCAAGAGCAAATTTGTCTATGACCTTTGGGGTGAAGTGGTCAACACGGCCAGTCGGATGGAGTCACATGGCACTGCGGGACGGATACAGATCAGTGACGCCACACGCCAAGCCTTGATCCAGCCTTTTTCTCTTGAACATTGCGGTCTCATCAAGGTCAAAGGCAATTACGAGATGAGCGCTTGGTTCTTGAACAGCTCCGGTCAGAGCTGATTGGTTCAGTCAGGAACCATAGCTTGAGTTCCGATCCAACAGCCTTGTTGCGGAACCAAAATATCATCTTTGGCGAGCCATAACCAAAACGCATTTCATACCGAGCCAAATTGTGTTGGTTTCGAGCGCAACGGTACGAGTGCAAGGTGCAAACGCAGATCATGCAGGAACTTGCGGTACATAAAAAAGCCCTGACCTTTCGGACAGGGCTTTTTAAAACCGCAGTGAACTTAGTTTTGGCAATACACCTTGGCGTCGTAAGGCGTATAGATGCCACTGGTCAATGTGCCCAATAGACCGTTCAAGAACGATGTCTGGCGCTCAACCTTGACCAACTTATTGGCACCGCCGCACACTGCAGCGGCATCGATCGTTTGTGTTTGGCCCAAACCACTCACAAAGAAGGTTTGCATGTCTTCTTTGGCCAAGCGGCCTGTTTGGCCGTTGATGTAGGCCGTTTGTGTAGAACAAGCCGCCAATGTCGCGACCAAGATCAAGGGAAGAATGATTTTTTTCATGATGCTGTCCTTACGATTAACGTGTGCAATAAACGCGAATTTGACGTGGCGAGTAAATGCCCAAAGTCACGATCGTCAGGCCGACGTTGCCAGCAGTCATTTCTGTTTCGACGCGCTGCACTTTAGATGTGCCACCGCACACTTTGGCCGCATCAATGTCTTGACTTTGACCAATGCCCCCCACCCAGAAGGTTTGTGAGTCGTCGTGTGTTGCTGCATTTTGTGCTTCTGGTCGCACATCAAAGCGCTGAATCGCGCAGCCTGTGAGGCTCAGCACAAGGGCTGCAATTGCTAATTTGTTCATTTGGAAACAATTTTAAAGTTGAGGGGAATTTATTTTAGTATTAATTGAGATTTCTCTATCTTGGCCACCGCACCCACAAACGCAAGCCCCGGATAGGAAACTCAATCGCAACTGGCCAAGTATGACATGGGTCGGGCGTGTCAAAAAGCTGCCCGATTTCCGAAGTTTGAACCGCCGAGCTAGGTGATTGACCCGCAGCGACTCCAAATCGCCGTTTCCCTCAGTCAACAGTTGACGCGCTGGTTGACCCCGTAATTTGAGGCAGGTCACTCACACGCTGTGTGGCCGCGTCTGGCCAACGCCTGCGCTAAGTGCTTGAACTGGTCCGGAAAGTTCTGGTGGATGAGCAGAATGTGCATAGGCCCCATTCTGGTACGAGTGGTGTGCGCGTTAGCCGATGATTTGCAGGTCCGAATACAGCAAGGTTGGGTACGTTGTGGCACCCAGTGTTGCAATCAGCACCGCTGCCACTGTTCCGTTGCCGTCGGCGTCGTAGTAGAGGTTGCCGTTGGTTTTGTTGTAAACAAAACGGTCGTTCGCATCGTGCCCTTTAACAACGTCTTTGCCAGACCAGAATGCCGCCGAGGCCAAGTCGCCTAAGCTACCCGCCGCAGTAAAGATCGACTTGCTGAGCTGAATTTTGTCGGAGGCGGACGTGAAGTCTGTGATCGTGTCAACGTTGCCGCTGCCCGTGGCGGTGTCCAACACAAAGACGTCGGCGCCTGCGCCACCAGTCAGCGTGTCATTACCGAGTTTGCCGTACAGCACATTGGCGTTGGCGTCCCCGGTTATTTTGTCGCCAAAGCCACCGCCAATGATGTTTTCTAGGTTCTTGAGCGTGTCCACTCCAATGGCCGCTACGTCGTTGGCCGCGCTTGAACTTGCCGTGCCGGTGCTAGTGCTTGCGGCCAGGTTAACAGTCACTGCGGCGGACGCGCTGGCGTAGCTGGCCGTATCGGTGCCTGCACCGCCGTCGAGGGTGTCATTGCCTTTGCCACCGATCAGAAGGTCGTTGCCATTGCCTCCAGAAATGCTGTCCGCGCCACTGCCGCCTTCAATGGTGTCTGCACCAGAGGATCCCACCCGCAGTATGCCGCTGGTGACAGATTCTTTTGTTCCACCGCCATCGGTGTAGCTGAGCTTGAGGCTGACGGAATGATTTACCTGGGCAGCAAGCATTGTGAAGGTGCTAGCAGTTGCGCCCGAAATCGCGGTACCGTCGCTCAGCCATTGGTAGGCTAAATTCCCCATAAGGTCCACGTCAGCCAAAGTGTTGCTGGCGCTTAGCACGCCTTTAAGTACAGCATTTCCACTGATGGTCACCGCGCCAGTGGGTGCATCGTTCACCGGCGTCACCTTCATGGCCAAGGTGTCGGTGTCAGTGCCGCCGCTGCCGTCATTGGTGGTCATGGTCAGGCTGGTGCTGCCATTAAAGTTTGCCGTTGGGGTGTAGGTCACGCCCTTGCTGGCGCTTAGTAAGTCGTTGATCGCCGCCAGCGTGCCGGTCAGTTTGACAGACGCACTGTTGTTGGATGCCACGGTCACGCCTGTGGCGCTGCCCAGCGACAGCGTGCCATTGGCCGCAGCCAGCGTCACGGAGAAACTGGCGCTGCCCGCGTCCACATCTTTAATTTGTAGCCCGGTGATGACCTTACTGGTGTCTTCCAGGGTGCTGGGCATCGCCGTTGGCAGCGTATTGACCGGCGCGTCGTTGGCGCCATTGATCGTCACCGTCAGCGTGGTGCTACTGAACAAGCCAGCGGCGTCTTTGACGCTGTAGGTGAAGGTGTCGGTCAAAGGCGTGCTGCCGCTGTTGAGCGCGTTCACTGTGGCGTTGGTGTTGTCTACGGTGTAAACATAGCTTCCGTCTGCGCCGATTTTGAGCCCGCCGTAGGTGCCAGAGACTCCTTTGCCGGTGACACTGGTGGTGCCGCTGGCAACGACGGTTGCCGTTGTCGTGGTCAGAACCCCTGCTTTGATATTGAAAACCGTCTTGGTGTCGACTGTATCGGGGTCCGTGTCGTTGGTCAGCACATTGCCCCATGGGTTAACGCCCACCGTGCCGTTAGACACGCCACCGGCCTCGGTGGCCGTAGCCACATCGGCCACGGCAGTGGGCGCGCGGTTGGCGATGGTCAACGTGGGCGCTGTCAGGCTGTTGTTGACTGAGATCTCGAACGTCATGGGGGAGCCGGTGGCGTCCACGCCGATGATTTGGACGAGTTCGATGTTTTTCATGAGGGTGGCAGCCGTTTCCCCGGTGCCCTGTAATGTCCACGTACCAGTGCCAAGCAGGGGTTTTATCTGGCCAAGGACACCCCTGGCTAAAGCAAAACTCCAGCCAATGCTGGCGTTGCCGCTAAGGGTGGCTCCGACAAGGCTGTTTTGACCGAGATCGGCTTGCCAGGTGTCGAAGCCCGCCCCGCCATCCAGATTTGAGCCGCTACCGGCCCCGACGATGGTGTCGTTTCCGGCTCCGCCCACCACGTAGTTGTTTCCATCGTTATCCCGCAAATAGTCGTCGCCGGCGCCGCCGATCAGGGTGTCATTGCCGTCCTTACCCCGCAGGCTGACGCTGTGCGTTGCTAGCACTGCGCTTGCATTGATGTTGACTGCGGCATTTGAATTCCAGGCCTTTACGCTGATGTTGCTGGCGCCTGCAGACGCAAAGACGCTGTCCGAGACTGTCACCGACTGCACCGCATTACTTGCCAGGTTGCTGGTGTCCAGGATGAAATTCTCAACGCCCCGGATGTTGCCGTTGCTACCCAGGGTGAAAGCACTGCCATCAACGCACAGGTTTAGCGTGTCATTACCGGCGCCGCCGTCAATGGTGTCGGTGCTGCCGTTGTCGGTCAGGTTGATCTGGTCATCGCCAGCCAGTGCTGTTATGGAGTCAGCGCCTGTGAAGGCGTTTATGAGGTCGATACTTGCTGTGCCGTTGATGATGTCGTTGCCTTTGGTTCCTAAAATGGAAACATCGCGAAGTTGCAGGCTGGGTGCGCTTGCAGTGCCGCCTATGTACAGGTTGCCGGCGCGGTACCAGGTGCCTTGGCTGTCTTGCACCTCCAGGCCCACCATCTCAACGCCGGATAGGGTGTCTTCGCCAAGGGCGCTGCTGTAGGAGGCCTGCGGCGTGCGCACGTCGGTTACCTTCCATGTCCCATTGGTATTGGCATTAAAGGTGAGCTGTGCAGCAGTGTTGCTGGACAGCGTCCATGCGCCAATGCCCGTGCTGGCCAAGGTCAAGCCCGGCAAGAGCGTTGGTCCGAAGTTGTAAGCTGCAGTGTCATTTCCATCACCGCCTGTCACACTGTCGTTGCCGGTGCCACCTTGCAAATAGTCGTTGCCAGCGCCGCCAATCAATGTGTCATTACCGTTGCCGCCTGAGATAGCGACGGCGTGACCGATAAGCGCAGCACTTGCATCGATGTTTGCGGCTGCCCTTGCGACCCAGGTACCAATACTTATTCCGATGTTGCTGGCGTCAGCAGATGCAAACAAGCTATCTGAAACCGTCACAGTTTGCGACGCAGTACTTGCCAGACTCCTGGTGTCCAGGTAGAAGTTTTCGATGCCCCGGATATTGGTGTTGCTGCCGAGGGTGAACGCGCTGCCGTCGAGCTGCAGGGCGAGGGTGTCATTACCCGCGCCACCATCAATGGTGTCAGTGTCGCCGTTGTCTGTGATGGTGATCCGGTCATCGCCACCGAGCGCCAAGATGGAGTCGCTACCTGCAAATGCGTAAATTTGGTCATCGCTGGTAGTGCCGTTGAGAATGTTGTTTCCGTCGGTTCCCGGGATGGCGACATCGCGAAGCTGCAGCGTGGGCTTGCTCGCAGTGCCGCCGATGTACAGATTGCCGGCGCGGTACCAATTGTTGCTGCTATCACTCCCATCCAGACCCACCATTTCAATGCCGGTTAGGGTGTGAACGCCAAATGGGGTAGCGTAGGTGGTCAGGTCATTGCGTACATCGGTGACCGTCCATGTTCCATTGGTTTCGGCCTGTAACATGAGCTGTGCAACACCGTTGCTCGACAGTGTCCATACGCCACTGCCGGTGCTGGCCAAGTCTATGCCCCGCCAGAGCGTTTGTCCAAAGTTGTAGCCTGCAGTGTCATTTCCATAACCGCCTATCAAAGTGTCGTTACCGTAGCCACCTTGCAAATGGTCGTCGCCCGTACCACCGGTAATCGTGTCGCTTTTGTTCCCGCCGTAAAGCTGCACGCTGTGGCCGGCTGTGGCAGCGCTTGCATCGAGGTTGAAGGCAATGTCTTCAGCCCACGCACTGACAAAGACGGTGCCGGTCTCGGCGGCAGCGAACAATGTGTCCGACACGACAACCGTCTGTGCCGAAGTGCCGGCGTAGTTGTAGGCGTTGAGTCTGAAGCTTTCGACGCCCCGAATGTTCCCCCCTACCAATGTCAAGGCGGAGCCGTCAACGCTCAGGTAAAGCGTGTCCCAGCCATCGCCGCCGTCGATCGTGTCGGTGCTGCCGTTGTCTCTAATGATGATTTGGTCGTTGCCGCCGAGCGTGGTTATTGAGTCGCTGCCGCCGTTGGTGTCGTAGATGGTGTCATTGCCAGTGGTGCCGACCAGGGTTTCATTTACTGGGTCTGACGGTGTAAGCAGGCGCAGTGTCGGTGCAGTCAGGCTGTTGTCGACGGAAATGTTTAACACCATGGGCATACCGCTGCTGTCCACGCCTTTGATTTGCATGAACTCGATATTGCTAAACGTGCTGGAAAAGGCGCTGCCTGTCTGCTGCAAGGTCCAAGTACCGGTGCCCACGATGGGTTTAATCAGCCCGACGGGACGGCCGCTAAGAAAAAAGTACCAACCGTCAGAGGCATTGCCATGCAGCGACGCGTTATCAATTCGGACATTACCCAGATCGCCAAACAAAGTGTCTACGCCGGCGCCGCCGTCGATGGTCGAACTGCCCTGACCGTGGGCCAAAGTGTCGTTGCCGTATCCACCCATCAAATAGTCGTTGCCGTTGTACCCGGTCAAATAGTCATCGCCCGAACCGCCAATTAAAGTGTCGTTGCCGTTACCGCCAGTGAAATCTACGGCGTGACCCGCCGCCACTGCACCTGCATCCATCGTCATGGCAACGTAGGTTACGGCAGTGTTAGCCACCCTGGTGGTCACGCTGATTTTGTCGCTTGCAGCCAGGGTGAAAAAGGTATCTGAAACAGACACAGACTGTGAAGTCCCGTTGTAACCGTCGGTGTTCACGTTGAAGCTCTCAATACCCCGAATATTGCTGTTGGCGTCAAGCATCAGTGCTGCGCCGTCAATGCGCAGGGTGAGGGTGTCCCGGCCTGTTCCCCCGTTAATCGTGTCCGTGCTGCCGTTGTCGTTGACAACAATCTGGTCATCTCCCGCCAGCGCCGTAATGGAGTCAGCTCCGGTAAATGCGCTGATGGTGTCGTTGCCGCTGGTGCCGGTGATGGTGTCGTTGCCGTTGGTGCCCAAGGTGTTTACATCACGCAGGCTCACCGACGGCGTGCCTGCGTTGACCTGCAAGTCCAAGTTGGCAGCAATGACATTGGGGCCGTTACTGCCGCTGACTTCCACCTGAATCGTTTCAATGCCAATGAGCGTATCGGTTCCAGAGAGTCCACTGTAGGCATCTGTTGTGGTCCGCAAATCCTTGACAGTCCAGGCGCTGTTGGCATTGGTGGTGTCTGCCTTTAACTCAAGCAGTGCCGTAGTGCCGCTACTTAGCGTCCAGCGGCCATTGTTGGCCGAAAGTGTCAGACCCATCAGTTGCGGCTGGCTGAAGTAGTAAATGGCTATGTCGTTGCCGGAGCCACCCGAAAGGGAGTCATTTCCGCCATTGCCCCACAGCACGTCGTTACCTGCACCGCCAACAAGCGTGTCATTGCCATTTCCGCCATTGATACGGACGTTGTGCCCGACGGCGGCGGCGCTGGCATCGATGTCGAGTGCAGCGGATGCGCTCCAGGCGTTCACCGATACGTGTGTCGTCGCCGCAGCAGCAAAGGCCAAGTCCGACACGGTCACCCTGGGCGCAGTGCTTCCAGCGCCTGTAGTGATCTCCAGGTTGTAGCTCTCAATGCCCAGTATGTTGCCGCCATTGAGCGTCATGGTGCCAGTGTCCATGCGCAAGGTCAGGTTGTCCCAACCCGCACCGCCGTCGATCGTGTCGGTACTGCCGGTGTCGCTAACGGAGATGATGTCATTGCCGTCGCCACCCAGCAGCGTGTCCTGGCCCGCGCCGCCATTTAGGGTGTCGTTGCCATCCAGGCCCTCCAGGCGGTTGTTGCCGCTGTTGCCGGCAATAAAGTCGTTGAAGTCGCGGCTGCCCATTACGTTCTCGATGTTGAGCAGCACGTCGCTGGTGCCATAGCCATCGCTGCTGGCTTTGTTTTGCGACAGGTCGACGTTGATGCCCGCCAACGATCGGAAGTAGAAGGCGGTGTCTAGGCCCCCCTTACCGTCCATCGTGTCATTGCCTTGTAGGCCGCTAAAGGCCTCGTCAGCAGCGCTGCCCGACAAGATGTCGTTGAAGGCCGAGCCGGAAACCCCTTCCATGTTGCGCAGCACATCGATGCCGCCAAGGGCGTCGGTGGCGCTACCATCGACGCTACCGCCCAGCTCTACGTTGACGCCAGCCTGCGACGAGTTGTAGTACACGATATCCAGTCCGCCTTTGCCGTCAATCGTGTCATTGCCTGCGTTGCCAACAAAGTACTCGATCGATCCTGCGGCGTTGTCGCTGCCAGTGAGGTCGTCCGCGTAGTCTGATCCGGAAAGCGCCTCGATGTTTTTGAAGGTGTCGGTGCCAATGCCCGCGCCAGAGGCTGTGCCACTGGTCAGACTTGCATTCACGCCTGCCGTTGCTTTAGAGAACATGGCAAAGTCCATATCCCCCGCGCCACCGTCAATCACGTCGTCGCCTGCGCCACCGTCAATACCGTCTGCAATGTCGGCGCTGTTGGAGCCTGTGAGGGTGTCGTTAAACGCCGAGCCCAGCACCACGTTAATGTTCTTCAGTAAGTCCAGACCTGCGCCGCCGGTGACGAGCCCAGTGTCCAGATTTACGTTGACGGCAGCAGTAGCCGACTGATAACTCACGATGTTGAGGTTGCTTAAATTCAGCGTATCGGTGATGGCACCGCCGTCAATGGTGTCGTTGCCCGCGCCGCCGTCAATCGTGTCTATGCCGGCGCCGCCGTCTAGGCTGTCATTGCCTGCGCCTCCACTCAGGAAGTCATTTCCGTCACCAGCCAAGAGAGTGTCATTGCCCGCGCCGCCGAGCAGCGTGTCGTTCCCAAGCCGCCCCACCAACTGGTTGTCGCCATCACTGCCAGTGATGCTGTCGTTAAAGTCCGACCCTTCAGCGTTTTCGATGTTTTTCAGCGTGTCAGTTCCACCCAGGGCTAGCAGGCCATTGGCGCCGTTCCAGCCGTCGGTGGCCTGGCCGGTTTGCAGGTTGATGGTGACGCTGCCGGGGTCTACGTTGTACAGCACCCAGTCTTCGCCCGTGCTGCCGTCCAGCGTGTCGCTGCCGCCTTGGCCCCGCAAGTAGTCGCTGCCGCTGCTGCCGGTGAGCGAGTCGGCGGAGTTGCTGCCCGACAAGCCCTCGATGTTGATCAGGGTGTCAATTCCACCTTTTCTGTCGTTGATGCGTACCACCCCGTCTGGACCTGCCACCAAAGATGCGGTGATGCCGCCCAGCAGGAGCGGCGTGTCGCCGTAGCCGACGATATCGACGCCCAATCCGCCATCTATGGTGTC
>Ga0164294_10004828_pt1 | contig 11662 bp, 5 predicted proteins | sample GEODES005metaG_FD_111479 | JGI IMG/M metagenome (GOLD analysis project Ga0164294, IMG submission 111479) | Oligotrophic lake water microbial communities from Sparkling Lake, Wisconsin, USA - GEODES005 metaG | ecosystem: Environmental > Aquatic > Freshwater > Lake | place: USA: Sparkling Lake...
CGATGCCGACATGGATCGCGTCGACATATTCGGCGACTTCTTCATTGGTCCAGGCGCGGTCGAAATTCTCGGGCAGCGCGCCCAGGCGCAGCAGATATTCCGCCTCGCCCGCCGCGAAGCCGCGCTCGAACACCGGCATGGCGGGCACGTCGCCCTCGCCCGCCGTCACCACCGAATCGGCGAAGATCGGGCCGGCCAGCCGGTTGGCGCCATAAGTCGCGTCGAGCGGCTCGGGGATCTTGCCCACCTTCCAGCCGACGACGGTGTCGCCGAACAGCGCGATCGCGCGCTCCTGGATGCCATAGGCTTCGTCGAGCGTGCCGGGCAGCTCGCCCGGATAATCGATCGGCGCATTTCCTGCCTGTCGGGCCGCGACAAATGCTTGGGCGATGGCCTCGGCCGGTTCCCGTCCTTCAATCAACGCAAATTCCCCATGTTGCAGGTCGCGTGAAGAGTCGCTCGCCATGCCCGGCCGCGCGAACGCAAGCCGTCGCCCGACATCGCTGCTCCACCCGCTTCGCCTGCCCCTGGAATCACTCGCCTCCTGCGATCCCTGGACTTTTGGAGAAGACAGGCCGGAACCGGTGCCGGACCATGTCGAGTAACTTGCGCGCGATCTCCTCTCCGAGTGGCCACGGCCCGGCTTTGCACGGGTCCGTGGAATGTCATGCGATGCTACCGGTGTCAAACTGGCGCGTCAACGCACCACGCGCGCGATGATCGAAATAGCCGGGAAACCAGAAAGATATTGTCACCGGTGTCACTCGACGCCATGCTTGACAGGAACGACGGCGCAGACCGTCCTGTATCTTCAGAGAGGCATGTCATGATCCGCACCTCCTCCAGCATCGCCCTGGCCTGGGCACTCGCGCTCGCCGCGAGCCCTGCTGCCGCGCAAGCCGGAGACGACGGCCTGCTCTTCCGCGCCTCGGGCGACAAGAGCGGCACCGCGGAAGTGGCACGCGGCGATGCCGTCCCCAATTTCCAGTCCAAGGTCACCAACGTCGCCGACGGCGCGATCGGCGGCGCCTTCCGCTGGGCCGATGACGGCTATATCGCCTGGAACGCCCCCGGGAATATCGAGGCGCAGCGCGGCACCCTCGCCTTCTTCTGGCGCGCCCGCGAGCCGCTCGGCGAAGCGCCCTTCGTGATCTTCCGCACCGGCTTCGCCGATCATTCGAGCTGGGACATGGCGTTCCTGCGCATCGACTGGAACGGCCATGGCTTCGACGCCTTCGTCACCGATGCGAACCTCTCGCGCGTCCGCGTCTCGTTCACCATGCCCCAGGTCCCCGCCGCCGACGCCTGGCACCATATCGCCTTCGCCTGGGACGAGGCGGTCGGCGTCCGCCTGTTCGTCGACGGCAAGGAAGTCGCCCGCAAGGACCAGACGGCCGATCTCGATTCGGGGCTCGACCAGTTCGGCCTCGCCGGCCGGATCATGTCGCCGCACCAGGTGCAGAGCCGCTACAATTTCATGCGCGGCAGCGATGTCGACGAGCTGCGCGTCTACAACCGCATGCTCGACGCCGCAGGCATCGCCGCGCTCGCTGCCAAGGCCGAGCCCGCCCCGGCGCCGGCGCCCGGCGCCGTCACGGCAGGCAAGCGCGCCGCCTGGCTCCACCGCTTCGGCTGGGACACCGCCTCGCCGCCGGTACTCGACGACAAGGTCACCTCCGTCCGCAAGGTCGAGTTCGCCGATGCAAAGGACCTCAAGGAATGGATGTGGAAGGGCGTGGACGGCATTGCCGAGACGACCTGGCCCGGCGTCTACAACCGTTCGAAGCTCCCCGGCCGCGACGATTATTTCGAGCTGCCCGACTGGAACGTCTATGTCGAGGGCGGCAAGACCTACACGCTGACCGTCCCGGCGACCGAGAAGTTCAACCGCGTCGAGATCCGCGGCGCCGCCTATGGCGCGCTCGACTATTCCGCGGACGGCGCCAGCTTCCGCTCGCTCGCCAAGCGTCCCAAGGGCGTCGTCCGCAGCGTCACCGCGCTCGGCCAAGCCCAGGGCGGCACGCTGCGCTTCACCAATGTGATGCAGGAACAGCCGATCCAGGAAATCTGGGCCTATGATGTCGGCGCGGGCAAGGAGCCCGAGGGCAGCTTCAAGCTCAACTACACGGTCAACGCCCAGGTCTCCGCCGATCTCGCCGCGCTCGACGGGCTCAACCGCTTCATCCGCACCCGCTATCCCGCCGACGAGCGCAACACCGTGCTAGCGCTGCCGCCCGGCGCCGGCTCGGCCGCAGCCGGCGCGGGCAGTGCCGCCTCGACCGGCGCCGCCGCGCATGTCGAAGGCGCAATGCCGATCGTCCATGTGCTGATTCCCTCGGGCTTCGGCGACGCCTTCCCCGGCCGCGCCCTCGCCCGCGCCTGGAACTATGGCTGGGAGAACAGCCGCGACGGTCTCGACGGTATCGCGCTCGACATCCCCGCGCTCAAGGCGACACCCGGCAAGGACGGGCTGATCCCGCTCAACATCAAGGTGAAGGACCCGATCTGGCCGGGCCGCGACATGATCGACCTGTCGGTCTCGGTCCGCCCCGGCGAGGCGCGCACGCTCTGGCTCGACCTGCGCGACCGCATCCTCACCAACGACAGCCTCTATCTCTCGGTCGCCTCCGCCGCGCCGGACTTCGGCCCCGGCTCGCTCGACGGGATGAACATCCGCCTGGTCTTCAAGGACCGCGCCGCCGCCCTGCCCGAGCACATCGCCGACCGGTTCAACCAGGTGAAGGACAATTGGGCCTTCCTGGTCGAGGAACACACCGCCTCGAAGCGCGAGGGCCTGTATCGCCGCGTCTTCGCCGATGTCGCCGATCTGCTCCGCGTCGATCCCGATCATCTAGAGGGGCGCCGCTATTGGGCGGACATCAGCTACGGCGCGCAGAACCTGCCCGACTTCAAGCAGCCCGAAGCCCCCGCCGGCATGCCGCTCTGGGCCTTCCGCCAGCTCGAGGACCTCAGGATCACCCGCGCGTTCGTCAACTGGTGGATCGACAACCGCCAGGTCCCGTATGGCGATTTCGGCGGCGGCATCTCGGACGATACCGATCTCACCCAGCAATGGCCGGGGCTGGCGCTGATGGGCGTCGACCCCGACAAGATCAACGGCTCGCTGCGCGCGCTGTCCGAGGCGGTCTACAAGAACGGCATGATGGTGAACGGCCTCGGCCACATTACCACCGACGAGCTCCACGCCTATGAGGAGGGCATGAACTCGGACGCCGAGCGGCTCTATCTCAACTGGGGCGAGCCGCGCGCGGTCGAGCGACTGATGGCGACGGTGAAGGCGCTCAGGACCGTCATCCTGCCCAACGCCGCCGGCCATATGCACTTCGCCAGCAACTGGTACGGCGCGCGGAAGATCTTCCGCGAAGGCGCGTTCGAGTGGCAGAAGCCCTATAGCTGGGTCGTCCTCCACGCCCCGACGCTGATCGGCGTCTACAATGGCAATCCCGATGCGCGCGAGCTGATCACCGGCACGGTCGATGGCTGGCTGGCGCATGGCAAGCAGGACGCCAAGGGCAACTGGAGCTACCCGAACGAGATCAACTGGCGCACCGATGCCGAGCGCGCCGGCGACGGTGGCGGCGCCTCCACCCCGCTTCAGGCAGTCTGGTCGGCGTATCGCTTCACTGGCGACACCAAGTACCTCAACCCGATCCTCGCCCGCATCGGCAAGAGCGGCCCCGCCTCGGTGGCAGACATCAACGAGAACGTCATCGCGCTGCTCGGCCATGACAAGGACTGGGCAAAATCGCTCACCGACAAGGCGAAGAAGGGCGGTGCCTTCGAGCAATGGGCCGTCTGGGACGCCACCGGCGATGTGAAGTACCTCGAATCGCTCCACGCCGCGGCGATCGAGGACAAGTCGCAGCGCCAGTACATGTATACCGAGGGCCATTGGTGGTCGGACCGTGTCGACCAGCCCAACGAGATCCTCCAGCGCGAGCGGCTCGGCGGGATTGCGCTGCGCCGCAACCAGACTTGGCCCGGCAACGCGGTGAGCTGGCGCTTCGACGATCCCGAGGGCGCGCTCAAGACCGCGATCCTCGTCCCCGGCGCAACGCCGGACCACTTCAAGGTGATCGCGTACAACACTTCCGATGTGGCCCAGAGCGCCGAGATGACCACCTGGAACATTACTGCCGGCGAGTGGGAAATGACCTCCGGTGGCATCACCAGCACCCACCGCCTCGAGCGCAGCACGCCAATGCGCCTGGTCTTCAAGCCGCACGCCACCACCGAAATCGAGTTCTGGCTCAAGACACCCGTCGAGCCGGTAGACCGCCGACCCGATCTCGGCATCGGCAGCGACGACGTCGTGGTGAAGGGCGGAAAGCTCGCAGTCACCGTCCACAGCCTCGGCGCCAAGGACGCCGCCGGCGGCACGCTCACGGTCGAGGACGCATCGGGCAAGGCGCTCGCCACTGCGAAAATCCCGGCCCTCGCCGCCCCGCTCGACCTCACGCCCAAGACCGCGACGATCCGCCTTACCCTGCCCAAGGGCGCGGTCCGTGTCCGCGTCGCGCTGCCGGGTGGTGCCGCCGAAGTCACCCAGCTGAACAATGTGGTGAAGCTGCCCAACTGAACCGGAGGACCGCGATGCATCGCCGCCAGTTCCTCGCCGCCGCCAGTGTCGCCGCGCTTCCCCGCGTCGGCATGGCGGCACCGTCCCGCGACGCCGAACTGCGCGCCGCGCTCGACAGTCTTGCCAAACTCGACACGCCCGCCGCCAGGCTGGACCGCCTGAAAGGCTTCGGCCCCGCCAGCCTCTCGCCCTCGGCCCGCATCGACCTCGAGACGGTCCGCGCCGGCCTCACCGTCGATGCCGCGCTGCTCCGCACCCTGCCGACCGGCCGGCTCGGCCGCTCGCCCTACACCATCGCCCCCAATGCCGGCGCCTGGCGCGACAAGGCGCCCGACGCGCAGCGCATCGATGCCGAGAGCGAACAGATCCGCGCCGATGCCGCGCACGGCGTGATCCTGCCCGCGCCCCTGCTCGAAAAGACCCGCGCCGGCATCGCCACCGCCGCGGACAAGGCCGCCGCCCCCGCCGCCGAAGCGCTCGGCCGCCAGGCCCGCCTGCTCGCCGAGCTCGCGCCCCGCGCCCCGAAGGAACCCGGCACCAGCCGCTTCACCGGCGGCGCCCGCTATTTCGCGCTGCTGCTCGAGCGCCATTACGGCGCCGCCATCGCCCCGGCCGAAGCCCACCGCCAGATGCTTGCCGTCGCGCAGCAGCTCACCGCGCGGACGGACACCGTGCTCCGGCGCCTCGGCTACACCAGCGGCACCGTCGGCGCGCGGATCAGCGCCGCCTTCAAGGATCCGCGCTTCCTCTACACCGACGACGATGCCGGCCGCACCCGCGCGGTGGCCGAGATGAACGCCACGCTCGCCACCGTGCTGCCGCGCCTGCCCGCCCTGTTCGGCCCGCTCCCGCCCGAATGCCTGAACGTCGCCACCGTCCGGATGACGCCGCAGGAAGAAGCCGAGGGCAAGCAGGGCTATCGCCTCGTCCCCACGCCCGCCACCGCCGGCGCCTATTATCCCGACCTCCAGCGCATCCGCGATCGCCCGTCCTGGACGCTCCCCGCCGTCGTCCATCACGAGCTGCTGCCCGGCCACATGATCCAGCTGCCGATCGAGGCCGCCGCCGATCCGCACCCGCTGCGACTCGAATATGCCCCCGCCTTTGCCGAAGGCTGGGCGATCTATGCCGAGCAGCTGATGGCCGCCGACGGCGCCTTTGCCGGCAACCACCGTGCCCTTCTGGGGCATTTGCACTGGTTGCTCTTCCGGATCGGCCGCGGACTGGTTGACACCGGTGTCCACATCGGACAAGAAACGCTTGCACAGACGAGCGGCAAGCTCGCGAAACTGCAGGGAGAGGCGGCCTATTTCGCGCCAATGGCGCAGGATATCGAGCGAATCTGCATTGAACCCGCCATGCGCGCCGCCGAGGCGCTCACCTGGCTGGGCTTGCTCCGTCTGGGGACCAGCGCACGGCGCAACGGCCCGGAATCGCTCAGGAAATTCCATCGCAAGCTCCTCGCCAACGGGCGCAAGCGCTTCGCGATGATTGCATGAAGCCGGCGCTTACCGGCTGACGGCAAGAGCATGGCAGGCGCAAGCCCGCCGAAGACGAACAGAGAGCCGGCGCCAGCCGGCCGAACGCCAGGCACGCCGAACCGGGACGCGCCTGGAAACACTGAATCATGGGAGAATCAGGATGCGTAAAGGGACTCGCAACATGTGGTTTGCCGGCGTTTCGCTGGCGGTGATGGCCGGCGCGAGCATCGCGACCCCGGCAATGGCGCAGGACACCCAGTCCGCGCCCGCCGACACGAGCGTGCAGGAGCAGGAACAGACCAACGACGCCCCGATTGTTGTCACCGGTTTCCGTCAGTCGCTCGAAAAGGCGCTGAACGTGAAGCGGGAGTCGGTTTCGTCGGTCGACGCGATCGTCGCCGAAGACATCGCCAAGTTCCCGGACCAGAACCTCGCGGAGTCGCTCCAGCGTATCCCGGGCATCTCGATCCAGCGTGACGCCGGCGAAGGCCGCGCGATCACCGTGCGCGGCCTCGGCGCGCAGTTCACCCGCGTCCGCGTCAACGGCCTCGAGACCGTCGCCACCTCGACCGACGGCGCCTCGGCCAACCGCGACCGCGCCTTCGATTTCAACGTCTTCGCCTCCGAGCTGTTCAGCTCGCTGGTCGTCCACAAGACCGCCGAGGCCTCGCTCGACGAAGGCTCGCTCGGCGCAGTGGTCGATCTGAACACCGGCAATCCGCTGAGCGGCAAGCAGGGCTTCACCTTCGTCGGCTCGGCCCAGGCCAGCTATAACGACCTCTCCAAGAACTGGGGCCCGCGCTTCGCCGGCCTGCTCTCGTGGAAGTCGCCGGACGGCAATTTCGGCGTTTCGGTCTCGGGCGCCTATTCGAAGACCGACAATCTCGAGCTCGGCAACAACTCGGTGCGCTGGGCCCAGGCCACGTTCGACCAGGTCAGCGGCACCAATTGCTGGACCACGGCGAACTCGGGCGGCACCTATGTCCCCAGCGCCGTCTGCTCGCAGGCCGCGCTCTCCTTCCACCCGCGCATCCCGCGCTACGGCATCGTCGAGCATGATCGCGAGCGCCTGGGCCTCACCGGCAGCGTCCAGTGGGCGCCGAGCGACGCGACCAAGATCTCGATCGACGGCCTCTTCTCGCGGTTCAAGGAGACCCGCGAGGAGAAGTGGCTCGAAGTGCTGCTCCGCTCGAACGAGCGCTCGATCAACGTCGTGAACCCGGTCTACGACAGCAACAACAACATGATCTCGGCGACGCTCAACGACGCCTGGGTGCGCACCGAGCATTATCTGCGCAAGTCGAACACCGAGTTCTACCAGATCGGCGGCAGCTGGGATCAGGAGCTGGGCGACAGCTTCCGCTTCACCCTGCAGGGCGGCCTGTCCAAGTCGAACGCCGACATCCCCGTCGAGACCACGATCATCCTCGATGACCGCGACGCGCAGAACTACAAGTACGACTATAGCGACATGCGCCGTCCGGTGCTCAGCTTCGGCACCAGCGTGACCGATCCGGCGAACTTCCAGCTCGCCGAAATCCGCGATCGCCCGTCGAACGTCACTAACAAGTTCCGCACCGCGCAGCTGCGCACCGAGTGGGACGTCACCGAAGGCTTCACGATCAAGGCGGGCGCGGTCTATCGCCGCTTCGATTATCTGGTGAAGGCCTATCAGCGCGATACCGCGATCTGCGGCAATGGCGGCGTCGATCTGGTACTCAAGACGATCACCTGCTCGACCACCGCGACCTTCGGCCCGGCCGCCGTCTATGGCTACCAGGCCACGCCGGCGCTGACCGAGCTGGTCAATCTCGGCAATGCCGGCCAGCCCGCCGGCACCACCACCAGCTGGGTGATCGCCAATATCGACGCGGCGGCGAAGTATACCGGCCTCTACAACCGCACGCCGGCGCTCGACGTGGGCAACAACCGCAACGTCACCGAAGAGGTGAAGGGCGGCTATCTCCAGTTCGACGCGAAGGGCGAGATCCTCGGCCTGCGCTACGCGCTCAACGCCGGCATGCGCTATGCGCGGACCGACCAGAGCTCGACCGGCATCAACGGCAGCCTGCCGGTGACCGTGAAGCGCGACTATACGGACTGGCTCCCCTCGGTGAACCTCGCGCTGTTCCCGACCGAGCACATCATCCTGCGCGGCGCCATCGCCGATGTGATGACCCGCCCGACGCTGGGCAGCCTGACGCCGGGCGGCTCGGCCGATGGCTTCAACTACCGGGTGTCGTTCGGCAATCCGAACCTCGCCCCCTACCGCGCCACCGCCTATGACCTCGCGGCCGAATGGTATTTCGCACCGCAGTCGATCTTCTCGGTCGCGGCGTTCAAGAAGGACATTCAGAGCTTCCCGGTCAGCGCCACGCTGACGGGCCAGACCTTCACGTCCACCGGCCTCCCCGCTTCGGTGCTCGCCGCATCGTCGCCGGCCTTCCTCAACCCGGGCCAGCAGGCGCAGCCGATCTGGACGGTTGTGACCACGATCAACGGCACCGGCGCCTCGCTCAAGGGCGTCGAGATCGCGATCCAGGCGCCGTTCCGCTTCCTGCCGGGCTTCCTGAAGAACTTCGGCGGCATCGCGAACGCCACCTTCATCGACTCGACCGCGAACTACAGCCAGTCGGCTCCGGCCACCGCGGTCAACGCGAACGGCTCGCTGACGCTGCCGAGCCGCCTGTTCCCCTCGACGCTGCTCAACGTGTCGAAGAAGGCGTTCAACGCGACGCTCTATTATGAGGACAGCCGCTTCAGCGCCCGCGCCTCGATCGCCTATCGCGGGCCCTATGTCGATGCCGGCTCGGGCACCGGCAACGTGTTCGAAGGCTATAACGCGATCACCAATGTCGATGCCTCGGTCCGCTACAAGCTCACCGACTGGATCGAGCTGTCGATCGAGGGCACCAACCTCACCGACGCCTATCGCGACCGCTACACCGACACCGCCGCGAACCGGAACTACGAGTATAACCACTTCGGCCGCACCATCCTGTTTGGCGCGCGCATGAAGCTCTGACCTGGATCCTTTCGACCATCCGTCCTGCCGGCGCGGCGCCTTCGGGTTCCGCGCCGGCTTTTTATTGGCCGGGGTTCTTCAGGCGGGATCGCGCGGGCGCGGGTTCGGTCGGCTCAGGATGAAGGCCGCGCAGCCGCCCATCACCAGCGCAACGACCAGGTCGACCCACAGGGACGGCCGCGCCCCCCACCAGAAGATCGCATAGCCGATCGCGATGCCGGCGCAGGCAAGCGCCTTGGCACGCGGCGGGATCGCCCCCTCCTCGCGCCAGGCGACCAGGGTCGGGCCGAAGCGCTTGTGGGTGAGCAGCCAGTGCTCGAGCTTCGGTGACGAGCGCGCGAAGCAGCCGGCGGCCAGGATCAGGAAGATCGTGGTCGGCATCAGCGGAAGCATTGCGCCGATGAAGCCCAATGCGACGAAGAACAGCCCGAGCGCAGTCCACATCGGCCGCGTCAGCCGGTGGCCCGGCCTGCCCTGCCCTTCATCCATGCCGCGCGCGCCTCATGCCCTGGCAGTATCAGGCGCCACGGAGGGGCGCTAGCTGCGAATGCGTAGCATTAGGCGGGTTGGGGAGCCGGCGCGATCGCCTGGCGCTGTCCTGGTACGGGTGGTCGGACTCGAACCGACATGTTGTTGCCAACGGCGGATTTTGAATCCGCTGCGTCTACCATTCCGCCACACCCGCATGCCGTTCCGGCCCCGGGCCGGCATCGACGAGCGGCCGCTATAAGTAGCCCCGCGCGCGAATGCCAGCCGCTATTGCATGCGATCCGCGGGCAGGGCGCCGGCCGGCATGCGTCAAAACCGGACCAGCGCGCGACCAAAGCGGACCTCGCGCCTGCGCCTCTCCGCCCGGTCATGATATCCTTCCCGAAAGACACGGTGACCGATCTCGGGGAGTTCCCATGCAACGATGGTTCAAGCTGGCACTGCTGGCCGCAGGATTTCTGCTCGCGCCCCTGGCCCCTTCGGCATGGGCCCAGTCCGCGCCTGCACCCGCGCCCGCACCCGTCACGCCCCCCGCGGGCGTGGTCGAGACGCCGATCAAGCTGGGGCAAGGCGAGTGGGCGGTCGATGCGATGCTGGCCATGCCGGCCGGAAAGGGCCCGCACCCCGCCATCGTGCTCGTTCCCGGGTCGGGGCCCGGCCCGATGGACCTGAAGGTCGGCGGCAGCACGATCTTTCGTGACATCGCTTGGGGCCTGGCAGAGCGGGGTATCGCCACGATCCGCTTCAACAAGCGCCCGACCCAGCATGCCGCCATGTTCAAGGCGCTGGGGCGCAAACCGACGCTCGAGGAAGAATATATCGACGAGGCATCGAGCGCGGCCGCCTATCTGCGCACGGCCGCCGGCGTCGATCCGAACCGCGTCTATGTGTTCGGCAACAGCATGGGCGCGACGCTCGCCGCGACGATCGCCAATCGCAACAACCTGCCCGGCGCTTTCATCATGGCCGGGTCGCCGCGCAGGATCGGCGACGTCCTGATCGAGCAGGCCAGCTACGGCCTGAGCATCGCCAAGGACGAAAAGGAGCGCGCGCGCGCCGAAGAGGTCATCGCCAACGGCAAGCGGATCAACGCGATCACCCCCGACAGCGACCCGAAGGAGGTCATCCACGGCTCGCCCGTCGAGGTGTGGCGCACGCTCGCGGCGATCCAGCCGATCGAGCAGGTCCGCAAGCTGTCGGCACGCGGCGGCCGGGTGTTCGTCGCGCATGGCGATCGCGACTATCTGATCACCGAGCTGGACTGGCAGGCCTGGCAGCCCGTGGCGAACCTGCCCGGCGTCACGATGCGGCGCTTCCCCAAGCTCAACCACATCATGCAGGAAGGCGAAGGCAAGATGACCTTCGAGGAATATCGCTGGACCCGCCCGGTCTCGATCGAGTTCATCCAGGCGATGGCCGACTGGATCAAGGCGGCGCCTGCGCCGCGCCGATAGCGGCAAAGCTCGCGACGAGGCATGTGATAACGCACCCGTAACGCTTCGGCGCAAGTTCCCGCTCCGTTCATCGCATAATCTGTTTTTGTTCACAGTCCCCACTTGATGCCTGCCGGTCGCACGGGCTATCCAAATGTGGCCGCTTTACGGCGCCGCCGCAGGGCAGAAAGTGAGGCATCAATGACGTAGAAGATGAAACAGAAATAAGCACGCGGCTGCGCCGTACTTGCTGCGAGGACCCGAAGATCCTTGGTCCCTGATGGATGGCGAGATAGATTTCAAAAGAGAGCGATATCAAGTCGCCGGAGAGATCGAAGCTCAGAACCTGTCAAACCACACATCAACGGTTTAGCGAACAGAAGTCAGCAAAGCCATCAGCAAACCCTAAAAGGGGGACGCTTATGTGCGACATCAATCCCATGTTTCACATGGACCAGAATGACAGGTGGCGTTGGTACATTATCGACGGCACCGGAAATCTGGTGGCAATCTCGGCGAAGGCATTCTTCTCTTTTGAAGCTGCTCGCCAAGATGCCGACATCGCACATGGACTTGGTCTTAGGCGCGGAGCCTAACCTGACCTGAGCCCACCCATCAATCCAGTAAAGCGGCC
>Ga0164294_10004829_pt1 | contig 11661 bp, 8 predicted proteins | sample GEODES005metaG_FD_111479 | JGI IMG/M metagenome (GOLD analysis project Ga0164294, IMG submission 111479) | Oligotrophic lake water microbial communities from Sparkling Lake, Wisconsin, USA - GEODES005 metaG | ecosystem: Environmental > Aquatic > Freshwater > Lake | place: USA: Sparkling Lake...
GTCAGATGAATGTAGTTTGGCGATGGCGGCTTGGCGCTTGAAGGGCTCACCAGCAAGCATGCGCGAACCCGCGTCATAGTAGGCAAGACGCGCTGTGTGGGCACGCACTTCCATGTCGGCGATCATGAATGCCACAGCTTGGAACTTGCCAATGTCTTGACCGAATGCCTGGCGTTCGTGTGAGTAGCGCACGCATTCGTCAACACATCCTTGGGCGAGGCCAGTGGCGAGGGCGGCAATAGCGATGCGGCCCTCATCGAGAATGTGCAGGAACTGTGCGTACCCGCGACCACGTTCACCCAGAAGATTTGCACGCGGGACGCGTACGTTGTCGAAGAAGAGCGCGTGCGTGTCCGATGCGTTCCAGCCGACCTTGGAGTACGCGGGCGCAACAGTAAGACCGGGAGTATGGGCCGGGACGATGATCGTGGAGAGTTCCTTAGAGCCGTCGTCCTTTGTGCCGGTTACAGCCATGACTGTGATGAGACCGGTGATATCGGTGCCGGAGTTGGTGATGAAAGCCTTGGACCCGTTGATCACCCACTCATCACCCTCGATCTGGGCAGTTGTGCGGGCTGCTCCTGCGTCGGTGCCGCCACCAGGTTCGGTAAGTCCGAAGGCACCGAGCATCGACCCGCTGGTGAGTTTGGGAAGCCATTCGCGCTTTTGCTCATTTGTCCCGAAGAGGTAGATCGGCATGGCTCCCAGAGACACGGCTGCTTCGAGGGTGATCGCTACGGAGGAGTCGACTCGGGCGAGTTCTTCTAAAACGATGCACAGCGCGAAGTAGTCGCCACCCATGCCGCCGTATTCCTCGGAGAAAGGCAGCCCGAAGAGTCCCATCTCACCCATCTGCTTCACGATGTCGTAGGGGAAAGAGTGGTTCTCATAATTTTCTGCCGCAACGGGAGCGACCACGTCATGCGCAAACTGCTCCACCACCGCGCGAAGGTCGGAGTACTCAGACGACAAACGATGGTCCATGGTGGAACTCCTCTAGATGGTTCCGGTGAGTGCACGTACAACGCGCGAAGGGCTCGGGCGGCCAAGTTGCTCGGCCATCCAAGCGCTAGTCGCAGCGAGTGCGTCAAGATCAACGCCAGTCGAGATGCCAAGGCCGTTGAGCATCCATACAAGATCCTCGGTGGCGAGATTGCCGGTTGCGGACTTGGCGTATGGACAACCACCGAGGCCTCCCGCAGAGGAGTCGACCGTGGTTACACCACACCGCAGAGCAGCGAGCGTGTTGGCGAGCGCCTGACCGTAGGTGTCATGGAAGTGCACGCCCACTGTGCTGACATCGATGTCCTTGGCAATTAGCGCGCGAATGACTGCCTCGACATGTCCGGCAGTTGCGACGCCAATAGTGTCGCCGAGACTCAATTCAGTACAACCCATGTCGCGCAGGTGCACTGCAGCGTCAGCTACGCGTTCAGGTGCGACTGCACCCTCCCAAGGATCTCCGAAACACATGGAGAGATAACCACGCACCGGGACTCCTGCAGCACGCGCCTTCGCAACAGTCGGTTCGAACATCGACCACTGTTCGTCGTAGGAGCGGTTGAGGTTCTTCTGAGCAAAAGTTTCGGTAGCGCTGCCGAACACTGCAATATCGGTGGCTCCGCACTCAAGGGCTCGGTCAAGGCCGCGCTCATTGGGGACGAGTACCGGATAGCGCACGCCGTCACGTCGAGCAAGGGTCGTCATGACTTCTGCTGCATCTGCGAGCTGCGGAACCCACTCTGGCCGCACAAATGAAGTGGCCTCCACGATTGGTAGGCCGACGGTGGCCAGGCGCTCGATGAATTCAACCTTGATTTCGGTAGGTACAACGGTCTTTTCATTCTGGAGGCCGTCGCGTGCACCGACCTCCCAGATAGTGACAGCGGCAGGCAGTCCATCAGTTGAGATGGTCATGGGTAAGCCCACTTCGCGTGCGCTCACTCCTCCGCCTTGATCAAGTCAACAATCACGAGGTCCTCATCGAGCTTGACCTGCTGACCCACCGCAACGCGAATTTCTGTGACGATGCCACGCCCCGGAGAACGCAACGTATGTTCCATCTTCATCGCTTCTACGGCCACGACAGCTTCTCCAGCGGCTACTTCCTGGCCCACCACGACCGGAACATTTGCTACAGCACCAGGCATCGGACTGCGCGCGATCCATGGGCCGACGCCGTGGCCGCTGCCGCCCCCGCTGCGAAGTGCACGATCACGCGGGAGAGAGGTTTTGACCGCCCAGTTGCCCCAGCGGATGCTGTGCAACCAGAGAGCATCTCCCTGCGCGAAGCGCACCTGAGAAGTAACGCCATTTGTGGTCAGTGTGAGGAGATCATCAACGATGCGTGCTCCGGTTTCGAACTCCAGATCGTCGATGCGCACGTGAGCATGTGCCACAGTGCCGGTGATCTCGACTGATACCGACTCCTCGTGAAGAGCTTGGACATCAATGTGGAGGGCGGGATAGCCACCAAGTCGCCACGCGCCATCCCAGGGGCCAGTGTCACGCATAGCGTTAAGCCTGATGAGTGCGGCCGCAACGAGCAATTCGCTAGGAACTGTAGGTGCCGGTGCGTCGAGACGTCCAAGAAGTCCGGTGTCGATTACACCTGTACGGACTGACTCTAGGGAGAGAACTCGGCGCAGGAAACTGATGTTCGTGGTGATACCAAGACACGCAGTGCGTGCGAGAGCATCGCGGAGCGATTCGATGGCGGCCACCCGATCAGGAGCCCACGAGATCACCTTGGCGAGCATGGGGTCATACGACGACCCCACTACTGATCCACTCACGATTCCGGAGTCAACGCGAGTGCCTGCTGGTGGTGCCCACGTGAGAATCTCCCCGCCAGTGGGGAGGAATCCTCGATCTGCGTCTTCGGCGTAGATCCGTGCTTCGACTGCGTGACCGGTTGTGACCACCTCCGCCTGGGTGAATGACAGAGATTCCCCAGCCGCCACGCGAATCTGGCACTCGACGATGTCGACACCAGTGACAAGTTCGGTGACGGGATGTTCGACCTGTAGTCGTGTGTTCATCTCGAGGAAAGCGAAATCCTGCGGAGCATCAGATGGCACGACATATTCGACAGTGCCAGCACCGACGTAACCTACGGCTTTAGCCAATCGCACAGCGGAGTCACAGATCAAGGCACGGGTGTGTGCATCCAGCAGCGGCGAAGGGGCTTCTTCAATCACCTTTTGGTGGCGGCGTTGCAGGCTGCACTCACGTTCACCTAGATGGAGAACATTGCCATGTGTGTCGGCAATGATCTGTACCTCGATGTGGCGTGGTGTATTCACATAACGTTCGACCAGAAGTGTGTCGTCTCCAAACGAGGCCCGTGCTTCACGACGAGCAGAGGCAATGGCTTCATCGACCTGCGCGAAGTCGGTGATGATGTGCATGCCCTTGCCTCCGCCCCCAGCGGAGGGCTTCAGTAGAGCGGGCAATCCGATCTCCTTGACGGCCGCAGCGACCTGTTCATCAGACATGTCTGCATCGTGTCGGCCCGGCACTACTGGGACATTGGCTTCCACCGCGGTGACCTTGGCCCGGATCTTGTCGGCCATTGCAATCATTGCACCGACGGGTGGTCCGATGAAAGTGATGCCGGCAGCCGCACAAGCTTCAGCAAGGTCGAGATTCTCCGCGAGGAAGCCGTAGCCCGGATGCAGCGCCTGTGCTCCGGTCTGTAGCGCGGCTTCGATGATGCGATCGATGCGCAGGTAGCTCTCTGCCGCTACTGCAGGACCGATACGAACAGCAACATCGGCCTCTCGCACGAAGGGAGCATCGGCATCAGCATCGCTATAGACCGCGACAGAGGTGATACCCATCGCACGCAACGTACGGATGACGCGAGAGGCGATCTCGCCACGATTAGCAATAAGAACGGTGTCAAACATCAGGTCACATCCGGAATATTCCGTAGTTTACGGGGGGCAGCGGCGCGTGCGAGGCGGCCGAAAGCGCTAGGCCAAGCACGCGTCGGGTGTCGCGAGGATCGATGACGCCGTCATCCCAAAGTCTCGCGGTCGAGAAGTAGGGACTTCCCTTTGTCTCATAGTCGTCGCGGATTGGTGACTTGAACTTCTCTTCGTCTTCCACCGGCCAGTTCTCTCCGCGTGCTTCGTACTGATCACGACGCACGGTCGCCAGCACCGAAGCTGCCTGCTCGCCGCCCATCACCGAGATGCGGGAGTTAGGCCACATCCATAGAAAACGTGGTGCGTAGGCACGACCACACATGGAGTAGTTGCCGGCCCCGTAGGAGCCGCCGATGACGACGGTGAACTTCGGCACGCGCGCTGTTGCAACTGCAGTGACCATTTTCGCGCCGTTCTTGGCGATGCCACCTGCTTCGTAGTCGCGCCCCACCATAAAGCCAGAGATGTTCTGCAAGAACACTAAAGGAGTCTTGCGTTGGTCGCATAGTTCGATGAAGTGTGCTGCCTTCACGGCGGACTCGGAGAATAAGATGCCGTTATTGGCAATGATGCCTACGGGATGTCCATAAATATGGGCGAAGCCAGTCACAATTGTCGTGCCGTACTCGGCCTTGAACTCAGTGAAGTCGCTGCCGTCGACGATGCGCGCGATGACCTCACGTACGTCATAGGGCGTACGTGAATCGGGGGGAACGATGCCGGGGATGTCTTCCGTTGAATACAACGGTTCACGAGTCTCCTGTACGTCCCACACCGGTGGAGCATCCTCGGGAAGAGTCGCCACGATGTCACGCACGATTCGCAGAGCATGAGCGTCGTCGTCGGCGAGGTGATCGGTGACGCCGGAGGTGCGTGAATGAAGTGCGCCACCACCGAGATCTTCCGGTGTGACGATCTCGCCTGTTGCGGCTTTTACGAGTGGTGGACCGCCAAGGAAAATTGTGCCCTGATCGCGAACGATCACTGCCTCATCGCTCATGGCAGGTACGTAAGCGCCGCCAGCGGTGCAGGAGCCCATGACAGACGCGATCTGCGGAATTCCCATAGATGACATCTGCGCTTGGTTATAGAAGATACGGCCGAAGTGGCCGATGTCGGGGAACACCTCATCCTGCATAGGGAGGAATGCGCCGCCAGAGTCAACGAGATAGATGCAGGGGAGGCGATTTTCCTGAGCGATCGTCTGCGCGCGCAGATGCTTCTTCACCGTGATGGGGTAGTAGGTGCCCCCCTTGACAGTGGCGTCATTGGCCACGATGACGCACGTGCGACCAGCAACGCGCCCGATGCCGGTGATGATTCCAGCTGACGGAGCATCGCCGTCGTACATGTCCTCAGCTGCGAGTGGCGAGAACTCGAGGAACGCTGTGCCTTCGTCGAGGAGTTGCTCGACGCGGTCACGGGGCAGAAGCTTGCCGCGGTCGACGTGGCGCTGCCGAGAGCTCTCTGGCCCACCAAGGGCAGCGCGGTCAAGTCGCAGGTGCAACTCAGCCAGCAACTCCTGATTGGCAGCGACGCGCTCTGCCCACTCGGGCGAGGTGCGATTCACAATCGAACGCAGCACGGGACCTCCTCGAAACCCAAAAGAGTTAACGAGCGTTCACTTTACTCGGGTGTTGGCGTTATAGCAAGCGCCGCAAGGGCCATGCCCTGGAGGAGGCGGGCCATATCGGGACGGGACAGCCACGCGCTGTGTGGCGTGGAGTTAATGAGTCCGAACGTGGCCTGAGCAGCCGCACGCGCTTCGTCGCGATCAATGGGGCGGATTTCCATGAGGGCATCCGTCCAAAGGCTCACGTACTTTGCCTGAAGTCGACGGACAATGCGCTGCTCAGACTCGGGCATCGCGGCCAGATCACGCATCTGCACATTGATCAAATCGGTGTTATCGAGAGCAAAATCGACTTGGAAGTCCACGAGGGCTGACAAGGCATTGCGGGGAGCTTCGTGGGCTGCCACGCGCTGCTCGCCACCGGCGAGGAGCCGCTCGCTGATGTCGATCAGCATCGCGGAAAGAATCGCCTCTTTGCCGGGGAAGTAGCGATATAGCGCTGGCCCGGTGAGCCCAACCGCGGCACCAAGATCGTCAATGGATACCCCATGAAAGCCGCTGCGAGCGAAAAGTTCGGCAGCCTTCGTGAGGATCTCAGTGCGCCGATCTGGACGCAGGGCTCGCTCGCTCACCTCGAAAGACTAGTGGGAGGAGCCGCTCGGGATTCGCAACAAGCGGAGGACTCCTCCTGAGGCGCGTACCCCAGGGGGTATAAAGGTAAGGAATGAGCAAATAACGGACGCTTGGGCGCTTTCGGCGCGCAACGCAAGGTGCGGACTACTTACTGTCAAATACATGTTTACCTTTACGAAGCACCGAAGTGTTCGAGTACTAACCGGAAGTGCCCTCTCGGCGCTCGTCTTTGCTGGTGGCATCGTGGCTGCCGCACCAGCGTCAGCACACGGATCCATGAGCTCGCCAACTTCACGCATCTACGCGTGCTTCGAGCGACCGACCAATCCGGCTTGCGAGCGCGCCTGGCAGGAGAATCCTCAGGCCCTATATGACTGGACAGAGGTCAATATCCCTAATGCAGCTGGTCGCCATCGCCTCCTGATCCCGGATGGCAAGCTCTGCAGCGCTGGACGGGAGAAGTACTCGGCCTTTGACGCCCCGAGCACCCGGTGGCCGATGACTCGCCTCACACCGGATGCCAAGGGCAAGTTCACCTTGAAGTGGACTTCAACTGCGCCACACGCCACCGCCTATTACCGGATCTACTTGACCAAGCCAGGTTTTGATTCGAAGAAGCCGTTGAAGTGGAGCGACCTACAACTCGTCCACGACTCTGGTCCACGTGCCGCTGCTCGAGAGACAGTTATTCGTACTTCACTGCCGCAGCGACAAGGACGCCAGATTATGTACACCATCTGGCAGCGAAGTGACTCGGACGAGGCCTTCTACGCATGCTCGGATGTCGTCCTTGATGCACCTGTTTCAACTGCTGTTCAAGCTACGCTGCCGCTGCACATTGACGGTAGCGACATCAAGGACAGCGGCGGCAATACCGTCGTGCTCCAAGGTGTGAATTGGTTTGGCATGGAGACGAGCACCCACGCGCCGCATGGTCTTTGGACGCGGGATTACAAGGACATGTTGAAGCAGATTGCTGGTCTTGGGTTTAACACCGTGCGCCTGCCATTTTCTCTTGAGTCGTTGGAGTCATCGACGACCAGTGGTATCGACTTTGCCAATGGTCGTAATGCGGACTTAAAGGGGAAAACTCCGCTTCAGGTTCTTGATGCAGTGATCGTTGAAGCTGCTCGCCATGGCCTCATGGTCATTCTCGATAACCATTCCCAGGCGGATGACGGCTACATGTATCCACTCTGGTTTGGCCAGTCGGGATACACCGAAGCCGATTGGATTGCGATGTGGAAGAAGCTCGCTGCTCGCTATGTCGATCAGCAAAATGTCATTGCGTTCGATTTGAAGAATGAACCCCATGGTTCGGCTTCGTGGGGCACTGGTGGCCCCAATGACTGGCGACGGGCAGCGCAGGCAGCGGGAAACGCGGTACTTCGGGTAAACCCGAAAATGCTCCTCGTGATCGAAGGTATCGAGGCTCCAGTGGCAGGTGGAACGCTGGAGCGGCACTGGTGGGGTGGGAACCTCGAGGGTGTCCGGACGCAGCCAGTGCGTTTGGCACTACCTGATCGCGTCATCTACTCACCACATGAATACGGGCCCGAGGTGTTCGCGCAACCCTGGTTTGCCGCGCCGAACATGAGCGCAACACTTGCACAACGATGGAAGGCGGGGTTTGGCTATATCGTCGATTCGCGCACTGCGCCTGTTCTGGTGGGCGAGTTTGGTGTGAAGAATGTCAGCGCCGCTAGTGTCGAGGGCCAATGGTTCCGGCAGTTTGCCGACTACTTGAGTGACTCTGGCATTAGTTGGACCTATTGGGCATGGAACCCAAATTCCGGTGATACCGGCGGAATTCTCAAGGATGACTGGACCACGGTGCACGCTGACAAGTTGGCGGTACTGCGGTCGGTTATGGCTGGGCACCATGTCGAGTTCGACAAAAGTGATCCGGCTCCCGCACCCAGGCCCAATCCGTCACCCGGCCCTACACCCACGACATCAGCGTTGAAGGTACAGCGTTCTATCACGAGTGACTGGGGTTCTGGCTACTGTGCAAGCGTCCGTATTACCTCGGAGTCTGCGACCCCATTACGTTGGCGCAAAGCTATTGCGGTCGATGGCAAAGTCACCGAAATATGGAGCGCGAAAACCACAATGGTGAAGGGCGCTCCGGTATTCAGTGGGCTGACTTGGAACAACACGGTGCAGAAGGGTTCACCTGTTGAGTTCGGATATTGCGGCCTTCGCGGCAGCTAAGACGTGCTCAATCTCGGCGTCACCATGGGCACCAGACACGAACCAAGCTTCGTACGCTGACGGTGGCAGGGAAACTCCGTGACGGAGCATGCCATGGAAGAAGCGCGCGAAGGTGTCCGTGTCTTGGGTAGTCGCTTCCGCATAATTTGTCACCACGTGTGAGGTGAAGAAAATGCTGAATAGGTTGCCGGCGTATTGCAATGAGTGCGGAACGCCTGCGCGCGTGAGTTCAGCGGAAACGCCTGCGCCGATCACTTGTGCCGTTGCATCAAGGTGCGCGTACAGTCCTTCATCACAATTCTGAAGGGTCACCAAGCCGGCAGTTGCAGCTACGGGGTTTCCGCTGAGCGTGCCCGCTTGGTAGACCGGTCCGAGTGGCGCAAGCTGATTCATAATGGACGCGCGACCGCCGAGCGCAGCAAGCGGATAACCCCCACCAATAACTTTGCCAAACGTCAAGATGTCTGGAGCATCTGCACCGGTCTCTTGGCTCAGACCCCACCAACCACCAGACGAGACGCGGAATCCGGTCATCACTTCATCGATAATGAGGAGCGCACCATGGGTGTGTGCGATGCGGGTTAACGACAGATTAAAGCCGTCTGCTGGCGGCACCACACCCATGTTTGCAGCTGCGCTTTCGGTGAGAATTGCGGCGATGAGATGACCACGTTCAGCAAAGAGTTGCTCTACCGCGTGAAGGTCGTTGTAGGGCAACACGATCGTGTCCTGAACCGATCCTGCAGTCACACCGGGTGAGTTAGGCAGACCGAGGGTCGCAACTCCCGAACCTGCCTGTACGAGAAGTGCATCGGAGTGGCCGTGATAGCAACCAGCGAACTTGACGATGAGGTCACGCCCGGTGGCAGCGCGGGCAAGACGCACCGCAGTCATCACGGCCTCAGTGCCGGAAGAAACGAACCGCACTCGTTCTGCGACGGGCACACGGCTGCAAATCTCCTCGGCAAGGAGAGTCTCTTGGGGCGCTGGCGCACCGAATGAAGACGAGAGCGCAACTTGTTCGGTCACTGCCGCAACAACCGCCGGATGGGCGTGCCCCAGAATCATTGGGCCCCACGAGCCGACTAGGTCGACGTAACTGCGGTCATCAACATCATGAACCCAGGCGCCAGATCCGCGAGTGAAATAGCGAGGCGTACCGCCCACACCTTTAAACGCCCGAACTGGCGAACTCACACCACCGGGAATGACCTGCTCGGCGCGGGCCTGCCAAGCCGAGGACTGTGGTGTCTCATCGGGATAGTTGGGCAACGTCATCGAGTTTCACGCAGCCAATGCGCTGCCTCGATCGCCCAGTAGGTGCAAATGACATCGGCACCTGCGCGGCTGACGGAGGTGAGGGCTTCGAGGATCGCATCACGTCGATCGAAGACGCCCGCTGCAGCGCCCGCTTCGATCATGGCGAATTCACCAGAGACTATGTACGCCGCGACGGGCACGTCACTGGCGGCGGCAGTGTCGGCCAAAACATCGAGATATAACAGTGCTGGCTTTACCATCACGATGTCGGCGCCTTCGTCGAGATCGAGCGCTACTTCGCGTTCGGCTTCACGGCCATTGGCCGGATCTTGCTGGTAGGTGCGTCGATCTCCGTCGAGAGCGCTCTCGACTGCATTTCGGAATGGGCCATAGAGAACGCTGGCGTATTTGGCCGAGTACGCAAGAATAATCGTGTTGTCGTAGCCTGCATCATCAAGGGCTTGACGCACTGCTCCCACTTGGCCATCCATCATTCCGCTTGTACCCACTGCGTGTGCGCCTGCTTCAGCGAGCACGACACCCATTCGCGCATAGATCTCGATAGTTGTCGTGTTGTCTACATTGCCCCGGGCATCGAGAACACCGCAGTGCCCATGGTCAGTGAATTCATCAAGACAGAGATCGGCCATCACGACTATGTCATCACCAACGACGTCTCGTACGTCACGAACTGCAACGGACAAGATCCCATTGGGATCACATGCAGATGAGCCCATCGCATCACGATGCTCTGGCACAGCGAAAAGCATGATGCCACCGATACCAGCGTCAACCGCAGAGCGCGCGATGATGCGCAAGGAGTCGCGGGTGTGTTGCACGACGCCGGGCATGCCGGGTATTTCGCGCGGGGAGGAGATCCCCTCGCGAACGAATACGGGGAGCACCAACTGCGCAGAGTCAATTCGGGTCTCGCGGACCATACGCCGAATCGCGGCAGTAGAACGCAAGCGTCGGGGGCGATGGGGCCAACTCATAGCGCCAGTGTCCCATCCCGGAAGGCGGCCACGGTACTCGCGAGTGCGGCGGACGTTGATTCGCTCGCCTCGGCGGCGACTGTGAAGCCCAGCGCGCCTGCCTCAGCCGTGGTGGTCGGGCCGGTTGTGATGACTGGAGTGTCGAGCCCGGGCGCAAACTCTGCGACGGCTCGTGCGGCACTAGGCGAGCGGAGCACGACAGCCATGAACCCCCCGGACCGAAGTTCGGCAGCGGTAGCGGGTTCGTGGGTGAGAGTCCGCGTGGTGTAGATCACCACTGGCTGCACCTCCCAGCCCGCGGCGCGCAGTCGCTCGGCGACGACAGGGAGGGCTTGGCTGCCTTGGGGAATAACTGCCCGGCCAGGCGGCATCGTGAGTAGCTCATCGGCTAGTGCGGAGCCGGTTGCATGGTGAGGAGTCAGCACATCTTCGAAACCGAGCTCACGAAGCGCCGATGCGGTAGCGGGCCCGACCCCGGCCGCTCGAATCCCCGTTGTGGGGATAGCTCCGTCAACGAGTGCGCGCAGCGAGCGCGGTCCCATCGCTGAAGTGGCAACCAACCACGTACCAGGAGTCAACGCAGCGAGCAGGTCGTTGACCCGTTGCCCAATGCCTGAGTCAATGCACGGAACAACTTCTACGTAGGGATCGCTGACGGGCTCGACACCGATGGCCCGAAGGGCATCCGCATCCCGATCGATCTCTTCGGAGAGCGCTGAAGTCGCGGGTCGCACAAGTAGGACCCTCATGCGTCACTCCTGAGCGCAGTGGCTGCTGCGAGTCCGGCATCGTGCGCCCACTCGAACTGATCACAGGGCACGGTCGTACGCAGGTAACCATGCTCGGTGGCCAAATCGGCATGCAAGACACCATTGATCACATTCGCTCCCACTGCCGTAGCACACGTGGCGTTGACACCGGCGAGAACAGCACGCTCCGCGTGCACATCCCACCACGTTTTAGCGTCGATGAGAGCGGAGAGTGCTTCGATAAGTTCGGCATCCTCAGCCCGGCATTCCACACCAAGGGCACCTTGGGCTGGAGCTGGAATACA
>Ga0164294_10004830_pt1 | contig 11661 bp, 10 predicted proteins | sample GEODES005metaG_FD_111479 | JGI IMG/M metagenome (GOLD analysis project Ga0164294, IMG submission 111479) | Oligotrophic lake water microbial communities from Sparkling Lake, Wisconsin, USA - GEODES005 metaG | ecosystem: Environmental > Aquatic > Freshwater > Lake | place: USA: Sparkling Lake...
CGCGTCATGGGTACCCCCTACGGGATTCGAACCCGCGCTACCGCCTTGAAAGGGCGGCGTCCTAGGCCGCTAGACGAAGGGGGCCTGAGCCGAATCTCTCCGGGGAACTCACATCGCTGCAAGTTGGAGCCACAACAGCTTAGGCCACCGCCGCCGCAAACCCCAAACCATGTCTTAGCGGTGCAATCAGTATCCTATGGCTGCGCCCCTATAGCTCAGTTGGTAGAGCTACGGACTTTTAATCCGCAGGTCCTAGGTTCGAGTCCTAGTGGGGGCACCCATACCGCCGACGTAGTGAATGCCCTTCCCCCACTCCTCGACCGGGGGCAGATGACGGGCCGGGGTTTCCGGCACTGGCGCGTCCGCGGATATCCGGCCTCCCGCGCGATCCCAACCGGCCCGCGCCCGCGGGTGCATCCGTCGCCGCCGCGGCAGGAATTTGAAGGCCCCGTTGACCGCCCGCCCGAAGAGGCGATGAAAGCGCTCGTCGCGCGCAGACCACCGGTACCCCATCAACTCGCGCACCGGTTCGTCATACAGACCCACCGTCACCCACACCACGAAGGGGTTGATCACCATCAGCAATGCCGACCAGACCCAATTCGGAATCCACTGTGCCGTAGGCGGTTTCGGCGTGGTCGAGAGATTCAGCACTTCGCGGGCTGCCCAGTTGTTCTCCAATACCTCGCGACACATCCGGTCCCAGTAGGTGCAAAACTCTTCCCAACTCGCGGGCACCGGTCGCATGCTCACGCCATACATCGCGTACCAGGTGATGTGTTCGTCGAAGAGTTGTCGTTTATCTGCCTCGCAAAGCCCATCGCCGAAGTGTTCTGCGGTGAGGATGGTGCCCATGAAGAATGTGGCATGAGCCCAGTAGAAGACGTCCGGGTTCAGCGCGCTGTAGCGGCGGCCATGATCGTCGACACCTTTGATCGAAAGGTGATAACCGCGGATCTCAGCGCCGGTTGCGGGTGCCCGATCGCCGTCGAACACCACACCGCCGATCGGGTAGAGCGAACGGAACAGCCGGGGAATGCGCTCGGTGAAGAAGATCGAGTGATCCTTGACCGCCGCGCCGAGTTGCGGATGCATGTTCTGCATCGAGCCGGCCCACGGGCCCTGCAGCAATCCCCGCCAGTCGCCGAACAGTTTCCACGTCAATGATTCCGGACCCAACGGCTGCGGCCCGGAGCCATATCCGCCACCACTTACCGGGCAGCCCGGCGACTGCGTCAGGAGTTCAGCTTTTCGTGGGTTTAGCCGTTGGCGTCGGAAGCCACGGCCTGATCAGACACTGCCTGCGCGGATTGCAGATCGGCCAGCGCTTGAGCCTGTTGTTCAGCCAGCTTCGCCTCGGCGGCCGCACGGGCGGTCCGACCCTCCGGGCTGCCCAACGAGTTACCTGGCACCCCGGCGAGGGCGAACATGTAGTTGCAGTTCAAATCCAGCAGAACCCGACTACTGGCGTTGCCACTGGAGTCCAGGGATTTGGCATTGCGTGAGCCGCTGACGATGCATGCGCCGGTCGGGAGAAAGCTGCCGATGCGGGTCGAGATCACCGCAGACTCGCCGTTGTTGTAGATGGCCGTCGCAGCGTCGTTGTAGGTCTGTCCGGCGTACTCGTCCACGGCGGCTGCCGTTCCCGTACCGAATAGGGCAAACAGCGCGGTCGCACCGCCGACAAGTCCGACGCCGCGTGCCAGGGTCCTCTTCACCGCACCAACCTCCACCTCAGATGCCGGTCGTCAGGTACCGGTAGCCGAAAATATACCGCCACAACAGTGAACGCGCAGTACCGATCGACACTCCGGACAGCTTGGGCACTTGAATGTCACCGACCGACACAGATATATTGGTGCAACCACGAGATACAGATAACTGGAGGGGCCATGTCCACAGACCTGCCCAACATTGATCTCCTGCGCGTACTTGAGCCGGTCGCGGAGAAGTTGATCAACCGCCATATGTCGATGACCAAGGATTGGAATCCGCACGACTACATCCCCTGGTCCGACGGTAAGAACTACTACGCACTCGGCGGCCAGGACTGGGATCCCGACCAGGCGAAGCTCTCCGAGGTCGCCCGGGTCGCGATGGTGCAGAACCTCCTGACTGAGGACAACTTGCCGGCCTACCACCGCGAGATCGCCATGAACTTCTCCATGGACAGCCCGTGGGGCTACTGGGTCAACCGGTGGACCGCGGAGGAGAACCGGCACGGCATCTCGATCCGCGACTACCTGGTGGTCACCCGCAACTGCGATCCGGTCGAGCTCGAGGAGTTGCGGGTGGAGCAGATGACCCGCGGGTTCAGCCCCGGCCAGAACCAGCAGGGCGACCTGTTCGCTGAAAGCCTGTTCGACGCGGTGATGTACGTCAGCTTCCAGGAACTCGCCACTCGTGTCTCGCACCGCAACACTGGCAAGGCGTGTAACGAACCGATCGCCGAGCAGCTGCTGGCACGGATCTCCAATGACGAGAACCTGCACATGATCTTCTACCGCGATGTCAGCTCGGCCGGTTTGGACATCGCACCCAATCAGGCGATCAAGTCCGTACACCGGATCCTGCACAACTTCAAGATGCCCGGTTACACCGTGCCGGAGTTCCGACGCAAGGCAGTCATCATCGCCACCGGCGGGGTTTACGACCCGCGCATCCACCTCGATGACGTGGTGATGCCGGTGCTCAAAAAGTGGCGGATATTCGAGCGTGAGGATTTCACCGGCGAGGGTGCCCGCATGCGCGACGAATTGGCCGTTCTCATCGAGGATCTCGAACAGACCTGTGTGAAATTCGAGGACGCCAAGGCTCGCAAGCTGGAACGCGACGCGAAGCTGGCAGAGAAGCGGGCCGCCAAGTCAGTGCTGGCCGCCGCCGCGTCGTAGCGGACGCTGTTGAACGCCCCAGCCACGGCTACCGGGCTGCGGATCGGGTCACTTGCCCTGCGCAGCCCGGTTGTCTTGGCGCCCATGGCCGGAGTGACCAACGTCGCATTCCGCACACTGTGCCGCGAACTCGAACAAGAGCGTGCCGGAACTGTCAGCGGCCTCTATGTCTGCGAGATGGTGACTGCGCGCGCATTGGTCGAACGCCACCCCGTCACGATGCACATGACGACGTTCTCCCCCGATGAGTCGCCACGGTCATTGCAGCTCTACACCGTTGATCCGGCGACCACCTACCGCGCCGCGAAGATGATCGCCGATGAGGGCCTCGCCGATCACATCGACATGAACTTCGGCTGTCCGGTGCCGAAGGTGACCCGACGTGGCGGCGGGGCCGCTCTGCCTTACAAACGACAACTGTTCGGCCAGATCGTCGCCGCAGCGGTCCGCGCGACCGAGGGAACCTCCATCCCGGTGACGGTGAAGTTCCGTATCGGCATAGACGATGCGCATCACACCCATCTGGACGCCGGCCGGATCGCCGAACAGGAAGGTGCGGCAGCGGTGGCACTGCACGCCCGAACCGCGGCGCAGCGCTACTCGGGGTCGGCCGACTGGGATCAGATCGGGGCGCTCAAGGAGGTCGTCACCTCGGTGCCGGTGCTGGGAAACGGCGATATCTTCGAAGCCGCCGACGCCCTTGCGATGATGGCCGCCACCGGATGCGACGGGGTGGTCATCGGTCGCGGCTGCCTGGGCAGGCCCTGGCTGTTCGCCGAGCTGTCCGCGGCGTTCGCCGATACCCCGATACCGCCCCCACCCTCCCTCGGGGAGGTGGCCGACATCATTCGCCGGCACGGCGCTTTGCTCACCGCACATTTCGGCGAGGACAAGGGCATGCGCGATATCCGCAAGCACATTGCCTGGTACCTGCACGGACTCCCGGCAGGCTCCGATCTGCGGCGGGCATTGGCACTGGTCAAGAGCCTTAACGAACTCGATCACCTGCTCGACGGGCTGGACCGGGCCGAGCCGTTTCCGTCCACTGCCACCGGCCCCCGGGGACGGCAGGGGTCAGCGGCTTCGGTGACCCTGCCGGAGGGGTGGCTCGACGACCCCGACGACTGCACGGTGCCCGCCGGTGCCGACGTCATGAACTCGGGAGGCTGAACCCAGCCGGGATCAATATCAGCGATGACCTGGAATCCTCTCAGGTTGGGTCAGTAGCATGGGCATCTTGTTGTGGACCGACGGTCCCAACCCGGGTGCCGGAATGACCAGCACCACGGTTGTGTGGCGCACTGGCGCGCTGGCGACACTCCATCTGAGCCGGAGGCTTCCTGGAACATGAGTGACGGCGAGAACGCCACTCCGGGCCAGCATGACGACGCCTCCTCCCCGGAGTCCACCGGCAATCACACCGAAGGCATTGCGGTCGCAGATCTGATCGCCAAGCTCACCGGTAGTAGCGCGGTCGCCCCCGTGACCCGCCGCAGTGCCGATGCGCAGGCCCCCGACGATGCGGCGGTCACCGTCCCGATTTCCATGGCCCCGCCGCCGGCTGACGAGTTGCCCGATCTCGCGGCGTTGGCCCGGGCCCGCCGCCCGTTGGTGGCCAACCGGAACCCCGCGGCCGGAAGGGCACCGCTACCCCAACCGCATCAGGTTCGGAGGAGTCGACCGGCACTGCTCGCCGCCCGATCCGCGGCAGTGCTCATCGCGGTATCGGCCCTGGCCGTCACCGGTGCTGCTTGGCAGTGGCAAAGCGCCAAGAACAAACTGCTCAACACCATCGTCGCGCTGGATCCCAATTCCAGCGACATCCGCGACCCCGGTGCCCAGAACGGTGACGAGAACTTCCTCATTATCGGCGTGGATAGCCGCATCGGGGCGAACGGCGAAATGGGCGCGGGCGATACCAGCGTCGCGGAGGGCGCGCGCTCGGACACCATCATGCTGGTCAACATCCCCGCGAACCGCAAACGTGTTGTCGCGGTGTCTTTCCCGCGTGACCTCGCGATCGCGCCGATGAATTGCCAGGCGTGGGATCCCGAGACGGGCAAATACGGTCCGGTCTACGACAAAACCAATGAGGAGTGGAGCGATAACGAGCGCCTCACCACGAGCAAGCTCAACTCGGCGTATGCACTGGGCGGTCCGAAGTGTCTGGTCAAGGTGATCCAGAAAATCTCGGGACTTGCGATCAACCGTTTCATGGCCGTCGATTTCGCCGGCTTTTCCGCAATGGTCGACGCCCTCGGTGGGGTCGAGGTATGCAGCACCACACCTCTCGAGGACGCCGAACTGGGCACAGTATTGGCTGATGCCGGCCGACAGAAACTCGACGGCCCCACCGCATTGAATTACGTTCGAGCCAGGTCCATCACCACCGAATACAACGGCGACTACGGACGGATCAAGCGCCAGCAGCTTTTCCTTTCCTCGCTGCTGCGCTCAATGATCTCCACCGACACCCTCTTCGACCTGGACAAGCTCGATCAGGTCGTCAACACCTTTATCGATGACAGTTTTGTCGACAACGTCCAGACCCGCGATCTGGTTCGGCTCGGCCAGTCGCTGCAGGGCATGAACGCCGGACGCATCACCTTCGTGACGGTGCCGACCACCGGATACGCCGATGACGAGGGCAACGAGCAACCGCGAACCGAAGACATCCAGGCTCTGTTCGACGCGATCATTGATGACAAACCGCTGCCCGGAGAAAACGACAACAACGAGACGCTCAACCCGATGACCGTCGCGACAAAAGCTGCCGAGACCACCAGCGTCGTTTCTCCGACGGAGGCCGAGTCCGACACGGGGTATTCCTCCGATACCAACCAGACCATCACTGAACAGGTGAAGGCGGTGGCCGCCGACCCGCGTGACGTCACCGTTCAGGTGGCCAATGCCACCGATCAGAGTGGTCTGGCCGACACCGCCACCAGCAAATTGGAGTCGTTCAGCTTTGCCGTGCTCGAGCCGGACTACTACTCGGACTGGAGCACGGTGACCGAAACCACGGTCTTCTACTCCCTGGGCAATGAGCAGGCCGCCGCGACCGTCGCAACATCGCTGCCGGGCGCGCAAATCGAGCGGATCAGCGGCCTCGGCGAAACGGTGCAGGTGGTGCTCGGGCCCGACTTCGGCGGCGTGAAGTACCCACAGGCCAGCGGCACGCCCCTGATCGTCTCGGTGACCCATGCCGGAAGCAGTACTCCGACCAAGCTGCCGTCGGATCTGACAGTCACCAACGGCGCCGACGTCACCTGCGAGTAGTCGGCATTCACCCGCCGTTCAGCTTCAGGTAGCACCCACCCCTCGGTTCGGACGTACGCTTACGTCATGCGTACCGCGTACCACGAGCAGCTTGACGCGCTGACCAACCAACTCGCCGAGATGTGCCGAATGGCGGGGATCGCCATGGAACGCGCCACCCAGGCCCTGCTGCAGGCCGACCTGGTACTCGCCGAACAGGTAATCGGCGATCATGAGCAGATCATCGCCGCCAGTGCGCGCGCCGAGGAGGGGGCCTTTGTGCTGCTGGCACTCCAGGCCCCGGTGGCCGGGGATCTACGGGCCATTGTCGGATCTATCCAGATCGTCGCCGACGTCGAGCGCATGGGCGCTCTGGCCCTGCATGTTGCCAAGATCGCCCGACGCCGCCATCCTCAGCACACCCTGCCCGAGGAGGTCAACGGCTACTTCGCCGAAATGGGCCGAATCGCAGTGGATTTGGGCGCGAGTGCACGAGCGGTGCTGCTGTCCCGCGATCCGGAACAGGCACGGCTGGTCCGCGAAGAAGATGACGCTATGGATGATCTGCACCGCCACCTGTTCAGCGTGATGATGGATCGGGAGTGGAAACACGGCGTTGCCGCCGCAGTCGACGTCACATTGCTGGGCCGCTTCTACGAGCGTTTTGCCGACCACGCCGTGGAGATCTCACGACGGGTGATTTTCCAGGTCACCGGGTACCTGCCCGAAGAGGAAGAGATCGCGACGTACTAGTCCTGCTAGTCCTGCGTCAGCCGAACCGGCCCGAGATGTAATCCTCGGTGGCCTTCTGCGTCGGGTTTGAGAAAATCTTTCCGGTGTCGTTGAACTCAATGAGTCGGCCCGGCTTCCCGGTGGCCTCCAGATTGAAGAACGCTGTCTGATCGCTGACCCGGGCGGCCTGCTGCATATTGTGGGTGACAATCACAATAGTGAAGTCACGTTTGAGTTCGGCGATCAGATCCTCGATGGCTAGTGTCGAGATCGGGTCCAGCGCCGAGCAGGGCTCGTCCATCAGCAACACATCGGGCTGCACCGCAATTGCGCGGGCGATACACAGGCGCTGCTGCTGTCCCCCGGACAGACCACCACCGGGCTTGTCGAGCCGGTCTTTGACCTCATTCCACAAGTTCGCGCCCCGAAGCGATCGCTCGGCGGTCTCGTCGAGCAGTTTGCCGCTACGCACACCCTGCAACTTCAGGCCGGCTACCACGTTGTCACGAATTGACATGGTGGGAAAAGGATTTGGCCGCTGGAAAACCATGCCGATCGTTTTCCGGACACTCACAGGGTCGACGCCGGCACCATAAATGTCCTCGCCGTCGAGAAGCACTGAACCTTCAACGCGACCGCCCGGGATGACCTCGTGCATACGGTTCAACGTCCGCAGCACCGTGGACTTCCCACAACCGGACGGACCGATGAAGGCCGTCACGTTGCAGGGCTGTACCGCCATGGTCACATCGGCAACGGCATGAAAAGAGCCGTAGTAGATGTTGACATCTTTGAGATCGATGCGCTTAGCCATATTGTCTTCTCTCGCGTCCCTCAGGTCCGGTGTCGCGTCAGATATTTGTTCACGAATGCCGCCGCTACATACAACGCACCGACGATCAGAATCAGCGTGAGGGCGGCGCCCCACACCCGACCACGGCCCGCCGCCTCGGGGTTGGTCAACTCGGTGTAAATGAGCAGTGGCAGCGAGGCCATATTGCCGCTGAACACGTCATAGTTGATCGACCTCGCGTAGCCCACCAGCACCAGCACCGGTGCTGTTTCACCCATGACACGGGCCAGTGCGAGTAGCAGTCCGCTGATGATCCCGGGAAGGGCGGTCGGCACCACGACCCGCAGAATGGTCTTCCACTTGGGGATGCCCAGCGCGTAGGAGGCTTCGCGGAGTTCATCAGGAACGAGTTTGAGCATCTCCTCAGTGTTTCGAACCACCACCGGCAACATCAGCAGCACCAGTGCCAGCGAGACGGCGAAAGCACTCTGCGGGAAACCCAGCGTCGATATCCACAGCGCGAAAATGAAAAGCGCCGCCACGATCGACGGAACGCCGGCGAGAATATCGACCATGAAGGTGGTCACCTTCGCGAAGGTTCCGCGCCCGTATTCGACGAGGTAGATCGCGGCCATGATGCCCAGGGGGACCGACATTAACGCCGCGATCGCGGCTTGGATCACAGTGCCGTAGATCGCGTGGTAGACGCCGCCGGCGAACTGGTCAGGCAACACCCCGGCCAACGACTTGGTCCACCACCCCTGTCTGACGACAGCTGCGAACCCCCGCTCCAGCACGGTGTAGAGCACCCACACCAGCGGAATGGTGGCGATTGCGAATGCAGTCGCGAACAGGACCGTGGCCACCGTGTTCTTGAACTTGCGGATCGGACTCAGCGGATGGAACGTGGGCCCCTTGGCGGGTACCAGCACAGTGGACTGGGTCATCCGCCACTCACCCGCCCGCCGGCTGCCAGCCGCGCGAGTGCATTGACCACGAAGGTCAACAGGAACAACACCAGGCCGGCCGCGATATAGGCACCGGTCGGCAACTTTGAGCTGAATTCGGCTGCAGCCGAGGCGATCTTGGAGGCGAAGGTATAGCCACCGTCGAACACCGACCAGTGGCCGGCCTGTGCGGCTGACCGGAGGATGATCAAAACCGCCACCGTCTCCCCGAGTGCTCGACCCAGGCCCAACATCGAACCGGCGATCATGCCGCTCCGGCCGTACGGGAAGACAGTCATCCGAATGACCTCCCACTTGGTGGCACCCAGGGCCTGCGCGGCCTCGACCTGCCCACGGGGAGTGAGGCTGAACACCTCGCGAGTCACCGAGGTGATGATGGGCAGGATCATGACCGCGAGTACCACCCCTGCGGTGAAGATCGTTCCGCCACCGGACAGTGAGACATTACCCTTGCTGAACAGGAAGAGCCAGCCGAGGTTTGTGTTCAGGAACTGTGCGAGCGGCTCCAATCGCGGCGCCAGCACGAAGATTCCCCAGAGTCCGAAGACGATCGAGGGCACTGCGGCGAGCATGTCCACCAGAACACCGAAGGGTCGCGCCAGACGACCGGGAGCGTAGTTCGTCAGAAAGGTCGCAATTCCGATGGCGATCGGCACCGCGATCACCAGTGCGAACAGTGAACTGAGGATGGTGACCTGGAACAGATCGGCGATGCCGAACCGAAGATTCTCGGCGTCGGTCGTGTTGAACTCGGAGGTGGTGATGAAGTTCGCTTTGTTGGCCTGCAGCGACGGCACGGCCTGGATGATCAGAAACAGGGCCATCAGCGCGATCGCACCGATGATGGTCGCCCCCGCGGCCAAGGCCACCGAGCCGAAGGCCCGGTCACCCAACCTGCCGCCGCCTTTCAAGCCGGATTTCGGGATCACCGTGGACGCCATGATCGAAGTATGCCCTGAGCGTGGTGGATCCACCGGGGCTGGTGCGCCCACCACGCTGGGGTCTGGCTTGATCGTCATCGAACTCCGGGAATCAGCGGTGCAGACCTACGAGATTGCATTGACTGCGGTCGACAGCTTTTCCTTGAAGGAGTCGGGCACCGGGATGTACCCGTTGTCGGTCAATCCCTCCTGACCCTTACCGAGTGCCACGCTGAGGAACGCTTTCACGGCGGTGGCGACCTCAGCGTCCGGGTACTTCGAACAGACGACCGAGTAGGTGCCGAGCACGATCGGATAGGCGCCCGTCTCGGTCGGCATGTAGAAGGACGAGGTGTCCAGAACGAGGTCATTGCCCTCGCCCTTGATCTTCACGCCCGCGATCGACTTGCCGACCGACTCGACCGACAACGTGACCGGGTCGGGACCCGCCGAGGTGACGATCTGGGCGATGGACAGACCCTGGTTCTTCGCGAACGACCACTCGTTGTACGTGATCGAGCCCGGGGTGCTCGTGATCGCCGCTGACGTGCCTTCATTGCCCTTGGCGCCTTCGCCCACACCGCCGTTGAATATCTTGCCCGCGCCCTTCTCCCACGCTCCGTCGGAGGCGGCGGTCAGGTATTTCTGGAAGTTGTCGGTGGTGCCCGATTCATCGCTGCGGAAGATCACCACGATCGGCTGGGCGGGCAGCGTCACTCCGGGGTTCAGCGCAGCGATCTCCGGGGCGTCCCAACTGGTGACGGCACCACTGAAGATCTTGGCCGCGGTCGGCCCGTCCAACACCAACGCGTCGACGCCGGGGGCGTTGTAGGTGATGGCGATTGGCCCGAAAACCACGGGCAGATTCCACGCGTCGGAGCCACCGCACCGCTCCTTGGCCTTCTCGGTCTCACCCTTGTCGGCGTTCAGTGGCGAGTCAGTGCCACCAAAATCGGTCTGGCCGCCGATGAATTCCTTCACACCGGCACCGGATCCGCTGGAGGTGTAGTTCAGGGTGAAGCCCGGGCAGGCGGCTTCGTAGGCGGTGACGAAACGGGTCACGGCGTTGGCCTGGGCCGACGAACCACTGGCCTTCAGTGACTTCTTTCCGCCACAGGCAATCGAGGAATCACCGGCCGTGCCGGCACTCGACGAGGGTGACGACGCCGAGTTGTTGTCGCTACCGCACGCAGTGAGGGCGGCGACCGCCACCACCGATGCCGTGCCGACAAACACCTTGCCGAAACTGATCAGATCCACCGTGACTGCCTTCCGTTGAGATCCAGGTTCGAGGCGAACGTATGCGCCCGGGGTGGCCGCTTTAGGGATGGGCGGTTAACGACAGGTGAACAGGTACCTGGTCAGCGGGGCGCGTAGGCGGTATCCACGCTTGCCTCGGTGAAGCCGAGTGCCTGGTAGGTCCGTATCGCCGCGGAATTGTCGGATTCGACGTATAGCATGACGGCCGGGTCGTGCTGATGCCCCAGTCGCCGTGCGAGGTGATCGAGTCCGAGAAGGGTCAACAGCCGGCCCAGACCCCGGCCGTGCGCGGCGGGGTCGACACCGAGGACATACACCTCACCGATGGCGGCGCCGCCGGGGTCAGCGTGCACTTTCGTCCAGTGGAAGCCGAGTAGTTCGCCGGTCCCGTCGTCATGGGCCAGGAAGAGCCCCTCCGGATCGAACCACGCCTCGGCGGTGCGCTCGGCGATATCGGAATCGGTCCAACCACCCTGCTCAGGGTGCCAGGAGAATGCCGCGTTGTTGACCCTCAGCAATCCGGGATTGTCCTGGGTGCCACGATAGGTACGGATCGAGACTCCCTCGGGCACAACAGGTTCGACGATTCCGTTCAATAACCGTCGCATGTGGATCAGTTTCCGTGCGACTCGCAGGCCGACGGCGTCGGCGAGTCCGCGCGCGCCCAACTGGGTGCCGTGGGCCCAGAACCGTACTCGCCCGCCGCTGCGCTCGATCGCGGCCCGCACCATCTGCGTGCCGAGACCCCGGCGACGGGATTCGGGATGCACCACCAATTCCGCGATCGCATCGCCGTCCTCGGAGGGGGTCAGATTGAGATAGCCCGCGACGGTGTGCGC
>Ga0164294_10004832_pt1 | contig 11653 bp, 7 predicted proteins | sample GEODES005metaG_FD_111479 | JGI IMG/M metagenome (GOLD analysis project Ga0164294, IMG submission 111479) | Oligotrophic lake water microbial communities from Sparkling Lake, Wisconsin, USA - GEODES005 metaG | ecosystem: Environmental > Aquatic > Freshwater > Lake | place: USA: Sparkling Lake...
CGTTGGCGTCGGCAACTGTGCATCTTCACTCGTACAGGGTGTCGAGTACTACAAGGACGCAGATCCGTCTGGCCGCGTGCCTGGCCTCATGCACGTCCAGTTCGGCAAGTACCACGTCAGTGATGTGCAGTTCGTTGCTGCGTTTGATGTCGACGCGAAGAAGGTCGGACAAGACCTCGCACACGCCATCACGGCGAGTGAGAACAACACCATCAAGATCTGCGACGTGCCGCCAACTGGCCTCATGGTGCAACGTGGTCACACCTTTGACGGCCTAGGCAAGTACTACCGCGAGATGATCACCGAATCCGACGCAGAGCCAGTAGATGTGGTCGCTGTACTCCGTGAACGCAATGTAGACGTTCTCGTGTGCTACCTGCCCGTGGGATCCGAGCAGGCCGCACGCTTCTACGCACAGTGCGCACTTGACGCAGGCGTCGGCTTTGTCAATGCTCTTCCCGTCTTCATTGCCGGCACACCTGAGTGGGCTGACAAGTTCGTTAAGGCCGGTGTGCCGATCGTCGGCGATGACATCAAGTCGCAGGTGGGCGCAACCATCACGCACCGCGTGCTCGCCAAGCTCTTCGAAGACCGCGGCGTTGAAGTTCAGCGCACCTACCAGCTCAACGTCGGCGGCAACATGGACTTCATGAACATGCTGGAGCGCGACCGCCTCGAGTCGAAGAAGATCTCCAAGACCCAGTCAGTCACCTCGCAGATCGACCGCAAGATGGCCGCCCGCGACATCCACATCGGACCGTCGGACTACGTCGCCTGGCTCGATGACCGCAAGTGGGCCTTCGTCCGCCTCGAAGGCAAGGCGTTCGGCGATGTGCCCCTGAACCTCGAATACAAGCTTGAGGTATGGGATTCGCCCAACAGTGCTGGCGTCATCATCGACGCGATCCGTGCTGCCAAAATCGGCATGGACCGCGGCATTGGTGGCCCGCTTCTCTCCGCCTCGTCCTACTTCATGAAGTCCCCGCCCGAGCAGTACGCCGACGATGAATGCCGTGAGCGCGTAGAGCAGTTCATCCGCGGCGAGATCGAGCGGTAACCTCCTACTATTGGGAGGTCGTCATGCAGCCTGGAACATGGCGAGGGTTCGCCAGCGATAACTACGCCGGTATACACCCCGACATTCTCACTGCCATTGGTGACGTCAACGATGCACACCAGATGGCATACGGCGATGACGACGTCACCGGAGAGCTGAGTGAGATCGTCCGTTTTCACTTTGGTGATCATGCGACTGTCTTCCCGGTCTTTAATGGCACTGGAGCAAATGTCACCGCGCTCACGGCGATGTGTCGTCCGTGGGAGGCGGTCGTGTGTGCTGCTTCAGCGCACGTCAACTCCGATGAAGGTGGTGCGCCAGAGAAGGTTGCTGGCCTGAAGCTCTGGACTGTACCCACTCCTGATGGGAAGTTAACTCCAGAGCTGCTCGACACACAGGCCTTCGGATTCGGCAACGTCCATCGCGCGCAGCCACGTGTCGTCACCGTCACTCAGTCCACCGAACTCGGCACTGTCTACACCGTTGATGAGCTCAAGCACTTGGTCTCGCATGCGCACTCCCTGGGAATGCTCGTACATCTCGACGGTGCCCGCATCTCCAACGCAGTGTCGTCCTTGGGTCGCTCGTTCAAAGACTTCACGACCGACATCGGTATTGACGCTGTGAGTTTTGGTGGCACCAAGAACGGCACCATGGGTGCCGAAGCAGTCATTAGCTTGCGACCTGAGTTGACCGAGGCAATCCCCTTCGTCCGCAAGACGAACATGCAACTCGCGAGCAAGATGCGGTTCATTAGTGCCCAACTCGTCGCGCTGCTGAGCAACGACTTGTGGTTGCGCAATGCCGGGCACGCCAATGCGATGGCCCAACGCCTAAGTGAGGGCGTACGCCAGATTGTCGGTGTGCAGATAGTTCGTCCAGTTCAGGCGAATGCTGTCTTTGCAGTTCTTCCGCCCGACGTGACCGCCCGACTACAAGAACGCTTCCACTTCTACACCTGGGATCACATCACCGGCGAGATCCGCTGGATGTGTGCTTGGGACACCACCGAAACAGATGTCGATGAGTTCGTGGCTGCCATAACTGAAGAGATGGCGCGCTGAGCATGCGCCTTGGTTACACCTCGTACTCATAGGGGCAATGTCGGCAGCCTCGCGTGCAGCACGTCTCTCGCCCGGCAAGATATGCGGCAGTCATGACGAAAAATCCGGTGCTTGGGTCGAGGTAGCCGGCCTCTCCCGCCTCAATGGCACCCGCATGCCGTCGCATTATCTCTAGGTAATGCGGATTTTCGGTGCTCAGACGACTTGGGCGCGGAAGCAGCCAATCGCGATCATCAAGTCGGTCCACACCTTGACATTACGGGCTCCCCCACAGCGGGGCCAATGCAGATAGCCTTCGTTCCGTGGCTGGAAACTTGCGTTCGGTTCTTGCGACCCCAAACTTCCGCAAGTTGTACGGCATACGCCTGATCGGCCAGTTCGGTGACGGGATGGTCCAAGCGGCACTTGCCACCTTCGTGTTGTTCTCCCCGGAACGCGAGCCTGACGCGATTCGCATCGCACTTGCCTTCACGATTCTCTTCCTGCCCTATTCGATCGTTGGTCCGTTTGCGGGCGTGTTTCTTGATCGTTGGCGTCGCCGACAGGTGCTGGTCTATGCCAATCTCGTCCGGGCTGGCCTCATCATCCTGCTCGCTTACATAACGTGGCTGGGCCATGACGGTCTCGATCTGGGAATTGTTGTCCTGGTCTCCTTAGGGCTCGGACGATTCATCCTGGCTGGGCTGTCCGCATCTTTGCCACATGTCGTCACGGGACAGCAGCTGATCACAGCGAATGCCCTCGCACCCACGTCCGGCACGATCGCATCAGCAGTGGGCGCCGGTGCAGGGCTCGGGATTCGCGCACTCGCTGGTGGTAGTGACGTTGGCGCAGTAGCAGTGCTCGTGGTCGCGATCGGGTGCTACCTCGCGGCGAGTGCACTCTCGAGTCGCATGCAGCGCAATCTGCTCGGTCCGTCGGGTGAACGGCCCGCTGACACCCTTAAGGGTGTACTACTTGGGCTCATTGATGGCGCGCGTTCACTGCGTACCCACAGCGCAGCGGGGCGTGCGATTGCCGTCGTTTTCTTGCATCGGATGACCTTCGGGGCGCTCACGGTAGTTGCGCTTCTCCTGCTCCGGAACACCTTTAACTCACCAAATGATCCAGACGCCGCGCTGACGCAATTCGCAATCGTGACCGCAGCGGCAGCAACAGGCGGGCTTCTCGGCGCAGTGTGCACGCCCAGCGCAAGTCGCCGACTCGGAATTCCACGCTGGACCGGCGCAACTTTGATTCAGGCATCGGTGCTCACGCCCCTTGGCATTCTTATCGCCGCCTATGGAGTGAGTCTGCCTGGACTTCTACTCGCAGCGCTCTCTCTCGGCTTTGCCGGACAAAGCGTGAAGGTCATGTCTGACACCGTGGTCCAACGCGACATCCCTGATGACCACCTAGGACGAGTCTTCGCGCTCTTCGACATGATCGTCAACGTCGGGCTCGTTATCGGAATTGCCGCCATAGCGTTTACCACCCCAATTAGCGGAGTTGCCCCTATTTCCACTGTGCTCGTGGGCGTTCTGCTCGCTGTCACTGCATTTTGGTACGTCAGGCGACGCTAAGCCCCTACGGTTTGGCGTAAGGTGCACCCCATGGCGACTGACACTGTGTCTAAACCCACCCGCACGCGCACCCCGGGTGCGAAGTGGCGTAGCTTCCTCGCCGCCTTCCTCGTCATTGTGGCCTTTATCCTGACGCCAATCTCCATCGTGGGCTACTGGGCCAAGCAGACCCTCACCGACACCCAGCAATACATCGACACGATCGGGCCAATCGGTGAGGACCCGGCCACCAAGGCAGCTCTCGCGGACTTCATCACGCAGAAGATCGAAGAGAACGTCGACCCGGAAAAACTCGTCAACGAGATTTTTGGCGACCTGATCGTGGAGTACCCCAAGCTCGAGATGCTGGTCCCGGTCATCAGCGGATCCATCGACTCCGTCGTCGCCAATGCCGTCAATGGCGTGATTCAGTCTGTGCAGTTCGACAGGTTGTGGCGCGCCATCAATCTCACGGCGCAGCAAGCCTTTATGCAGATCCTCGAGGGTGATTCAACCGGACCCATTCAGTTGCAAGGGGATCAGGTTGTTCTCAATGTGCAAGTCATTCTCGATGTGGTCAAACAGGAACTGGATGATCGTGGTTGGGGCTTTGTCGCCAACTTCGTCCCTGATTCCCAAGCAACTATTGTGATTTTGAATGCGCCGCAGTTAGCGCAGGTACAAACGATCTACGACATAACTGCACCAGTAATGCAGTGGCTGATCTTTGGTGTCATTGCACTCTTCGTTCTCGCAGCCGTACTCTCCCGGCGCCGCCAACGAATGGTCGTGTGGGTCGGTGCGCTTCTTGTCTTTTGGTCAGTTCTGCTCTCCGTCGCTCTAGCCATTGGCGAGAACGTCTTCGTCGACCAACTCGCCGGCACACCATTTGGACCGGTGTCAAACTTGTTCTATTCAACACTGGTCAGCTATCTATCGAATTCCGTGTTGAGTCTGTTGCTCGTCGGCATTGGCATGATCATCGTTGGGTTCTATCTCGGTCGTACTGGCGCGGCGCGTCAACTGCGCGTCGGCACACAGAAAGTCGCCGAGTCACTGGCGAGCAACTTCCCCAGTGGTCCGCTGTCGGGTCTCGGGCTCTGGCTACAAAAGTTTGGTCGCTGGATACGTGGCGCGATTGCTGCACTGTTGTTCTTTGCCGTCCTCATCGGTGGGCAGATGACTGTTACGCGCACGCTGTTGTGGACTCTGCTCGCACTCGTACTCCTCATCATCATTGAAGTGATCGAAGCCATTCCATCGTGTCGAACCGCAGCTGAGCCAGAGACCAGCGTTTCCGCCTAATTTCGAGCGGACCACCAGGCGCGAAGTTCAGCTTCAGCAAGAGCCGGATCTAACGGACCGTGATCAAGTCGGAGTTCGAGCAGGAAGCGGTACGCCTCACCCACTTCTGGCCCAGCTGGGATGTCGAGGATGCGCATAATGTCCGCTCCATCAAGATCGGGACGGATCGACGCAAGCTCTTCTTCGGCGGCGAGCACTTCGATGCGAGCCTCAAGTGAGTCATACGTTTGCTGCAACATTGCGGCCCGTTTGGCATTGCGCGTCGTGCAGTCGGCGCGCGTCAACTTGTGGAGTCGCACCAACAAGTCCCCCGCATCACGCACGTAACGTCGCACAGCAGAGTCAGTCCATTCACCCGAACCGTACCCATGGAATCGCAGATGTAGTTCGGTGAGGCGTGAGATTTGCTCAATCTCATCATTGGAAAAGCGCAACGCCGTCAAGCGTTTGCGCACCATTCGAGCACCCACCACCTCGTGATGGTGGAAAGAAACTCCGCCGCCTTCTTCAAAACGACGAGTACGCGGCTTGCCGATGTCATGAAGGAGCGCAGCCATCCGCAGGATCACATCGGGTTCGGAGGTTGGCGCGTGTGTGCTCTCCAGAGCAATTGCCTGCTCAAGGACCACAATTGAGTGTTCGTACACGTCCTTGTGCCGATGATGCTCATCCAGCTCTAGTTGTAGCGCAGGTAATTCCGGCATGACGTGCGCAGCAAGACCAGTGTCTACTAGCAGGGTGAGCCCGGTGCGGGGGTTAGGCGACATGACTAGGCGAACGAGTTCTTCACGTACCCGCTCAGCCGACACAATGGTGATGCGCTCGGCCATCGCGGTCATTGCACCTACGACTTCCTCAGCGACCGTGAAGTCGAGTTGAGATGCGAAACGTGCTGCTCGCATCATGCGCAACGGATCGTCGCTGAACGACTGCTCCGGAGTCGATGGCGTACGCAACACGCGCGCTGCTAGGTCATTGACTCCGCCGAACGGATCTACGAACTCCATCTCCGGCAACCGCAGCGCCATAGAATTCACCGTGAAGTCTCGTCGTCCCAAGTCACCGATCAGAGAGGACCCAAACGTGACCTCGGGCTTGCGCGAGTCGGGGTCGTATTCCTCTGATCGATAGGTAGTGATCTCCAGGATGTGATCGCCCTTGCGGCACCCCACGGTGCCGAATCGAATGCCGACGTCCCAGACAGTGTCCGCCCAGCCTTCGAGAAGACTCAGGATTTCCGGTGGTCTTGCGCTGGTCGTCAGATCTAAATCGCCTCGATTGCCGCGACCAAGCAGGACATCTCGCACGGGGCCCCCTACGAGCGCCACCTCGAAGCCAGCCGAAAGAAACCGCTCACCGAGATCGGAGAGCAGCGCGGAGACATCGGGAGCAAGGACCGGCACGGCGACTCAGACTAGTGCGCCCGGGGCTAGATCACTCGCGCCGCGGCCGGGCTTGAGCCCCTGATGAAGTTATTCTGGAGGGTATGACCTCTACCCGCCGACTCCAACGGGTGGAGGAGACAAGTGCCGGGGGCCTAGTGCTCGATCGAGCCACTTCTGTCCCTCTAGCGGCCCTCATCGGGCGGCGAGACCGCCGTGGTCGCCTCTTATGGTCGCTCCCCAAAGGCCACGTCGAGGCGGGCGAGAGCACCGAAGACGCCGCGGTTCGTGAGGTCGAGGAAGAAACCGGGATCAAAGGACGGTTGCTCGCACCGCTGGGCACAATCGATTTTTGGTTTGTGGCTGACGGGCGCCGTATCCACAAGACCGTTCACCACTTCCTCATGGAGGCATCCGGTGGTGTCCTGTCCGACGCTGATGCCGAGGTCTCGGAGGTGGCGTGGGTCCCCCTCGATGAGGTGACTCGCCGTCTTGCCTATGCCGACGAACGCCGCCTCGTGGACCGGGTGCCTGACATATTGGCTGACGCCGGCTGATGAGGCGCTCGCTGGCGTTGTGCGCAGCCGCCCTCACGCTGCTAGGTCTCTCCAGCACCTTGGGAGGAGTTCCCGCCGCTGCTTCGCTGAGTACGGCTTTTGCGGCCGACACCCCCGATCCGGTACGCATCTCCCTGACGCGTGTGAGCCCCTCCATCCTCACGGAGAAGGACACCCTCATCATCACCGGCAGTGTCGCCAACGCATCCTTCAACGAATTTTATGACGTCATGGTCCAATTGCGGTTGTCGTACGGCCCGTTGGCTACCCGCGCTCAACTAGGCAGAGTCACCGCGGGTAATCCGTCCTGGGACGGTGACGTTGTGTCCGGTTCGACTATCAGCGTTGCTGCCGTACTCGGAGTGGGCGGAAGAGCCCAATTCCGCATTGAATTGCCTGCTACCGCCCTGCCCGTGAGTACCGCCGGCGCATACGCACTTGGTGTAGAAGTCGTAGCTAGCGACGGTACGACCTACTCCCGCCGCGGGGCAGTGCGCACTCTGCTCCCATGGATGCCTACCTCCCAACAGCTCAGCCCTACCCGACTCGCATGGCTATGGCCCTTGGCTGACTCCCCGGCCCGCGATGAACGCGGCGTCCTCATCGGTGACACAACACAGACTGAGATCTCACTTGGTGGTCGCCTACGCAACCTCGTCGAAATTGGCACAAAATACTCTGCAGATACCACTTGGGTCACTGATCCCGCACTTCTACAAACAGTGCAAGCGATGACACAGGGCTACCTCGTGGAGATTGACGGGAATGTTGAACCAGGCACTCGCTCCGGCCAAGCGAAGACGTGGATCACGTCACTCAACGACGCGACCTTGTTGGGGGCACAATCTAGAGTGTGGACGCTGCCCTACGCAGATGTAGACCTTAATGGCCTGCATAGCAATGGACTGGACCGCGATCTCGTTCGCGCAGTTACCACCGCGAGTCCGACAACGGGTGCGGCACTTGGCCACACGCCGCAAGGTGGGCTCGCTTGGGCACCCGGTGGAGGGTTTGACCCGGGCACTATCGACGCTCTTGCCGGGACTGGTGTTCGGGTGGTGGTGATGCGCGATTCCGCAATGCCCGCTACCGACCCCGCAATAACACCTACCGGCTCTGCGGAGCTCAATACCGCCGACGGGAAGCTTCGAGCAATTCTGCTCGACACCGGACTACGCGAGTCGCTTTCGATGCGCCAACAGACGTCTACTCAGATTCTCCTTGCTCGCCAACGATTCTTGGCTGAACTCGCCTTCGTGGCAATGGAAGCTCCCGATATTCCGCGCACCCTAATTGCCGGACCATCAAGTCCACGCTGGGATCCCTCCGGCGCCTTGCTGCGCGACCTCATGCGCGTCACGCACACCACATCCTGGCTTGACCCGGTGCCTCTCGATGTCGTGCTCGCAGACGCACCGAGCACAATCCCACGCACGATCGCACCATACGTCGGTCAATCCTTGGAACTTCCCCGCTACTATTTCAGCCGAATCACGCAGGCTCAGGACACGCTCACGGGTCTGTCGACTGTGCTCTCGGATCCGACATCTCTCGCAGAACCTGCGTTAGCGACTTTGCTACGTGCCGAGTCAATGGCATGGAGATTCCAGATTGGCGACGGCGAAGGATTAATCAACTCAGTCGAATCGGCGCTCAACAATACGCAGAACTCGATCCGCGTCATCAGCCGTAATGACGTGATCCTCAGCGGAGATACGGGAAGCATCCCAGTAACGATTGCTAACGATCTCGATCAACAAGTGACAGTTGGACTTCGACTCGTCGGCACTCCCTCAGCACGACTGGACGCACAGACCGTGACCGACATCGTGATCGAGCCAGGGAAACGAGCGAGTGTTGTAGTTCCCGTACGCGTTGTGGGCGGCGAACCCGTACAAGTGGCGGTTCAGTTACTTGATGGCAACAATGCTCAGTTCGGCACATCATCAGATATGCAATTGAAGACAACCGCCTACTCGAGGGCCGCTCGCTGGTTCACTGTCGGCGCTGCCATCCTGCTGGCACTCATGGTGCTGTTTGATATCTACCGGCGTGTACGCCATCGCCGTCAGAAGCATTCATCCGAACTCGAAACTGGATCGGTGATCAATACGTGACCGACAACCAGTCCGAAGCTCCAAGCGTCACCAACGCTGGGCTCTTAACATCCAGCGCGATCATGGCAGCAGGGACCATTGCTTCACGCGTGACGGGTGTCATGCGCGACATAGCGATGACCGCGGCATTGGGCTTTTATCTCGTATCTGATGCGTTCTCACTAGGCAACACGCTGCCGAACATTATCTATATCCTCGTTATCGGGGGAGCACTTAACGCCATCTTTATTCCGCAACTCGTTCGGCGCATGAAGGATGACGCAGATGGTGGTCGAGCCTATGCGGATCGCCTGCTCACGATTACCTTTCTTTCGCTGTTGCTGCTTTCCGTCGCGGCAGTACTACTCGCACCATGGATTGTGGACTTGTATTCCACTGCGCAGTACGGATCGGATCAACGTGAGTTGGCAACGGCCTTTGCGCGGCTGTGCCTGCCGCAGATCTTCTTCTACGGCGCATTTGCCTTGCTGAGCCAAGTGCTTAATTCACGCGGCAAGTTCGGTGCACCGATGTTTGCCCCGATCGTCGCTAATGTCATAGCCATCGCCACCTTCGTGACGTTCATCGTCATTGCTGGCACTGCAGCAGCTGCGGATGGACAACTTTCATCTGACCAAGTCCTCCTGCTCGGACTTGGCACCACAATCGGTGTTGCCCTCCAGGCACTTGTACTTGTGCCCGTGCTCTGGAAGGCCGGGTACATATGGCGGCCGCGCTTTGACTGGCGAGGACATGGGCTCGGCAAAGCCGGAACACTCGCGATCTGGACACTCGGGCTTGTGGTGGTTAATCAGGCGGGCTACGTCGTTATCACCCGACTAGCAACCCTCGCGAATGTCACTGCCACGGACGCTGGCATGGTCGCGGCAGGCTTAACGACATACCAAAAAGCCAATCTTATTTTCATGCTCCCGCAGAGTGTGATTACGATTTCCATCGTTACGGCGATGCTCCCTTCACTGAGCCGTATCGCGCATAGCGGTCAAATGGAGCAGGTCGGTCGCGACATCACCAGCACGATGCGATTAGTTGCATCTTTTATCGTGCCAATCGGCGTAATTTTGATGGTTATTGGCCCAGGTATTGCTGTGCTGCTATTCGGTTATGGCGCAGCAACTCCCGCCCAGGCAGCGTTGATGGGTTCGATCGTATCGGTGTTCATGGTGGGCTTATTGCCATTCAGTCTTTGGTACGTCGTTCTTCGCGGGTTCTACGCTCTCGAAGACACTCGGACACCGTTTTGGATCAGCGTCGCATTCAATGTGGCAACCCTTGCAGTCGCCATCCCGCTGTTCTACTCAACTGTAGGCGGCGTGCAGATCGCAATGCTCGCTCTTGGCTATGTGGTCGGCTTCTGGGTGGCATTCGTACTTGCGTGGTTCCTTCTCGCGCGCAAACTTCACAAGCGTGGGGCCAGCTGGAAGTCACTCTCCATCAGCGAGACGGTGCGGTCGTTGCTTCGCATGGTGCTGGCCGGCACCATCACTCTGCTGATTATGGCCATCGCGCAATACCTACTGGTCAATTTCTTGACAGGTAGCGCCACACACTTCGCTGTACTCTTCAACGTAATTGTGGTGGTGGCATTGGGGAGCGGCACATACCTCTTGTTGGCCCGACTGTTGCAGATTACGGAGATCTCTGAATCCTTGGCTTTGGTGAGTGGACGAATTCGACGTCTCCGTCGGAAGCCTGCGGCCAGTTGAACACCGCTTCCGGAGCCCACACTGCTTAGGCTTGGGCAGTGACGTCATCTATCCCGCTGCACGCAGGGCGATACTCCCTGGAGCATCTTGTGTCGCGCTCTCAGGGCGTGACCTTGTGGCGCGGAGAAGACCCCGCTCTCGGGCGCACTGTTGCGATCACTGTTATCGCCGCGGATGACCCCCGCGCCGAGAGTGTGGCAGCCGCCGCGCGTGATGCGGCGAGCCTCGAGGCGCGGGCGCTTGTCCGCATCCTTGATGTCGTGACGACCCCCGAGCACGTCATGATCGTGTGCGAATGGGTTTCAGGCCGCACACTTGCTGACACCTACGAGAGCCGCGACGGTGAGCCTCTCGGTGCTGTGGCAGCTGCGCGGATGGCAGTGCGCGTCGCCTCAGCTCTCGCAGATGTACACGCAACCGGACGCACTCACGGCCGATTACGTCCCTCCAGCGTCTTGATGACACAGGACGACGAGGTCAGAGTGCGTGGAGTGGGCATCGATGCGGCGCTGTGGGGCAGCTCCGCAAATGGCATCGTTGCCGATATCCACGGAGTGGGCTCACTGCTTTACGCCGGTCTGACTGGACGGTGGCCAGACGGCATGATCGATGGTGTCGCTGCAGCCCCGCGATCGGGTGATCACATACTCCTTCCATCTCAGGTGACTGCAGAAGTCCCAGCAACAATGGACGTACTAGTAGCACGGTCCGTGATCGGTGCAGGACTTGTACGCGGTGCTGTGCCCTTCACCCAGATGCGCGACTTCGCAGATGCACTGCGCGTGTCTCAGGGACACATTGATGGCCGCCGCACACCACGAGCTCTACCGCTCCAACGACGCAGCCGACCCCGGCGAACATTTGGTCGCATGGCGGGGGTCGCCGCCAGTCTGGTGATTGTCGCCGCTGTGTGCATGTTTGGCA
>Ga0164294_10004833_pt1 | contig 11653 bp, 7 predicted proteins | sample GEODES005metaG_FD_111479 | JGI IMG/M metagenome (GOLD analysis project Ga0164294, IMG submission 111479) | Oligotrophic lake water microbial communities from Sparkling Lake, Wisconsin, USA - GEODES005 metaG | ecosystem: Environmental > Aquatic > Freshwater > Lake | place: USA: Sparkling Lake...
CAGGCTCACCGCGGTGCGGCTTGCCGGCGGCGCCGTTGAGGCGGTGGTGCGGTCTGCCCGCGGCGCGGCGGCCCGGGTGCCGGCGAAGCTCGTCGCCGACCTGCGGCGGGCGACCCGGACGGCGATCGAGCGGGGCGGGCAGCCGGTGGTGTTGGTGCCTGCGGCCGCCCGGCGCACGATCCGCGAGGCCTTCGCCCGCCACCTGCCCGATCTCGTGGTGCTCGCCGACGAGGAGACGCTCGACGAGGATCGGCTCGAGGTGTTTGCGACGGTGGGATCGGTGGAGGGGGCCCGCGCGGCCTGACGGAGACGTTCCGGCTCAGCGGCCGGTGACGAACGAACGATTGGGAGGACTGGAGAAGCAGCGATGGGTGCAGGGGCACCCCGGAAAATGATCACGTGACCGCCGCGCGGCTGCCGATGAGAAGCAGTTGGTCGGTGTTGCCGAACGCGGCGGTCGATGAGGGTTCGCACCAGGAGGGTGCGAACCTGATTGCGAACGAGAACCTGTCAAGGAGGATGCCGTGGCTTATCACGCGACCCAGATGTCGGCCGAGGAAGTGTTGGAGCTCTGGAAGCGGTTCAAGCAGGACCAGTCCGACGAGGACCTGCGAAACCGATTGATCGAGCTCTACCTGCCGCTTGTGAAGTACAACGGCGAGCGGATCTGGTCGCGGCTGCCCAACGGGGTCGAACTCGACGACCTCGTGTCGGCCGGCACGTTCGGCCTGATGGATGCGATCGACGCCTTTGACATGTCGCGGGGGGTGAAGTTCGAGACCTACTGCGTGCCTCGGATCCGCGGAGCCATGCTCGACGAGCTCCGCACCATGGACTGGGTGCCGCGGCTCGTCCGCAGCAAGGCCAGCAAGCTCAACGAGGCGCTCAAGCAGCTCGAGGCCAAGTTCGGCCGCGCGCCAGCCGACGCCGAGGTGGCCGAGCACATGGGGCTCTCCCGCGAGGAGTTCGAGAAGCTCCTGATCGAGGCCAACGCCGTGAGCCTGGTGAGTCTCAACAAGAAGTGGTGCGAGACCGACAGCTCGAAGGAAGTCCAGGAGATCGACATCCTGGAGGACAAGAAGGGGGAGGACCCCACGCGGCGGATCCAGAAGGCGGATCTGATGCGGCTGGTCACCAAGGGGCTCAACCGCAATGAGCGGCTGATCATCATCCTCTACTACTACGAGGAACTGACGATGAAGGAGATCGGGGCCACCCTCGACCTCTCGGAGAGCCGCGTCAGCCAGATGCACAGTGCCATCGTCGAGCGGCTGCAGGGGCAGCTCGGTCGGCGGAAGCCGGAGTTTGCAATGTAGGCGATTCGGGCAGGCTGGGTGGCCCGGGCTGCGGCTGAGGTCGCAGGGATCCGCAGAATGGGAAGAACCGGCAGGTAGAAATTTCAGTGAAGTTTTCGGTTCGATGTGTCGATGAAGAAAAGTTGGCCGCGGCGACCGGGTCGTTTGCACGACCGGCTGCTGTCCGACGACTGGAGTCGCCGGAACGCGGAAGCGCGGCAACAATGTCGGTAGGAAAGGAAGCAGGTCCGGAATCGCGAATGGCTCGATGAACTCTCCGCCGGTGTGCCGCGTAGAAGCGGCCGTGCGGGGATCACGGGGGTTCGGAACAACGGCTTGCCAGGAGTGTCATCATGAACATCTTCAGTGTGTTTTCGACGCAGGGTTCGCAGGGTCTCGGTGCCGTGAAGGGCGTTGAGGCGGCGCAGTCCTCCAAGGCCGCCGCCCGCCAGGAAGGCGTGGGCGAGGTGCACGACGCGGTGACGCTCTCGGTCGACGCCGTCAAGGCTGCCGACTCGACTGCCGACATCCGCTTCGACCGCGTCAATGCGATCAAGGCGGCGATCGCCGACGGCTCGTATGAGACCGCCGACAAACTCGACATTGCCCTCGACCGCCTCCTCGACCGAGTCGGCTGAGCCCGGCCGGAGGGTGGTGGTTGATACCTGACGTGACCGCACAGGCAGCGGCCGGATCGGCGACGGTCCGGCCGTTCGCGTGTGGGCCCAGGGGGCCTCACACGGAAAGCCTGGCGGGGTGAGCCGCAGGAACCCCTGACTCGCCGTGGCATCCGACTGGCTATACTGCCATCGGAGGCTGCCTGGATGCCCGTTGGTTCCGATTATTCGCTCGGCACAGTCGACACGGCGCTCACGCCCGCTGAGCGGTTTGCCGAGTTTTTGCAGACCCGCGGCAAGCGAATCACGCGGCAGCGTCGGGTGATCGTCGACCACGTCGCGAGCCGCCACGAGCACTTCGATGCCGATCAACTGCTCGCCGAACTGCGGAAGACGCCCGAGGGCGCACGGGCGAGCCGACCGACCGTCTATCGGACGCTCGCTGAAATGGTCGATGCCGGCCTGCTCAACAAGATGGTGCTCGACGGTCGGGCCGTGTATGAGCACGACTACGGTTACCCGCAGCACGACCACCTCTACTGCACCGGCTGCCGCAAGCTGACCGAGTTTTCGAGCGACGAGGTCGCGAAGATTTGCGACGCCGTGGCCTCCCGGCACCAGTTCCGGGCTCAGTCGCACCGCCTGATCGTCAGCGGCCTGTGTGCCGTCTGCCGGTCGAGCAAGAGCAGCAGCCGGCACCAAGACCGGGTGTGAACATCAGCAAGCCCAGTCGCGTAAGCGTCACCTGGCCGCCGTGTGGTCGTCTTCGGCTGGCGGTGCCGGCACCGTCTCCTCGAGGAGTGCCGCCGCGCGGTGCGGGCTGACCGCCGCGGTGAACCGCACCACGGTCCGTTCCGTCACCGACGCGATCCAGCCGTCGTCCGCGCCGAAGGCGGCGCGATTGAGGATGTGGGCCGTGGCCGCGAGCGTGGCCACCGAGCGGCCGGTCTTGAGGTCGGCCACGACGAGGCTCCCTGGCGTCCAGCCCGATGCTCCCGCGGCGGCGGCCGAGACGTTGTCTTCGGCGCGGCCAACGAACCGGTCGCCCTTGTGCGAGATCGCAAAGGGCGCGAGCGCCGAATCCAGCCGCGAGACGACCCGGCCGTCATCCACCGAATGCTGCGCGAGCGAGCTCGACGTGAGCCCGATGTAGATCGTCTCGCCGTCCGGGGCGAACTGGGCCCTCGTCACGGCGGCCTCGAGCGGCCAGGAGGTGATCAGGCTGCCGTCCCGCAGGTCGCGGATGCGAAACGTATCGGGACGGTCGGTGCGGCCCTCCGCAAACCGGCCCGTGGCCGGGTGGGATGCGAAGGTGTTGCCCGCCTCGAACGAGTACCGCTTCGTGCCGTCGGCCACGCGGTAGCCGACGACGCTGCCGTCGGCGGCGCAGAAGGCGATCGTCTCGCCGTTGGGCGTGATCACGAACTCGCGGTTGAGCCGGCCGTTGACGCCGTCGAACCCCGCGAGCACGAAACTCCGCTGCGGCGTCGCGCGGCGGCGGTCGGCGTCGAGCCGATAGACGGTGGCGAACTTCCGGTGATACTCGCTGCCGACGTGGCCGCCGCCGACATGCTCCTGCCAGAGCACGGCGACGGTGTCACCCTCCGGCGTGGCCGAAACGCCCCACGGCACGAAGCCTCTGCCTGGGGCTGGCGTCGGCTGCTCGACGGCCACCGTCCGCCGGCGACCGTCCTCGAGCGACACGATGTGGAGGTCGCCTCCCTCGCAGGCAAACGTCTCCCGGCCGTCGGCGTGGAAACTCCAATACTCGGTGCCACAGGCCTTGCTGGCGAGGGCCGAGGTCGGCGTCTCGGGCTTTCCCGCGAGTCTCCCGGGCCTGGCCGCGAACACGAGGACGTCGTTGCCTGCCGTCATGGCCAGCGTTTCGGACGCGGCATCGTAGCCGCGGATGACGACGGGCGTGGTGACGTGCGGCCAGAGCGCCTCGCCGAGCACCGCCTGCACCCGCGAGAAGCCGTACCCATCTTCGGGCAACGGCATGAGGATGAGCGGCCGCGGCGACGGTTCCGGCGGGACGAGCGGCATCCAGACCCGGCTGACCGAATCGGGGGCGACGAGCACCGCCGCCGTCTCGCCCGAGACCGTGTCGCGGACGCACTCGACCGAAGTGCCCTGACGGTAGAGCACGCCGATCGCGCCCAGGCCGGTCTCGTCGGGCTGCCGGTCGAGTTCGAAGTCGTACCGGATCAGCCGCACCCGCTCGCTCAGCGACGACGGCGACCAGACGCCCACGACCGCGTTCTCCTCGTCGAACGCCAGGTCGTGCACCGGCAGCTTGAACGGCTGCGACTCATCGGCGGCTGCATCCCAGCGGAGCTTCGGCTCGTTCCAGATCCCGGAGTGCCACACCAGCCGCCCGCCGCTTGGCGAGATCGCCAGTCCCGGCCGGCCGCTGCCGCTCGCGCGGCGAAACGTGCGGCTGGCCACATGCCGGCCGTCGATCTCGAAAAGTCGCGCCAGGCCTGCGCGGTTGAGCGCCGCCAGTCGGGAGCCGTCGGCGCTGGCTCGCAGCGACGTCACATCGCCTGGCATGGTGCAGGTGGCGGTCACGGCGAGATCCGGAAGCGAAAGAACCTGGATGCGGCCATCAGGAACCACGACGGCCAGCGCGTCGGCAGCGACGGGGCAGGGCAGCGTCGTGCCCGCGACGGGGGCCGTTACGATCGGGCCATCGCCGTCGAGCCGGTGGAGTTCGACGCGGTCGGCGAACCCGAGCACCAGGCTCTCCCGGCGGCCGCGTGGAAAGGTGATCCAGGCGGGCGTGGCAGCGAGCGGAATCCGATCCACGAGGTGCCACGCACTGCGGGTCGAGTCGACGACCGCACCGATCTGCCGTCCATACTCCCAGGCAGGACCGCTCTCGTAGGCCCGGCTGGCCAGCGCGAAGGCCGTCCGCACCCGTCCGTTCGCCAGTTCGAACTGTGATTCATGATGGTCGGCGAGTTGCTGCGTCGCCCGCGCCTGCTCGCGAGCCCGCGCCGCCTCGCGGCGGGCGACCTCTTCGGCCCGGTGGGTCCGGAGAGCGAACAGCGAGATGCCGGCCGCGGCGGTGGCCAGCGCCAGCAGCGCGAGGGTCGCCGCCGTCATCGCCGCCCGGTGCCGGCGTCCGATCCGCACCACCGCCTCCCAGAAAGGTTCCGGCGCCGCCAGCACCTCGTCGCCGTTGAGATACCGCCGCAGATCGGCGGCGAGCGCGGCCGCATCGGGGTAGCGGAGCGACGGCTGCTTCTCCAGGCACTTGAGGATCACCCGCGCAAGTGCGCGCTCGATCGACGCCGGGAGCGGGCGGGGCTGCGCTTCGGCGACCACGCGGGCCGACTCGGTGAGCCGCGTGCTCGCCACGTCGTATGGGCGGCTGCCCGAGACGAGTTCGTAGAGCACCAGTCCAAGCGAATAGACGTCGGACCGAGGATCGAGGTCGCCCCGCGACTCGTGAAACTGCTCGGGGCTCATGTACTGCGGCGTGCCCGCATAGCGATTCAGGCGGGCGTCGTCGGCACTCGCCTGCGGGTCGTCCTGCCGCGGCGACATTATGGCGATGCCGAAGTCGATCAGCTTCACGACCCCGCCGGGTTCGACGAGGATGTTGCCCGGCTTGATGTCGCGGTGAATCAGTCCCTGACGATGGGCGTGGGCGGCCGCCTCGCAGACGCCCACGAACAGTTCCACCCGCTGTCGCACGGGCAGGTCGTCGGCGGCGGCGTGGGCCGTGATCGAGCGGGCATCAGGAATCAGCTCCATCACCAGGAAGGGGAGCCCGCCGGCCGGGCCCGCGGTGACCCCGGCGGTGTAGAGGTGGGCGATGCCCGGGTGCCGCAGGCTCGCGAGCGCCTCCGTCTCGTGTTCGAACCGCTGCATGGCATCGGGCGACACGCCCGCGCCGCGAAGCACCTTCACGGCGACGAGCCGCTGCGGCCTTCCCTGCCGAGCCTCGTAGACGCTGCCCATCCCGCCGCGACCGATCAGCCGCTCGATCCGGCAATCGCCCACGAGCGATCCTATGGCGAGATCCGGAAGCGGCGACGGGGCGGCGCCGCCAAATCCGAAACTCGAGGCCCGCCCCGACAGGTCGGCGCTCGTGCTGCGAGCGTCGTCGGATGGATGCGATCGATCGTGGCCTGGAGACGTCACGGCGATGGTGGGTGAGGAGGTGTCGCCACCTTCACGATCGCCTCGCGTGCGAGGTTCGCGGTGGCGGCGTGTCAGACCTTGAGCGCCGACTCGGGGCCGCGGGCGAGGCAGGTGGCGAGGGCGACTTCCACCGCTTCCGCAACGAACTCCTCGACCTGACGCTCCGCGCGGCCGGCGAGTTCGTCGGGCTTCATCGCCCCCGCGATGTCGATGCCCTGGAAGAGCGGGTCGGCTGCAAGCCGCTGCGGCAGGTCGTTGGCATGGCCCTCGCGAATCCGCGCCGTGGCCGCATGGCTGTGGGTGCGGAGCGCCTCGTGGAGCGTCTGGCGGTCGCCGCCGGCCGTCGTCGCCGCCATCAGAATCTTCTCGCTGGCGAGGAAGGGAAGGTGGGCCTCCAGGTTTCGGCGGATGCCGCCGGGGAGGACGACCAGACCTCCGGCGACGTTGGCGTAGATCACGAGCTGGGCGTCGGTGGCCAGGAACGCCTGCGGCAGCACGAGCCGCCGCGGCGCCGAGTCGTCGAGCGTCCGCTCCATCCACTGCACGGCGGCTGTCTGGCCCGCCGTGGCCGCGAGGCCCATCACGAACCGCGCCAGGCCGCACATCCGCTCGGCCCGCATCGGGTTGCGCTTGTAGGGCATCGCTGAGGAGCCGACCTGGTCCTTCTCGAACGGCTCCTCGAGTTCGCCCCAGGCGGCGGCCAGCCGAAGGTCGTTGCCCGCCTTGTGCGTCGACTCCGAGACACCCGCGAGCGCCGCGCAGACCTGCGAATCGACCTTCCGCGTGTAGGTCTGGCCGGTCACCTCGTACGAGGAATGAAAGCCGAGCTTTTGGGCCACGAGTTCGTCGAGCCGGCGGACCTTCGCATGATCACCGCCGAAGAGTTCCAGGAAGCTTGCCTGGGTGCCGGTCGTGCCCTTCACGCCGCGGGCCCGCAGGAGCTTGCGGCGGTGGGTGACCTCCTCGAGGTCGAGGATCAGATCGTGGATCCAGAGGCAGAGCCGCTTGCCGATCGTGGTGGGTTGCGCGGGCTGGAGGTGCGTGCGGCCGAGGCAGACGATGCCCTTGGTGGCCACGGCCTGGGCTGCGAGCCGCTCGATCACGGTGGCCAGCCGCGCCGCGACGAGGTCGAGCGACTCCCGTATCAGGATGAGGTCAACGTTGTCGGTCACGTAGGCGCTCGTGGCACCCAGGTGGATGATCGGCCGCGCCGACGGGCAGTCGTCGGCGAAGGCGTGGAGGTGGGCGAAGACGTCGTGCCGCATCCGCCGCTCGTACTCGGCCGCCTTGGCGAAGTCGATGGGTGCGAGGTGGGCCCGCATCTCGGCAAGCTGCCCCTGCGAGATCGGCAGGCCGAGTTCGGCCTCGGCCTCGGCCAGCGCCAGCCAGGTCTTCCGCCAGAGCATGTAACGGTGGTTGTCGCTCCACAGCCGCGTCATCTCGGCCGACGCGTAACGGGAGGAGAGCGGGTTGTCCCAGACGTCGCGGGGATCGGGATGCTGGTCGGTGTTCACAAGCGGGCTCCGGTCGGGCGGGAAACGGGCGGCGGGCTGCGGCCGGCAGCCTCGCCGCCGCGGGTCATCTTGCAGAACAGCCGCTCCAGTGCCAGCCTCGCGCGCAGTCCCCGGGAAGCCTCCCCCTTGAGCGCGAGGTCGAGGTCGAGGAGCCACACCGGCAGCCGTCGCGCGCGGCGCGGGCCCAGCTGCTGGAGCGATTCCTTCGCCTGGGCGAGCGCCTTGGGCCATGCGGCCACGCCCGCCTCGCGAAGCGCCTGCTCCACGCCCGCGGGCCGGCCCTCGTTTGCCGGCAGGGCGAGGAGGCGGGCGGCGGTCGAGAGCCGCCGGAGCACCGACGCAATCTGCGCGGCGATGCCGACCGGGTTTTCGCCGGAATCGATCAGGTCGCCAAGTTCGCGGATCGCCCGCTTCGTGTCGCCGCCGGCCGCGGCGTCGATCATGCCCCAGGCGGTCCGCTCCTGGGGCGAGCCGGCAAAGTCGTCGATCGCATCGGGTTCGATCGTGGTCACCTTCGCCCGCGGGTCGGTGGCGGAGGCGAGCCGGGCGAGAGCCTGATCGATCTGGCCGAGTTGGCCGCCGAGCCGTTCCAGCAGCCGTTGGGCCGTGGCCGGCGCGAGCTTGAGGCCGTGGCGGGCCTGCGCCCAGGTGCGGATCCAGCGGGCCAGATCGGCCTTCGGCGAGATCGACGTCTCGATCGCCAGCCCCTGCTTGGTGACCGCCTTGGCGAGCCGGGTGTTCGACGGAAAGCTCTTCACGGCAAGGATCACGAGGCCCCGGCGGCCCCGGTCGGCGGTGGCGATCGCCTCCAGCCGGTCGCGGGCGGCGGTCACGAAGGCGTCGGCCTGCCGCACCACCGCCGTGCGGCTCGCCGTGCCGAACATCGGGATCGTGGCCGCCTCGTCGAACACCTCGCGGGGATCGAGTTCGGCGGATCCGTCGAACTCCCGCCACGCCCAGGCCCAGTCGGCTTCGTCGGGGCAGAGCCTCGAACGCAGCAGGTCGAGCATGGCGAGGGTGAGAAACTGCTCCTCACCGTGGAGCACGAGCAGCGACGGCGCCGCCAGGTCCAACTCGTCGGGAGCCACGAGGATGTCGAGCGCTTGAATGGATCCGGCCATGGGGCAAGAGTCTACCGCCCTGCCGCCAGGAAAACCGGGCTGCCATCGGGGCCGTCAGGGGGCCGTCGGGAGCGGCCTCAGCCCACCGAGTTTGCCGCCAAACCTCGGGGCCGTGGTCGAGATCTCATCGGGTGAGGTCGCCGAGCCCACGTTGCCGGCCGCATCGGCCGCCTCGGCCCGCACAAACACCTTCGCCGGCACGCTGCGATCCGGCGCCCAGCGGTGCTCACCCTGATTCTCGAGACCGTCGGCGATGGTGGCCCACGGCCCCTCGGCGTTTGGAGAGTAGAGGAGGCGCACGGAGCGTGGGGTGATCAGCGGATCGTGGACGACGTAGCGGATCACCAGCCCGCCCGACGGCGTCGTCTCGTCGCGGGCGATCGCCACGAGGTCGATCTGCGGAGCCTCCTCGTCAACGCCCACCCAGGCATCGGGGGCGGCGCCCGAGCGGGGGCCGCCCGACTCGTCACCCGCATCGGCCACGAATTCCAGTCGCACGCCGTACAGTCCCGTCGCCGGCAGGTTGACGTCGATCGGGCTGCGGCCGTCGTTGTCGACCGCCGTCCGTTGCCAGGTCACGCCGCCGTCCTGCGTGGTCCAGAGTTCAGCGCGGAGCGGGCCGGCTGCGGCACGGACCGCCGGAATCTCGTAGTCCCAGACGAACCGCCGCGACCTGGTGAGTTGAAGCGGCCGGCCCCGGTACTCGAGGGCGTTGTCGGTGGCCAACTGGGCGATGCCGGTGTCACCGAGCGGCTGCCGCTGCGGGGTGGGGCGGGGGCCAGCCGGTGGCAGCATGCCGGCGGCCGAGGTGTTCGCGGGCCGCACGAGCACGCTGCGGCCTGATCCGGCAGCCGAGGGCGATGCGACGGATGCCGCCGTGGGCTGCCCATCCGACCAGGGCGCCGCGGACTCCGCCGACCAGGTGCCGGTACCAGCAGACGGCACGGCCGACGCCGGGGAAGCGATCGTCACGCCCTCGGACGATGGTCCCTGGTCGGCCGTCGGCTGCTGCTCCGGCAGCGGTGGCACACCGATCTCCTTGGCCAGCACCGTCTGGTCGATGCCCGGGTCGGTGGGCTCGAGCGAGAACTGCTTGACCGTCTGGTTGCCGGAGGAATCGGCGATCGCGATTCGCACCGTCATGGCGGCGACCTTGTCGCCGGCCCACCAGATCTCCTCGCCGACGAGATGCGCCGGCGATTCCCGGGCGAGGATGGCCTGCGCGGCCACCGACTTCCAGCCATTGTCGGCGGGGCCGCGGTACTCGACCTTGAGCGATTCGAGCTTCAAGGAATCGTCGGCGGCGGCGTAACGGCAGACGATCTCGCCGTCGGCGCCCTTCCAGACGCGGCCGGCGAGCCGCGGTCCGGCGGCATCGACCAGCACGCGGATGTCGGGCCCCTCGCCGCCGCGAGACCGGCCCTTCTTGTCCACTGCCCGGAGGCGAAACCAGTACTCGCCGTCGGTCTCGGCGCGATAGGTGAACGAGGTGGCCGTCGGAGCCGCCTCTCCGGCCGTCTGCCAACTGATCCCGAGGTCGGTGGAAACGTTGAGCACCACCTTCTGGGCCGCGGCGTCGGCGTCGGGGTCGTCCGACTTCGGGATCCGGAAGGGGATCGCAAACGTCCGCTGCTTCGTCCGCGCCAGTTCCGGCAGGCCCGGTGTCGCCGTGGGCTCCGCAGTGGCCAGCCCGCAGGCGCAGGCCGCGACCGCTCCAGCGAGCCAGTGTCGCCAGAAGGGCCGGCTCGGGGCCGGGGCGTCGCCAGAGTGTGCCGAAAACACCATGGGATTTTGGATCGGCTTCGCGGCGGCGGAAAAGTCAGTGTTTCTCGGCAGAATCCCGCAAAGCTGCTCAGCTTGCCCCGCCCCACGGTCGGCATGGAAAACTGGGAAGACCGTGCGGGTCGTGGAAGGAGGACCGATTTTCTCTGGACCCGACCCGCGCTGCCCCGGCATAATCGCCAGGTCTGTTGGCGGGCAAGGAACCGGCTTCGGGGCTGGCTTCGCGACCCCGCTGGATGTGAACCCACATGCTCATTATGGAGTGGGGCCGCCGTTGAAATGGCCCGGTACCGTGCCTGCTTTCCTGCTCAGTGCAGCCCTGCTCGCAATCGTGGTGGCAGTCGGAGTCGCTGCGATCGTCACGATCCGCGACCGTTGGCTGCGGTCGACGAACGATCAGGCGGACTGGGAAAGAACGCTCGCCGGCTGCAAAAATCTCCGCGATGAGGGTGTGCTTACGGCTGAGGAATTCCGAAACATAAGAACACTCGTCGAACCGCGAACGCGGCTCGGTGTACCCGTACTCGACGGCCGGCAGCAGCCGGCCGGCGATGCCGCCGGGTCGAAGCACGACAGGGAATGAACTGATGCCATCAGGGAAAGATGTCGGCGGACTCGGTCGGCGGGGCGCCGGCGGGACGACCAAGAAGAACGCCTTCTGTTCGTTCTGTCGCAAGAGCTACCGCGACGTCGGGCCGCTCGTTGAGGGCCCTGGCGACGTCTACATCTGCGGTGAGTGCATCGAGCTTTGCCAGTCGATCCTCGACCAGGAAAAGAAGCGCCGCGGCACCAGCAAGCAGTTGTCTACCGCGATCCCCTCGCCCCGCGAGATCGTCGGACACCTCGATCAGTACGTGATCGGGCAGCATCATGCCAAGCGGGTGCTCGCGGTGGCGGTGCACAGCAATTACCAGCGGCTCAACCTCGGCCGCGAACCGGGCGACGTCGAGGTCGACAAGTCGAACATCCTGCTCCTCGGTCCGACGGGGTGCGGCAAGACGCTGCTGGCGCGGACGCTGGCCAGGATCCTCGACGTGCCCTTCGCGATCGGCGATGCGACCACGCTCACCGAAGCGGGCTACGTGGGCGAGGACGTGGAGAACCTGCTCCTCAAACTGCTCAACGCGGCCGACTTCGACATCGAGGCCGCCCAGCGGGGCGTGCTCTACATC
>Ga0164294_10004835_pt1 | contig 11649 bp, 8 predicted proteins | sample GEODES005metaG_FD_111479 | JGI IMG/M metagenome (GOLD analysis project Ga0164294, IMG submission 111479) | Oligotrophic lake water microbial communities from Sparkling Lake, Wisconsin, USA - GEODES005 metaG | ecosystem: Environmental > Aquatic > Freshwater > Lake | place: USA: Sparkling Lake...
ATTTGGTTGTAAAGTAGCAGGTGCAAAAATTATTGTGGTATTAGGACATACAAAATGTGGTGCCATTAAAGGAGCTTGTGATAAGGTTGAATTAGGCAATTTAACAGGTTTGATCTCTAAGATTTTACCAGCGGTTGATCAAGAAATGTCTACACAAGAAAACAGAACTTCAAGCAATGCAAATTTTGTAGAAAATGTGGCTGAATTAAATGTTGGTTTATCTGTAAAAAATATTTTGATAAAAAGTCAAATTATAGCGGACATGGTGAAAAATGGTGAAATTGGCATAGTTGGTGGTGTGCATGATATCAGTACGGGTCATGTGAAGTTTTTTGAATAACTAAACAGCGATTTTATCTGGTAATGCTTTGTTCAATACTTTTTCAAATATTGGGATTGTCCAAACAAATATCAAGACGCCTAGAATATTGAAAAGCATATGCGCATTGGCAACAGACCTTTCGATTGAGGCGCCAGTGCTGATGTATTTGACTAAGTCAACAAATGGATAAAAAAGCATCAAGCCTAAAATAATTGAAATTAAATTAAAACTTACATGAAACAGACCTGTTTTTAAAGCCTGTCTACTTCCTCTAATAGTAGCTAATAAAGTATCACTACAAGTTCCAAGCTCTGCTCCTAACATAATTGCAATTCCTCCAGTTAAACTTAAAATCCCCTTTTTTGATAGTATAATTGCCATGCCAACAGTAGCAGACGAGGATTGTATAACAAGTGTTACAACTGCACCAATGATTGCACCTAATACAGGACTTTCGGTTTTTTTCATCCATTCTGCAAAAAATGCTTCATCCTTTAATGGTTCAACTGCATTCTCCATGGTGTACAATCCAAAAAATAATACACCAAAATATAAAATTGATTTACCAATATTGCTAAATTTTTCTGTTTTTGCAATAAAGAGTAAAATAAATCCAATTAATAAAAATATTGGGGAATATTTACCAAAATCCATTGCAATAATTTGACTGCTTACTGTTGTTCCAATATTTGCTCCAAGTACAATACCCATTGCTTGCTTAAATGTCAACAGCTTGGAATTGACTAATACGATTGTGATGATAATAACTGCGGAGGATGAATCAAGTAGCGTTGTTGCTACAATACCAACAATTAAACTACTAAATGTATTGGAAGTAAATCTTTGTATGCTTTTAGAGGCATTATCACCCAAGGCATTTTTAATTGTTTCTGAAAGGCTATTTACCGCAAATAGAAACAAAACCAAGCCAGCAATCACAGATAATATAATTTCTGTCATCATTCAAAATTTTTGGTAAGGTAACATTAAATGGCTGTCAGTTCATTAAATTGGTACAAATTGACTAATAAACAACAATAACTTAACTTTGGGATAAGTAAAAAAGGTATAATATCCATTCGGAATAGTCAAAGATTTCTCTTAAATTGAGTCATATGAAAGCAATTCAACCTCTTCACTTTAGTTATACGGGATGTATAACAAAGCTCCTTATCATTGCCTGTATTTTTACAGCCAATCCTATAGCTGCACAAACAGTTATAGAAAAAATAGTACAAGAAGAAACAAAAAACTCGCAATTGCAAGTTTTGGCGCATGAGTTATTAGATGGTATTGGACCAAGACTTGTGGGCACACCTCAAATGAAAAAGGCCAACGATTGGGCAGTAGAAAAATATACCAGTTGGGGCATTACTGCGCGCAACGAACAGTGGGGTGAGTGGAAAGGATGGGAGCGCGGTATCACGCATATCGACATGCTTTCTCCAAGAGTTAAAAGCTTAGAAGGAACGCAATTGTCTTGGAGTCCCTCCACAAAAGGCAAAGCGGTTAAAGCAGAAATTATAATCCTACCTGATCTGGCTGATTCATTGGCATTTGCTAATTGGTTGCCTAATGTGAATGGGAAGTTTGTCATGATTTCTATGAATCAACCCACAGGGAGACCCGATGATAACTGGCAACAATTTGCTACAAAGGAGTCTTTTGATAAATTGAAAAAAGAACGCACCGAAATGACGGATGCTTGGCGTAAACGCATCAATAAAACTGGTTTTCCATCAAGAATGCTCCCAATTATTTTAGAAAAAGCAGGTGCTTTGGGCATCTTAACCAATAACTGGTCAAGTGGCTTTGGGGTAGACAAAATATTCAATGCCTACACTACAAAAATTCCAACGGTGGATATTGCTTTGGAAGATTATGGCACTTTATATCGCTTAGTAGAATCTGGAGACAATCCTATCATTCGCATTCAAACCGATTCTAAAGATTTAGGCACTGTTCCAAATTTCAATACCATTGCCGAAATCAAAGGAACAGAAAAGCCGGATGAATATGTCATGCTTTCTGCGCATTTTGATTCTTGGGATGCAGGACAAGGTGCAACCGATAATGGAACAGGCACTTTAACGATGATGGAAGCGATGCGTATTTTAAAGCTAGTCTATCCAAATCCTAAGCGTACTATTTTAGTAGGACATTGGGGTAGTGAGGAGCAAGGTTTAAATGGTTCTAGAGCATTTGTGGAAGACCATCCGGAAGTGGTTGGTAAGTTACAAGCATTGTTCAATCAGGACAATGGTACAGGTAGAGTTGTCAATATTTCTGGACAAGGATTTAAATATGCGGGTGAATTTATTTCAAGATGGTTGGCTGCAGTGCCTAATAGTATGAAAGATTCTATTAAGACAACATTTCCTGGTTCACCAGGTGGCGGCGGAAGTGACTTTGCTTCTTTTGTAGCAGTAGGTGCGCCAGGTTTTTCATTAAGTTCGTTAAACTGGTCCTATTTTAATTATACTTGGCATACGAATAGAGACACTTACGATAAAATCATTTTTGATGATTTAAAGAACAATGCGATGCTTACTGCAATATTGGTGTACATGGCTTGCGAAGACAACGCAACCTTCCCAAGAGACAAAGTAGACTTAGGAACCAATAAGCTTACTGGACAACCTATTCAATGGCCAGTGCAAGTGAAAGCAATGCGAAAAGGACCTAATGCGCCAACGAATTAACAATGATGATTCAATTACTCAACCGCTATAAATTTCAAACAATCAATTATGTCTATTTTATCCAATTACAGTGATGGCTTTTTTAATGTGAGTGCAGCGCATGGATTTCTTCCAGTAAAAGCGCCAATGGTCAAATTACCTAATAATTATGCGGACTTACAAGCTGTGTTGGACAATATGCCTGTTGTATTAAATGAAAATGAGTTTGGGTATTTAAATACGGAAGATGGGATTGTCGCGCCTACTTTAGCGATTCAAAATCATTTGGCTGCCGTTGAAAAAGAGGAGGACATTTTTGTTTTACAAGCTTTATTTAGATCCTATAGTTTTTTAGCCTCTGCTTATTTATTAGAGCCTTCTTTCCAACAATTTAGAAAAGACGGGAAGTACGGAAAAGCAAGAAATTTTTTACCTGCAAATATTGCACAGCCTTTTTGTAAAGTAGCTGATAAATTAAATGTATTTGCTTGGCTAGATTACCATTATGCCTATTCATTAGGTAATTACCAAAAGCTAAATGAAGCTGGCGATTTGAATTGGGAAAACATCACCATGTGTAACCGTTTTTCGGGACAACCCGATGAGGTTGGTTTTATTATGTTGCATGTAGACATCAACAGATTTTCTGCCAACCTAGTTGGGACTGTGATGCAGACTATTCAAGCCTTAGATGGTGGAGCAAAATCAGTTGGCGATTTGCTAGAAAAGAATTGGTCCACAATGAAGCAAATGAATGAGCGCAGAAAAGAAATGTGGAAGGCTTCTAGATGGCAACGATACAATGATTTTAGAATTTTTATAATGGGGGTTAAAGGCAATACCGATTTGTTTGGAGATGGCGTAGTGTATGAAAATGTATGGGATGAGCCTAAAGCTTTTAGAGGCCAAACTGGTGCACAGGATGATATCATTCCAATGCAGGATATTTTTTCTGGAGTCATTTTTTATTACCCTCAAAATGAACTCACAAAATATTTATTAGACCTTAGACTGTACCGTCCAACCTGTGTACAAGACTTTTTCAAAGACCTTGAAAATTCAATGAAAACATTGCATCCAAAAGGCTTGATGGGTAAATTAGTTGAAAATAAAGATGTTACTGGGCTTTGTTATTTATTAGGGATTTTAGAAGAGATTTATCATTTCAGAAACGGACATTGGCAGTTTGTTCAAAAATACATCATGGCAAATACCAAATACGCCATGGCGACTGGAGGCACACCAATAACATCTTGGATCCCTAATCAAATCTTATCTGTCATTCGTCAAATGGAGGATGTCATTGCTGCTATTCATACAATTGGTGTATCAGATCAAGCAGAGGCGAATTTTATTTTAGAGCATAATTCAAAATTATTGCCTACCAAAAAAGGGTTAATCAATGGACAACTTGAGTTAATTCATAAAAACGACTTTTCTGCAGAAGCGGTATTTGCTTTGAATCAAAAGTTTGGGTATGATGATACAAAATCCAGCATATCTTTGTAAGACTAATATACAGTTATGCTAGATGCAATCGTTCCGTTAATTTCGTTAATTTCTTTAGAAGTTATTTTAGGCATTGACAATGTCATTTTTATCTCTATTCTAGCTGATAAATTACCAGATAGTCAAAGAAATAAATTAAGGTATTGGGGATTAGGCTTAGCCATGGTCATGCGATTGATTTTGTTAACCTTGATTTCTTATATTTTAAAATTAGATCAAGAATTATTTATCTTATTTGATATTCATTTTTCTGGCAAGGGATTGATTTTAATTGCAGGGGGTCTTTTTTTAATTTATAAAAGCACAGTCGAGATTTACCATAAAACAGAATTAGCAAATCAAACTGGTGAACCCAAGGTTTCTAAAACTAGTAGCTTTAAAAGACTTTTATTAGAGGTTATTTTATTAGACTTGGTTTTTTCAATTGATTCCATCATTACAGCTATTGGTATGGCACAGGAATTATGGGTGATGTATACATCTGTGATAGTAGCTGTGGTGATTATGATTTTTGCCTCACAGCCAATTAGCTTTTTCATTAAAAAGCACCCTTCCTTTAAAATATTGGCATTAAGCTTTTTGATGATGATTGGATTGTCATTGATTGCAGAAGGCTTTCATTTAGAGATACCTAAAGGCTATATTTATTTTTCGATGGCATTTGCTTTCATTGTTGATATCATTCAAATGAAGACGGTAAAGTAAGCATATGCAATCTCCTGTATTTTTAATTACGCCTCCTTTTACACAGTTAAATACCCCTTATCCCGCAACGGCTTATATCAAAGGGTTTTTAAATACCAAGGGCATTCCAAGTGTACAAGCAGATCTTGGAATCGAAGTCACATTGGCGATGTTTAACAAAGAAGGGCTTACAAAATTATTTCAAGCCATTCATTCCAAAGAATGGGAGCTTAGTCCAAACTGTCAACGTATACTTGCGCTAGAAAATAATTATATCAACACCATCGAACAGGTGATTTTATTTTTACAGGGTAAGTTAGATACCATTGCACACCTTATATGTTCAAGAACATTTTTGCCAGAAGCGGATGCATTTGATCAAATGGATGATTTAGATTGGGCCTTTGGTGCCATGGGTAAGCAGGATAAGGCCAAGCATATTGCAACTATGTATTTAGAGGATTTGGGTAATTTAATTAAAGAGACCATTGATCCTCATTTTGGTTTTAGTAGGTACGCAGAAAGTTTGGGTAGATCTGCGAATACATTTGACGAATTGTATGCGGCTTTAAATGCGCCAGTGACTTATTTAGATACGATTTTATTAGAGATCTTAGAACAACATATAAAAAAAGTACAACCTAAATTGGTTTGTATATCGGTGCCTTTCCCTGGCAATTTGTATACCTCATTAAGATGTGGTCAGTGGATTAAGCAACATCATCCAACGATTAAAGTAGCAATGGGTGGTGGTTTTGCCAATACAGAACTGCGTTCTTTGTCGGATCCTAGGGTGTTTGAATTTTATGATTTTATTACGTTGGATGATGGGGAAACACCTATCGAATTATTGATTCATCACATTGATGGTAAAATTCAAGTACAGGATTTAAAGCGTTGTTTTACTTTATTGAATGGCGTGGTAACTTATATCAATGGGTCCATCCAGCCTGATTATAAACAACATCAGTTAGGTACACCAGACTATGATGGTTTATGGTTGGATCAATATATTTCTGTGATTGAGTTGGTGAATCCTATGCATAGTTTATGGAGCGATGGAAGATGGAATAAATTAACCATGGCCCACGGATGTTATTGGGGTAAATGTACTTTTTGTGATATCTCTTTAGATTATATCAAGACTTATGAACCAGCTACAGCAAGTTTATTAGCAGATAGGATGGAATTGATGATTGCGCAAACAGGCCAAAACGGATTTCATTTTGTAGACGAAGCTGCACCGCCTGCATTGATGAAAGCATTGGCAATTGAAATCATCAAACGAAAACTAGTAGTTAGTTGGTGGGCCAATGTGCGTTTTGAAAAAAGCTTTACACAGGACCTATGTATTTTATTAAAAGCTTCTGGATGTATTGCAGTGAGTGGAGGATTAGAAGTGGCATCGGATAGATTACTAGAACTTATTCAAAAAGGTATTACAGTCGCACAGGTGGCGAGAGTAAGTAAACATTTTAATGACGCGGGGATCATGGTACATGCTTATTTAATGTATGGTTTCCCAACTCAAACGGTACAAGAAACAGTGGACGCCTTAGAGATGGTGCGTCAATTATTTGAAACAGGCGTTTTGAAATCTGCCTTCTGGCATTTATTTACTATGACGGCGCATAGCCCTGTGGGCTTAGCCCCAGAAAATTATAAAGTAAAAAAAGTATCAGAGGCAGTTGGCAGTTTTGCAAACAATGATATTGCACATATTGATCCTTCTGGGGCCAACCATGAAATTTTTGGTTATGGTTTAAAAAAAGCAATCCTCAATTATATGCATGGTGCTTGTTTCGAATTCCCATTGCAAAAATGGTTTGAATTTAAAATTCCAAAAACAAGTATTGCGCCAAACTATATTCAAACACAGTTGGATGCGGTAGAGATTGGATCTGCTAACTATAAAGCCATTTGGACAGGGTTAATGCCTACTTCAACAATGGTACAACGTGCAAAAAAGGGAAGTAAGTGGGCCGAGATGAACCTGCGTTTTGAAACCAATAAAAATAGTATTTCAATTCAAGTGGATCCTGAGAAAGGAAAATGGTTCATGCAATTATTATCAACCATCCAAGTGGATGCTTCTACTGGGATGTCATTCGCGGATATCAAAGCAGATTATACTGCTGCAGGTTTGGAAGATTTTGATTTGTTTTGGGATAATAAACCAATCAATACCTTGCATAAAGCAGGGCTGTTAAGAATTTAAATACAAGACTAAGGCCATCCCTGGTTCAAACATATGAAACCTGATATTCCCTTTTAAATGGCAGAATAAACAATTAATGCTATTTTTGGGTCTAATACAAAGCATATGGGATTCGCAATCAATAAAAAAATAGCCGATAAAAAAACAGCCTCTAGCGCAAAAACCAATGTGCAAGCAGGGGGTAGTTCTAAATTTATCGCAAAGGCAAGCACCAAATCTTCTGGTGCAAGTAAAAAACCAATTAAAACTGGCGGATCAAGAGGTAGTTGATCTATTTATTTTATCACCTCGCCTTCGATGGTCAATTCGGCAGGTAATTTTTGTCCAGCAAATTTTATATTTACCTTTTTTCTGAATGCACCAACAGCAGGAGATGTATAAGTGATTTTGATGGTTCCTTTTTGCCCTTTTAAAATAGGCTTTTGGTCGTATTCTGGTTGGGTGCATCCACATTCTGCATTGGCAAATTCTATCACTGCAGGTCTTGCATCGGAATTTGTATAATTGAAGATGACTGACTTGTGTACACCTTTTGAGATTTTTCCAAAATTATGGGACGCTTTGTCAAATTTAACACCCGATTGAGCAGCACAAAATAATGTGGCAAGTGAAAAACTTAGGGTCAAAATGTACTTCATATAGGTATTATTTAAAGGGTGTTTGTTTAAGCCAATGGATCAAAATTGAAGCCATGGCTGATTAAATCTTGCTCTAAATTATTGAAATTTCGGTAATTATCTGTTTTTATATGTTTCTTGATTTTTATTGCATTTTGACCCCTATTTTTGTCAAATGGAATCCAATTTAGAAGCATTATCTAATCAGGACATGCTTTCGTTTGAAGCATTTCAAAAAACTGTTTTAGAGGACTACCGAACTGCACTTGCAAGTAGAGAAGTGAGTTTATTGGGAAGGCGTGAAGTATTGACAGGGAAGGCTAAATTTGGCATCTTTGGCGATGGTAAAGAAATTGCTCAGGTGGCACTCGCAAAATTTTTTCAAAAAGGTGATTTTAGAAGTGGATATTATCGCGATCAAACTTTAATGTTTGCATTGGGCACTTCTAATATAGGCGATTATTTTGCACAATTATATGCAGACGTAGAAAACGATCCATACAGTGGTGGTCGAAACATGAACTCGCATTTTAGTACCCCTTTTGTGAATGACAAGGGTGACTGGTTGCCACTTGTCGATACCTATAATGTATCTGCAGATATTGCACCTACAGCAGGACAAATGGTGAGGGGACTTGGACTGGCTTTTGCTTCTAAATTTTTTAGAAATGCGAATCGGGAACCTGCATTTGAAGGTTTGACGAATCAAGGGAATGAAGTTTGTTTTTGTACCATAGGAGATGCAAGTACATCGGAGGGACATTTTTGGGAAACCATCAATGCTGCAGGTGTATTACAAGTACCATTAGCAGTCATTGTCTATGACGATGGATATGGTATTTCTGTTCCAATCGAATTACAAACGACCAAAGGATCTATATCAGAAGCATTGGCTGGATTTGAAAAAAAACCTGGTACCAATGGGATCAAAATATATACGGTGAATGGATGGGATTATGCTGCGCTTTGCGAAACCTTTGAAGAAGGTATTTCCTATACGCGTACAACCCATACGCCTGTTGTGTTTCATGTAAAAGAAGTGACACAGCCTCAAGGCCATTCCACAAGTGGAAGCCACGAAAGGTATAAATCTGCAGAAAGATTAGAATGGGAAAGAAATTGGGATTGTAATAAACAAATGCGTGCATGGTTGATCTTAAATGAATTGGCCACTGCTGAATCATTAGATCTTTTAGAATCAGAAGTCAAGCAAGATGTTCGAGATCAAAAACAAGCTGCATGGGATAAATATATCAATCCAATCAAATCAAAAATTCAAGCAGCAGCTGATTTGGTATTTTCTGGATTACAACAAGATGCGCCATTGTATCATTTGATGCAAGAATTGGTTGCAAATAAAGAACCATTAAAGAGAGAACTTTTTAGAGTGTTGAATATTGTTTTAGAGCAGATGCCGCAGCATCCTAATGCAAATGCAATTGGTCAATTATTAGCAGATTACCATAAAGAGCAAGCGCCTTTTTATAGTAAGTATTTATACAATGAAGGGCCAAAGAGCGCATTGAATGTGCCAGTGGTTCCAGCAGTCATGGAGGCAAATCCAAAACAAATGAATGGGTATGAGGTCTTGAATCAATATTTTGATCACTTGTTTGCTAACAATCCTAAAGTGGTCGCCTTTGGCGAAGACTTAGGAAATATAGGAGACGTGAATCAAGGCTTTGCTGGATTACAAGCCAAGTATGGTGTGAATAGAATTTTTGATACAGGCATCAGAGAACAAACCATCATGGGACAAGCGCATGGCTTAGCCATGAGAGGATTGAGACCTATTGCAGAAATTCAATACTTAGATTATTTAATGTTTGGTATACAAACACTAAGCGACGATGTGTCCACTTTACATTACCGAACTGTTGGAAGACAAAGTAGTCCTGTGATTATTAGAACAAGAGGACATAGACTAGAAGGGATTTTCCATAGTGGCTCACCAATGGGTATGATTGTTCATGCATTAAGAGGAATGTATGTTTGTGTGCCAAGAAATATGGTGCAAGCAGTGGGCATGTACAATACATTATTGAAAGCCAATGATCCTGCAATTTTAATAGAATGTTTAAATGGCTATCGATTAAAAGAAACAGTTCCATCCAATATCAATGAGTTCACTGTTCCATTGGGTATGCCTGAGATCATAAGAGCTGGAGCAGATATCACCATTGTATCTTATGGTTCTACATTAAGAATAGTGGAAGATGCAGCTTTACGATTAGCAGCATTGGGTATTGATTGTGAAGTGATAGATGTGCAAACGCTTTTACCATTTGATATCAATCATCAGATAGTGGCTTCACTTAAAAACACCAATCGAATATTATTTGTAGATGAAGATGTGCCTGGAGGTGCTACTGCGTATATGTATCAGCAAGTGATTGAAGGTCAAGGCGGATACAAGTGGTTAGATGCAAGTGCTAGAACTTTATCTGCTAAAGCACATCGTCCAGCTTATGCAAGTGATGGAGATTATTTTTCTAAGCCAAATACCGAAGAAGTGATTCAAGTGGTGAAAGAGATGATGGCAGAGTAAATTCCTCTTTCATTAATTCAATAACCTTCTAATTGTTCCGTGTAGCTTAAAGAGCCTAGTCTAATCCTTAATGGAATTTTAGTTTTCTTTTCCAATGCCCTTTCTTGATTGCAGAAAAATCCTGTTTGTGTAGTATAGTAATTTGCTGCAACTTTATTTTGTATGGTATAGGTTCCATTTGAAATAGCACTAAATAGTATGGGCGTTTTATTTTCTGTTTTCCAATATTCCTTTGTATTTTTTGTATTCAACTTCTGCGCAGCAATGGTCTGCGTAAAAATGAAACATAATATCGTGATTATAGTTTTCGTAGTGATTGGTTTTATCCCATATTGTGAAATACTTTGTTCACATCTTCATCTTCCTCTAACCTTTCAATCAATTTACTAATATCTTCTGCTTGTTCATCTGTTACAGGAATAGTGGTGCTAGGAATCCACTCTAATTCCGCAGAAATAGCAGTGATATTTTTTTCCTCTAATGCTTTTTGTAAGTTACCAAAATCAGTAAACGCACATCTTAAAACAAAAATTGGATTGTCATTGTCGTCGTTACTTTCTCCTAATTCATCTAAACCATGATCAATTAATTCTAATTCTAAATCATCCATGACCAATCCATCTGGGTTTAATTTAAACACACCCATTTTCTTAAATTGAAAACTTACGCTACCACTATTTCCCATGGCACCGCTTCCTTTATTAAAATGACTCTTTACATTGGCAACTGTTCTCACATGATTGTCGGTTGCTGTTTCTACTAATAAAGCAACACCATGGGGTGCATAGCCTTCGTATAATATTTCTTCGTAGTTAGAAGTGTCTTTGCCCATGGCCCTTTTTATCGCTGCTTCTACACGGTCCTTAGGCATGCCCACACTTCTTGCATTCTGGTAACATCTTCTTAAGGCAGGGTTATCATCTGGGTTAGGGCCTGATGCTTTAACAGCAATCACAATTTCTTTACCTATGCGGGTAAACTGCTTTGCCATACGATCAAAGCGTTTAAACATGGTTGCTTTTCTTACTTCAAATATCCTTCCCATAATTGTTCTTTTAAGTCTGTAAAAA
>Ga0164294_10004837_pt1 | contig 11647 bp, 7 predicted proteins | sample GEODES005metaG_FD_111479 | JGI IMG/M metagenome (GOLD analysis project Ga0164294, IMG submission 111479) | Oligotrophic lake water microbial communities from Sparkling Lake, Wisconsin, USA - GEODES005 metaG | ecosystem: Environmental > Aquatic > Freshwater > Lake | place: USA: Sparkling Lake...
ATACCGACAAATACGGACGGGTTCAGGTGCGCTTTCACTGGGACCGGCTCGACGTGACCAACGAAACCTCGAGCTGCTGGATCCGCGTTTCGCAGACCGGCGGGCTGGGCAATATCATCCTGCCGCGCGTGGGCCAGGAAGTCCTGGTCGATTTCATCAATGGCGACCCTGACCGCCCGATCGTTGTCGGGCGCGTGTTCAACGAATCGCATATGCCGGTCTATCCGCTGCCCGCGGGCAAGACCAAGGCGGTTTGGCGCACCGAGCGGTATAAAGACGCCGCAGCGTATCCAGACGCCGAGAAACTTGACCTCAAGCAGGAGCCTGTCAACGAAATCAGGCTGGACGATCAGGGCGGCAAGGAAGAATTTTTCATGTATGCGCATCGCAACATGAACAAGCGTATCGAGTACGACGAAACACATCATCTTGGCCATAATCAGAACATCAAAGTAGGCTACAACCGCGACCTTTATGTCAAAAACAATGAGACTACCACGGTTGAAGAAGACCGCAAGGCGACGATCAACAAGACCGATACGCTGATAATCAAGAACAAGTTGACGACCAAGGTTACTGCGGGCGACGAAGAACGCAACATCAGCAACAATCAGACGATTGATGTCGGCAATGAAATTTCGATTACTGCGAAGAGCAAAATTACCCTTACAGTGGGTGGCAGTTCCATCACCATGGATCCCACGACCATCACGCTCGAAATAGGTGCGAGCAAAATCACCATGGATCCCAAAAGCATCACGGCCAAGACCTTGACCCTTCAGATGGAAGGTTCGCTGATGGCAGAATTGAAGTCATCCCTCACCACGACAGTCGACGGAGGTGTGGGTCTCACTCTCAAAGCCGCCATGGTGATGATCAACTAAGGAAATATCGCGATGACAGACTGGACCCAGGTGACTTGGGGGAATGGCGGTCAGGTGCTGGAATTTATCGGGCGCGACGCGGAAGATATTGCCGCAGACAGCGATCACGCTTTGCCGCCCGGCAAATATTGCCAAGCGCTGATCGAGCGCGGCGAAATCGTTGCCGCCGTCGAGTTCCTTGGCCATGCCTTGCCGCGCTACGAAGCCGTGGTATGGGCGGCGCAAGTCCTGCGCCGCTTCACGTCTGGGCAGGACGATCTGTTGAGCGCGGTGCTGCGCTGGATCGACGATCCAAACGATGCCCAGCGGCGCGCGGTTTTCGAACTGGCCCAGCGGCTGCCCTCGGGCAGCGCCAAGGCGTTGCTGGGCAATGCCGTGTTCTTCTCAGGCGGGTCGATATCTCAGCCCGATTTTCCTGCTGTGCTGCCCCCGGCCTATGCCTGCGGCAAATCGGCCTATGGCGCGGTGGTGACGGCTGCCTACGACACAGAGGACGAAGAAACCATCTTGCGCGATGCCCTGAGCATCGGCGAAAGCATTGCCCGCGGGGGCGCGATCGCGTGATCCTGCCGCCGTTCCCTTCGCTTCAAGGCCGAATATCGCCTCCATGCCGTTAACGCTGACCCTGCGCAACACCGACCGGCTGGACAACGGCTCACCCACATCGCTCGTGCTCGATCGGCGCGGCGCGATCATTGGCCGCGCTGCCACGGTCGATTGGTGCCTGCCCGATCCCACGCGCGAACTTTCGTCGCGGCATTGCGAAATCCAGTTCCGCGACGGCGCCTATGTGCTCACCGATATCAGCACCAATGGGACTTTTCTGCAGGGAAGCGCGGGCCGCCTGCCCGCGCCGCGCACCATTGCCGCCGGCGATGTGTTTGTCATCGGCCCGTTCGAGCTCGTCGCCGCGCTCGACGATGCCACCGCCGCCGCCATGGCCGCGCGCAACGCCTCGCCGCCGCCGCCCGCCTGGAAAGGATGGGCACCGGCAGACGGCGCGGATGCCGCCAGCCCTGCGCCTGCCGCATCGGGCTGGGATGCTGTTCCCGCCACGGCGGCCATCTCCGGCGCAGGCCCGATGTCGGGAAACTGGGCCGCCCCGAGTACCACCGGCAGCACCGCTCCCGCCAGCCCGGCCGGCAGTGGATGGGGCGCGGCCCCTGCCGCCGCGCCTGCCACGCCTCCTGCAGCATCAGGCTGGGGCGCACCCGCCTCTGCGCCGGCATCCCCTGCTAGCGGCGGTTGGGGCGCGCCAGCCACTCCAGCAGACCCCGCTTCCAGCGGCGGCTGGGGCGCGCCGCCCGCGCCTGCCGAACCTGCATCGGGCAGCGGCTGGGGTGCTTCCGCGCCGTCCTCCGCCGCCTCTTTTGCAGCGCCTACGGAGGCCTCGACGTGGGAGAGTCCGCCCCCGCCACCGCCACCCGCTTCGGACTGGTCAACCCCGGCTGCCCCGCCGCCGCCGCCATCGGCCGCCGATGTGTGGGGGCAGGTTGCGGCAAGCAACGTCGTCGATTGGGCGCGCGGCGGCTTCGGCGCGCCTGCGCCCGCGCCCGCTTTCGATCCGGCACCGGCTCCTGCGTTCGCGCCGATTCCAACCGCGAGCGCCGCGGCCGCCCCGGCGATGCCGCCGCCCGAACGTACTGCGATGCCGGCGCCCGTCAGCGCGCCCGCTGCCATGCCGCCGCCTGCGCCAACGGCCCCCACCGCGAGCACGCCGAGCGGGATCGATCACTTGCTTTCCGCAACCGGCCTCGCACCGTCCGCGCTGAAGCAGGAACCCGCCGCCGCGTTGCGCCAGGCTGGCGACGTGCTGCGCCGTCTGGTCGCCGGCTTCGTGGTGATGCTCGAGGCGCGCGCGCGCGCGAAGAGCCAGCTAGGCGCGGCGGGCACCAGTCTGGAATTCGACGGCAACAATCCGCTCAAGTTTGCGCGCACCCCCGAACAGGCGCTCGCGCAGCTGCTCAATCCGGCCGAGCGCGGCTTCATGCCCGCCGACCGCGCCATCGAGGACGGGTTCCGCGATCTTCAAGCGCATCAGGTGGCCACCTTGAAGGCGATGCAGGGCGCGCTGCGCGCCACGCTCGACCGATTCTCCCCCACCGCCATTCGCAGCCGCGCCGACCAGAAGGGGCTGATCGCCAAGATCATGCCCGGCGCGCGCGATGCGGCGCTATGGCAAACCTATGAGCGCGAGTTCGGCGGCGTTGCCCAAGGCTCGGACGAAGCTTTCATGGACGTGTTCGCCAAGGAATTCCGCAAGGCTTATGACGAGGCGGTCAGGGGCGGCTGACCACCCAATTGGCCGGACAACTGGCCGCTCAATTGGGCAGATTGTCGACCGTCTTGAACCAGACCATTTCGGCCTTCCAGCCGCCTGCCGCGGCGGCTGCCAGAAACTTCTGCTTCCAGGCATCGCCGCGCTGACCCGCAGCCCCCGCGACGAACCCGGCATCCAGCGGTCGCTTGCCCGAAAGCAGCAGCAGCCCCGACCAGCCGCTATGATTCACATCAAGCTGGAGACGGTACTGATTGGCCCCCAGCGCCACGCTTCCTGCGGCGAGATCGGCGGTCGAGCGGGTGATCTGCTGGATCAGCCCGCTGGGCTCAAGCCCGAACAGGGCATATTCCTTGCCCGTGTCCGCCAGATCGAAATTGACGACCGCCTTCGCGCCGACTTGGCCGGAATACTCGCCTGAATCGAGCTTCGCCATCTCGAACTGGCGCTGCGCCGCTTTCATTGCGCTGCCCGATGGCGCGCGGATCTGGCGAAAGGCTTCGAGTGGGCCGCATTCGCTCGGCTCGATCGGCGAGACATCGCCAAAATCGAGATTGGCCGACCCGACCCCGGCATCGGCCAGCAGCTTCGCGATCTGGCCTTGCGCCTCGGCAGGTCGCCCGGCCACGCCGCGCAGCGCCACCGCCAGACCACCCTGGCCCGGGCTGATCGAGGCCACTTCAAGCCAGGTGCACCCCACCGAGGTCAGCCCGCGATCCAAGGCCCCGCGCGCCGCAGCGGCGGGATCGGCGGGCGCTGAAACTGCGTCCGCTGGCGCGCCGTCCGCAGCGCCGCCGTCCGTAACCGGCGCTGCGGGGCGCGTGGCGAGGTAGCCAACAACCCCGATCACCACCACGGCCGCCGCGATGCCGCCGCCGATCAGCGGCATTTTGCTCTTGCCCGCCGCTTCGCCGCCTGCCGCCGGAGCAGCCGCAAGTTGCTTGGGCTTCTTGTCCTTGACCGGCGGCGGCACGGCAGCAGGTGCGGCAACCGGCACCGCGCCGCGACCGGCGAGGCGTTCGACCACCTCGTCCATCGAGCGGATCCGGTCGGCCGGATTGGGGCGCAGCATGTCGGCGATGACCGGGCGCAGCGCCTCGGGGATGGGGGAGAGATCGGGCCCGGCGCGGCGCTTGTCGACCGCATCGACCAGCGTGCCGCCCATCGCGACATCGCGCCGCATCGCAATCGCCAGAATCACCAGGCCCAGCGAGTAGACATCGCTCCATGGGCCCACTTCGCGCCCGAAATCACCCAATTGCTCGGGCGCGACATAATTGAGCTTGCCCGCAAAGCCGTCGCCAATGATCGTGGCGGAGCCCGGATCGAGATCTTTGGCAATGCCGAAATCGATGATCTTGGCGCCTTCGAGCCGCCCCCCTTCGAGCATCACGTTGTCGGGCGAGATATCGCGGTGGATGGCCCCCAGCGCGTGCGCCGCGCTCAGCCCCTCGGCCAGCCGCTTGGTCAGCGCGGCCAGTTCGGCCGGAGCGGGATCAAGATCGCGCAGCACATCCGAGAGATTGCGTCCGTCGATATATTCGGTGACGATGTAAAACACATTGAGCACCGGCTCCTGCGCCAGCACCCGGTATTGCACCAGCGCCGGATGCCCCAGCCGCGTCAGCGTGCGCGCTTCCTTGCGAAACATCGCCAGAACGTTGGGATCGGCAGCCAGGTTCTGCAAAATCACCTTGATCGCCACGCGTTCGTCGGTGTTGATGTTGATCCCTTCGAAAACCTCGCCCATCCCGCCGCGCGCGATAAACCGCTTCACTTCAAAGATGTGATTGAGGACATCGCCGACCTGAATCTGGCGCGGCTGCTGGCCCGGCGCAAACGAGGTGGCGGATGCCATCGGCATCGATGTCAGCGGGGCAGCGGCCTCTGGAAATGGTGGCGTTGCCATTGGCGGCGTGGGGGTCGGCGAGGGCTGCGAAGGCGCGCCGACTTGCGGGTTGAAAATCGTCCGGTCGCCGTTGTCGGGCGGGGTTTCGTCGTTGGTCATAGCGTGTCTGAAGAGCTGGCGAACGACAGCGCCGTGCGCTCGTTGGCGCCGACGAGCAGCACCGTGACATTGTCGGGTGCGCCGCGTTCAAGGCATTGCGCCACCAGTGGCGCGGCGGCATCCGGGCCATAAGCGCCAAGCGTCGCGACAATCTCGTCTTGCGTCAACACCCCGTGCAACCCGTCGCTGCACAGCAGAAAGATATCGCCCGGCAAAACCGCATCGCTCACCGCATCGAGTTCAAGCTCGGGGCGGACACCGATGGCGCGTGCCAATACGTGGCCCATCGGATGGCCCTCGGCCTGCTCCGGGGTCAGCAAACCGCGATCGAGCATTTCCTGAACTTGTGTATGATCGACGGTCAATTGATGAAATGCCCCTTCGCGAAACAAATAGATGCGGCTGTCGCCCGCCCAGATCGCTGCAAACTGACGCTCGCGCACCACCAGCGCGACCACGGTCGAGCCCATCTGAACGCCCAATGCCTGCGCCTGCGCATAGATTTCGGCATTCGCGGCGTGGATCGCGGCGGCGGTGGCTGCGCAGGCATCATTGAAATCTTCGGGGATCCGCGCGGCGGCGAGCGCGCGCACCAGCGCTTCGCTGGCCTGCTTGCCATTGGCATGGCCGCCCATGCCATCGGCCACCAGCCAGACCCCGGCCTCGGTCAAGGCCACCGCGCTGTCCTCGTTCGCCTTGCGCACGCAGCCGGTATTCGTTTCGAGCGCGTCTTCGAGGCGCAGCGGGCTAGCCATCAATGAAATCCCTGAGCATCCGCGTCACCAATCCTGTGGGCGCGAAACCGGCGAGGTGATCCGGCCCCACCCGTTCGTTGCCGTCGCGCCACCATCCTTCAGCCAGTGGCACTTCCGGCGCGAGTGTTGCAGCGACATTGTCGTTTGCCAAGAGCGGATAGAGCCCGTCTGCCGACAGTCCATGCTCAAACGCCCGGTAAATCGCCTGTTCGGCACCGATTGCCAGCCCGGTCGCCGCGGCGGCATCGCCCGCGCCTGCTCCTGCGATGATCGGAAACCGGCGGCCGGCGGCATCGACCGATGGACAGATCGCCGCGCCTTGCCAGTGCCCCGCATCATCGCGTGCGCGCAGCAGCCACGGCGTTGCCGCATCGTAGGCATCCTCGAACCGCAGCCCCAAAACCTCCCGGGCCTGCCCCATCTCGTTCGACAGCCAGAGATCGAGTTCATCACGCCGCGCCGGGTTCAGCCCGCGCGCGATGAAATCGCCGTGCGTCGGAAGCTTTCCGAAAAGCCAAGCGGTCGAAGGCCCCGTTGTCAAAGGTTGGCTGGACATCGAAAGCTCCATAAACCGCCCCTGCCAAACGGGTTGCGGTCGGAGGGCAAGCTGATGCGGAATACCGCCGAGACGTCGCCCTGCCCAAAGGTCGCAAGCAGCGTGCTCGGTCCGGAATTCTCGCGCTTCGCCTTGTCCATCAACCGAAACAGCGCCCAAGGCCCTTGCGTCTCGATCTTGGCCACGGCGGTGTCGCCCTTGTAGAGGATCACTGCCGCTTCAGGCAGCGAGCCTTGCGAAGACCAGATCAGCGGCTTTGGCGCCATGCTTGCTGGATCGAAGCGGTACTTGGTCCCGCCTGAGGAGAACTCGGCCGCCGTAACGCCGCCGCCGAACGACTGCGCCTCAACCTTTATGCTCAGGCCGGCGGAGATCATGTCGCGCAGTTGCTGGGTCTTGGCAAATTCGTTGGGGCTGGCGGGATCGAGCGTTGCGGCCACCGGATCTTCGGCCTTCCAACGCCAGATCGGCCCTGCCGTTTCCAGCATCGGCAGCAGCCGCTGCGACAGAAATGCCTCGAGCGTACCGTTCAACCCGAATGTGCGCTGCACGTCGATCATCGAAGCATCGGCCTCCGACGTGCCAACGAACGGATACTTCTCCTGCGTCGCGGCCTGACAATCGGGCAGCACCACTTTGGCATAGGCTTCGGAAACCGCGCCTTGGGCTGCGCCTACTTGCGCCTGCGAGCCGCCCTTTGCGGCGGCGGCGACAAAGCTCTGAAGCTGCGGCGGGGCCCCTGCCGACGCCGCACCGACCGAGCCGACCGCCATCGCCAGCGCGCTCTGGACGGCATCGGAGCCCATGCCCCCGCCCGCCAGCTTGGCCGAGATCGCCGCCGAACCCGCCTGCTTGATCGCCGCCACGAATTCATCGACCGGCGCAGGCGCCTTGCCATCGCCGACATAGTCGTGGACCGGCTGGAAGTGCGAGGTGATCTCGACCCCGGCATCGACCCCGGCCCCGGCCTGCGGCGCCAGCGCCGCCGCCTTGCCCAGCCGCCGGGTGATCGCGCCCGCCAGCATGCCCTTGGCCGCGCCGCTGCCGCCCTTAAAGGTCGTGTTCTTGCGCAGTTCGAGCAGGATCAGCTTGAGCGGCGAGGGGGTCTTGGTGAACGCCCCGAACGCGGCCTGATCGCTGAAATAGGCCGCGGGCTTCAATGAGGCCACGACCCGGTCCCATTGGTCGATGTAATCGCGCGCATAGAGCGCCGCCACGCCGGGGCGAATATTGCCCATCTGCGCCTGCACCCCTTCGGTCGAGGCATCGCCGCCCATGATCCACAGATCGCGCTTGAGATCATCCTGAACTGTCGCCAGGCCCAATTGGTAAGACTTTTCAAAGCCGGTGCGGGTGTAGAAATAGGGCACGGTCAGCCCGACGACTTCCTGTCCATTGGCAAAGGCTTGCGCATCGCCCGCCGAAATCGCGGTCGATGCCTGCCACGGCGTGCCTTCCGAAGAGGCAGCCTTCTGGCGCAAGACGGCATAAGCGCGATCGGCAAGACTCAGCGTCTGGAGCGCCGCGCGCGCCGAGGCGACCACCGCGCCATCGAGCGGAGCCTTGCGGCCGGGCCAGGCCGCCGCCATGTTCTGATCTTCGAGCAGCGCCGCCAGATGCTGCTCAAGCTCCTTGCGCACCACATCGCGGTCGGCCCCGGGCAGTACTTGCCCCGCCCAATCTGCTGCGACCCACGCCTTGATCGCCCCTGCATCGAGCGGCCCTTGCCCGCCCAGCATGAGATAGACCTTGAGCGGCTCGTAGACTTCCAGCGCATTGGACGCGTTTTCGCCCATATACTGCTCAAGCCGCATCAACAGGCGCGGCAGCAGGATACGGCGCAACCCGTCGCGGTAAGCCTCGATCGCCTGATTGGCGTGGCCCGACTGAAACAGGCCGAAAGTCATCAACAGCCCGGGTTCGCCCTTGGCGCGGTCGGCATAACCTTGCGGCAGATTGCGCAGACTGCGCAGGATCGCGAGCGATTGTTCGAGATCGGGATCGGTGGCGCGCACTTCGACCAGATCGACCCCGGTCTCACGCGTCAATGTCTGGACCTGCTGGGTGCTGGCGAGCAATTGCTGCTGAAACCCGCGATTGCCCATGAAGCTCACCGACCACAGCACCGCGACCAGCAGCGCAGAGGCCGCGATCGCGGACACGCCGATGATCGTGCGGCGGCGCAACCGCGCGCGCGCGGCCGGATCCATCTGGACCAGACCGGCCTCGGCAAAGACCACGTCGGAGAGCAGCCGGTTGAGAAAATAGGTGCGCCCCGATTGCCCGCGCGCGGAGGTACGGGTGTCGTAAACCTCGGCCACGCCCGAAAGGATGCGGTCGAGCGGCGCCCCATCCTGAACGCCGCTGGTGAAGTAAAAGCCGCGCAGCGAGGCAGTGGCCTGATCGCCCGCGATGAACGCGCCGTCGACGAACCGCGCCAGCCGCGCCCGCAGCGCTCCCAACTGCGCCGGAAAGCCGAGGATCAGGCTGCGCCGGGTGGCATCCACTTCTTCAAACAGGCGCTTGGCCTGCCGTTCGGACTGGCTGGCGACAAGCCGGTCGAACGCGATCACCACCGTCGCCGGGTCGGGCTTGCCCTGCGTGACCGGCAACGTCGCACCGAGCACGGCGCGCCGCCCCTCGACATCGAGATCGTCGTAAAACTCGCAAAAACCCGCGAGCAGATCGGCCTTGGTCAGGATCAGATAGGCGGGCACCGACACTTCGAGCGTCGAACGCAGCTCGGCCAGCCGCCGCCGCACCGCCGCGGCATGCGTATCAAGATTGGCGCGGCTGCCTTTGAGCAGTTCATCGACCCCGATCGCGATCAGGATGCCGTTGATCGGCTGGAGCGGGCGGTGTTTCTTGAGCAGCGAGAGAAAGCTGCGCCAGCCTTGCGCGTCGACGCTCGAATCCGAATCCTGCGTGGTATAGCGGCCTGCGGTATCGACCAGCGCGGCCTCGTCGGCGAACCAGAAATCGAGATTGCGCGTGCCGCCCACGCCTTTCAGCGACTGATCGGCAAACGGAAAGCGCAGGCCCGAATTGAGCAGCGCGGTGGTCTTGCCCGCACCCGGCGGGCCGATGATCACATACCACGGCCTGCTGTAGAGATAATCGCGGCGGTTGCCCGTCGCCGATTTGAGCGAGCCCAGCGCCTCGGCCATGCGCGCGGTCAGCGCCGCGCTCTCCTGATCGCCCGCGCTCGGCGCGGCGAGCTGCGCCAGAATCGCATCGTTCGCTTTTTTGGCGCGGCGCGCGCGCAGGAACGCGAGCAGCCCCCAGCCGCCCAGGATCACCACCGCGAACGCCGCGATCACCCACCACGAGCGGAACCAGCCCACGACGAGCGGCAGGCCGACGCAGAAAATCAAGAGCAGGAACAGGACGATAAGCCCCGAGACGACCCACCAATTGGTCAGAAACCGCTTCACCGGCGCGCTCCCCTTACTGCTGCCTCGGCACGACGATTTCGACGCGCCGGTTGAGCGATTTGCCCTCATTGGTGTCGTTCGAAGCGATCGGCTGGCTATCGCCATAGCCCTGCGCCGTGATCCGTCCCGGATTGCTCAGCACCGCGCCGATCAGGTTGGCCACGGTTTGCGCCCGGGCTGCCGACAGCGCGTTGTTATCCGGAAAGGCGAGGCTGGACACTTTGTCGCTGTCGGCGTGGCCTTCGACCGTGACCGCGCCCTTCTCGCCTTCGATCGCGCGCCCGATCCGCTCGAACAGTTCGGCGCGGCCCGCTTCAAGCTGGTCCGATCCCGATTGGAAAAGCTGGCCGACCTTGGTGCGCACCCGCACCGTCGCCGCGTCTTCCTCGACCGCGACCAGCCCCTGGCGGATTTCGGGCTCGAGGAACGTCTTCAGGCGGCTGATCTGGCCGCTGTCCGCCGCAACCGGCGGCGGCGCGCCCACGCGCGAGAGGCGCAGCGGCTGGGTCGGCGTGACCGCGCTCACCGCCTTCCAGCTATCCTCGCCGGTCCACATCAGGAGCACCCGCAGCGAGATGAAAAACAGCAAGAGCAGCGCCGCCGCCAAGGCCGCCGCCAGCGCGATCTGGCTCCACAAGCCGATCTTGCGCAAGGGGGCGAGCACGCCCTTCCAGTGCGGCGAAATCTCGAGCATCGAGAGCGATCGCGGGTGCTCCAGCGCGCCATAAAGGCGCTTCATGATCTCCTGCAGCCGCGTCTTGCCATCGGGCATCACGCGAAAGCGGCCCTCGAACCCTGCGGCGAGGCAGGCATGGAACAGTTCGATCAGATCGCTGTTCTCGGCCGGGCGCATCAGCATTTCGTCGGTCAGCTGCCAGAACCGGTCGCCGCCGATGTTCTCGCGAAAAAACTGCACCACCAGGCTGCGCCGAGCCCATTCCGCGCCATCATGACCGACCCCGGGCAGATTTTGCGCAATATCGTCGATCGTCGAGCACAGCGCGTATTTGGCGCGCATCTGGGTTTCCTGCGGATAGGCCGGCGCGATGGCCCGCTCGAACGCGGTGATCGCCGCACTCGCCCGGCCGTGGAGCTCGGGCATCGCGATCCGCGCCCGGCCCGAACGCACGCTCGCCGCCAGCGCCAGCACCGGGCCGGCTTCGGTCACCAGCATGCTGCGGATGTCGCGCGGGGTGGCGGGCATCGGGATGTCGTCGTCGTTCAGGATCGGCTGCGGGGCCCCAGTTCCCATCCCCGGTGCTCCCATCGCGGGCGGCGGCGGCGCGCCAAACGGCTGGGCAGGCTGGCCAAAAGCAGCGGGCGGCGGCGGCGGGGGCGCACCCCAACCCGCCTGCTGCGGCATGCCGGGAGCCGGAGCCGCGGCTGGAGGCGGCGCGCCCTGCCCGGGTTTCAGGCCAGAGAGCGGCGAGGGGCGAAACACCGTCCGGTTGCCACCGCCATTTGCCCCGCCATTTCCATCGTTGTTGCCGGTCATCGTGCTGCCTTCTTCACGCACCAGAGTTCAAGCCTGAGCTGCGGCCATTCGCCCGCGACATGCAGGCCCAGCGCGGTGGCCGTGGCAAAGTCGCGCCAATCGGGCACACTGCGATCGAGTTCGAAGTAAACAAATCCGGGCAGCACGCGCAATTGCGGCGGCGGAGTCGTGGCATGGCGCAGCGGCACCCCGGGGAGCGCCGAGTCGACAATCGCGCGCATCCTCTCGACCGCGCCC
>Ga0164294_10004838_pt1 | contig 11646 bp, 12 predicted proteins | sample GEODES005metaG_FD_111479 | JGI IMG/M metagenome (GOLD analysis project Ga0164294, IMG submission 111479) | Oligotrophic lake water microbial communities from Sparkling Lake, Wisconsin, USA - GEODES005 metaG | ecosystem: Environmental > Aquatic > Freshwater > Lake | place: USA: Sparkling Lake...
CATCTTTTTAAATCATTCTGTTTTTTTGCAATTTTATTGATATCATTAAATACTTTGAATGCCCAGCAGTATCCTGAGGGTGTTTTTAAGCCCAATATTAAGGCAGTTCGCTTTCATATATATGGAGACCAAATGACGCTACCAGTTTATAAACTCAACAGTGGTGACCGTTTGGAACTGCATTTCGATGACCTAGACGCGAATGTAAAAAGTTACTATTACACCTATCAATTATGTGATTTTAATTGGAAACCATTGTTATTAAGCCCCTTTGACTACATCAAGGGTTTTACGCAGCAGCGTATTTCTAGCTATCGATTTTCCTCTCTTGCCTTTACTCGTTATACCCATTATCAGGTGATTTTACCAGAAGCCAATACGCTCCCTACTAAAAGTGGAAATTATTTGTTAAAAGTTTTTCTGGATGGCGATACTTCAAAGCTCGCTTTTACTAGGAAATTATTGGTTTTAGATACTAAATCCTCCCTAATGGCTCAATTTGTTCAGCCATTTACCCCCCAATTTTATAATACCCATCAAAGAATTAAGTTTTCAGTAAATCTAGAAGGCTTAAATGCATTTGATGTCAATCAACAAGTAAAAGTGGTGATACTTCAAAATAATCGATGGGACAATGCCCAGGGAAATGTTCGGCCAACCTTTATTAGGGGTAATACTTTGGAATATAACAATGAGAACGATTACAATTTTACCGGAGGAAAAGAATGGAGGTGGCTTGATTTAAGAAGTTTTAGTTTACAGAGTGAAAGGGTGGAGAGGGCTGAATATTCTAAAACTGCAACTAAGATTTTTGTTAAGCCTGACATTGACCGCAGTAAACAGCAATATATTTATTACCAAGATTTTAATGGGTTTTATCAGGTTGCAACCTATGAATCAATCAATCCCTATTGGCAGGGAGATTTTGCAACCGTTCAGTTTAGATATCGGACTCCCAATGGCTTGCCCTATTCTGATAAAGATTTGTATTTGACAGGGCAGTTAACTGATTACAAGTTAAATCAGGGTTCTAAAATGCAGTTCAACGCCGAAACAGGTATGTATGAAGGAAGCCAATTTTTAAAGCAAGGGTATTACAGCTATGGTTATCTGATGGTTGATAAAAATGACCCTTCTAAAAAGATTGAAATAGATGGTAATTATTGGGAAACTGAAAACACGTATACGATACTAATTTATTATAAATCATTTTCAGATCAGGCAGATCAGTTAATTGGTATTGGCAAAATAGCTACTAGAACAGATAGGCCAGGAATTAATTTATAGCTTCCAATATGGGCTGGCAGGATGATGTAGCCGATAAGTTGCCGTTCAATTTAATATTTATAAAAAAAATTAATCAGTCTGACTTATATTTGCATCGGCAAGTCTTATACGACCAGCTCCTGTTGAACTCCCCCAGGACCGGAAGGTAGCAAGGGTAAATGGTTGAGCGGTGCGATGTAAGTAACTTGCCATTTTTATGTCCATTATTTTTGCTTACAAAGCTTAATTCAATTAAAGCCTCATTTTTTTGCCTTCTTAATATTTCAATTTCTCAAAAAGTACTAATTTTACCTAATTCAAACATAATTTAAATGGAGGTTACGGTTAAAAAAAAATATTCGTTGTTAAAAAAAGGGGGTCTATTTTTTTTAATAATTCTTTTATTGGCAGTAGTCTGGATTTGGTATGTTTTTAATGAAAAGTATGCTGATACTACTCAAATTACTCCTGCATTTTCATTGACTGCTTTGGATCTGATTCATGAGTTTGAAAAAAATGATAGTTTGGCAAATAAAAAGTATGTAGAGAAGATTATGGTAGTGTCTGGTGAAGTTTCGGAAGTTGAAGGGGTTGATTCTACGGTTAATATTAAAATGGCTGATTCAACTTCAGGTTCATATGTTATATTTGCTTTTCAACAGCAAGATAAAGGGCTAGCAGAGAAAGTAAAGGTAGGTGAGAAAGTTTCCATAAAGGGGTCTTGTAGCGGCGGGGCTTTTAGTAAAATACTTGAAACTGAATTCATCACTTTCAAACGATGTGCAATCAATAATTAAAATTTATAAAAACTAAAAAATGAAAAAAACAATTTTATTAATTGCTTTAGTTACCGTTACTGGTTCAATTTTTGCAAAAAATTCAGTATCTAATTCAAAAAAAGAAAAATCAGCAATTGTTCCAGTTGCAAAGGCGGGTCCTAAAAAAACGACCACTTCTGGTACTATTACTTTTAACGCAACTACCGCTAAGGATGCATTACCAAAGGCTGAAAATAAAACAGTGATAGCTTCTATTGATATTGATAAAGGTACTGTTGCATTTGAAGTAATCGTTAAAAATTTCAGTTTTGAAAACCCAATGATGCAGGACCATTTTAATGGTGCAACTTGGATGGATTCTGAAAAATTTCCTACTGCTTCTTTTAAGGGAAATCTTACTAATTTAAGTGCAATCAACTTTAAAAAGGATGGTACTTATGCAGCTCAAGTAAAAGGTGATCTTACCATACATGGAGTTACTAAATCGGTTACTTCTGCTGGTTCTATTTCAGTTGTTGGTGGCACCATCAAAATAGCAAGTGATTTCAATATTGCTTTGGCTGATTATGGAGTTAATGGTCCAGCAATTGCTGCAGGTAAAGTGGCTACTGAGCCAAAGATTTCGGTTTCTGCTGAAATGAAATAACTAGCATTTAATTAATTATAAAAAAGCTTTTACCATTGGTAAAAGCTTTTTTTGTGCCTTAAATAAATCGCATCATTGGTGTTGTAATTTCAATTGAAATTTTTTAATAAATCCTCTATTTCAACTGATAATTCTCAATGCTGTTTTTGATTGGAATCATTTTTCAATAAATTTAAAATCATTTAAAAGCAATTATTGGCAGTTTTGTTGATACTATGTATTGCAACTGCTGAGCTACTAGCACAAGAAATGGACCCGCTAACTACTTTGCCTACAATTGAAGTTACAACTGGTACAGCAGTCAATAAAGTAGCGGATAAGGCTTTAAAAAAAAGTATTTTCTCTTGAAAAAATCTTAAATGCTGCTAGATGGGTGAAAAGTATTTTTCCCATTTTATCGAAAAAGATATAAAAATCGGGTCATTTATAGTCAAAAAGGGTATATGAATTATGTTGTTAGTTAAGTAGATTATAAAATTACCCAAATTGCCTTTTATAAATTAGCTGGTCGAAATTTATGGGTAAGCAATCTAGAAAATTTGAATCACATGGTATTGGTTAGGATGGACGATGATGAGAAGGAGGAACTGGATCAAAATACTAGATCAAAGTAATGGGAGAATAGGACTCGTTATAATTACAAATACCAACTTTATGTTTTATAAATTCATTTTTATTCAATTCACTCAGCATAAATAAAGCTAGATCTCCTGCACTAATCTTGTTTGAGTCTGGGATGGGAGCATAGTCTGAACTGGTGATAAAATTACCGGTAGGATCTGAATCTATTATCTCTGGTGGGCATACCATTGTCCAATCCAGTAAGGAGGCTTTTAGATATTGATAAGCTTTTAGATGTTCCTTACTGATCGGTAACAATTTATCTGGAAAGTCAGGTAGGTCCATAATTAGGGTGTCTTTATCAGCATTGAGTAAGCTAATTTCACCGACAGCAATAATTCTTTGAGCATGAGCTTTTTGCATCTGCGCAATGATATTCTTAATACCCAGAGATCTTGTCATATCAGATCCGCTTTTATCACCTCCTAGTGAACAAATAACCGCGTCAGTCCCTATAATTGCGTCATAAACCTGTTTTTGATCAAATAAGGCTCCTTGAACGAGCTCTAATTGGTCGTTTTTTGGTAGGTCAGCCGTAAAAACATTTCTACCAAATGCTTTCACATTGTGTCCATTATAAAGCGCCTGTTTAACCAGTTGAGTGCCTAACATTCCAGTAGCACCAAAAATTACAATTTGCATAAATTTATTTTAACCGCTTATACAATGAAGATAATATTTATCGGTTCAAAATATTAGTTAAGAAGTTAACTAATAAGGCTAACTACGAATTTACTGAAATCTAATTGATATGGGTATAAATTTTAATATAGAAATATTACCCAAAGAATATAATTGGGGAACAAAGAAAAATTTTAATTATCAAAAAAAAGTTTTTTTTTTGATAATTAGACCACATCTTTGCACCAGAAATGAATAATAATATTTTAAATAGCAATATTTGGTGGTGGCAGTCAATATTTTGATGTGTCGAAACGCTATTGTATGTATAATATATTAAGGCCCCGACACAATGTGTTGGGGTTTTTTAATTCCTCATTTGCTGTTGAACCCAGCTTTAATGGAGATCGGTTAGATTAAATTTTGCTCCTTTACTCGGTTTATTAAAAGGGTGAGGACTTTAAAGTAAAGGCCTTTATTGGCTGATAATTATGAAAAAAATAAGTATAAAAACAAATTACAAACAACTACTGGCAGATCTCTATACTCCAGTAGGAATTTACTTGAGGCTGAGAGATCGCTTCAGGGATACTATACTATTGGAAAGTTCTGATTACCATGCAGGTGAAAATAGCTATACTTTTATTGGTATCAATGCAATTGCAGGTATAGAAATTAGAACTACATCAACGATCGAATATAAACTTCCTGGACAAAGTCCTGAAAAGTCAAAAATTTCAAGTCCCTCCGTTGTACCTGAGCTATTATGGAATTTTATGCAGCGATTTGAAATAAATACCCAAGTCCCCAAACCCATCAATGTAGCACAAGGGTTATTTGGATATTGCACTTATGATGCTGTTCAATTTTTTGATTCCATTCTATTAGAAAATGAAAATCAGCAAGCGGGAGTTGATATACCGCTTATGCGTTACCGTTTATATCAATACGTTATTGCTATCAATCATTTTAAAAATGAGCTATTCATTTGTGAAAATGCTATTGAAGGAATGGACAGTGACATTGAATCTATTGAAAGTTTAATTAAAAGTAAAGACCTGCCAACTTTTCCATTTTCACCTAGTGGGTTAGAGCATTCTAATCTAACAGATGCGGCCTATATAGAAATGGTTAAAAAGGGGATTGCTAGTTGCCATCGGGGAGATGTATTTCAAATAGTTTTGAGTAGAAGATTTCAGCAATCTTTTTCTGGAGATGAATTTAATGTTTACCGTGCTTTACGGAGTATAAACCCAAGCCCTTATTTATTTTATTTTGATTATGGGGATTATAAACTGATGGGTTCCTCACCAGAAAGTCAACTGATTGTTCAAAATGGAAAGGCGATTGTTCATCCAATTGCTGGTACATTTAAACGAACAGGCAATGATGAAAAAGACAAGGCATTGGCAATACAATTGGAAAATGATCCTAAAGAAAATGCAGAACATGTGATGCTGGTTGATTTGGCAAGAAATGATTTAAGCCGAATGTGCAGTGAGGTAGAAGTGACTCAATACAAAAAGGTTAATTATTATTCTCATGTTATTCATTTGGTAAGTGAGGTGGTGGGTAAGGTAGTTGGTGAAACCAATCCTTTTAAGTTATTGGCGGTAAGTTTTCCTGCAGGTACTTTGAGTGGAGCGCCCAAGTTTAAGGCTATGCAATTGATCAATGAAAATGAACCAACTGGCAGGAGTTATTATGGAGGCGCTATCGGATACATGGGATTTGATGGAACTTGTAACCATGCGATAATGATCCGTACTTTTTTGAGTAAACAAAATACACTTTTTTACCAAGCGGGTGCTGGAATTGTGGCTGCAAGTAATCCAGAAAGTGAATTGCAGGAAGTAAATAACAAATTGAATGCTTTAAAACAAGCCATTGTGATGGCACAAAATATTTAATAATGAAAATATTAGTATTTGATAATTATGATTCGTTTACTTATAATTTGGTGCATTTGGTTGAAAAAATTTTGCATCAAAAAGTGGATGTATTTAGAAATGACCAAATTTCTCTTGAAGCAGTGAAAGGCTATGATAAAATAATTCTTTCACCAGGACCGGGAATTCCAGAAGAGGCAGGATTATTATTGCCACTGATAAAGGAATATGCTTCTACTAAATCCATTTTGGGTGTTTGTTTGGGCCATCAGGCTATCGGAGAAGCCTTTGGTGGACGTTTGGTAAATCTCGATAAAGTATACCATGGTATAGCAACTCCTATTTCCATTACCAATCCTTCTTCTCAAATTTTGAAGGGAATGGGGAATTCAATTGAAGTGGGTCGCTATCATTCTTGGATCGTAAGTGATAAAGATTTTCCAAAAGAACTTGAAATTACAGCAATCGATTCTAATGGGTTTATTATGGGTTTGCAGCATAAAAAATTCGATGTTCAGGGAGTACAGTTTCATCCTGAAAGTGTGCTTACAAAGGATGGAGAAAAAATGATGCGTAACTGGCTTGGTTTGTAATATTGAAAAATTAATATCTGTAAAGCTGTAATGAGCTAATAACATAAAAATTCAAATTAATTTAAGCAATCGGAATGAAAAAAATATTAAATTTTTTATTTGAGCATAAAACACTTTCAAGGGAACAAGCGAAAGAAGTGCTTACTAACATTGCTCAGGGGGTTTACAATGAAAGTGAAATCACTTCCTTTATAACGGTGTTTTTGATGCGAACAATTACCATACATGAGCTTCAAGGTTTTCGAGATGCACTCTTGGATTTGTGTGTTCGTGTAGACTTGAATGGAATGGAGGTAATGGATATAGTAGGTACAGGAGGCGATGGGAAAAATACTTTTAATATTTCAACACTAAGTTGTTTTATTGTAGCTGGTACAGGAAATAAAGTTGCTAAGCATGGCAACTATGGAGCATCTTCCATCAGTGGTTCTAGCAATGTAATGGAGCAGTTGGGATACCGATTTACCAATGATGTCGAAATCTTGCGTGATCAATTAGCAACTTTAAATATTTGTTTTTTACACGCACCACTGTTTCACCCTGCTTTAAAAATAGTTGGTCCAGTTCGTAGGAATTTGGGTATCCGTACTTTTTTTAATATGCTTGGGCCAATGGTGAATCCTGCTTTTCCAAAGCATCAATTGGTAGGAGTTTATAATTTAGAAATGGCAAGGATATATAATTATTTATTGCAACCTACAGGAAATAATTTTACTATTATTCATAGCCTTGATGGCTATGATGAGATTTCATTAACAGGAGATACTAAAGTAATTACCAATGAAGGAGAAAGAATTTACAGTGCGGAAGAGTTAGGCAAAACAGTAGTAAATCCCGAAGATATTTATGGAGGAGATACTGTAGAAGCTGCCGCTAAAATATTTATTAATATTTTGGAAGGGAAGGGAAGTTTGGCACAGAATGCAGTGGTATTATCTAATTCGGCGATGGCATTACAGTGTACTGGACATTATAGTTCATACGATGAATGTTATCAACTAGCAGTAGATAGTTTAGAGAGTGGAAAGGCTTTGGGCATTCTTAAAAAGCTTTGTAATTAATTATCATTTTTTAAAAATAGGATCTTATTTATTGATCCTAAATTATAAATTTTTAGTACTAGTATGAATATTTTAGATACCATTATTGCAAAAAAAAACATAGAGGTTGCTAGTAATAAAGCTAGCGTGAGTGGGGATGAATTAAAAAAAAGTGATTTATTTACGCGATCTACCTTTTCATTAAAAGAATTTCTTCTTGATGAAACTAAAACTGGAATTATTGCTGAGTTCAAACGTCAGTCTCCTTCCAAAGGAATTATTAATGGTACGGCAGATGTGTTGGAAGTAACTCAGGCCTATACTTTGAATGGGGCAAGTTGTCTTTCAATATTAACGGATGAATATTTTTTTGGAGGGTCTGCTCAAGATCTTATAAAAGCTAGAGTAAATAATATTCCGATTCTTCGAAAAGATTTCATTATTGATGAATATCAAATTTTAGAAGCTCGGTCAATGGGGGCAGATGTAATTTTATTAATCGCCGCTTGTTTAACACCAGAGAGAGTAAAAGAATTGGCCACTTTTGCAAAAAGTATTCAGTTGGAAGTATTATTGGAAATACATTCAGATGAAGAGCTAAATCATATATGTGATGAAACAGAATTGGTAGGGGTAAATAATCGAGATCTAAAAACATTTAGTGTAGATATTAATCGCTCAATTGAATTAAGTAAAAAAATACCGGATAACAAAATTAAAATTGCTGAGAGCGGTATTAATGATATTGAAACAATTCGTATCTTTCGAGAAGCTGGATTTAGAGGTTTTTTAATTGGAGAAAACTTTATGAAGCAGCCTGACCCAACGATTGCTTTTGTTAATTTTGTTGAACAACTCAATGCAAAAGAAACATGAGAGTAAAAGTGTGCGGCATCACTCAGGTTGAACAGTTATCAATCTTACCTGAACTAGGTGCAGCATTTGCAGGACTTATTTTTTATCCTAAGTCGCCCCGTTATGTGTTGCGGCATATGACTACCAGTCAGATAAAAAAAGAAGCGAATACCAACAAAGTAGGTGTTTTTGTAAATGCATCCATTGAAGAGGTCTTGCGGATGGTGGATGAATGTAGACTTCATATGGTTCAATTGCATGGAGACGAAACACCTCGCTATTGTGAAAAACTAGCAGATTATATTTCAGTAATTAAAGCTTTCCGAATCACCGAAACTGATAATATAAACTGGCGAATTAAAGAATACAGTGATGTATGTGACATGTATTTGTTTGACACAGAGGGTGCGGGTTATGGAGGAACAGGCAAGAAATTTAATTGGGAACAGTTAAAAGATGTGGTAGTGGGAAAACCTTATTTATTGAGTGGTGGAATAGAGCCAACGGATGTAAATAAAATAAAAGAATTTTTAACAAAGCCAGAGTCTAAAGCATTGTTTGCTATTGATATCAACAGCAAATTTGAAACTTTACCCGGTATTAAAGATATTGAATTAATAAAAAATTTTATCCATCAATTATAATTAATAAAATATATGTCTATGAATATAAAAGTATGTGGACTTATTCAACTGAAACAATTTCAACAGTTAGACGCTATAAATGTTGCTTTTGCAGGTTTGATATTTCATAAAGATTCCCCACGCTATGTGGTTGGTAAAATTGATAAGGATGAATTGAAGGATGCTGATTTTGATTTGAAAAAAGTAGGTGTATTTGTAAATGCTGATTATGATGAAATTATGCAGATGATAGACGATTACGGATTAGATGTAGTTCAGTTGCATGGTGATGAAACACCTGAATTGTGCGAAGAGTTGTCTGACGAAGTGGAAGTGATTAAAGCATTTTCTATAAGCGATAAAATAACTTCAATAGATGACATGATTGTAGACTATGATGATGTGTGTGATTATTATTTGTTTGATACCGCTTCTAAAAATGGAAAAGTAGGAGGCACAGGTGAAAAGTTTGATTGGAAGTTGGTTAAGAAAAGTAAAATTGAGAAGCCATTTTTTTTAAGTGGAGGGATTAGTTTGGATGATTTGGAATTAATTAAATCATTTAAACATCCTGACTATTTTGGTATAGATGTGAATAGTAGGTTTGAGAAAAGTCCGGGTATAAAAGACATGGCATTGTTGCTGCAATTAAGACAAGGAATTAAATAAATTCTGAATAAAAGCTAAGTAGATATTTAAATAAGATATGATTAACGTACGCAATGCAACTGAAGAAGATCTACCAGCGATGTTAGAAATCTACAATGAAATTATCATTAATACGATGGCGGTATGGCATGAGCAACCTCATACCATTGAAATGAGGGAAGAATGGTTTTCACAAAAAAAGGAACAGGGTTTTCCTGTTTTGGTGGCCGAATTGCAAGGTTTAGTTGTAGGGTTTAGTACAATAGCTACCTTTCGTCCTTGGTCGGGTTTTAGGTTCACGGTGGAGAATTCGGTATATGTTCGTCCTGAAAACAGGGGACAGGGCGTTGCGAAACTATTATTACCAGCTTTGATTGATGCCGCCAAGCAATTAAATATTCATGCAATTGTTGCTGGAATTGAAGCTACCAATGAAGTAAGTATTTCATTGCACGAAAAATTTGGTTTTGTTGAGGTAGCTCATTTTAAAGAGGTGGGATTTAAGTTTGGAAGATGGATGGACCTTAAATTTTTAGAGTTGATACTCTAATAGATTTTAATTTTAAAAAATCGGCGTAGTTAAAATGAGTATTTTTTTAAATAATATTTTTCTTTATAGTTCTCTTCAGTGAGTATAAAATTTTAAAATGTAAATAATGACAGCTCAACAAAATAATTTTTCTGTAGACTCCCATGGATATTATGGAGATTTCGGAGGTGCTTTTATTCCTGAAATGCTTTATCCTAATGTGAAGAATTTGCAGGAACAGTACTTACAGATTATGGGGGATCCTGTTTTTCAGGAATCTTTCCAGCAGTTGTTAAAGGATTATGTGGGTCGTCCCACTCCATTATTTTTTGCTGAAAGACTCAGTCAAAAATATGGGGCTTCTATTTATTTAAAGAGGGAAGACCTTTGTCATACGGGTGCGCACAAAATTAACAACACCATTGGGCAAATATTACTTGCTGAAAGGTTAGGAAAAAAAAGGATCATTGCTGAAACAGGAGCTGGTCAGCATGGAGTGGCTACTGCTACTGTATGTGCTCTTAAAGGGTTAGAATGTATTGTTTATATGGGTGAAAAGGACATCGAACGTCAGGCACCCAATGTAGCTCGTATGAAAATGCTTGGAGCAAAGGTAGTCCCTGCTATTAGTGGCAGCAAAACATTGAAGGATGCTACCAATGAAGCAATCAGAGATTGGATTAATAATCCAGTTGATACACATTATATTATTGGAAGTGTGGTAGGGCCTCATCCTTATCCAGACATGGTGGCTAGATTTCAAAGTGTAATCAGTGCAGAAATAAAAAAACAATTAATTGAAAAAACGGGTAGTCCTTATCCTACGCATGTGATAGCTTGTGTAGGTGGTGGAAGTAATGCAGCTGGTGCATTCTATCATTTTTTAGATGATCTATCAGTTAAATTAGTAGCGGTGGAAGCAGCTGGTTGTGGTATTAATAGTGGAATGAGTGCAGCTACTACTCAACTAGGTAAACCAGGTATTTTGCATGGGAGTAAGAGTTTGTTGATGCAAACCGAAGATGGACAGGTGGTAGAACCGCACAGCATTTCAGCGGGATTGGATTACCCTGGAATTGGACCATTGCATGCTCATTTATTTAAAAGTGGTAGAGGAACTTTTATGAGCGCTACAGATGAACAGGCGATGCAGTCAGCTTTTGAAATTAGCCGAACTGAGGGGATTATACCTGCTTTAGAAACTGCTCATGCTTTCTCTGTACTAAATGATATGGATTTCAAAAAAACCGATGTGGTGGTAATTTGTTTGAGTGGAAGGGGAGATAAGGATTTAGATACCTATATGAAATATTTGTAGTTTTTCTGTTATTAATTAAATCATTCAAACTACTAAAAGTATTAAAGATTATGAATAGAATTGATTCGTTGTTTAATCAAAAAAAGCAGTCGATATTAAATGTGTATTTTACTGCTGGCTATCCACAGTTGAACAGTATGTCGGATGTACTAAGTTCCTTACAAGATAATGGTGCTGATATTATTGAAATTGGAATGCCCTACAGTGACCCGTTAGCA
>Ga0164294_10004839_pt1 | contig 11646 bp, 7 predicted proteins | sample GEODES005metaG_FD_111479 | JGI IMG/M metagenome (GOLD analysis project Ga0164294, IMG submission 111479) | Oligotrophic lake water microbial communities from Sparkling Lake, Wisconsin, USA - GEODES005 metaG | ecosystem: Environmental > Aquatic > Freshwater > Lake | place: USA: Sparkling Lake...
AAAATAGCCATCAAACTGCTCAAATATTTTTGAATCACGCGGCAAAGGGATGGGCAACTGAAAGATATCAGCGTCCGTGACAGCAGGGTAAGAGGCCCCCCGCGCTCGCAAGTTAAGTTGCTCAGTGAACCACTGAAGACGAGTCAATTGAAACAGCCACGCGTAGCCGTTCGGCACACGTGGCCTGAGAACACAAAAACCTGTACTGGCAATTTCGTTATCGAGTTCTTTTGGAACAAGAGCTGTAGCTCTTAAATATGGACGAACAGTGGAAACAACGGTGTCCCGCCACCTAACAACTTGGCGAGCGCGACTCGGCGCATCGCGGCCAACCATTATCTTTGATGTCGTGATTAGGCCTAACTCTCCGTTAACGCCAGCAATGTCTATGTACTGAAAAGTCTCTTCGGGTGAAATTGATGGATTCCTCCGACTAACGGAATCGGCAAATTCAGAAAGTGATACGACTGGCCACCCCATTGGATTTGTCGCGGGATCGCCGAAAATTTTGAGAAACAACGCTGGAAGTATGCTGTCGGCCTTGGCATCGGCTTCGCGACGTAAGCAGCGCAGACGGTCAGCTTCAGCTAGCAGTTCAACGATGCGGAATTGTTCTTTGGGAGGGGCGAGCGGAATGGGTACACGTTTGACGACGCTGTCGGTTACGGCCGGGTAGCTGGCTCCGGTAGCATTAGCAACCAAGAAATTCACGAACTCTGTGCTTTGCGCCCAATAGAAGAGGTATTTCGGGTCAAGCAACTCCCTATTGGCACGCAGGACGGCAAATCCAGTTGATGCAACCTCGCCACCCAGATTCTTGGGCACCAATGCAATCGCATTCAGATTAGGCCGAACTGTCGACACCAGAACGTCTGAAGCCTCAATAATCTTTCTTGCTCGGCTTGGAGCGTTATCACTTGGCATTTCATCTGTTTTTGAAATCGCTTTCGAATCCCGATCAACACCAGCAATGTCAACGTAGAGAAAAGACCTGCGTCCTGTCCTTGCTGGATCGCCCTGAAGAGTCGGCAGGCAGACATCGCCGATTTTTGGAATAGGCCAATTCATCGTGGCAATTCCTCAAGCAACTTCTCGAAACCGGCCACTATCAGGCGATAGTCGCCAAGCACATTGACCACGCACTCGAGCGGGTCTTCATCGCTTGATTTTTCAGCCACGCGCGGCTTCCACTGACCAGCACCTAGGTTGTAATCATTATCTGCCAGCTTCTTACGAGTAGTCCACCAAGAAGTGGGCTCATCGGTTCCGTGAACAAGTATGGTATTTGCCTCCAACCCAGGCGAAGTGCTGTAGCCAGATGTCTTATAGGCCTTCCACTGCGCGATTAGGTTGGGGATATCATTCTTCTCTGGCGTTTCCACTCGGCCGCCACCAGAGATCTTTTCCGGGTCGTAACCATCGTTGCGGATTTCGAAGAACCAGACCTTATCTAGACGCCTGGCGGTTTCAGAGACAGGCTTGCGAAACACCAGAACGGCGGTCTTCACGCCCGCATATGGCTTGAAAACACCTGAGGGCAAGCTGACTACGGCCAATAGGTCAAAGTCGTTAACTAGCTTCTTGCGTAGTTCCACGTGCGCCCCGGTGGAGCCGAAAAGTAGCCCTTCAGGAACCACAACAGCGCAACGTCCACCTGGCGCTAGGTGTTGCATCATTAAGGACATGAACAACAGTTCACTCTTTTTGCTGTTTGTGGGCAAGTCAGCGCGAATGGAGTCCTTGGGTAATTGGCCTGCAAAAGGCGGATTAGCAAGAATTACTTTGTACTTTCGGCGCAAGTCATCTTCTGTTAATCCACCCATGTCAGAAAGCGAATTAGCACGTTTCATCTTGGCATGTCGAATACCGTGCAGCACCAAATTCATCATGCTGATTCGAACCATCTGACGCGAGACGTCTGTTCCGTAAACAGATGCCTCTAGCAAACTCCAATCTGGAATTTTTTCTCCTGCACCTTTACGGTAGGTCTGTAAATTAGGAATCTCGAGCTTAAGAGCTTCAAGGGATTTACCCTTTTTCTCTAACCAATCCTCACCGTAGATAGGGTATTCAGCAACGTGGTCTGAGTACTTTGCGAGCATGTAGTCAACGGCATCAATTAGAAAGCCAGCAGTTCCACATGCGGGATCAAACATCGAATCCCCAATGTCAGGGTCGAGCATTTCGACCATAAAAGCGCGAATTTGCCTTGGCGTACGAAACTGCCCATTTAGCGAACTTGAGCCAAGATGGACCAGTAGGTATTCGAAAATATCGCCCTTCACATCTGGGCCAAGCTTACGAAACTCGAAGCCATCAAGCTCATCTATGACTTGCTTAAGTACATTTGGATCTAATATTTCTAGAACTGCATCACGGAAATATTCAGCCACCTCGGGCTCATCCTTAGCAAGTGAGGCCATGTATGGAAAAACTTCATCACGAATATAGTCACGGAGTTCGTTACCGCTCTTAAAACGCCAATGACTCCAACGGTATCGCTCTGATTGCGCCGGATATAGCAAAGCTGTATTGCCTCCGGTTCCACCGAGACGAACTCTCAATTCACGATCGGACTCTTCTTCATCCAACAGCTTCAGAAAGATGAGATACGAGATTTGCTCGATATATGTAACAGGATTAGTGACCCCACCAGCCCAGAGTACGTTAGTGATGTGGTCAAGCCTTCTGCGAAGTTGATTATTCATTTCCTATTCCTAATTTCTCTGACAAGAGCATCAAGCTGCAAGCACCGACACGTTGATTTCGTCCATCATGTTTCGCAGGCCTTGCTCTCCAAACAATTCAATGCCAATATTGGCGGCATTCAAAATTGACAAAGGCGGCGCAAATAAATCATCTAGTGACACCTTGCCTTTAACCATTCCTCTGTTCTTCAAAAGGGTTAAATACTGAGACTGGTCTGGAGTAAGATTTTTGATCACTAGCCACGCACGGAAGTTTTCTTCCACTCGCTCTTCACGGCTTTTAATTTTGATCATTCCGAGAGCTGCACGAATGAAATCTACTAAGTTCCCACCTGGATTCCGGTACGCCCTGCGCAAATTGTCTTCGTTAAAGTAGCGATTAGGCTGGTTAAGAGTTTGAGCAAGATGCTTCTCTTCCAACTCTGTCAAAGCCTCACCGGCCTTGACTTTTGCAATGATGGGATCTGAATCAGCCTCTTGCTGAACGACTGACTCCCAATCAGTCACATATTCGCGCTTGTCAACACGTTCACCATCAGGCCCAACCTCAATGTAATGAACCGCATCAAGCCACTCGTCTTCCAAACCTAGCTCTATCAACTCTCTAGCTGTCTTGCCGACTGACGGCTTTGACTTTGCACTGTAGCTCCCGCCTCCACTTCCCGAAAAAATATCTGTATCAGAATCGTTGAAATATTCGTGATTAGCAAAGAAGTCGTAAATTACAAACTTCTCTTTACCTATATGCGGCGCTGTTCTAGTCCCACGCCCCCTCATTTGTTGATAAAGAATAGGACTACGCACTCTGCGACACATGACTAAATGCAGCAACTCTCGACAATCGAAACCCGTATCTAGCATACCGACACTTACTGCCACCATAGGCAGATCTTCTTGCTTAAATCGTCGAATCAAATCATCTGCATCAGCTACATCCGAGGTAATGACTTCTGCATATCCGCCTTTAAATTCGGGGTGCAATTCATTCAGGTATTGAGCTAACCTAGCTGCATGATGCTTAGTGATAGCGAATACAACAGATTTGCCGGGGCCTTTTTTCTGGCCAGGCGCGAGATCTTTAAAGTTGTCCCATGCTAACCGGTCAAACTCCTCCATCATCAAACGGTTACTTGCTTCGTTAGTCCACTTCCTCTCAAACGCCGCTGGGTCGTAGTGCTCCTCATCTAAATTAGCGCCATCTGAAACTAATGACGTAATACCTTTAGCGAACTTGTAAGGAGTCAGGAATCCTTCCTTAAATGCCTCTTGTATTGAATACGAATAGTCAGGTGCATCATTTTTACAGTGATAAAACTGGAACGTATTGCGTTCTATGTAGATAGCCGGAGTTGCAGTAAGACCTACGTGCATCGCATCAAAGTGAGATAGAGCAGCTTGCCAAGCACCGTAAATTGAGCGGTGACATTCATCCATTACGACCACATCAAAGTAACCGCTTGTGAAATCGTAATAACGACCGACCATTGTTTGCAATAGGCACACAGTGATTTGCTTTTCTTGCCGCACCATGCCCGGCTTGAGCCAATAACTTGAATACCCGGGAAGTAAGTCCTGTATCGCCTCAATTGCCTGCTTTGCCAATTGATCACGATCGACGAGGAAAAGCACTCTTTCTGCTTGGCCTGATTGCACCAAACGTTTTATGTAGAGCACTATGAGATCGGTCTTTCCGCAACCTGTTGGTAGCTCAATTAAGAAACGCCGCTTACCCAACTCAACAGTTCTGTCAAGCGCCTGCATCGCCTCCTTCTGATACGGTCGTAAGGATCGAGTCTCCCCTTGCCTTAAGTAAGTATCAGGAATTGTCACAGTGGCCAGCGGCTGACGCACGGCTCGCATATGAACTAATCGCTCAAGGTCACGACGAGAAAAAAATGAATTGACTATGCGTGCATCGTCATTTTGATAGTCCCAGAAGTAAATCAAATCGCCGTTTGTCAGAAAAATAAACGGGGCACCTATTTGCTTGGCATATGGCAAAGCCTGTTGTTTTGCAATGTATGGCTGGATAGCTTGTTTCTTCGCTTCAATGATGGCCAATGGACGGCCCCTCTGATCTAAAAGAACATAGTCAGCACGTCCGATTGATATTGCATTGACATTAGCAGTGCTTAGGCCTAAATTTCGTACATCGCCTTCTGCAACAAAATGACCATTTGAAACTTTTACCTCAGTAAGCACCTGGGATTTGTCTGCCGGATTCCAGCCGGCCTTACGCAACTGATCATCGATCAGAATGCGTGCGTCGGTTTCTTTGGATTGATCTATCAAGACATAACTCCAGTGCGTGTGTGATTTTGCAAATTTCTATGGATGGCATGTAATATGTTCAGCGAAAACCGTGCCACCCTCCAATTAGTTTTTATTTTCTTCCTGATCTAGGTCTAGGCGCTTCATCCAGTTGCTCAAAGTTTGATGGTTGGTAAAACCTAAAAGTTGGGCTGCTGAAGTCTTTCGATCACCGGTTTGCTTGAGTGCTCTTTTAATGTAATCCTTGGATATTTCATCTAAAAGCCCTTGTAAGTCAAGGCCTTGCGTCAACGGACGCCCTATCACGTCGCCACCTTTTCGTTGAACCTGGAGCAGCGTAGACTTGACATCTTCAGCATGAATTTCTTCCCCAATTGACCAAATTGACGCCCTCAGCAGCGAGTGATAGAGCTCACGAATATTTCCAGGCCAATGATGAGAAATTAGAATTTTTCTTGCATTAAGGGAAATTTTCTTATCTTGCGCTTCAGGTTTGCCCCTTGAATCCGCATTAATTAACTCAAGAAATACATCGATTAGCAGGTCGACATCCCCTTCTCGCTCGCGCAACGGCGGCAAATTGAGAATACCAACAGCCAAACGATGGAACAAATCTTCACGGAATCGTCCTGAAGCAACATCTGCAGCTAAGTCACGATGAGTAGCAGCAATGATTCGAACATCAACCTTGATAGCTTTTGAGTCACCCAAAGGCGTGACTTCTTTTGCCTGAAGCGCCCTAAGTAAACGAACCTGGGCATCCAGAGGCAAATCACCAACCTCATCAAGAAAGAGTGTTCCACCATCAGCCTCTTGGAAGTGACCCTTGCGATTAACTAAAGCGCCAGTGAACGCTCCTTTGACGTGCCCAAAGAGCTCCGAGTTAGCCATCTCCGGTGCAATTGCCCCGCAGTTAACCGTAATAAATGGCTTGTTTGCCCTGTTGCTATAGGAACGAATTGCTTCCGCAAAAAGCTCTTTTCCTGTACCAGTCTCACCCAGAATCAGTACGGGAACATCAAGAGCTGCAATTCGTTGAGCGAGTTGAATCTGACTTTTTACAGAAGCGCTTTTATGGATGATTTTTCCGAAATGGGGAGCGGCTTCTTTAGGGCCCTCAGCAAGTCGCTCAATTCGCTGACCGCTACGCTGAAGGTACTCAGGGAGGAAGTCACTAGCTAAATCGAATTTAAAGTCGACAGATTCAAGGCCTTTTTCTTTGGATGTCTGAATCAGCTTTGCTGGAAATCGTGTCTTAGCGAGCATGATCCAAATCGCAGCCATAGCAGGCGTGCCTGGACTTAGATGAAAAGTGAGATCAACATCGTCACGAGGTAAACCCAAACCAATGAGATGCTTGCTCACCTCCTCATATATAGACGCGTAGTGAATCGGACTGAGCAGATCCATATCTTGCAGGTCTATCAAACTACTTGAATAACCAAACTTTTTCTCAAGCCATTCGCAAAAGTTTGCGCTACGTTCATGCGAAAAATTCGTTAGAAGACAAATTCGATCGAAGCGCAAGCCATTCTCTAAGGCAGTTGCAATCGGTCCAGCGCCAACAGACTCACGTTGCTCTGAAGCATCATGATCAGCATTACCAATCCAAGAAATAAGCCATTTATTTTTCACCATGCCATCATAAACAAATTTACAGTCATGTAAAAAATTTTATAGGTTAATTTTTTTAAAATTATTAAACTAACTAATAGTAATTTCCTAAATATATAAATTAGTTACATATTATTACTTTTAAATTTAATATTCTCTTTCGAATTGATGCTGCTTTTTTAATTCAAAATTATTAATTCATGCACAAGCCCATTAGGCTTCATATTTTGGAAAGATTCCATTGCAAGCGTTATCGACTAACCCTCGACCTTTCCTCAAGTAATTACTAACAGTCTGACCCATTGCTTTGTGCTTATCTGAGACTTCACTTGGATAGTCACTAAATTTAGTCATAGCCTTGGGGTTAAGTTTCAGCTGTTCGCCAATTTGCCACAAGCACGTGTCTGGTGCATTACGAATAATCTGATCATGGATTTCCATGATGCTCAATAGCTGTGAAATTACTTCGTATGAAATTCGGCTACGAAAAATTGGCCAAGACAACGGAGCCTCAGACAGCAGCCCTTCTCTAGCGTTCAAAAGACAGATCTGGTCAAGCCAAAAACCAAATTCTTTGCCAGCTAACTGGCTTGACACATCTTGTAATGCATCTACTGTGATTTCAAAAGCATTGCCACTTTTTCGTTTTACATACAGCGAGACCTGCAAAGTTGTGATGCTCTCGCTGAAGTATTCATGACCTTTGTTCATCCACCAGTCATGAAACGTCAGGTCCTCTACTACACCGAATATGCAATATGTCTTGTAAGCGCTCTTGGAAGTAAATATTCCAGTCCTACAACTTTGGGTGAATTCCTTAGAGTTTTTGAGACATCGCCACCATAGTTCCAGATAGGTGCCATAGATAAATGGCTCAGTAATTTCTGACCTCAATCGCCCAGAAGCGATCAAAGGAATCAAGTTCTTTTGCCTACACCATTCGCGCCTTTCAACTTTCATTTTTTCGCACCCCATCGAAAAAGTGAAAAAACTCCGCCGCCAGAAAACTAACCTAAGTCTGTCGTGTCCATCCTGGCCGACGGTCCAACAGTTATTTTTTAGCAGGAGTTTTTATGAACCAAGAATCCCCCCAGCCAAGCCCTCTTGGCTTTAATGGGATAGCCCCCAACCCAGCACCCGCCATCCCTCCAGTGGATGAGTTTGCTTTTGGCCTACTTATTAACCGAACATTAGGAGGTTCTGATAACCGTCGTCCTAGCGACAAGAGCGCCAATGAAGTTCAAGTGGACATGGTTTTGGGACAGGCCCAAAACCTTGCCAAAATGAACGACCAGTATGTGGAAACCTATGTAGTGCGTGGCACTAAGGAGCTTTACGCACTATTGGGAGCCATCTACAGCTATGCGCTGCAGGTCAACGAGTCCCCTTTGCGTGACCACATCCTTCAGCGCATGCGCGAGCGCCTTGAGGAAGAGCATGAGATCAAGACTCAGATCAACACACCGTGGATCACTACTGTCCTGCGTTTCATCCTTCCCATGGACCGCCAAACTGCCTACTCGTATTCCAAAGTACTACAAGTAGCGCATGACGAAAACTTGACCGCCCAAGAGTTACCCAAATACATCAAGGAGCGCGGAGGTATCGGCAAGATCACAGCCACCAAGGATGAGGAGGAATCTATTGAAAACCTCAAAAAGCATAAGGAAGCCAAAACTGACATGTTGAGGAAGATTTTGCAAGCCAACGCCAAGTCAGCTCAAACCATCGTGCAGGTGGACGATAAGTTTGTAATCAACACAATAGCTGAAGGTAAAAAAGAAGGCCTGTTTGAGTTTGCGGTCTGTGTGAACGGTATGGGTAATGAGCGCCGAGTGGTTAGGTTTTTTAAAGTTAATAAAAATACTGAATCACAGTTGCTCAATTTGATATCCGAAGCCAGCATTCCCGATGACTTGGAAGCCATGCAAGAAAAGCTCGATGTGCTGCGCGAAAAACTCGGCATTACTTCGGGCTGGGGCATGAAGCCGGGCGACAAGGGTTATCAACCCGGTGGCTTACCTGCAATCAATGGTGCTGTTCAACCCGAGGTCATGCTCAATGCACCCAAGGAGGCTAACCGCGTCATTGCTGGTGTTGAAGTTAAAGAACCTTTCTAAAAGACAGGTCCCCGACTAGCTCGGGGACCTATTTACTTTTATAGGAGCACATAAATGCGTGATTTTTTAGGACCTCACGGCCAAGCGACTATCGTCTTGATGCGCTCGCACTTTGATAGCGAGCTTCCTAAGCTGAAAGACTTGAAGAAGTTGTTGCATATCCCAGATGGCAAGTACTACAAGAGCGGCGGCAGGAACAGCTATGACATCAACAAGCTCGAGAGACTCTTAGTCATTCTTGGTGAAATTCGAGGCGAAGAAAGGGACTGGCAAAAAACCAACAGCTCAGACTATTTGGTCACAGTTGCTGAAGTTCATTCCAACCTCTTTATGACCTTGAAGTACACGGCTCAAGTCATAGATGGTTTTAATCTAACCGAATCTGCATTGGACGAGTTAGATAAATTGATAACCAACTACGGACTTATATGCTCGATGCGCAACGATATTACACATATGTGGAATGTCTTAAATCGAAACAGCGAAAGAGCTTCAGAAAAAGGCATTGAGGACTCAACAATCTTGAAGCCCAATGTGACTGCACTTCAGGAAATATTAGCAGGATATGGTGATGCTCAATATGCCAAGGCATCTCAAGATATTCAGTATTGGTATGAAACATACCGATGGAAATACAAATCCTCATCGAAAGATAAGACCGCAGATCAAGACGATGAGACTGAAACTGCAGAATCTACTTAAGCCCTGCCCTGCGAACAATCAATAGTGCGTTTGCAGGGTTTTCTTACAGATCGTCTAAAAGCCACAGGCCCAGCCATTTCCGGTTGACTGCCCCACTTTTCCGAAAACACACTATGTAAAACATTGCGAGCAATAGCCATGGTCCGAGCATTTGAACCCGATTCCCAAAACCGCCACAGATCTGTTCCCCTACAGGACACCATCACACGGATCCCTGGCTACCCGCGCAAACTTGTGATTTTCAAAATCCCAGCATCCAGTTATTGGTGGGTTCGCTACTACGCTGACAGTCACATCTACAAACGCACGACCAAAACAGAAAGCAAGCGTGATGCGCTAGAAGCTGCCAAACGCTTTTACGATGACATCAACCTGCGAATGCACGGTGTCACCGTATTTGAAGGCTTGCCAATTGATACAAACGCAGCCGAGGTCATCCCGTTTAGAAAAGTGACCAACTTGCTCATGGAGTTTGAAAAGGCAAAAGTTGAACGCAAGCAGTTAGCCAAACTCACATATCAAAACATTGAGCTGCGAATCAACAAGCACATCCTGCCCTACTTCGGGCACATGGACATTCTTAGCATCAACTACAAAATTTTGGATGAGTTCCTACAAATGCTGTCCAAGCTTGAGCCCAAGCTGAGCATTTCAACAATCAGCAATTACATGGGACTGGTACGCAAAGTTTTGCAACATGCTGCTAGGTACAGCTACGTAAAGCACATCCCTGAGTTTCCAAAAGTGGGCGTGGAGGACAGGCCACGCGGATGGTTCAACGTTGGCGAATACAAACAGATCACAAAGATCAGCAAGAAATTTGCAGGCAAGCGTATTGAGTGGCGTTTTCACGGTGAGAAGGAAGAGGAGTCCTACTTTTGTGAAGTTGGCGGCAAGCTTGGTCCAAATGATAGGTTGATCAAGCGCTATCAAATGACCAATGATTTGTCTGACTTGATCGTATTCATGGTCAACAGCTATATCCGCCCAACTGACATTCGTAACATGCAGCACAAGCACGTTGAAGTTATCAAACGCGAGTGGACCTATTTACGACTCACCCTACCTCCAAGTAAGGGTCACAGTTTTCCGATCACCACAATGCCATGGGCAGTCAAAGTCTATGAGCGTATCTGTCTCAGGCAAGAAATTGAATTAGGCAGACCAGTTACACCAAATGACTACGTGTTCATGACTCAAGCCAAGTCGCGCGACAACGCATTGAAATCACTTGCAAAGCAGTTTGACATCGTGCTTGATGCCACAGGCTTAAAAGTTAGCAACCTTGGCGAGCCTCGAAGCCTCTACAGCCTTCGTCATAGCAGCATCATGTTTAGATTGATGTTCGGCAGAACCGTTGACACGCTGACGATAGCTAGGAACGCACGAACTAGCCCAGAGATGATTGATCGTTTCTACGCTGCTCCACTTCAAGGCGAGATGAATATTGGCGAGCTGCAAAGCAAGCGAAGACCGCGTCCTTGGGAATAGCACTTAGGGTGGTGGATACCGAGTAGAAATCACCACCCTGATTTGAAAAGTACTTCACCTAAATTTTTCGCAGCCCAATTTTTTACGGGCGCAGGACCCAATCGGGCAAAGCATGCAGGCATCAAAAAAGCCCTACAGCGCACTGCAACGTATGAGGGCTGGGCTGAGTAGCTGGGCTGCTAATTTATTGCTTGTGGGGCTAAAAAATTTATACGTTTTTTTCAAGCGAGTTGCTAGCGCTTGGAACAAAAAAAGCACTGAGTTCATCAGTGCTTTTGATCTGGTGGGTCGTAGTGGGATCGAACCACTGGCTTCCACCGTGTGAAGGTGGCACTCTACCGCTGAGTTAACGACCCAGATTCTTTACTGCTTGCTACTCTGACATACCAAGCTTTTTTACTCAGCTACTTCAATGGCTTAAATATCACCGCCTCACTCAAAACCACCTACTTTTTTGTACCGAAAATCTAAGAAAAGACATAGAAAAATCTATGAAGAGTAGTATAGTCGGACTTTACTACTTTTTTCCTCTTAAAACACTTTAACTTTACGATGCAAGTGCTTGAATTTAAAGAGAAATTTCTCAACTTTTTTGACACAAAAAACTCGGCAATTAAGCAGTGTGAATGCAGTGCTCTACCCCTGAGCTAATCGCCCTAACCCTGTGCAGGCAAGGAAAATATTATGCCACACGCCCTTGTGCAGAGCGCCACAAAGTCTGGCCATTACTCGCTTTATCG
>Ga0164294_10004840_pt1 | contig 11646 bp, 11 predicted proteins | sample GEODES005metaG_FD_111479 | JGI IMG/M metagenome (GOLD analysis project Ga0164294, IMG submission 111479) | Oligotrophic lake water microbial communities from Sparkling Lake, Wisconsin, USA - GEODES005 metaG | ecosystem: Environmental > Aquatic > Freshwater > Lake | place: USA: Sparkling Lake...
ACAACCATGGCTGACGTTAGATACGCTCTAAGTTTGTTGGAGGATTCACATGAGTGACATTCGAGTTGGTAACGGCGTTGATGTTCATCCGTTAGTTTCTGGAATACCAATGCACTTGGCTTGCTTAGAGTGGCCCGAAGAAACTAAGGGTTGCGCCGGGCATTCAAATGGCGATGTTGCTGCGCACGCCACCTGCGACGCGATTCTGGCTGCCGCTGGCTTAGGTGATTTGGGTTCGGTTTTTGGAACCAGCGATCCTAAATGGGCTGGCGCGTCTGGCGCGACTTTGCTTATTGAAGTTAATCGACTAATTCATGAGGCTGGCTGGCGCATTATTAATGTCAGCGTTCAGGTAATTGCTAATTCGCCAAAAATTGGTTCCCGCCGAGAGCAAGCGCAAGATGCCATGTCAAAAGCACTTTCTGGCGCGCCGGTATCGGTGGCAGGCACTACATCAGATGGCTTAGGACTTACTGGCCGAGGTGAGGGCGTTGCAGCGATAGCTTGCGCATTATTAGAACGAACCTCAGATCGGTAACCTTGAGCCGTGCGACTTTATGACACTGCTACGCGAGCGGTCCGAGAATTCACCCCGTTAATTGACGGCAAGGTGTCGATGTACGTATGTGGCGCGACAGTTCAATCCGAACCACATGTGGGACACATTCGTTCCGGTGTGGCATTTGATGTCTTGGCCCGATGGTTGCGCAACAACGGTTATGAAGTCACACTTGTGCGAAATGTGACAGACATAGATGACAAGATTTTGGGAAAAGAGTCTGTTGAAAATCGTCCGTGGTGGGCAGTTGCAGCGCACTACGAACGTGAATTTCAAAATGCCTACAGCATTCTAGGTTGCATCCCACCAACTGTTGAACCGCGGGCAACTGGGCACATCACGCAGATGATCGAACTAATGCAAACTCTTATTGAACGTGGCCATGCGTACGAAGCAGATGGCGATGTTTACTTTGAAGTTCGTTCTTTTGCCGACTACGGAAAACTTTCTGGACAAAAAATTGATGATTTGCTTCCTGCTGGCGACTCAGAAGGTGACTCTCGAAAAAAGGATCCACGAGATTTTGCACTTTGGAAATCTGTTAAACCAGGTGAACCCTCATGGCCAACTCCGTGGGGCAATGGCCGTCCAGGTTGGCACATTGAATGTTCTGCGATGGCGCAAGCATATTTAGGGGATGCCTTTGATATTCATGGTGGTGGACTTGATTTAGTTTTTCCACATCATGAAAACGAAGTTGCGCAATCAAAGGCTGCTGGACAAAACTTCGCCAACTTTTGGTTACACAATGCTTGGGTAACAACTGCTGGCGAAAAAATGTCCAAGTCACTTGGAAATTCATTAGTGGTAACAGAAGTAGCAAAACGGGTTCGACCAATTGAATTACGGTGGTATTTAGCCAGTGCGCATTACCGAAGTAACTTGGAGTTCTCGGATAGTTCGCTACAAGAGTCCGCAGTTGCATTTCAACGTATTGAAAATTTTGTAATGCGAGCTAACTCAATTGTTGGTGAAGTAGATCTGAAAAGTACACCAATGTGTGCAGATTTTGAAATCGCAATGAACGAAGATTTAAATGTCCCTGCGGCTCTAGCGGCGCTCCATGAAGTGGTGGGCGACGGAAACACTTTATTAGCTAACAAAGCCAAGGCGACTGAAATCAAAGGTGCTCTAGCTTCGGTTCGTAAAATGTTGGACATCCTGGGTGTTGATCCACTGGCGCAGACTTGGAATCAATCGGGTAAAAATACAGAAAACCTCGAAACCGCCCTCGATTACTTTGTGCAACAAGCAATCGCGGTTCGAACCGCGGCAAAAGAAAATAAATCTTTTGAAGCAGCAGATGCAATTCGAGATTCACTTCGCGATGCTGGTATCGCATTAGAAGACACACCAGATGGTGTGCGCTGGAATTTGGAGAAGTAATGGCTGGCAATTCCAAGCGCAAAGGTGCAATTCGAACTTCCAAAAAGGGAGCCAGCGCGGGATCTGGTGGTCAAGGTAAACAGAAACTTGAAGGGCGTGGACCAACTCCAAAAGCAACCGAGCGTGAGAAGCACCCAGCTGCCAAGCGACAACGCGCTGCCGTCAAAGCTGCTGAAAAACGTGGCTCAACTCGAGTAAGTCGCCCGCGTGACAGGGACGGCATTGAATGGGTGGCAGGTCGAAATTCAGTACTCGAAGCATTACGCGCCAACATTCCGGCAAACGCGTTATACATGCAACAGTTCATTGCTGCTGATGATCGAGTAAAAGAGATTTTGCAATTAGCTAACGATCGCGGTCTGCCATTTCTGGAATCACCACGTGGAGAACTAGATCGCAATACTGATGGCGCAGTCCATCAAGGTGTAGCGCTCCGAATTCCCCCCTACTCATATCTTGACCCAATCGATTTACTTGATCAGTCTTTTGATCACGACGAGGCGCCTTTTGTTGTCGCACTCGATGGCGTTACTGATCCGAGAAACCTAGGAGCTGTAATTAGATCCTCTGCAGCCTTTGGTGTTGATGGCGTCCTGGTTGCCGAGCGCAGGGCGGCGGGAATGACCGCATCCGCATGGAAAGCCTCCGCCGGGGCAGCGACGCGAGTCCCTGTTTCGCGGGCCATCAATCTAACTCGCACTTTGGTGGAATTCAAACGAGCAGGCTGCACCATCATTGGCTTAGATTCTGACGGTGATTCATTTGTTCAGGACATCAAATCAGATCTTGCCGCTGGTCCGATTGTTTTGGTAGTTGGCGGGGAAGCTACCGGTATGTCTCGATTAGTTCGCGATACTTGCGATATGGTCGTCTCAATTCCGATGTTTGATGAAACTGAGTCACTAAATGCTGGAGTTGCTGCAGGTATTGCGCTGTACGAAATAGCAAAGATTCGTAATCCGTAACAGATTCAAATCTCGTTTTGGGAAATAAAGATTTGTTTCCTAGAATGTAAGAGCGTCATCGGGCTTCGGACTGTTGGCCAGGCCTCCTTAGCTCAGTGGTAGAGCATCGCTCTTGTAAAGCGAGGGTCATCCGTTCAAATCGGATAGGGGGCTCTATTAATTAAGTAGAGTTTTGCCCTCCCCTAATACCCTGATTGCGATTACTCAATTTTGATAGCCACCCACGTGGGTCATCTAAAGATAACCGCACTGAACACTGAAAATTACTTCCCACTTTTGGTCTCAATAAAGTAAAATCTTTGTACAAATTAGATACCAGAGCAAAGATTTACTGGAGTCCAGCATGTCAGTAAGTGATGAGCGTAATCTGGTATTAGACACGTTAGAGTCCCAAGCAATTTGGAGCCTGCGGGAAGCGGCAGTCTTTGAGCGGCCAGTTCTGCTGTACAGCATTGGTAAAGATTCAACAGTTCTGCTGCATCTGGCAAAAAAAGCATTCTCCCCAGCGCCGATCCCCTTCCCAGTTCTGCATATTGATACTGGCTGGAAATTCAAGGAAATGATCAAATTTAGGGATGATTCAATAAGGGGATCAGGCGTTGAACTTTTAGTTAGAACTAATACGCAAGGCCAAGCTCAGGGAATCACGCCGTTCACTCATGGTTCGGATGAGTACACCAGAATTATGAAGACCGTAGCACTCAGGACTGCTCTCGATGAAGGAAACTTCACCATTGCAATTGGAGGTGCCAGGAGAGACGAAGAGCGTTCACGAGCCAAGGAACGCATGTTTTCGTTACGTGGAATTGCACATTCTTGGGAGCCACGCAATCAGCGCCCAGAGTTTTGGACCACTGTCAATAATCTGCTTCCACCCGGCAATACGATGAGGGCGTTTCCGATATCGAATTGGACTGAGTTAGACGTTTGGCGTTACATAAAGCGAGAGTCATTACCAGTAGTACCTCTATATTTTGCAAAGGAACGACCCACGGTTGAGATTAACGGGGCCTTAATTATGGTCGATGACGAGCGAATCATCTCAGCAACGGGATTAAAACCACAGACGCGTAGTATTCGCTTTCGCACCCTCGGCTGTTACCCACTAACAGCTGCTGAGGAATCAACAACGGAAAATGTTGACGGAATTATTAGTGACCTTGAAAAAACAAGAATGTCAGAACGAGCCGGACGATTAATTGATGGCCATGGCTCATCTTCAATGGAAGCGAAAAAACTGGAAGGCTACTTCTGATGATTTCTTCTTTCATTACCACCGTCGTCTGCGGTTCAGTTGACGATGGAAAAAGTACAATCATAGGTCGTCTTTTAGTCGAAAGTGGATCTGTCCCACTCGATCATGTCGAACAAGCGCGCAAGATTAGGCGAACCGGTTCATTAATACCTGCTGGCGAGATCGATTACAGTCTTTTAACTGATGGCTTGGAAAGTGAACGGGAACAGGGCATCACGATAGATGTCGCCTTTAGGCAGATGGAGACACCCACAGGAAAAAGGATAAATTTTGCCGATAGTCCTGGCCACGAGCAATACACGCGAAACATGGTCGTTGCAGCCTCCGGAGCCGACATATCTCTATTGATTGTCGATGCAACACGGGGTCCGCGACCCCAGACAATTAGGCACGCAACAGTGTGCTCTCTAATGGGTGTAAAGAATCTAATAGTGGCTATCAACAAAATTGATTTAGTCAATTATTCGCAAGACGTTTTCAAAAAAATAGTTAGCGAAGTCTCCACATTTACTTCTGGATTAACATTTTCAACTATTCAATTCATTCCTGTTAGTGGACTAGCAGGAGATAACATTTCGGCGATTTCTCTGAACACGAGTTGGTACTCTGGGAAAACTTTAATTGATGCATTTAGCTCACCGCAGGATGTCTCAACTTCCAGTTCTGAGATTTTTCGTTTGCCAATTCAAAATGTTCTCAGGTCCGAATCGTCGCGAAGTTACGCGGGCAAGGTTTCATCAGGATCCTTAAATGTAGAAAGTATTGTTCGGGTTGTCCCATCGGGAGTCACTGCAAGGGTTAGCGAAATAACTGGCACAAAAATAGCTAAAGTGGCGCAGGTTGGCGAGTCGGTTTCTGTGACCCTGGATACCGACATTGACATTAGTCGCGGTGACATGATTGTCATTGACAGCGATCAATTGGCAGTTGCCAGCAGGGTTTACACAGCTGATCTGATCTGGTTGCAAGATGTGCCATGGCAACTTGGTAAGTCCTACTTATTGAAATGTGGGCCACTTGAAGTGCCCTGCACCATAACCGACATTAAATATGTTCGAGACATGGATACCCAATCCCAGATTCGCAAGTCGCAACTCGATATCAACGATGTGGCGAGAGTCGAAATCACGTTGGCGCGAGCAGTATTACTTGATCGTTACAGTGAAGTGCGCGAGACGGGTGGATTCATTCTCTGTGATCGCTTAACACATGAAACAGTTGCTGCAGGAATGGTAGTGGCTGCTCAACGTCGAGAATCTGAAGTTCAAAAACACAGTTTCGCAGTTGATCGCAGTGCTCGTGAAAGCCTCGCAGGACATAAAGCATGTGTCATTTGGTTTACTGGTTTGCCAAGCAGTGGTAAAAGTTCAATTGCTGACGCACTAGAGACTCGGCTATTCAACATGGCCTATCGCGGATTTGTAATTGATGGCGATTCGGTAAGAAGTGGTTTGAGTTCAGATTTAGGTTTCACTGCAGCTGATCGCACTGAGAATGTGCGTCGGGTAGGCCATGTAGCTGAACTTTTAATTGATGCCGGGATTATTGCCATTGTTGCATTGGTATCTCCGATAAAGAAGGATCGAGACGCAGTCAGGGAACTTTTTGGATCCTCTGATTTTTATGAAATATTTGTAGACACACCTTTTGAAGTTTGTTTAGCTAGAGACTCTAAAGGGCTTTACGCCCGCCACGTACCCAACATGACTGGTCAAGATCAAGAATATGAACGACCTACTAATCCCGAACTTGTGATAAATGGATCCTTTGACATTGATCACAATGTTGAAAAAGTTTTAGAGTTGATAGTTGAACGACAGGCAAAATCATGATTGATCATCTAATTCTGCATATAGGTATCTACAAAACTGGTACAACTTCACTGCAGAGTGTGTTGAGTGCTAATCGTGAAATTCTTAAAGCGCATGGGGTGCACTATCCAGATCATGGCTTGGACAGCCACTCGACGCTGGCATCAAGTGTCATGCAAAAGAATTGGGGATGGGCGGATCGAGGTGAAACAATTTTTTCACCATGGTATTGGAACAGTTTTGTGAAGGATCTCGCAAAACTAACTGGCACAGTTGTAATTTCATCGGAGTTCTTTTGCCAAGCTGATGATGCCCAAGTGGCCAAAATCAAGACCTCGCTACCAAACTGCAAGATCACAATAGTCATTGGACTCAGACCACTCAATGAACTTCTCTGGAGTACTTATCAGCAACTTATAAAGTTTGGTCGACACTATTCTGTTGACGAATGGCTGCAATCAACTTTTGGCGATTTTGATAGTGGAAACCTTAATTCTGGATTCTGGTTACGTAATCATCAAGATCGACTTATTTCCAGGTGGGGTGAAGAATTTGGCAAGGAAAATCTGAGAATCGTAACAAGTGATCCGAGACAACCAGCACTTGCTTTGAATTTGATAAAGGACCTTGCTGGCATATCTCAGGTCGCATTAAATGAGAAGTCTGCAGAACTCAACAAAAATCGATCTATGACAGTTATCGAAACTGAAGTTGTGAGAGACATAAACAAGTCAATTTTCGAAAAGGTTGACTGGCCAATTTATCGACAAGTTTTGCGGCGAGGAGCGATCGAAAGAATTGTAGAAATTCGTGTCCCCCCAATTTCAGAACAAAAAAGTGCGATACCTGAATGGGCAACATTGAGAGCAATCGAAATTCAAAACGAATGGACAAATAGCTTTTTAACGAGCTCATTGAAAGTCACTCCTGACTGGAGTCGTATGTCAGTAAGTAATCCAAAAATTGACTTGCCAATTGACAAAATTTCAAACGTTCCTATGGATCTTGTGGAAACGATCGCCAGCGGAATGATTTCGGCAGTAGCTTATGGAACCTTTGATTTTAGTAAGAATCGAAATAAGTACATTCTTAATGCGCGTGAAATGAGGTTTCCTACTTTGATGAAATATGTGATCGAAAGAATGGGCAATACCCTCTCACGCCTAAGCCGCAAAGTTCCCCGCGTTTAAGGGCTAGTAAGGATTTGGAAAAACAGTGCTACTTCTGCTTTTAGTTTCAACAACGGGATTTATTGCGCAACTAATTGATGGTTCCATGGGAATGGCTTTTGGAATATCGTCTACCACCTTGCTCCTATTATTGGGATATAGTCCAGCAATTGCCTCAGCGACGGTTCACCTGGCTGAAATTGGTACCTCATTTACCAGCGGAGTCGCACACATTAAGCACAAAAATGTTGATTGGAATGCCTGCGTGAGAGTGGCAATCCCCGGAGCCATTGGTGCCTTGATCGGGTCTCTCTTGCTTTCCTCAATCGATTTAACTGGCGCGAAGTCTTGGACTTCATCCATTCTTCTGATCTTGGGAATTTTGCTGTTGTTCAGATTTACTCGCCCTTTGATCCTGGGAAATCAGCGACGTGCCCGCGCCAGGATGTTGGCCCCGCTCGGTCTAGCTGGTGGGTTTGTTGACGCTACCGGCGGCGGCGGCTGGGGTCCGATTGTCACAACTGTTTTAACGGCTTCTGATTCGCTAGAACCTCGCAAGGCAATTGGAACAGCCAATACCGCTGAATTTGTAGTTTCGGTATCAGCAAGCATTGGATTTCTGATTGGCCTGGGTTCTTCAAACATTCCATGGAAAGAAGTATTGGCTTTACTCGTTGGCGGCATGCTAGCTGCCCCCCTTGCTGCCTGGCTGGTCGCGAAAGCACCGAGTCGGATAATCGGCGTGTGTGTTGGCGCATTAGTGATTATTTTAAATTTGTTCACCCTGACTAAAGCATTTGAGTTAGCTGGAAACCTTCAAATTGTGATCTGGACTTCAACTTTTCTACTCTTGTTCGCAGGAATTCTGCGGGCGATAAAATTACATCGATCTGAATCAATTAACTAACTAAGTGGCATTTTGTTTTTTGGAAGGTTTAATTAATTCCTGCACAATAGCGATTCCCAACAAAACTACGATGGCTCCAACTGGTTCGTACCAGTGCAACCTTTCGTTCAAGAGGATAACGCCTGCCAAAGTTGATACAACTGGTATCGAATAAGTAACGGTAGACATAGCAATTGCGCCAGCACGTTTCACGATGATAAATCCAATGACCAGCGCAATGCCAGTCCCCAAAACCCCAAGAGCAGTAATTGCCAAAATGCCAGTAATTGGCCAGGATGTAATTTCGTGCGGCGAGGCAATCGCAAAAATTGCGCAGATCGATGCGCCAATTGTTAGTTGCGTTGCAACCGCGCTTATCGGATCAAGATTCATTGGTGTGATCATTTTGCGCGTCCAAATCGCCGAGAACGCATATCCGATTGTGCATAGTGCACAAGCTGTGTAAGCGAGCCAATTTGCTTGGAAGTTAACGTCCCAAACGCCAAGTAGCACTAACAAACCAAGAAATCCGAGAAGCAATCCACCAACTCGCAACTGAGTGAGTTTTTCTGAAGGCAGTAATAATGCTGCCAATATCGCTGTCCAAAGTGGCATGGTGGAATTCAGCAGTCCGGCAGCAATTGAGGAGATGTAATGAATGGCCCAAGCAAAAATCGTGAAAGGTATTACCTGAGCAAAAACTGATATCAGAGCGAGGTGCTTCACTGCCGGACCACGCACGATAAATTTTCGGCGCGTAACTACGACCATTGAAATTAAGGCCAGTGCGCCAAATCCCATTCGAGCAAAAGTTTGTTCGTACGGATCAAGGAAACTGCTTGCTACCTTGATAAAGAAGAATGAAAATCCCCAAATTGTGGTTAGCAATAACCAGAGTAAGAGCCATTTTTTAGGTGCTTCAAGGGAAGACGTCACTTGCCTATCTTGTCGCACGCACTTCTGGCACTAAGACATGACACCCCCGAGATTGGGGGTGATCGGATTTTTTATGACTACGGTTTAGCATTAGTGATGTGAATGAAGCAATGCGCGCCCTATCAGCTGATAACTCAGGAGTACTACCTGAGCGCGAACAGCAGATATTGGAATTTGAGCGCCATTGGTGGAAATTTGCTGGCGCGAAAGAACAGGCGATTCGTGAACAGTTTGATATGTCTGCCACGCGCTATTACCAAGTTCTCAATGCCTTAATTGATCACCCGCTAGCTCTTGCCTTTGATCCAATGCTGGTTAAGCGACTGCAACGCATGCGCGCCGCACGCCAACGGGCACGCTCGGCTCGTCGTTTAGGTATCGAACTTAAGAACTAGGTTTGACTCATGACGGGCAAACAAACTTTCAACCAAAGATTCACCATCCCATTCGTTGTTATTGTGATGACAATTTCTGGATTATTTTTTGTTGGTAACCTGCTGTTGAACTCTGGCTCGGATCCAGTCGCTGAACCCGTCACCGAAGCTAGCGCTAGTTCGCAGACAATAAATCCAGTTCCAGGACCAATTGATGATGGAGTTGATCCGAATCTTGATGCCAACGGTCGATTGCCAGTAATAATTCTAAATGGCACGGATACCGCAGGCTTAGCTAAAACTATGGGTGATGAACTTGCTATCGCTGATTGGGTTGTGGAAGAAACTGCAAACTGGACTGGCGCACCATTGAGTGAAACCACGATTTTCTATCCAGAATTGGGTCTTAGCTCGGCCGAAGAATTAGCAACTCAAACCGGCGGAATCATGGTTGAGGCAAAAGCAGACATGAGTAAAACTGCACTGACTTTGGTAATTATTAAATAATTGACCTGGTCCGCGATTTCACTGTAATCAGCGATGAATACTCCCGAAATTGCTTTTTGTCATTCTCCTGATAAAGTTTTCAAACGGTCGTGGTTTACCACCTCCAAAAATTAAATAACCTCATCCAGAGGGGCAGAGGGAACGGCCCGTTGAAGCCCCGGCAACCACCGCATAATCAAAAATTATGCGCCACGGTGCCAATTCCGACTGAAAACACTTAGGTGTTTTCGGGCAGATGACGAAAGGCAAGTTATTTTATGTCGCTAACCATAGATCGAATCGATACCGCGCCATTTGGCGCAGCAACTCACCTGGTTTGTCGGGCTTGCGGAGCACACGCAAAACTTGGGGCAGATTATTCATGTTGGGAATGCTTTGGCCCACTTGAAGTTGCCTACGACTTTGGCACCGTAACTCGAGAACAGATTCAATCTGGACCGTTTTCAATTTGGCGCTATGCACCGTTGTTGCCGGTGCCAGCAAACATTGCGCAGTCTCAAAACTTAGCTCCTGGTATGACTCGGCTGCATCGCGCCGACAATCTTGCCAAAGCACTTGGCATAACCGGAACGCTTTGGGTTAAGGATGACAGTGGTAATCCAACTCATTCATTTAAGGATCGAGTTGTTGCCGTTGCGCAAAGCGCTGGAATCCAATTGGGTTTCAAAACATTAGCCTGCGCGTCGACCGGAAACTTAGCTCACGCAGTCGCGGCGGCTGCTGCTAGAGCGGGACAGAATTCTGTTGTTCTTGTTCCGTCCAATTTGGAACAACACAAAATTCAGGCAACTGCGGCTTACAACGGACACGTCATCGGTATCGAGGGAAATTACGACGATGTGAATCGCCTATGTGGGGAACTTATCGGAGAGGCAGTATCTGCTAACTGGGGATTTGTAAATGTTAATTTGCGTCCTTATTACGCAGAGGGTTCAAAAACGGTTGGGTACGAAATTGCCGAGCAACTTGGCTGGCGCCTTCCAGATCAAGTTGTTATCCCAGTTGCATCGGGAGCGCTGCTTACCAAAGTAGATAAAGGTTGGCGCGAGTTTGTGGACCTTGGGTTAGTTGAAGGTAAGCCTTGGCGAGTGTTTGGCGCGCAGGCAACAGGATGCAATCCAGTTTCTACTGCATGGGCAAATGGCCAAGAAGTAGTTCGGCCAGTAAAACCTGACACCATTGCAAAATCACTTGCAATTGGTAATCCAGCAGATGGCCCCTATGCACTGGATGCAGTCCGTCGCACTAATGGCGCAGTCGGTGACGTTACTGACGATGAAGTGGTTGAAGGTATCCGAATGCTCGCAGAATGCGAAGGTATTTTTGGTGAGACTTCGGGTGGCGTAACAGTTGCTGTAACACGCAAGTTATTGGCTCAAGGTTTACTCGATCCAGCAGCTGAGACAGTAATCGTAAACACTGGTGAAGGCCTAAAGACGCTCGATGCCGTTGCAACTGGCAATGGTTTTTCTGCAACAATTTCTCCAAATGTCGAATCCGTAGCAAAAGTAATCGAAGGTGCATGATGAGCGTTACAGTCCGAGTCCCAACCATTCTGCGGGCCTATGTCGGCGACCAATCAACGGTTGAAATTGAGCCAAATCCGCAAACTCTGCAAGGTGTGTTAGATGCCTTAGAAGCTTTAGCTCCGGGAATTTTGCAGCGCGTGATTTCAGACACTGGCGAATTGCGACGATTCGTCAATGTATATGTCAACGACGACGATGTGCGATTCCTGGAAGGGTTAAATAGCCCAACTCCGCCAGGTGTGACAGTTTCGATTGTTCCGGCGGTTGCT
>Ga0164294_10004842_pt1 | contig 11638 bp, 1 predicted proteins | sample GEODES005metaG_FD_111479 | JGI IMG/M metagenome (GOLD analysis project Ga0164294, IMG submission 111479) | Oligotrophic lake water microbial communities from Sparkling Lake, Wisconsin, USA - GEODES005 metaG | ecosystem: Environmental > Aquatic > Freshwater > Lake | place: USA: Sparkling Lake...
CACGCGTTTTTTTCATCCTCCTCCACCTCCTCCTCATTCTCCTCTGATCCTCCACCACCTCATACCTCCTCCTCCTCCTCCTCCTCTATTCCCCCACCACCTCTTCTGCTTCCTACCATAATCTCGTCCTCACTATCTTCTCCTCCTTCCTTTATCATGCAAACCTCTGCCGACGCCACGGGTGTTACAATCATTGACGGCAAAGCTACTGCAGACACAATTCGAGAAGAGCTTAAACTCCGAGTAGATCGTCTTTCTGCTAGTGCTGGACGAGCGCCAGGTTTAGCAGTGGTTCTCGTTGGAGCTAGACCAGACAGTGCAACCTATGTTCGTATGAAGAAGAAGGCTTGCGCGGAAGCAGGAATCGCAGACTTTGGTAGAGATCTTCCTGGAGATGCAACAGAGGCAGACATTTTAGCAACTGTTCGAGAACTAAACGCAGACCCACGCGTTGACGGAATCCTTGTTCAGCTTCCTCTTCCTTCTGGGATCAAGGAAGAAACCATTCTTGATGCAATCTCCTTCGAGAAGGACGCAGATGGTCTTCACCCACTGAATGCTGGATTCCTTGCTCTAAAGGGGCGAGAACCGCTTTCTACTGCTTGTACTCCAAAGGGTTGCCTAGAGCTCTTAAAGAGAAACAAGATACAAATTGCTGGAAAGAATGCAGTCGTCTTGGGCAGAAGCAATATCGTCGGAGTTCCTGTGGCAGCCTTGCTTCAGCGTGAAAATGCAACAGTTACTGTTTGCCACTCACGAACGGCAGACATTGCTAGCCATGTTCGCAATGCAGATATCGTTGTTGCTGCAATTGGGCAGCCTCTATTCTTAAAAGGCGAGTGGCTAAAGCCAGGTGCAGTGGTGATTGACGTGGGCATTAACCAAGTCAAAGATGAATCAAAAAAGAGCGGGTTTAGGCTGGTTGGAGATGTGGACTTTGACTCGTGCATTCTTCCTAACCGTGCTTCTGCTATTACTCCAGTTCCTGGTGGAGTTGGCCCCATGACAATAGCTATGCTCTTGACAAACACTGTGGATCTATTTGAGCGAAGAATGAAGGACTCTGTTGCCACTACTATTACTGAAGAGTCGATCTTTGACAAAATTATATCTCAGAAAATTCCCTCTACAAAAGTCTTTGAAGATGAACTCTGCTATGCGTTTAGAGACATTTCACCGTGTGCGCCCACGCACGTTCTTCTTGTACCCAAGGTGCGAGGACGCTTAAACCAGTTACAGAACTCAACTGCAGCGGACGAGCAAATTCTTGGCCACCTCTTGCGTGTGGCTGGAGATATAGCTAAACAAGAAAAACTTGGTGATGGATATCGAGTTGTGATTAATGATGGAAAACTGGGCTGCCAAACAGTCTTTCATCTACACTTACACATCATTGGAGGCACACAACTAAGCTGGCCACCGACTGGCCTCGGTGGAAAGTGAAGCAATGACAGACAGACAGACAGACAGACAGACAGACATCAGAAGAAAATGTAAACTGAAACTAGCCACGACTGAAACAATATTTATTGCTTTGACTTGTAAATTTGTGTGCACTGAATAATACTAATTCCATTCTTCATTATTCTATAGTATTAGAAATCTACCCCCCCCTTCTCTCTCCTTCTTCCTCCCGCGAGTCTCTACACTTGACAAGCAGCGGAGAAACAGAACGTGTACCGCACAAGCGTGTGTACAGCACTTAGAGAGACAAGGGAGAAGAGAAGTTAAAGTGTGTGGTGTATGCCATGAGGGCTAGTGATTATAGACGTGTTTCCCCACGCTCTAATTGGCTGTCCACCAGATGTTGTAGAAAAGACAAAAAAGAAGGGCAACGAGTCATTGCGCTGAGCAATCGTCACATCTCCAGAGAAAGACGCAGGAAGAAAGAGACGACTTTTTGTTCGCATGTGTGTGTTCAAGGATTGCCCATGCTTACTCTCCTCGACAGATGCGTGTTCGCATGTGTGTGTTCAAGGATTGCCCATGCTTACTCTCCTCCACAGCACATTCTCAAGAATGAATTAATAGCACCGCTTCGGACACTTCCGCCAAAGCGATGGTCAAGAAGTTTACAAAGTCCGTCAACTAATTTAAGAGAGAGATAAACGCTGGACGCATCAACTCCAATAGGCGATGCTGAAAAAATCTTTGGAGGGGACGTTTCTTCCTCACTTTCGTCTCCGGCATCTTTTTCGTCCTTGGCTCCTGTTCCTGTCTTGCTTGCGGCAGCTCCAGCTGCTGAAGGAGCCGCCTTTAAGTCCTTTGCAATCTGTAATAGATTCGGAACAGGTCCAGATGCCATTCTTCTAGTAGACGATCGAGTCAATGCAGCTAGAGTTGTTGACAATCTATTAAGTTCAGAGAGAGTATAAGCAGCATCACGCTCTAGGGTCTCAGCAGAAGGCGTAGTGGACACTGCAGTCGAAAGTGGAGGACGCTGTGATTGAGCTGCTGTACCTGCCGTTGTTGGGACTGCTCCAGGCGCAGGCGAGGTGGCAGTCGCAGACGCAGTTGCTTCTACAATCTTTCTGGCATCAGCAGCAGCTGGATCAAGCAATTGTTGAAGTCGTCTTCGCAGGTCACACAAGGACTGGCGAAGCTGTAGCAAATCTCGAGCAGGGTAAACAAGCTTCAAGACGAGCACGTCCCCACCAGATGGGTCCGAAAGAAGAGGAGGTGGGCTCAAGTCGCGAGCAGTCTCTGTGGTTCGAGGAGTCGCTGCAACAGAGCCCGTTGGTACAGACTTTGCAGATCCTGAACCAGCGCGAGATGCAAGTCCAGCAGAGGTGGGACCAAGCATAATCACGACCATGGCTGTATCGCCCACTGAAATGTCTTCGTCATTGCTAGCAATAATCGTGGCGCAAAGGTCTTTAACCTTGATGCAATCTGCATCGGGTAGCGCAGCTCGAAGAGAAGAAGGACCAAAACGTGTCCTTTAAAGGTGGTGACTGCTGGTCCAGTTGCTACAGCTTTGGGGTCTTTAACGGGCACAGCAGGAGCTGCTGCTCCAAATGCAGCCGAGAGGCGACTCGTTAAGGATCTTCCCAGCCCCCATTGGCTCCTAAACTCTGGCACAAGAGTGCAAAGTGCGCTATGAAGCGACTGGGCTGCGTCTTCAAGAGTAAGAGCAAGAGGACCTGACGGGGCAGGCCAAGCACGGATTATGCTATTGAGTGCAGCCATGTGAGCGTAAAGGACGCTAGCAGGCGATGGCTGTTGCACTGAAGGCTCCACGGCAGGTGCTTGGCCATTAGATGCAACGCGCACGATCTGAGAAGCTGACAAGACAGAAGCCTTCCTGTACATTTGAAGGTCATCAAAAAGTGCTACAGGAAGAATCGACCTTAACTTTTCGTCTTCTGGGAGCACTCCCTCAGAAGCAGCAGCAGCAGCAGCACTTGCGCCCCCCTTAACTGCAGTAGCTGGAGCAGCAGCAGCAGCTCCTCCTTTTCCTCCAACAGAGGAACCTCGACCAGATCTAGCTGCTACAAACTCAGCTGGCTTATTCGCCAAGGTTCGCTGAGCCACGATACCTAGCCTGCCAGAGAGTCGCAACATGCAGAGCGCGTACTTCATGGCCCTGTCCAAGTCTTCAGTAGCTTTTACTGGAGCTTGAAGAGCACCACAATCTGGGTCTGCGTGTTCATCAAAAACTGAATCCCCTCCACCTCCACTACTCTCAAGAAGAAGCGATCTAGAGCAATAGAGGTAAAGCTGACAAAGCTCAACAGCTGCAAAGCGAAGTAGATTCACATCGTGCTCTACAAGGATTCGAGAAACTTCAAACGCAACCATGCAATGGAGCTCAGCAGCAGTCAAGAGGGCCTTTCGCGAAGAAGGTGAAACGGTGTTGCCCACTCTTCTGTCAAGTGCTAACCACACTCGAATACTTCGCGCAACCCCAAGCGAGGCGCAAACGATCATAGAGGGTTGCGCAGCAGCTATGTGATGGCAAACAACAAGCTGCTGAGCCCGCTTGCGAGCTGCAAGGGCGGCCAAACTGTGCGCAGCTTGCAGTGCAGTTAGTTTTCTTCCACTCGGTCCTTGGCTTGACGAGAAGCTTTCGGCGATTCCTTCTACAGAATGAGACGAGAGAGCTGCTGAGATTATCGAGTCGCCAATAGCATCTCGCACTTCGCCTAGAACCTCCATGTCTGCGCAATAAACAGTATCAAGGGAGAAACTGGGTTGAGCTGCGTCAACGAGTAGAGAGGGTACGCTTCCTGAGCGCAGGATGTTGTCAGCAGCTAGATCCATTCGACGAACATCGACTCCAAGTGCGCCCAGTCTCTGTCTTGTTAGCCTTTCAGAAAGAAGAAGCAAACGAAGCTCTGCTGCATTAGACATTGCGCTTTGGGCTGCGTCTTGCGTTGGGTATCCAACGCCAAACTCGGCACCTCCGTCTAAGAGCGTCATCATAGAAAAGAGTTTTGAAGACGCGGGAGGAGGCATGCCTGGCGAAACAAGAGGATCAACGAGCGAATGCTGAGGAGCATGAGCACCGAGAGATCGCTCTAGGCCAACGAGCGCGTTGATGGCTCGAGCGACCATTGTAGCCTCTGGAAGAGACACAATGGCGTAGGCCTTTGAAGCTGCAAAGGCGGCAGATTCAAGAAATGTGAGTGGATTCGAAGCACACGAGGAGAGTGCAGGTCCAATCACAGCTGCAAGACACTCTGTAGCGAGAACTGCGTCGCCAACCATGGTTGCAACGGCAGCTTGGAGGATGTAAGCCCTGTCTGCACTGACGTGGTCGCCAGACGCCGTGGCCTCTCGAAGAGCCAACGTGACCGCAACATCTGCTTCTCCCACTGCGCCTAATGACAAGAGCGAAGAGCATATGACCAGTCGCATTGAAATCCACGACGGCATTCCCATGCGTACGGCAAAGTTGTCATCCAATCTGCGAGAAAAGGCGCGCTGTAGCATTTGCCCTACCTCGAATGACGTCTGGCTTGCGATTCCCTTGGCGATGGCTTCCTCATCAGCTGCATGCGCAGCAATCAATGCTTCATCTGCCATGATATGAGGAAAGGCAGAGGACGGATCAGACACAGCCGACATTAATCGCAACGTCTCTGTGGCAGCTGCAGCTGCAAACCTATGCTCGCCGCGGGCTGAAGCGAGAAGGGCTGCCTCGGACGTGGCCAGAGCAGCAACAGATAGACAAGCTGGAGATAACGACGAGAGAGCTAGAGACATGCTGCTAGGCACACTAGTTTTCGTGTCACCTGGACCTCGTCCTGGAGAAGATGGAGCAGCACTAGTTGTAGCAGCAAGAGGAGCCGTGTCCTTTTGTTGTTGAGAAGGAGGAGGGGGTAAAAGTCCGATTTGTTCCGGTTTAATAACTGATACACCGGACATACTATTGAGGACTCCACATTCAAGCAAGGCTAAGCTGGCGTACGATCTGCCTCCTTTGAGTAGAGCATTAATCCACTTTTCGTCTCCAGCAACTGCTGCTGCGTCATCCGCGCTGGATCCGCCGACATCCACAATTGGCGTCTTGGACTTTGCAGCAGCCGCCTTTCCTGGAGCTGGAGCTGGGGTTGCAGCAGCGGCGCCTTGCATCATTGGCCAACGAAGTTGTTCCTTTGTAAGTCCAGCATAGAGTGACTTAACAGGGTACAGCTGAGATGCAGCTGAACCTTCTGAGGAAGAAGAGGTCGGCTTGCTGGAAGTAGAATCTGCGGTTCCCTTAGCCTTGTTTAGGAATATGGATGCTGCGTTCTGCGCAACAGAGCCGTACCAGCTGTTTGGGTGCTCCAGGTCTGGGCCGACGCCAAGCTCTCCGAAAAAGTCTACGTGAGCTCTCGCACACTTGGAGCGCTCAAGAATCGCTCGGCAAATCTCTGCGCGAAGCAAGTGCATCCGAGCGACGACTAATTTTCCGCAAACAACCGCAACTGCGCGAGGAAGCTGAGCTTGAGGGGCCTCTGTTGCATCAGCCGCTAGCCAGCTCATGGCTGCACGATTCACTGGGTGAATTGGCGGCAAGTGATTATAGAATCGAGGAAGAGATGTGTGTGGAGCAGGATCGAAACTCATGGCAGATTCAGCACTTGCTCCACCTGAGGCTTTAACGATACCAAGCCCGCTCAATAGACTAGATGGAGATGAAAACACGGAGTTGGGAAGGCCATCTGCACGAAGAATGCCAGATAAACTATCAACGGCCCCTTCTAGATCACCAACAGCAACCTGGCAGCGCGCGCGAAGAATTCTAGCTTCAATTGTAGCAGGCACGTCGGCAAGCCTTGCTCCAGCAATGTACTCTAGAGCGCAAACAACTGGTAATGCTCGTTCTGCAAAGGCTGTGCCATATTCAAGAAGACCATTAACCGTACTGCGCAGAGAGAGCAAGAGGGACTGAGCAGATATAATCCTCTCGTCTGAGAAGACATCTGTTCCTGGGACCCACACGGACGGACGGTGTCTAGAGAACTCGACATCGCGAGTAGGATGAAGTACAGCGCTAACGCTGAAAATCGCAGAGATGCAAAAGGCCGAGAGCAAGTGCAAATCGAGCATTTGCTTTTGACTAAGCAAGGCGCCGTGTAGTTGCGGGGCAGATCGAGAAGCTGAACTTTCATTGCTTGCAAACGTTTGTTGCAGACTTTTACCACTAAAAGTGTTGGTACTAGGACCGGCAGAAGAGGTTAGAAGAACGTCTGCAGACGCTCCAGTGTTTGACGACATGGGAGCTGTCTCTTGATTAGATCTACCGAGAATCACCGCTGCGGTCTGTGCAGCGATTATCATTTTGCTCGCTAAAATTGAGGGAAGTGCACAGCCAGCAAAACCGTGGCGATCATACAACCCAGTTCCTATAGTCTGCCACGGGCGGTTAACAGAGCGCTTACCGGAAGCTGCATCAGAAGACTCCTTCTGTCTAAGAGCCGCTTCAGCCGACGCACTATGAGCGCTTGAAATCTTTGAAACATGTTCGCGCCACGATAGATGTACATCCATTGCCCCAAATGCAACATCTAGGCCGTCCTTCCAAACATCAAAGGCTAGGCGGACATGTCTACTGGCTTGATTTCGCGCCTCGTCGTGAGCGTCTCCAAGCGCACTTTGTGATGCATTGAGGAGAAAACACGCCCGCGACCAGTATAAATTTCCGAGTTCATGAAGCGTTTGGCAAAGAAGCGCAGTGTCTCTGCGCTTTCGAAGAATCGAGATTGTCGACTGGTATCCACCAATAACGGCAGAAAATGATGGAGATATCAACGTCGGTGCAACAGGGATCGGGGTCACAACCACAATGTCATTCGGAGAAGAAGAAGTAGACGGAATTTGAGGCGCTGTTCCAGATCTGAGGGAACGAATTGCAGACATAGACGACCCCTTTGCGGCTCCAGCTTCGGCATTTGACGCTATTGAGGCTGCTGCCAAGGCCACAGACAGTGGAAGCACGGCCTGCGAAGAAAAAGGTAACTGAGAAGATGAAGCGTGGCCGGACCCAGTTGAATATCGCACATACTTGGCCATGAGTCCTCTGGCCTTCGTAAGCTGTTTTCTAGGCAGCGACATATCCCTTGCCCTGTAGACGATTATTTCCTCAAGGCGTCTAAACGAAGCTAGGCGGCCGCTGCATTGGCCAGCAAGATATCTTTCACGAGCTACGAGTTCTTGCCGCAATGGCAGGTACATCTCCTCCTCTGCGTCTAAAAGTGCATTCTGGGCGTCAACAGAGGAGCGCTTCAATCTTAATCGCTGCTTCAGACTTGGCCTATCATTAAACGATGCATCAGATGCGACAAGGTTCGCTCTGGCAACGTCAAGAAGGGCAGCTGACTGACTCCACCTTGTTCGTGCTGCATATAAACCCACGCGGATACACGTTGCAAATGCGTCGTCAGCTAGGGCTGCACCGTGTCCTCGCGAAGGATTTGCAACGGCTCTTGCAAGTTCTTTAAGTCGATTTCGCTGAGTATCAACAAAGTAGCCTGGATAAATGACGAAACCGTAAGGATCGCTTGCATCGTCATCTCCTCCTCGGCTCATTTCACTTACAGCGAGTTGAGGAGCACGAACAGGTCCAGCGCCAAGGCCAGACCAACCGAGGTCAGGCGTTGCGGGCAGTGGCGACTGAGCGATTGCATTTCGGCCACCAAGAAGTCGAACAACATGCTCGTAGGCGTCCGCGGCGCGATGAGCAAAGGGAGTTAAAATGTGAAAGGCTTGAGCATGTAGCAAGGCCAAAGATGTAAAAGCAATGAAGCGAGAGATCCATACAATGTCATCTAGTGTAACTCCCTCTGGAAGCGATGAAGAGGAAACGTGCCCGTCATCGTCATCTTCATCTTCTTTTTCATCAAGGACGCCTGAGTCATCAATAGCACTTCCATTGCCTAGATTATTGCTTGCAATATCGTAATTTGTTGACGCCATCGTAAGTTCACCTGGAATAGACGAGGACATATCTCGAATAGAATCTGGTGCAGGAGTCGTTCGGCGACCTTGAAGTGCGGACGGCATAGATGGAGACATTAGCATTGGCGAGCCCATGCCCTCATCAGCTTCCATACCATCGTCAGATGCAATGTCGGCACCGTCGTCATTTAAGCTATTCTCTGGGGATTGCACCCCCTGCACACCGTTTCCACCTTGATCCAGTCCACTTGATTGTGAGTGACCCAGGCCTCGTCCCCAGCTCTTTTCGACTCGACTCCTGGCAAGAGAGTCAATCAGGTCGAGCAGACAGAGAGAGATTCGCCACAAAGGGCGCCAATCAAGAGCAACTGGTAGTCTTTCGATTGCAGGTAAGGAAGGATTGACAGGAAGATTCTTCCACAAATTGGCGTCGTCAGCGGATGATGAAGTGATAGGAGAAGAAGCAGTCTCACTAGAAGATCGGGTAGCTCCAAATCCGCTGCTAGGACGAACAGCTGCAGCAGATTCAGAGGCATTAACGGCACCGGCTGACACAGGGAAGACATTCTCTATGTGACCAAACCATTGCGGTCCTGCGTAGGACGCGCCAATAGAGGACCAAGCAGTACGAGCTGCATCGCGAACAGTCGCCCATGCAAGAGCCCCTCGAGCTTCAACTGCGCTATCAGATGCTGCAGATAAGACGAGCCGTAGTAAAGGCATGCTGCTGCTAAGCGTGTCTGGTGACGAAAAAGAGACAGAAACAGGATCTGATTTGTAGATAAATTGAGGTTCAGACCTCTGGGGATCTCCTGGAGTAATAGATTCGCTCTCACTCGGCTCTGTCAATAGAGAAATATGCGGAAAAAGTGACCAAGGGCCGTCGCCGTCGTATCCTTGGAATTGTCTTGTAGAAGATTGCGCGTTTGTAGAGGCAAGAACTGAAGCATCGCGCCAGGCTAGGTTTGTTGAACTGGTCTCGTCGCTTGCATCAGCAACAGCTGCAAGTTGCTGCTGTACTTGAGCAACAGAAAGGAGTCGGTTATAAAAAGCTTTTGCGCGCAATAGATCAACGTGAGACAGCCAAAGAAGCGGGTATCTAGACGTAGCACCTGCAGAGCTACCAACAGAGGCGCTGGTACCGATAGATCCAGTCAAGAACGCATCTGCCTGTCTCATTGCTGCCCACGTGAGCCCATTACTGCGCTCAGAGTCAGCTCCAGGAGCAGCTCCGTCTGGGATTGACGAGTCATCTCCGCTAAAATGGTCGTCCACTTCAAGCCTAGTGAGCATTAAGACGTCTGCAATGAACTGCACAGTGCGAATGCGCTGGAACTCTGACTCATCGTACTCAGCCTTCACCTTGGCTGCTGCCAGGTCAGCGTCTGAGGCTTCAGTGAGGTTAAGTCTCGAAGGAGTTGGAGCTCCGTCTTTTTGAGAAGCAGTCGTTGAAGCAGCCTGCGAGGCTGCAGGAGTAGGGGGCGCGGCAAGTTGCGCAGGGATAAGGGCTGCTGCAATCGCAGGGCGAGATGCTGCAAGCGCAAGAGCGATTGCGACAGGAACTGAAGCAACACCCTCAAGCGCTGCAACTGAAGCAGCAGCAGTTAGCAATCCAGAGCTATCTGCAGAAAGGCCGTCGACACGCGCGGCCTTGACGACGCTTCCGAAGCGCGACCTCATGCTCGACACATCGACTAGCGGAATTCCTCCCGGCGCAGCCCCAGCAGAGCTGCTTACATAGGCATTAACCTTGTCGAGAATCGAAGTGATCCCTGTCAACAAGGTAGGCGGAACTGCCGGCTTTGTCCCAATGGTTGACTGAACAAGCGCGCTTGTCACAACTCGGCAAATAAGTTGAACAAACAAAGGATGGAAAGAAGGAGGCGAAACATTAGCGCTAGATGTCGTGGGGGTGTTTGAAGATGCAGGGGCGCTTGCTGCTGCACCTGGAGCACCTTTAGCTGCAGCCTTGCCAGCTGGAGCCGGAGCCGGAGCAGCAGCAGCAGCAGCGGGGGGTGTAGAAGACTGTTCTGCATTTAAAGCAAACTTTGATATGATGAGGTCCATTGCAGCAAGCGGGCCGCTATTACGACTAACCGTCCAAATCTCGGTCATTGTCTGCACATTGACTTCTTCATTTTTCAAGAGAGAGGCAAGTGCTTTACCGAATGCGTCCTTCGGGGCCGTTGCTGACTCTGCAGAGACCCCAGAAATAGCGCCAATTAATTTCACCAGGGACGCAGTTTCACCGCCGACTAGGCCTGTTACTCCAGCTGCGTCAAGCTGATCAGCCCATTTAGGCGACCAGAGCAAGAAATGAGCCAGAGCCGTCTTTTCGCTCTCTGCAAAGCCTGCGCCTGAGCCAAACGGAAGTGATCGAATCGCCTTTTCTTTTCCAGCATCAATTCGCTCAGAGGAGGCAGCAATAGCTGCGTGGAAGGGGTCAGCAAAGAGACTATAGTTAGTGGTCACTGCTGGGGGTGGAAGCAAAGACAGAATGGGCTCATTCGCTGCAGTTTCAACAACCCATGGGCTGTAGTCTCGTAAAGGTGAGAATACAGGAGGAGAAGGCCCACCAGATGGTCCGCCAATCGCTAGCCCTGGTGTTTTTGATGGGGGCAGCGTAGTTGTAGAGTCTGCTAGAAGAGTGGCCTGTGGCTTTGTTACGGCAGATGACGTTGCCTGGCCTAGAGCTCCGGAAACAACTGAACGAGCATATGCAGTATCTCGAACGAACCCAGGAGCGGATAGCATAGGACCGGCATGGAGGCAAACAATTGTAAGTTCATAAACAATTCGAGCAAGAGCTCGTGAAGATGCTGGCTGGAGTGACTCTCGAGGAAGAGCACCTATAGCTTGATGGCACAAAAGGAGAGGTTGCAAAAGGGCTGCAGAAGGCCTTATTCCACCGCCAGTTGATAGCACTGGCAGCATTGCATTAAAGCATGCACACACCGCAAGTTGGATAAGATGAGGGTCATAGAGACTACTTGCTGCTTCCACAGCTACACACAACGTTCCGACACGCTGCAGCGCTGAAATCTGCAGGCGAGCACCATAAGGCATGCTGTTGATAAAGCTTGCCTCGTCGGGCGACATGGGGCCTTCGAGAGCACGGCCGTCTACGTGCGCATCAAAGGTCCACCCGTCGTGATCAGACACGGCTGTAGGTGGAACGATTGAGCCGTCCCCGTTGTCTGCTCCTTCTGCGGCTTTTTTCGGAACGCCCTCTGCGCGATTAGGAGGAAGGCCG
>Ga0164294_10004843_pt1 | contig 11637 bp, 12 predicted proteins | sample GEODES005metaG_FD_111479 | JGI IMG/M metagenome (GOLD analysis project Ga0164294, IMG submission 111479) | Oligotrophic lake water microbial communities from Sparkling Lake, Wisconsin, USA - GEODES005 metaG | ecosystem: Environmental > Aquatic > Freshwater > Lake | place: USA: Sparkling Lake...
TCAGGGAATAGCGTCGAACGAGCTCAAGCCGGTACGCCGGCGGCGAGCATCCTTTGCCAGTTCTCCACCGTCAGCCCGGCCTGGTACTCGGCCTGCATCTCGGGCGTCAGCACCTCGATCATCCGCGTGCCTTCGATCCACATCTCGAGCACGCCGAACACGCCGCCGCGCTTGCGGTACTTGATCGGCCAGCCCTCGCGCCTTGCCAGCGCCAGCACTTCCTCCACGCCCAGGTTCGAAGCGATCGCCAGGTGCGTCGACGAGCGCGCGCCGTTGAAGCCGATCATCCCGAACGCATCGGCATCGCCCTCCGCCTCGACCAGCTCGGTGCCGCGCGGATAGACTTCGACGGTGGTCCGCCGCTCGTCGCCGGCCATCGCCATCCAGCTGCCCGGGATCACCGGCGGAAACGGCAGCGCCACCCCGCCCCACAGCTCGGCGATCACTTCCGCGACATGCCGCGGATCGTCCGCGTCGATCGACACATGAAACAACATCTGCACACTCCATGAACTCTTGTGTATGATTTGCCTAATACGCATGACACTTTCTGTGTCAATCGGGATTTGACACTTTTTGTGTCACGCTTATTGGGAAGGGCATGCCCAAACGGAATTTCCTGCTCGCCGATCCCGCCAGGCCCGAGACGCCCGACAATCCCCATACCCGCGCGAAGATCGCCGATGCGATCCTGGCGCTGATGGCGGAGGGCGACCGGCTCAACCACGACCAGGTCGCCGAGCGCTCGGGCGTCTCGCGGCGCACCGTCTATCGCTATTATCCGGACCAGGCCGCGCTGCGCGCTGCCGCCTGGGCGCGTGTCGGCCCGGCCGGCGGCATCCCCAGGACGCTCGACGATTTCGTCGGCGGCATGGCCGAGCGCTTCGCCAATTTCGACGACAAGGCCGATGCGATGACCGTGGTGATGGCCAGCGCCGAGGGCCGCGCGATCAGGAACGTGATGAAGGACGCGCGCGTCGCCGCCTTTCGCGCGATGCTCGCGCCCGAGGTCGAGGCGCTCGCCGAGCCCGACCGCATCCGCGCGGTCGCGGCGATCCAGCTGCTCGGCAGCGGCTTCGCCTGGCGCGAGATGCGCGACCAGTGGGACCTCGACGGCCCCGAGGCCGCCATCGCCTGCCGCTGGGCGATCGAGGTGCTGCTCGCCGACCTGGCGAAGCGCGGCGACAAGCCGCTCGCCGAGGGCCCCGCCTGAGTCGCGCGCACTTTTCGAACATCGGGTTCGGCCCGCACGCCCCCTGACACCCAAGCCGGACGCTACGTCAGGCGCAGCTTTCAAATTTCCGGTCGGCCGAGGCTTGCGGTAGCCCCTTGCTCTTCCCTAGATGGGGGCAACACGAGCGATGGGAGTGGATCCTTGGCGACGATCACGGTGCAACAGATGGCCGAAAGCATCGGCACCGAGCGCGTCTCGGACTGGGTGGAAGTCACCCAGGCGATGATCGACACCTTTGCCGAGGCGACCGGCGACCACCAGTTCATCCATGTCGATCCGGTCCGCGCCGCGCAGACCCCGTTCGGCGGCACGATCGCGCACGGATTCCTGTCGCTCTCGCTGATGCCGATGCTCGCCGCCCGCACCGATGCCCCGGCGATCGAGGGCGCGAAGATGGGCGTCAATTACGGCGGCAACAAAGTCCGCTTCATGCAGCCGGTCCGCTCGGGCAAGCGCGTCCGCGGCCGCTTCAAGCTGCTCAAGTTCGTCGAGCGCAAGCCCGGCGTCTGGGAGCAGGTCCAGCAATATACCCTCGAGATCGAGGGCGAGGAAAAGCCCGCGCTGATCGCCGAATGGATCGCGCTCGTCTACGTCTGAGAAGTCCCAATAGAAGGAACACCCAATGTCTCGCTCCGCAGTCATCGTCTCCACCGCCCGCACCGGCATCGGCCGCGCCTATCGCGGCGCGTTCAACGCCACTCCGGCGCCGACGCTCGGCGCGCATGCGATCAAGGCCGCGGTCGAGCGCGCCGGCATCGATCCGTCGGAAGTGCAGGACGTTGTGTTCGGCGCCGCGCTCCAGCAGGGCAGCACCGCCGGCAACATCGCCCGCACCGCGCTGCTGCGCGCCGGCCTCCCGGTCGACGTCGCCGGCATGTCGGTCGACCGCCAGTGCGCCTCGGGCCTGATGGCGATCGCCACCGCCGCCAAGCAGATCATCGTCGACAATATGGACGTCACCATCGGCGGCGGCCTCGAGTCGATCAGCCTCGTCCAGACCCCGGCGATGCGCCTCGAGCCCGATCGCGAGCTGCTCGCGATGCAGCCCGACATCTACATGCCGATGCTGCAGACCGCCGAAGTCGTCGCCGCCCGCTACGGCATCAGCCGCGAGCGCTGCGATGCCTATGGCCTCCAGTCGCAGCAGCGCACGGCCGCCGCCCAGGCCGCCGGCAAGTTCGACGCCGAGATCGTGCCGGTCACCGCGACGATGAACGTCGTCAACAAGGAGACCAAGGAAGTCTCCCAGAAGGAAATCACCCTCACCAAGGACGAGGGCAACCGCGCCGACACCACGCTGGAGGGCCTGCAGTCGCTCAACCCGGTGCTGCCGAACGGCACCGTCACTGCCGGCAACGCCTCGCAGCTGTCGGACGGCTCCTCGGCCAGCGTGCTGATGGAAGAGAAGCTCGCCGAGAAGCGCGGCCTCCAGCCGCTGGGCCGTTACATCGGCATGGCCGTTGCCGGCACCAAGCCCGACGAGATGGGCATCGGCCCGGTCTTCGCCATCCCCAAGCTGCTCGAGCGCTTCAACCTCAAGATGGACGATATCGGCCTGTGGGAGCTCAACGAGGCTTTCGCGGTGCAGGTGCTCTACTGCCAGGACCAGCTCGGCATCCCGAACGAGCTGCTCAACGTCAATGGCGGCGCGATCTCGATCGGCCACCCCTATGGCATGTCGGGCGCCCGCATGACCGGCCACGCCCTGATCGAAGGCAAGCGCCGCGGCGCCAAGTACGTCGTCGTCACGATGTGCATCGGCGGCGGCCAGGGCGCAGCCGGCCTGTTCGAGGTGCTGTAAGCAACATTGAAAATTGACGCCTGCAGGATTATAAAGGTCTTGCAAGTGACATGGAGCTAGCTCCGTTCGATATGGGCCTCGGTTGTGCCAGCAGCCGGGGCCCAAATCGTTCGGGGCCCGGCTGCCAGGCCGAGCCCCTCCCGTCGTGCTTACTTGGAGCGTGCCACCTCCACGACCTTGAGGATCAAGGTCGCAAAGGCGAACAGCGCCGCAAGGATCAGGCACAAGTCGGCAAGTGACATATGCGTTCTCCTTTCAATGGCGGCGGGATTGCCGCCGCCGGAAAGACTACACGTACCCCCACGACATGCGCTGAGACTGGCCCGGAATGGATGCGTCTTCGCGGGCAGAAGAAGTCAGAGCTGCCCCCGCCCCGCCCTGTAACTCCCTCATGTAACAAACCCGCTTGCGCGCCCGCGCAACTTCGCGCACCTTCGCTGACAACGCTGACAACGCTGCCAATCGCGACATCCTTGTTGTTTCTGTAACAAGTGTTAGCGATAACAGCTTCCGGACCACGCAAAGCGCGGCCGACTAAGGAGGGGTACGCCATGGGCGAAGGACTGGCGCTGGTGGCCGATATCGGCCGCCAATCGGTGCGATTCGGGCTGACCGGGGGAGATGCCGGGGATACCCCGCGCGACATCCGTCGCTACTCGACCAGCGAGCATCCCACCTTCACCAGCGCGCTCGTCGCCTATCTGAGCGGCCTCGGCCTGCAGGAAGCGCGCCTGCCCAGCGTGCTCGCAGTGGCCGGCGCGGTCCGCGGCGACCTGATCAACCTCACCGGCAGCCGCTGGTACATCTCGCTCTCGGGGGTCGAGGCGGTGCTGCGCGTCCCGCCGCGCGCGCTCAACGAATGCGCCGCCAACGCGCTGGCACTCACCAGGCTGCCGAGCAGCGCCTTCACCGCGCTCCACGGCCCGCCGCCCCGCGCGGTCGAGCCCGGCGGCAATTATGTCGTGATCGGCACCGGCACCGGGCTGGGCGTCGCCGCGCTGGTCACCGCCGACAACCGGCTGGTCCCCGTGCAGAGCGAGGCCGGCCATATCGCCTTCGCGCCCCAGACGCCCGACGAGCGCAAGTTCGCCGATTATTGCCGCGCCAAGGGGCATCCGCTCGATGTCGAGACGCTGATCAGCGCCCCCGGCCTCTGCCTCGCCTATGAGGCATTGTCCGGCGGCACGAAGATCGCCACGCCCGAGGAAGTCACCCGCAACACCGCCCGCGATCCCGTCGCCGGCGCGGTGGTGCGCATGTTCGTCGAGCATCTCGGCAGCTTTGCCGGCGATCTCGCGCTGGCCTTCGGCGCCTGGGACGGGGTGTTCCTCACCGGCGCGATCAGCCGCGCGCTGCATGCGCACCTGATGGATCCGGCCTTTCGCCGGCGGATGGAAGGCAAGGCCGCCTTCCGCCGCCAGATCTCCGAAGTGCCGGTCGCGCTGGTCAACCGCAACGACCTCGAGCTGATCGGCGCCGCGGCCGCCTATGGGAACGCCTGACGCTTCCCGCCGGTTCTCCCGGGTACAACCCGATGGAGAGCATCATGGCCGACACCGCCGAACTCAAGAAGCACCTCTGGAAGAAGATGGCCGAGAGCCCGTTCCTGATGATCGGGCTGATGGACAGCGACCAGCACCATATCCCGCTCACCGCGCAGCTCGATCCGGACCAGACCGACACGCTGTTCTTCTTCACCGGCAAGGACAACCGCCTCGCCGCGGGCGGCCGCGCGATGGCGCATTTCGTCGCCAAGGGGCATGACTATTTCGCCTGCCTCGACGGCGCCGTCCGCATCGACAACGACTTCGCCCAGATCGACAAGCTCTGGAACAAGCATGTCGAGGCCTGGTTTCCCGGCGGCAAGGACGATCCCAACCTGACCCTGCTGCGCTTCGACATCGACAGCGCCGAACTGTGGGAAACCGACATGTCGGTGACCGGCATGGTCAAGCTGCTGTTCGGCGGCAAGATCAAGGGCGACGAAGAAGGCAGCCACGCCGTGGTGGAGACGACCGCGACTTAGGTCGAGAACGCATGTTCTCCATCGTCACCCCGGCCTCGAGCCGGGGTCCCGCTACCCTGCCCCACGGAAGAAGAAGCGGGATCCCGGCTTTCGCCGGGATGACGAGTCGGAACGGGATGCGCCTGCTTTAACTTGACCCACCGGCCCGCCCGCGCCACCCCATCCCCATGTCCGGCCCGTCGCTCGCCCATCGCATCCGCACCGAAGCGCACGCCGTGTGGTTCGCGGTGCGCGATCCGCGCACGCCGCTGCTCGCCAAGCTGGTCGGCGTGCTGGTCGCCGCTTATGCGCTGTCGCCGATCGACCTGATCCCGGATTTCATCCCGGTGCTCGGCCTGCTCGACGATGCGATCGTCATCCCGCTCGGCGTCTGGCTGTTCGAGAAGCTGATCCCGCCCGCCCTTTTCGCGGAGCACCGCGCCCGCGCCGAGATCGAGACGCAGCGCCCGGTCAGCTGGCCCGGCGTGCTGATCATCGTCGCGATCTGGGCGAGCGTCGCCTGGCTGATCTGGGGCGTGATCGCGACCAGCGAGTATAATTGAGGGTCGGAATTGACCCTGCGCAACTTCGCTCGATCAGCGCTCGAAACCCAAGGACATTGTTAAGGCTTTGCGCCCAGGCGCCATGGACCTGTCCCGTCCATGAAAGCGTACCCCTTGTCCCTGCTCCAGATCATCTATGTTTCCACCGCAGCACCCCATCAGGCGATCGATCCCGACGCGATGCTCGCCAAGGCGCGCCGCAACAACGGCCGCGACGGCATCACCGGCATGCTCTATTTCGACGGCACCCGCTTCATGCAGGCGATGGAAGGCCCGCCCGAGAAGATCGAGGCGACGCTGGCCCGCATCCGGGCTGACAGCCGCCACCGGGCGCTCGTCCTGCTCACCCGGCGCACGATCGAGGTCCGCGAATTCGGCGAATGGGCGATGGCAGCGAACACGCCCGGGGCGAATGACTCGGCATTCTTCGAACGCGTCGAGGAACTGATCGCCAACGCCTCACCCGATGTCCGCGCAACGATCGCAGGCTTCATGCGGGTGCGCCACGCCGCCTGATGACGTAGCGACCTGAAAACCGTCATCCCGGCCCCTTCGCCGCCGCCGGCGGCGTCGCTCAGGACAGGCTTGAGCCGGGATCGCGCTTCTTCCTCACGCAAGAAGGGTAGCGGGACCCCGGCTCAAGGCCGGGGTGACGTTTAGCCCGAATGCGTCGCCATCCACTGCTCCACCACCGGCGCGATGCGGTTGCGCCACTTGGAGCCGTTGAAGATGCCGTAATGGCCCACGCCCTCGGCGAGGTGATACTGCTTCATCGAGTCGGGCAGCGCGGTGGCGATGGTCAGCGCCGCCTTGGTCTGGCCGATGCCCGAGATGTCGTCCTTCTCGCCTTCGATCGCCAGGATGCCGACATCCTTGATCGCCGCCGGATCGACCTTGCGGCCACGGTGCAGCATCTCGCCCTTGGGCAGCGCGTGCGACTGGAACACCACGTCGATCGTCTGGAGGTAGAATTCGGCGGTCATGTCGCAGACCGAGCGATATTCCTCGTAGAACTTCATCGTCGATTCGGCGCCCTCATCATTGCCCTGGACGAGATGCTTGAACATCTCCCAGTGGCTGATCATGTGGTTGCCCAGGTTCATCGTCATGAAGCCGGAGAGCTGCAGAAAGCCCGGATAGACCTTCCGCCCCGCGCCCGGATAGGTCATCGGGATCGTCGCGATCACATTCTGCTCGAACCAGCTGAACGGGCGCTCGGTGGCGAGCGTGTTGACTGCGGTCGGCGCCTCGCGCGTGTCGATCGGGCCGCCCATCATGGTCAGCGTCGCCGGGCGGTTCGGATGGTTGTCGGCGCTCATCACCGCGACCGCGGCATAGGCCGGGACGGAGGGCTGGCACACCGCCAGCACATGCGGGCGCGGATCGCCGTCCTTGCCGATATAGGCGAGGAACTCGACCAGGTAATCGATGTAGTCGTCCAGGTCGAAGCGGCCATCGGCCAGCGGCACCAGCTTCGCGTCGCGCCAGTCGGTGATGTAGACATCGGCCACCGGCAGCATCCGCTCGACCGTGCCGCGCAGCAGCGTGGCGTAGTGGCCGGACATCGGGGCGACGATCAGCAGCTTGGGGCCGCCTTCCACGCCCTCGCGCACGAAGCGCTTGAGCTGGCCGAACGGCTTGCGCAGCACGATCTCCTCCCGGACCTCGACCTGCTTGCCGTCGATCTCGGTGTGATCGAGCGCGAATTCGGGCTTGCCGCGCGGGGCGGAGGCGTGCGCGAACACTTCCAGCGCCGACGCCATCACCGGGCCGCCGCCGAAATAGGCGAACGGATTGGCGGGATTGTTGAGGAGTCCGGCGGAGAAATTGGCCAGCGCGCTCGCACCTGCGAGAAGCGAGCGCTGAATCTCATAAGCGTCGTACAGCATTGCGTCCCTTCCGCCGTCCCCCTCCCCATCGGCGGCGGCTATGTTAGCGTTATAGGCGAGCCGTGCTGCGGTGCAACGCCGGGCAATGACGGAATGCGACAGATCGAGGACAAGTTCCCGTACCGCAGCTACGAAATTGCCGCCGGGAGCTAGCTAAGCTTCTCTGAGCGCTGGATTAACCCGCCATCCTCCAGTTCCTGTGAATCTTGTGATGCCGCGTCCCGCCAAAGGACAGTTTCCCTCCCCGCGCAATCGCGCTAGTCCGCCGCGCATGGCCGAAACCGTCCCGCCTGCGCCCACGCCCGATGCGCCGCAGAAGCGCAAGCTCTCCAACCTGCTCGTGGTGTGGAGCTTCACCCGGCGCTACCGGCTCCAGCTCGCGATCGCGATGATCGCCCTGCTCGGCTCGTCGCTGATGACGCTGGTGATCCCGAACACGGTCAAGCTGATCATCGACCACGGCTTCGCCAAGGGCGCGGACCCGAGCGGGATCAACGTCTATTTCGAGGGGCTGCTGCTCGTCGTGCTGGCGCTCGCGCTGTTCACGGCGTTCCGCTTCTACTTCGTCTCCTGGCTGGCCGAGCGGACCATCGCCGATCTGCGCGTCGCGGTGCACCGCAACCTGCTGCGCCTGCCGCCGAAATGGTTCGAGGAGAATCGCCCGTCCGAGATCGCCTCGCGCCTCACCTCGGATACCGCGATCGTCGAGCAGGTGGTCGGCTCCACCGTGTCGATCGCGCTGCGCAACCTGCTGATGGGCATCGGCGGCGTCGCCTATCTCTTCTGGCTCTCGCCCAAGATCGCCGCCTATCTGATCATCGGCATCCCGGTCGCGGTGCTGCCGATCGTCTGGCTCGGCCGCCGCGTCCGCCAGCTCTCGCGCAACAGCCAGGACCGGGTCGCCGATGTCGGCTCGATCGCCTCGGAGACGCTCGGCGCGATGCGCATCGTCCAGGCCTTCGGGCAGGAGCAGCGCGAGGGTGCGCGCTTCCAGGGCGCCGTCACCCGCACCTTCGAAGCCGGCAAGCGCCGCTTCGGGCTGCGCGCGATCATGACCGCGCTGGTGATCGGCCTGCTCTTCTCCGCGATCACGCTGATCGTCTGGGCCGCCGTCGCCGACGTCGCCGCCGGCCGCCTCTCGGGCGGCTCGCTGATGGCGTTCGTCACCACCGCGATGATCGTCACCGGCTCGTTCGGCGCGCTTTCCGAAGTCTATGGCGACCTGCTGCGCGCCTCGGGCGCCGCCAGCCGCCTCGCCGAGCTGCTCCACCAGGAGCCCGACATCGCGCCTCCCGCCAGTCCGGTCGCCCTGCCCCAGCCGCCCCAGGGCGCGCTGGCGTTCGACCATGTCACCTTCCGCTACCCGACCCGCCCCGAGAGCGCGGCACTGACCGACTTCAACCTCGCGGTCGCCCCGGGCGAGACCGTCGCCGTGGTCGGCCCCTCGGGCGCCGGCAAGTCGACGCTGTTCCAGCTGCTCCAGCGCTTCTACGACCCCGATGCCGGCGAGGTCCGCGTCGACGGCGTGCCGGTCAAGGCCGCCGACCCCGCCGAGATCCGCGCCCGCATGGCGATCGTCCCGCAGGACACGGTGATCTTCGGCGCCTCGGCGCGCGACAATCTGCGCTACGGCGCCTGGGATGCCGGCGACGACCAGCTCTGGGCCGCCGCCGAGGCCGCCAACGCCGCCGAGTTCCTGCGCGAGCTGCCCCAGGGCCTCGACACCTTCCTCGGCGAAGGCGGCGCCCGCCTCTCCGGCGGCCAGCGCCAGCGCATCGCCATTGCCCGCGCGCTGCTCCGCGACGCCCCGATCCTGCTGCTCGACGAAGCCACCTCCGCGCTCGACGCCGAGAGCGAGCGCCTCGTCCAGGACGCGCTCGAGCGGCTGATGGAGAACCGCACCACCCTGGTCATCGCCCACCGCCTCGCCACCGTCCGCGCCGCCGGCCGGATCATCGTGATGGACGAGGGCCGCATCGTCGAGACCGGCACCCATGCGGAGCTCGTCGCCCAGGCCGGGCTCTATGCCCGCCTCGCCTCGCTGCAGTTCCACGACGCGAGCTAGTGGCCGCCCCGGTCTACGTCCTCGGCACCGGGCTGTCGCACAACGGCTCGGCGGTGCTCCTCAAGGACGGCCGGGTCTGTGTCGGCATCGAGAAGGAGCGCATCACCCGCCGCAAGCATGACGGCGGCAATGACAGCGATGCCGTCCGCTACTGCCTCGAGGCCGAGGGGATCACGCTCGCCGACCTGGCCCTCATCGTCCAATCCGCCAATTTCGACGTGCCGCCCCGCGACCGCTTCCTCGGCCCCCGCCCCTTCGCCGGCACCAGCCACCCGCCGCTCGTCACCATCTCGCACCATCTCGCCCATGCCTGGAGCGCCGCCGGCACCAGCCCGTTCGACAGCTGCGCGATCCTGGTGGTCGACGGCTGCGGCAGCCCGTTCGAACAATGCACCGACCTTGCCGGCGCGATCCTCCCCGATGCCGACCTGACCGCGCCCGACGCAGCGATGTGGTGCGAGAAGGACAGCTTCTACCATTTCGACGGCCGCCGGATGACCCCGCTGGTCAAGGATTTCAGCCCGCTCGACACCGCCAGCGACGCGCTGCGTATGCAGACCACCCGCCATTCGATCGGCGGCTTCTATTCGGCGGTGAGCCATTATGTGTTCGGCAATCTCGACGATGTCGGCAAGCTGATGGGGCTCGCCCCCTATGGCCGCCCCGGCGCGGTCGGCCGCACCGCCTTCGAGATTCGCGACGGCCGCATCTTCGTCACCACCGACTGGAAAGCCGTGCTCGACCGCCCCGCCTCGGGCTACCAGGCCTTCCGCGCCGACTTCCAATATTATGCCGACATCGCCTTCTGGGCGCAGCGCGAAGTCGAGGGCGCGATCGCCGCGCTGTTCCGCGACCGCCTCGCCCGCTTCCCCGCCGGGCAGGTCTGCTATGCCGGCGGCGTCGCGCTCAACGCCGTCGCCAATGCCCGGCTGCTCAACGACGATGTCGTCCGCCAGCTCTACATGGAGCCCGCCGCCGGCGACAACGGCATCGCGCTCGGCTGCGCCTATCATGGCTGGATCGAGGTGCTGGGCCGCGACAAGGTCGCGCATGACGGCAGCACCTGCTTCGGCAGGGCCTACGGCTCCGCAGCGATCGAGGCCGCGCTCGCCGGGGCCCCGGCCGACTGGCAGGTCACCCGCCCCGAGGCCCTGGCCGAGCAGGTCGCCGCGCTCCTCGCCGAGGGCAAGACCGTCGGCTGGTTCCAGGGCGGCAGCGAGTTCGGCCCGCGCGCGCTCGGCCGCCGCTCGATCCTCGCCCATCCAGGGATCCCGGGCATCGGCGACCATATCAACGCCGACATCAAGTTCCGCGAGGACTTCCGCCCCTTCGCCCCCGCCATCCTGCCCGAGCATGCCGCCGCCTGCTTCGAGTCCGGCCGCGACAGCCCCTATATGATCCTGGTCGACCGCACCCGGCCCGAGCATGCCGAGACGCTGCGCAACGTCACCCATGTCGATGGCACCGCCCGCGTCCAGACCGTCGATCGCGACTGGAACCCCGATTTCGCCGCGCTGATCGCGGCATTCCACGCCCGCACCGGCGTCCCCGCCTTGCTCAACACCAGCTTCAATCGCCGCGGCATGCCGATGGTCGAGCGCCCGGAAGAAGCCGTCGCGCTCTTCGCCGAGACCGCGCTCGACGCGCTGGTCCTGCAGGACGTGCTGGTGACCAAGCAGGGCGGGTAACGTGTGACCGCATCTTCTTCGCCGTCATCCCGCAAAATGCCGCGTCATCCCCGCGCAGGCGGGGATCCAGAGCCAGAGGCAATGGCCGTGAGGCTCGCTTTGCCATTTGCGGCGATCCGGGGCGCGATTACCGGGTTATCCCGAACAACCCTGGATCCCCGCCTGCGCGGGGATGACGGGTAAGCCCATGCTCCTCGCCGCGCTCGCCTGGCTCGCCGCCATCAACCTTTGGACCCTTCTCCGCTTCTGGCAGGACAAGCGCCGCGCGATCGCCGGCGCCCGCCGCATTCCCGAAGCCGCCTTGCTGCGGCTGGCCGCGCTCGGCGGCTCGCCCGCCGCCTATGCCGCGCGCCGCCTGTTCCGCCACAAGACGCGCAAGCAGCCCTTCTCCA